>Ga0105047_10000621_pt1 | contig 61206 bp, 39 predicted proteins | sample MAT04_FD_78384 | JGI IMG/M metagenome (GOLD analysis project Ga0105047, IMG submission 78384) | Freshwater microbial communities from Lake Fryxell liftoff mats and glacier meltwater in Antarctica - MAT-04 (megahit assembly) | ecosystem: Environmental > Aquatic > Freshwater > Ice > Liftoff... | reverse complement strand
GTGATGCAACAGTAAGCAGATACGCACGCACGTTTTGGTCGCGAATGGCAATTCATCTCCGAGTTCACGTCTGAATAATGCCACACCTCGCGCTCCGCTCCGAAGACTCCGCGTCGCGGCTAAGCGGTCAGGATGAATCGCCCCAAGCCCGCGAGTGTCACTCCACCGTGATCTTCACGGATTCGATATCGCAGCGGCCAGACTTCTTGAACGGTCGCGGCATCGGCTGCGCTGCTCCTTTCGCGTCAATCGTCCGACAACGCAGCGTGTAGTCGCCGGCGGGCAAGCCCGGCACCAGCGCGGCCCAGTGCGCCTTGCCGAACAGCAACGGCCACGATTTCGGTTTCCCTGCCGCGTCGAAGCCCATCGCGCCTTTCAGCAGCGCGTCGGTGACGCCTCCACCCCATTTCGCGGGCGGGGGGAGGATGTGCGCATCGGTCCACGGTGCGGTTGTGAAGTACGGGTCGTCGGCGGCCCAGCCCTTCCCGGCTGGTGACACCCACACTTGCACCTTTGATAACCCCGAGATGCCGACCTGTGCGTATCCCGTCACCGGGATTGGCGTCGCGGCCTTGGTTCGCCCCGGAACGCTGAGTGTGGCCGCGAAGGTTTTCAGCGGGCTGTCGATGTCGTTGTTCCCATTGCTGTAGGTGTCGTTGGCGTGCCAGAGGTTCGACAGAGAGATGCTCGTGAGCCACTTCACCGATTTGAACCCGTAATGTTCCGGCACGACCATCCGCACGGGCGCGCCGCGTTCCGGGGAGAGCCACTCGCCGTTGAGCTTGTAACACAGGATGACGGGAGGCACATTGTCGGGGTCTTCGAGAACTCGCCCGGCGGGTAGCGAGGCGCGGAACAGTTGATTTGGCTCGTCGTTGTGGAAGCCGTGGAAGAACACGCGGCGCAGGTTTTCCTTGGGTTGCGTCAACCAGAGCACCGTTCGCAGTGGCACGCCTTCCCACAAACCCATGCCGAGGGGGCAGCCGATGTTCAGGCACGTCATCACACGCGCGAAGCGGACGGCGTGCTTTTCACCGAGTTTCAGAAGGGTGGCAAAGTCGAGCGCCGTGTTGTCCTTCTTCGTGAACTGTTTACCAAGTGTCGCGGGGTTCTCTGGGTCAGAGATCACTTCGAGCTTCCACGTTTCGCGAGTCAGTCCCACTTCTCGCCGCTTCTCGTCGGGAAGTGTGTGCGGGATTGGCTTGCCACGCGAGACATCACGGAAGTCGTCGGCAGGGGTGAAGAACTGCTCGAGTTTGCCAATCGCGGGGGCAAGAGCTTGCGGACTGCTTTCACCGGCGATCGCGGGAAGCTGATATCCTGCGACCGTGCCTGCAACGCCACACTGAAGGAAGAATCGGCGTGAGGTGTTGTGATTTGACATGATGGACGCTCGAGAGGGTGGTTTTCCCGAGATTACCTCCTCAGATGGATACTCGCCACACAGTTTTACGATTGACCGCGAGTCGGTTTCTCACGGGAGGCAACGATGCCGGGATCTGCAAGCACAGCGCGAGTCGAGATCATCGGGCATCGCGGCGCTTCGTTCGATGCACCCGAGAATACGCTCGCGAGCATTCGGCTTGCCTGGGAGCAGCACGCCGATGCGGTCGAGTTTGACGTATGGCAAAGCCGCGATGGGGAGATCGTCGTCTTCCACGATGCGACCACGAAACGCACGGGCGGAGTTGATCGGCCGGTAGCCACGCAAACGCTCGAAGAGTTGCGGCGCCTCGACATCGGGACGTGGAAGTCGCCGGCTTTCGCGGGTGAACGGATCGCAACGCTCGGCGAGGTGCTCGCGACGGTGCCGGCTGCGAAGCGCGCGCTGATCGAGGTGAAGTGTGGAACGGAGTGCGTCCCCGAACTCGTTCGCGTGATTCAAGCAAGCAACCTCGCGCCGGAACAGGCGGTCGTCATCAGCTTTCACATGGAGGTTATCGCGGCGCTGAAGGCCGCACGACCGGAGGTGCCGACGTACTGGGTCGTCAACCTGAACGGGGAGGAACGGACAGCCGAGCAACTGATTGCGGTTGCCAGGGAGATCAAGGCAGACGGCCTGGATTTCTCGGCGACACCAGACGTGCTCAACGAGGAGTTCGGCTCGAAGGTTCTCGCAGCAGGGTTACGGCTGTGCGTGTGGACGGTGGACACTGTGGAACTCGCTCACGCCATGATCGCGGCGGGAGTTGAGAGCATCACCACGAACCGGCCTGGCTGGTTACGCGAACAACTTGGGGTGGTGTGAGTGCTTTCTTCCTGGGACCGCGGGCATCTTGCCCGCAAAAGCTGTCGAGTCCCAGTGCGTTTGGATGTAGCCCTCGCGTTTGGAGGTGTTCAGGAGCGGGCAAGAAATGAGCTACCAAGTCTGCGTTGTTTTGCCCTCCCCCCTTGTGGGGGAGGGTGGCGAGGCTTTGGGAGCCGGGTGGGGGGTGAAGCGTTGAAATCTCGGTAGGCATTACCCCCCACCCGCTCCTCGAAGACTCGGAGCGACCTCCCCCACAAGGGGGAAGGTTAAGAAACAGCCGCTTCGCAGCGAGTACAGTTGCTCCCGCCGACTGCCTAAAGCAGCGGGCAAGATGCCCGCGGTCCCGGGATGAGCCAATCAAGGCGATTCGTCAGTGATCTCCCACACGCTGGTGTACGCACCGATGCTCTCGAAGTAGGTGAGCATCCGCTGATAGAACGCGTAGTTCGACAGGGTTGCGCTGTCGCCGATGACGATGAGCTTGCGGCGAGCGCGGGTCATCGCCACGTTCGTTCGCCGCACATCGCTGAGGAAGCCGATTTCGCCTTCCGGGTTCGACCGCACCAGCGACAACACAATCGCTTCCTTCTCGCGACCCTGGAATCCGTCCACGCTATCAATCTCCAGACCCGGCACGTCGGCGAGCAATTCGCGGAGTTGGCGGACCTGTGCCCGGTACGGCGTGATCATTCCGATCTGCGAAGGAAGCACGCCCGCTACGATCAGCTTGCGAACTTGCTTCGCGGCGAGTCCGGCTTCCTGCACGTTCCGCCGACTGCCGGTGTCTTCCTCAAGTTCCTCATCGTAACTGGCTCCCGCAGTGTCGATGAACTGCACGGGCGACTCGGTCAACGGCTCCGTTTTCACTCCGGGTAGTTCGAAGAGGCGATGCTCGGCGACACTCGGGTGAGCGATCAGTTCGGACTCGTAGAACTCGACGTTCGAGAATCCCATGATGTCCGCGTGCATCCGGTGTTGCACCGTGAGCAGCCGCGCGACATCGTCGCCAAGCTGATTGACGAGACGCTCCATGAGGCTGATCGCAAGCCCTTCCTCGGCCGCTTCTGGCGAGATCACGGTCGGGGGCAACTGACAGTGGTCGCCCGCCAGAACGAGTCGATCTACACGCAACAGCGGAAGCCAGTTCGCAGGCTCCGTCGACTGGCACGCTTCGTCGATCACCACGACGTTGAACCGTCGCTTGCCGAGCAATTGGCTATCCAGGCCGGTGAGCGTGGCGCACACGATTCGTGCTTCGTCGAGCACACGCTCGATGGCGAGTGCCTCCAGTCGGCGCGATTCGGCGAGCAGCGAACGTGCTTCTCGTCGCATTGCGGCTTTCTCGCCAGGTTGCGGCCTGTCGCGGCTCCACTTGTCGGCCTCGCGAAATAGCGAGAACGCTTCTTTCGCCACCTTGCGAGCCTGCCGTGCGTCCGGGTGCTTCTCGGCAAGAATGTCGATTGCTCGCGATCGCAGTTCGGGTGCGACCCGTGCCGGGTGCCCGAGCCGCACGGGGAGTTCGCCCGCCGCGAGGAGTTTGTCGAGGAGGTTATCGACCGCGTGATTGCTCGGGGCACACGCCAGCACACGCTCGCCGCGTGCCACCATCTGCCGGATGAGTTCGACGAGCGTGGTCGTTTTCCCGGTCCCCGGTGGCCCGTGAATGATCGCAATGTCCTTTGCCGAGAGTGCGAACTCGATGGCAGCAACTTGCGGTGGATTCAGGTGCCCAGGCGAACCCGGAGCGTCAGGGACGGGGTGGGTTTTGTCAGCGAGGGGGTCAACTTCAGCTTCACCCCGTCGCTGACGCTCCGGGTTCGCCAAAAACTCCGGTGGCTGCTCGCCCAGCAGCACGGCACGCAGTTCCGCAAGCCGATCGCCAGTTGCGGCGGCGGCTCGCTGGAGCGCGTCTTGCTGTCGCAGTCGTGATACTTCGTCGGGCGAAAGATCGAGTCGCCAGACTGCCTCATCGGGCATTTCGTCGTCGGGTGGGTCGATTGCGATGCCGATGCTGGTCGCATCCCGGTCGTACACCACCCCCCGGAACGACGGCACGCGCCGGTTCACGTTCGTCTGGTTCAACACCACCGGTGAGCCGGGTTGCAGGCGCGTTGGCGGTAGGGGATCGGTGCGGGTCTTGCGGCTGAAGGTGAGAAGGAGCCTGCCACCCAGACCAAACTCTGCGTCTCGCAGTGTGAGGGCCGTGATTGTGGTGCCGTCGCCGATTGGAGAGCCTTCCTCGGCCTGGGCACGGCGGCGAGCCTCTTCCTGTTCGGCTTTTCCTTCGAGATCGAGAAGTTTGGAGAGATGTGCGAAATGGTCGGCGTCGGTGAAATCCGCCTTACCTGCGAAGCGGACCCGCACGGGGCGTTCCGCGACCTGCGAGCCATCTAGCGCAGCGACGACCGCAGCCACTTTCGCATCGGCGACTTCGACAGTCGCGCCGCGACCGACGAACGCAATCTTGCCGATGTGTTTGCGGTCGAGTTTTGCGCCGTTACACACGAACGCGAGAACGACGCCCGGCGAGGTTCGCCGGGGGAGCGGTTCAATGTGGATGAGCGCCATGTGCGAAACCGGGTGCGGCTAGTTGGGTCATGTCTTCCTGACTGCCCCATCATAAGCCAGCAGACGCGATTGTCTGCCCCACCCGGATCACGATCAGCGGTTCAAAGCGACCTGCCGCCAGTGCCGGGCACCGTTGCAGCGGTAGCGGGAGAGAGCTTCCTCGTGGTTGCCGCCCGTTGCCGATTCCTCGGCAGCAACGACCGTATCGCCCACGCTCTGGGCGTGAACGTCTTTACCACATGGGCGACACCATGCCCACGCCGACAATGCAGAGACCACGGCCAGCCCGAGAATTACGTTCCGCAAATTCATTATCCCCTCCGGCGTCCTTGCCTTGTTTTTGGCGAATACCCTGGCGACGAGAAAAAATCAACATCGCAAGTTTCGAGTTTGACGTTTCAAGTTAGAGACATTGAGCGTCGGGCCGCCCGCAGCGACGGCACGTCTTTCAACTTGAAACGTCAAACGCGAAACTCGAAACTCATCCGAGAGGGTCGCGTTCCACACGGCTTGCCCACGCAGTCAGAACGCTCCACTCGGAGGAGAGTTTCGTGGCCAGTTCCTCGACTGCGGGCCGTTCCGTGGCGTAGTGCCCGGGAAGGATCACTCCGATGTCGGCAGCCCGCGCCGTGAGCGCATCGTGGAATCGCAATTCGCCTGTGAGGAAGACATCGGCATTTGACCGTATCGAATCTGAGAGAAACTCCCCCGCAGCACCACACGCAATCGCCACTTTCCGCACGGTTCGACTCAAGTCGCCGATCACCTGTACCGACGTGGCCGCAAGTTCACGCTTCGCGAGATTCGCCAGTTCTCCCAGTGTCGTCGGCTCCGCAAGAACACCGATGCGACCCTCACCGCCAGCCGTGCCGGGCTTCAGGGGGTACACATCGAACGCGACCTCTTCGTAGCTGTGGGCGTTGCGCATCGCCGCGACGACCGTGGCGACACTGCGCTCAGGAACCACCACTTCGAGCCGCCACTCGTCCACATCCTCGCGTCGGCCCTTCTGCCCAACCACGGGGTTGGTCGAGTCGGTGCCGAAGAACGTGCCCTTGCCACCGAGCCGAAAGCTGCACTCCTTGTACTGCCCAATCACGCCGGCCCCGGCCGCGAACACCGCATCGGAAACCTTCGCCAGATCGGAGTCGGGCACGAACACCACGAGCTTACACTGCCCGGGGGCAGGCCGAGTTCGCAGTGGGGTCGGGTTCTGCACGCCGAGCCGACGGCACAGGATATCGTTGATGCCACCCGAGCAGTTGTCGAACGCCGTGTGGGGTGAGTACACCGCAATCCCCGCTCGCAAGAGCGGAAGCAACAGCTTGCCGTCGGCCGTGTTCGTGGTCAGCTTCTTCACCGGACGGAACAGGATCGGGTGATGTGAGACGATCAGGTTCACGCGCTCGCGAACGGCTTCCTCGACGACATCGGGCGTGACTGTCAGGCAGGTCATCACGCGCTCGGCGTGGTCGGCAGGGTCGCCGAGCAGCAGCCCGACGTTATCCCAGTCGGCGGCGGTGGCACACGGTGCGAAGCGTTCCAGGAACGCGGCAATCTCGGCAACGGTTGGCATGAGAATCTCTCGAACGGGAGCGGTGGCCGGGCCTCACATCTTGCGTGAATCGTAGGCCCAGTGGAGCAGTGCCTGGCGTTGACGGGGGCGGCAGGTCACGTCGCCCCGTTCGCAGTTCTTCTCGAGTTGCGCGATGTGTCGGCGAACCGCGAGCCAGCGCTTCACCTGACGCTCGTCATCCTGGCAACGCCTCCCCATGTAATAGCGACAGTACCACTGGAACCAACCGCGTGGGTCCTCGTGGTAGATCCAGCCTTTCTCTCGCCATACCGAGAGTGGCTGCGACGCATTCACGCCGAAGCAGTTCAGTGCGGGGTTGTGCCGGGTGGCACAAAGTCGCGCGTTCTTGAACCAGTCGGCGGGGAACTCGGCTTTGCAGTCGGTCATGTACTTACCGCCGAAGATGCCGAGTTCGAGCAGTTCCTTGGGCGTCAGTTCCGGCTCGAAGTTCGGGTGGAAGTTCTTCCCCTCCGGCTCCGTGAGCGCGTAGCTGTAGCCCTTCTGCATCAGGTCATCGACCATGATCCGCGACTGTTTCATCATCACCTCGCTTGATTCTCTCACCCAACGGATAGTAGTTCCCCCCTCCACGAACTTCCACGCGTCGACCATGAGCAACTGAAGGAGCCGAGATTCCGGGAATAAACGCGCTGCACGGGGATCATTTTTTATGAACGCAGCACTTCTGCGAAACGTCAAAACGCAACATTAAAGGTGCGGTATGTGGTACGGCTTGTGCGCCGACCTGGTGGTCGGCATTCACCTTGCTTACGTCGCCTATGTGGTTCTGGGCCAGTTACTGATTATCATCGGCGCGGGAATGAAGTGGCAGTGGGTTCGCAATCCGTGGTTCCGGTACACCCACCTGCTTGCCATCGCAATCGTGGCCATCGAGGCAATCCAGGGCTGGCCATGCCCGCTGACCGTGTGGGAAGCCCAGCTCCGCGAGCTTGGCGGTCAGGCGTTCAACGAGAGCGGGTCGTTCATGGGCAAGCTCCTGCACAATATCCTGTTCGTCGAGAACGTCCCGCAACTCGCGCTGGACACTGCCTACGTCGCCACGATGCTTCTGGTCCTTCAGGGAGTGATCATGTACCCGCCGCGCTGGTTCCGTACCGGGAAGCGATCCGAAGCAGTGGTCGAGCAGAACTACCAAACAGGCATCATCGCGACCGCATGACTTAGAAGCGGTGGCGTACTGAGTGAAATTGTGGCAGGGTCTGGTGAAGGGAATTCCCCCTCACCCGCCGCTCGAAGACTCGCCCCCATGGACACAACTGGATTCAGCGAAGCAAATGCACTCAGCTCGGGCGAGGCTCCTGCCGAACCGCAGGCCAAGGCTCGGCAGGAGCCTCGCCCTCCCGAGCTGAAACTTTACCTCTGCCGCAACCTTTCGATAGCGAGACGAGAACTTCAATCACCCCACCTCGTCCTCGGTTTCGGGCGAAGGGGAACTACTTCTCTCAATTCCGAGGCATGGTTGGTCATTCCAACACCGTTTCTCACACGGTGTTGATGTGAGTCGGGTCGTACATCACGACCCGTCTCACCCTTTCGCTGCATCAATTCCGGACAGTTTCCTCATTTGAATCCTGGCCGATCATCCCTTCACTCTTGCGTTTGCGAAGCGAGATATCGAAGCTATACTCCATCGTCGAAGGTTAACTCGAATTCACGTGTTATCCAGCGGGTGGAATCATGAAACGGCTCGGTTTTACTCTCATTGAATTGCTCGTTGTCATCGCCATCATCGCAATCTTGATTGGTTTGCTGCTCCCTGCGGTGCAAAAAGTCCGCGAAGCGGCGTCCCGCATGAAGTGCCAAAACAATCTCAAGCAGATTGGCGTCGCGATGCATAACTTCCACAACAGTTATGGTCGTTTCCCTGCCGGGGCAGGCCCGTGTTGCTCGCCAACAGGTCCGAACTGGACTGTGGATATCATGCCGTTTGCGGAACAGAAGAATGTGGTCGATTCCTTAAACTTGACGATCGCAACCGGGATGAAAAACGCAGTTAACGCGACTGCCGTGCAGCAGATTATCCCGATGTTCATTTGCCCCACTGACCCGGCATCTGGCAACCCGATCATGACTCGCTTTGCGTCACACAACGCCTCGCCCGCCCTGGCGTTGTGGTATCCCGCGAGCATGGGGCCGACTCACATGGATTCGTGCCCGTTCTGCCCAGATGGGACTCCCTCGGCGACAAACTTCTGTTGCCAGGGGTGGAACTTCGGAAGCACTGCAGGTGGTGGCTCGCCCGCCGGGACGTTCGCCGGAATCTTCGGCCGCACTCCGCTTAATCCCGTTCGAATCACGGATGTGTCCGATGGAAGTTCGAACACGTTTCTGGTGGGTGAGACGCTCCCCGGCGACTGCACATTCATGGGTGTCTTCAGTCATAACTTCCCTGTGACTAGCACCTCGATTCCGTTGAACACGTTCGAATCCGCAGTTGACTCAAACTGGTTCCGCACGTGCGGTTTCAAGAGCAAGCACACCGGTGGTGCAAACTTCGCGATGGGTGATGGGAGCGTGCGTTTCGTTGCCGTCAGGGTCGATTTTGTGGTGTTCAACGGTTCGGGCACGCGAGCAGGCGGCGAAGTGGTGAACCTCAACTGATATGGGTATCGGCGAGCCACGGGGTTCATCCCCTTGGTGCTTGGAGATCTCAGCCTCCACGGGGGATGAACCCCCTGGCTCGCAATGGATTCAAGTGTGCCACGGGGGGCATCCCCGTGGTGCGACACGACCCCACAGGAGAGAGGTGTTTCTGATGGTGCTCGCGATTCGCAGGTTCCGCTGGCAGAACTTCGTTGTCGTTCAATGCTTACTTGCACTCCTCGGCGGTTGCGGACCTGACGTGCCGAAGTGCATCCCGGTTTCTGGCAAGGTCACCTTTGAAGGTGGTAAGCCGCCAGGGCCGGGGTTCATCTACTTCAACACGGACTCCCAGGGTGGTGGCAGCACTCGCCCCGGAACGGCAGAGTTCGATGCCGATGGTAACTACACCGCGAAGTCGTTTATCCCTGGCGATGGGTTGCTTCCCGGGAAGTACGTGCTTCGCGTTGATTGCTGGAAGACGCCACCAAACATGGACGGGAAACCGGTCGAGAGCTTCATCTCGAACAAGTACCAAGATGCTGCCAAGAGTGGGCTGACACTCACCGTGGAACCGGACGCCAAGGCAGTGACGTACGACATCGCGTTGACGAGCAAGTAAGGCAGCGGTGTGAGAAATTGTCTACCGGGTTTGCCTTGTTTTTCCCGGGTCCCTTGTGGGGGAGGTAGGCGAGGGTTTGCGAGCCGGGTGGGGGGTAAACGCCTTGCGAGATGTTCAGGCATGACCCCCCACCCGCTCCTCGAAGACTCGGAGCGACCTCCCCCACAAGGGGGGAGGTTAAGAAACGGTCACTTCGCGACGTGTATTCATTTTCCTGCCGACTACCTAAAGCGATGTCGTCGCAGTGTTATCCTCACGCGTTGCGGATGGTTCCCGTGCCACGCGACGTACCGAGGGTGCCACCGAGTGGCTCGGTGAGCTGCAGGTAGAACAGTTCGTCCATCTCCGCAAGCGAATCGGCGTTGATGGTCACGGTGACGGTGGCCGTTGTCTGTCCTGGTGCGAAGGTCAGCGTGCCACTCGTCGCGACGTAATCCGATCCCGCGGTCGCGGTGCCGTTGGCGGTCGCATACTTCACTGTCACAGAGCTGGCACTCGCGGTGGAGAGTTGCAACTGGAACGTTGCCTGGACCGTGGCGGGCAGCGTTCCACCCGTTGCCGGGATGATGCCAAACTCGATCGGCGAGATGGCGTTCACCTTCGCCGTGTTCACGGTTCGCCAGTCGTCGGCGAGAATGCCGCCGGTGTCACTGCTGTTCGGGTTCCAACTCCAGTATGTCCAGCTCATGCCCTGCGGCTGCCCGGTTGGTGCGGTCGCTCCCAGATAGTTCACCAGTGAGTTCAACCAAGCCTGATCGCTCGCGGTCTGATTCTTCGTGCCGAACTCGCCAAGCAGCACAGGCGCGATGTTCTGCTTGTAGAGATAGCCCCAGTTCGCATCCCACACACTCGACAGGTTATTCGGGTAGTTCGCTGCCGAGAACCATGGCTGCTGATAGACCGTGCTCGGGTAGTCATGCGGGGAGTACACGAGATGCCCGGGTGTGTTCAACCGAACGGGATGCGTGCCGGCTGCTGAGAGATTGCCGCCCCACCAGTAGTTGCCGCTTGGCCCGCTCTCGACACCTTCCACCACGATGAGCCAGTTCGGATTCGCCGCGAGGATGGCGTTGCCTGCCCGTTCTGCCGCGAGTCGCCAGTCGTTGGCCCCGCCCGTTCCCCAGGTCGCCGGGCCGTGCGGCTCATTGTGCAGATCGCCGCCAATCACCGTTGGGTTGTTCCCGTAGCGCGTCGCAAGCATCGTCCAGTCCGAGATCCAGCGGCTCTCCGGATACGCCGCAGTGTGCCATAGCCCCGAACCTTCAGCCCCGGCCCCTGCGTCGGATCGGTGGTGATCGAGCATGATTCGCATCCCGATTTGCCCGGCATAGGCCACGATCTTGTCCATGATCTGGAGACCATTCAGCCCGACGAGATCAGCATTCTTCGAGAAGTCGATTCCGTTCGGGGTGCTGCCCGAGTCGAAGAGCTGGTTCGAGTAGGGGAGGCGGATGGTGTTGAACCCAAGCTGCTTCATCTGATCCATCATGTCCTTGTAGCCACGGGTCCACAGCCCGTGCGGTGCGAACGTATTGCTCTCCATGCCGAACCAGTTCACGCCGGCAATCCGCACGGGAGTCCCGGCGGAATCCACAATCTGCGAGCCGGCCGTGTGAAGCCAACCGCTCGCGACCGCGCTCTGCGAAGGTTCCGTGACCGTGACATTCCCGACAGAAATCGTCGGCAACACCGGAGGCGTTGTCGGTGGCGTGGTGGGCGGTGATGTGGGGCTTCCGATCGTGGCACCGTTGAACGCATAGTTCGTCGGTGTGGTCGGAGTGCCGCTCGCCTGGAAGCCGAACGTCACGGTTTTCCCGGGTGCGATGCTGCTGTTGTACCCTGCATCGCGGAAGGTGTAATGATTCCCGGTGTGGCTCGTCACAGTCCCGTTCCAGATGTTTGTGATGTTAAAGCCTGCGTCGAACGCGAGCGTCCAGCCCTTCACTGAGGTGGTGCCCGTGTTCTTGATGGTGACGCTCGCGGTGAACCCGCTTGCCCACTGACTCTCGACCGAGAAACTTACCGCGGCCACGGGTGCGGTCACTGGCGGTGGACTGACCGGCGGTGCGGCGGGCGGAGACGCGGGCGGCGAAGTCGGCGGCGATGTCGGCGGTCCCGCGACTCCATCGTCCCAGGTGAGTGTGAAGCCCGTGGGCTTTGTGGCGTTGGTGCCTCCCGTACCGAGGAACCCGATTGAGACCGTGGCTCCCTGCGGGAGCGTCGTGTTGTATGCCGCCGGCCCGATGACGTAATGCGTGCCGGTTTTGTTCACGACTGTGGCGTTCCAGATCTGGCCGATATCTCGGCCAAAATCGAACGACAACCGCCAGTCCTTCAGGCTCACAGCCTGATCGTTCACGAGGTCAATCGCAGCCTGATAACCGCTACCCCAGTCGTTTGTGACGAGATAGCTGGCCGCAGGGGTGAGATCGACGCCCGTTGGCATGATGCGATCATCGAGCAGGGTCAATCCAAGACGGGTGCGAGACATGATGTGCTCTCGAAGGACATAAAAGACAACCCGGAACGAGGAACTCGGAATGCAGCGTGAGACCCAGCGGTCGGCCTCGAGTGCCGCACTCGCCATTCCGGATTCCGCATTTGGAAGTGCCACAACCTTCCTTGCACGGCCATGTCCCCGAGATAACAGCGAATCATCCAGTTTCTCCGCCATATAATCCCAGCGTCCGATCACCCCTCAAAAACCGCGCCCCGCATGAGTCAACTCGACGACGAGATCAGCACCAGCACAACGCTCCTTCGTCGCGTTGCTGCCGACCCGACCGATGACGCCGCGTGGGATTCGTTCGTCGATCGCTATGGCCGCATGGTGTTTCTCTGGTGCCGACGGTGGAACCTTCAAGACGCCGACGCCGAGGACGTGACGCAGGGCGTGCTGCTGCAACTCGCCCGCCAGATGCGCGGCTTCCGGTACGACCCCGATGGCCGCTTCCGCGCCTGGCTGCGAACGATCGCGTATCGAGCGTGGGTTCGCTTCCTCGAAAGCCGCAATCGCCCCGGAGTTGGTACCGGTGACACGGCCGTCTGGCGGTTGCTGGAATCGGCCCCGGCTCGCGATGAGTTCGTTCGCCGCATCGAGGAAGAAGCCGACCGCGAGTTGATGGAGCGTGCTGCCGTGCGCGTGCGAGCCCGGGTGATGCCCCACACGTGGGAAGCGTTCCGTTTACTCGCTGTCGAGGGACTTTCAGGCAAGGAGGTCGCGGAGCAACTCGGCATGAATGTCGGGGCCGCGATCGTTGCCCGGTCGAAGGTGGCCCGCATGATCCGCGAAGAAATCGCCAAGCTGTCTTCGGCCGGAGGGGTGGAATGACTCCGTGCCCCTCACCTGAAGCGATCGCGGAAGCCATGGCGGACCCGGACGCGGCATCGGCCGACATCCTGGAGCATCTCGCCGGTTGTCCCCGTTGCCGCAGCCTTCTCGATGGTCCCGAGACACATCTGAACTGGACGCTCCTCGCCAGCCCCGAGGTGGACCAACAGGACCAACCGAAAGCGTGGTTCCTGAACCGTCTGAAGACCGCCGTGCGCTACACCGTGACCGCTCCTCCAGGGCTGGAGAACGGCCCGTCGGTTGCCGGGTACGAGGTCGAAACGGAGATCGCACGCGGCGGGATGGGCGTCGTGTATCGCGCTCGCGATATTGCCCTCGGCCGCCTGGTGGCGATCAAGGTACTCCGTTCGGATCTGCTCACGAACCCGAAGCAACACACGCGATTCTTTGGCGAAGCGAAGGCACTGGCGTCACTCCAACACCCCAATGTGGTGCAACTGTTCCAGGCGGGTGAAGCTGCGGGGCAGCCGTATCTCGTGATGGAATACGTCGCGGGTGGAACGCTTCGACACGCGATGCGCTCCGGTCCATGGGAACCGATGGCCGCGGCCCAACTCGTTCGCTCGCTTGCTGAGGCGGTTGCTGCTGTACACCAAATCGGCGTCATTCATCGAGACCTGAAACCGGGCAACGTTCTTCTGAGCAACGCACTCCGCACGCCGCATTCCGCGTTACAACCGAAGGTCGCCGACTTCGGGCTGGCGCGTTTCCTCGATTCCGCCGAGCGGCCGACTCAAACGGGCGAAGTGTTCGGCACGCCGGAGTTCATGGCACCCGAGCAAGCTCGCGGCGACCAGCACGCCATCGGCCCTGAAACCGACGTGTGGGCACTTGGCGTGATTCTGTACGAGTTACTCTCGGGCCGGGCACCCTTCTCCGGGGAGACTTCTTACGACACGCTGGAACTGGTGAAGCTCACGCCTGCGCTGCCCCTGGAGTTGGTGCGACCCGGCATTCCGCCCGACATTGCAGCTGTGTGTATGAAGTGCTTGCAGAAGTTGCCGTATCGACGCTACCGAACCGCTGCTGCCCTGCGGGACGATCTCGATTCGTTCCTCGCCGGTCGGCCCGTGTCGGCGTTGCCGCGTTCATGGATCGGGCGGCTGACCCTTGCGATTCAGCGACATCCGTGGGTTGCGGTTCAGTGGTCGAGTGTCGCGGTGGTGCTACTGGGGCTGCTTTCAGTGATTGGTTGGCAATGGTCGCGGGCACACTCCGCTTCGACCCGATCTACAGCCGAGGTCGCGAAACTTCGCGAGCAGCGGGAGAGCACACTCCGCGAACTCTACGCGGCACGGATCACGCTCGCGGCACGCGCCGTGAGCGAGAACCGGCTTGCGGATGCGGAGCAGTCGCTGACGGCTTGCGTACCCGTTGCTGGCGACCCGGACGTGCGCGGCTGGGAGTGGTATTACCTGTCGAACCGACTTCGCGGCCCGGCTCGAATCGATCTGAAACTCGCGGACACGGACCGTCACGGATTCGACGATGTGAAGTTGGTTCCGAACAAGGAGACGTTCACTGCGGATCAGAGCCGCCGGGTGGTGATCGATCCAGCGGGTCGGCTCGCGGTTTATGATCACGAAGGTCGCATGCTGCTTCAACTGCCAGCAGTGCCAGGTCGGATCATCGGAGTACGTTTCAGCAAGGATGGCCGCTGGCTCGCAGCTCGAACAGAGGAAGACGCCGTGATCGTGTTTGACGGTGCTCCGCAGTAGGAGTTACTTCGCCTTACCGGGTTGTTTCGCGGTCAGTTCGAACCGAAGCTCGTTGTCACCCTCCTTCACCTCGGCTTCCTTGATCTCCGGTTGACCCCCGGGCGGCGGATAAAACTTCAGGTCGTCAACCATCACTCCTGGTGGCGCTGGTGGTGCTGCCGGGACCTGTTTGCCGGTCTTGATTGAGCCGCGGATCGTCACCTTCTTGTTCCCGGGGGTCATCCTTGAGCCTGCTGGGACCTCGAATCGTCCATCGGTAATCTGCGTTCCAACAGAGCGGCCGTTTCCATCCGCAGGCTCAAAGGTCACGCTGCCATCCGACATGGGTTCCCCATTCACGGCAACAGTACCACGAACCACCGCCGTGCCATCGCCACAACCGATAACCGAGAAGACGAGGAGGAGGGCAATCACGGTTCGATAGGAGAGTGGAAGAAGATAGTGGTTGTCCATAATCAGCTCGAGATCACGAGGGACGCGGGTCAATAATCGGTCGGGATCGCCTCGCCGGAAATCGCCTGGATTGTGCCCAGTGCCTTCCACGTTGCAATTGGGACGCCGTTGCTGACGAATCGAACGCTTCCGTCGCACAATCCCATGTTGACGCCGCCAACGTGCATGCTGCGGGCAGTCAAGATGATGTTTCGATCAGCCCAGTTGTTGTGGCCAGCCGTGCAGGGTGCAGCCGGGATGCTCACACAGCCATTACGGGTCAAATCCGGGGTTGGGTCATTCGGGCTGTAGTTATGCATGTACAGCGGTCCCTCCGGATAGTGCATGACAGCGCGCACATCGTTGACGGCTGGGCTTTTCACCAGTTCCGAGATCAAAGCCGTGTTGCTTGTCCCATCGGAGATCTGTTCGATGGGCCACATCGAATTCACCCCAAGCGGACCCATCCCGTTGGGCATCGAGTTGGACGGCGTTGGGTTGGTATGCACACTCACATAAGGGCCAATTCCGTAATTGGCGCCATAGTTCCCGCGGGTCCAGGAGTTCCAGAACTTGGTGGTTTCTGGAAGGTCTGTGGGGCAAATCATCGTGGAAATCGGGGTTCTCGCGACGAGGGAGTTATCGACCGTGCCATTCGGCCCAGACGGGCCTCCCATGTTCTGGTTCCAGTCAATCTTGTCGTAAAGTGCCTGTTGTTCGAGATAGGGCAACAGGAAGCTCACCCAGGTGGTCTCGTTGCTTTTCGCGTTGAATCCCCCGCCGAACTGGCCGCCCGTGTAGAGCGTGGCGGGCGGAAATCGCCCGTAGGCCGAGTGGTAGTTGTGACAACCGATGCCGAGTTGCTTGATGTTGTTGCTGCATTTCATTCGTGCAGAGGCTTCGCGCACCTTCTGTACGGCGGGCAACAACAAGCCGATCAAGATCGCAATGATGGCGATGACAACCAATAGCTCAATGAGCGTAAATGCGTGCCGGTATGTGGAACGCTGCTCAGGTCTGGTTTGAGACATGGACCGCTCCCCGAATTGTGATGAATTGAGAGAGGCAGCAACGGAAGAGATGTTTGATTCAACCACCAAATCGGCAACACAACAAGTAGATTCTAACTGGTTCCTGTCTCATCTGGAGTTTGATGTGTCGCAGAAATCGCGAGATCACCGCCGCCGAGTACGGCGATGATCTCGCGAACCTCAGTTCTCCCAAAAGCAAGTCAGACTTTCGCAAGTTCCAGGCTCACCTTCTTTGCATCGTCGGCCAGCTTGCGAACATCCTGCGTGATCCGCATCGAACAGAACTTCGGGCCGCACATCGAGCAGAACTTTGCGCTCTTGAACACATCCTGCGGCAGCGTTTCGTCGTGCATTCGGCGAGCGGTCTCCGGGTCGAGGCTCAACTCAAACTGACGGTTCCAGTCGAACTCGAAGCGGGCCTTGCTCAGTTCGTCGTCTCGCACTCGAACGTTCTTGCGGCCACGGGCAATATCACCGGCGTGCGCGGCGATCTTGTACGCGATCACACCCTGCCGCACGTCGTCCTTATTGGGCAAGCCGAGGTGTTCTTTCGGAGTGACGTAGCAGAGCATCGCGGCGCCGGCTTCTGCAGCGAGTGCCGCACCGATCGCGCTGGTGATGTGGTCGTAGCCCGGCGCCACGTCTGTGACGAGTGGCCCGAGCACATAGAACGGCGCGTCGTGGCACAATTCGCGTTCCTTCTCGACGTTCATCTTCACGAGGTGCAGCGGGATATGCCCCGGCCCCTCGATCATCACCTGGCAGCCGTGGTCCCATGCTTTCTTGGTGAGTTCGCCGAGCGTCTTTAGTTCCGCGAACTGTGCCTTGTCGTTTGCGTCCGCAAGGCAACCCGGGCGCATCCCGTCGCCAAGCGAGAACGTCACGTCGTAGGCACGCATAATTTCGCACAGTTCGTCGAAGTGCGTGTACCACGGGTTCTGCTTGTGGTGGGCGACCATCCATCCAGCCATCAACGAACCGCCCCGGCTCACGATGCCAGTCACGCGGTTCGACGTGAGCGCGACGTACTCAAGCAGCACGCCTGCGTGAATGGTCATGTAGTCGACGCCCTGCTTTGCCTGGTGCTCGACCATGTCGAGGAGCATTTGCGGGGTGATGTCGTTCGGCTCCTTCACCTGCTGAATGATCTGATAAGCAGGGACTGTGCCGATAGGCACGGGCGAAGCGTCGATGAGGGCTTGCCGGATACCATCAATGTTGCCGCCGGTGCTCAGATCCATCACGGTGTCGGCACCGAGATGCACGGCCGTGTGCAATTTCTCAAGTTCATCTTCGACTTTGCCGGTAACGGCCGAGTTGCCGATGTTGGCGTTGATCTTGCACTTCGACGCCACGCCGATGCACATCGGTTCGAGGCTCTTGGCAAGGTGGACAATATTCGCGGGGATCACCATTCGGCCACGTGCGACTTCGGCGCGAACCAGTTCGGCGTCGAGGTCTTCACGGCGTGCGACGAAGTCCATTGCTGGAGTAACGATGCCCTTGCGGGCGGCTTCAAGCTGTGTCATTGGGGAATGCTCACAGGTGGCAAGGATGGCCACCGGATGCGAAAGGATGAGGGATGAAGGTTGAAGGATGAATCAAATCTAGCTGAACCGTCACGTGTCTGATTCATCCTTCGACCTTCATCCCTCATCCTTCCTGATGGGTCGCCTTCCTGCGCGGCATGACCCGGGCAGGTTCGAGGGTGTACTCTCAGCCCACGCACCCGGCGCAGGCACCCCTGGCGATACTAAAGTTCTACGCAGCGCACTGGGGTGATGTCAATGAGCATCACGAGTTCCCGGCGAACCGCCTGCGTCATCAAACGGCGTCTATTTCAAATCAGGCTTCCAAATGTGAAACCATCGGAGCGATTCGCTAATGCGATGTTTCCCTATTTCCGAGTTGCTCGACAAACGGTTCAAGTGGATACTTATTCTGTAGCAAGCACTCTCCCGCAATTGCCATACCCCGCCTGATTGTGTGGACTCCCACCTGATTCTGCCTGCCCAAGGCCTCGGCAACGGAGCGGTAACCAAATGTCTCCCGAGACAAACCACCCCCGACAACGATCCGTCCATTGGTTGTGGATTGTGTCCCTGACCGGGGCTTGTAGTTTGGTTGGGCCTGTCAGTCCCGTACATGCAGCAGAACGGCCCGTTAGCTTTGTCAACGATGTTGTCCCCGTGCTGACCAAGGCCGGTTGCAACATGGGAACATGTCACGCCAAAGCCGGCGGCGGTCGCAACGGGTTCCAACTGTCGCTGCTCGGCTTTGAACCCACTGAAGACTACGAGCACATCGTTCTGGAAGCTCGCGGTCGGCGACTGTTTTTTGGCAACCCCGAGCAAAGCCTGTTCCTACTCAAAGGCTCAGGTCAGGTGCCCCATGGTGGCGGCGTGCGTTTATCGAAGGCTTCTCCCGGCTATGCGTCGATTCGCGACTGGATTCTCCAGGGTGTGCCAATGGATGACGCCACTGGCCCAAAGTTGATCTCCATGGAGATCGAGCCGAAGAAGGGTTCGTTGCGAACCCAGACCACGCAGCAACTCAAGGCCATCGCACGGTATTCCGACGGCAGCGTTCGTGATGTCACCGATGTGGCGTTGTTCGAGTCGAACGACAAAGCGATGGCCGACGTTTCGGAGAATGGTCTGGTCAAGGTGTTCGACCTGCCCGGCAAGGTTTCGGTGATGGTCCGATATCAGGGGCGAGTCGCAGTGTTCAATGCCGCAATCCCCCTCGGCGCAGAGGTGGGGACGTTGCCGCCGGTGAAGAACTTCGTCGATACGGCGGTCTTTGCCAATCTGAAGGAACTCGGGATACCGCCGTCGCCCGTGTGCGACGACGCCACATTCCTGCGGCGTGTCACCCTGGATATCGCCGGACGTTTGCCAACCGACGTCGAGGCGAAAGCATTTCTGGCCGACAAGAGTGCTGACAAGCGTAATCAGTGGATCGACGAACTGCTGCGCAGCCCCGACTACGCGGATTTCTTCGCGAGCAAATGGACGGCGGTGCTGAAGAACCGTCGCGACGATGCCAGCGACATTGTTTCCAACTTCGCTTTTCACGCCTGGGTTCGCGACAGTCTGCTGGCGAACAAACCTTACGACCAGTTTGTGCGCGAGTTGTTGGCCGCGACTGGCACCGTCATCGGCAACCCGCCGGTTGCGTGGTACAAGCGCGTGAAGCAACCGAAAGACCAGATCGAAGACGTAGCACAACTGTTCCTGGGTGTGCGGATGCAGTGCGCTCAGTGCCACCACCACCCATTCGAGCGCTGGAGCCAGGACGACTACTACTCCCTGGCCGCGTTCTTCGCACAGGTCGGTCGCAAGCCTTCCGGCACCCGCGACGAGGATTTGATCTTCCACAAGCGAGGGATGGCGACAGCGACGAATATCAAAACACGGACAGCGTTGAAACCGGCCGCGTTCGGCGATCTGATCCCGGCAATCTCGCCCGATGAAGATCCCCGGCTGCGTCTGGCCGACTGGATGAAGTCGCCGAAGAACCCGTTCTTCGCCAAGGCTCTTGTGAACCGTTACTGGAAGCACTTCTTCCAGCGAGGGCTGATCGAACCTGAAGATGACATCCGGGATTCCAACCCGCCCTCGAATCCGGAACTATTGGCGGCGCTGGAGAAGCACTTCATCGAGAGCAGCTTCGACCTGAAAGAACTCGTGCGTGCCATCACGCGTTCAAACGCTTATCAACTGAGCGCGATGCCCAACAAGCATAACATCGGCGACCGCCAGAACTATTCGCGGTACTACCCCCGCCGCCTGCCCGCCGAGGTGATGCTGGATTCGATCGATCAGTTCGCTGGCACTCAAACCGATTTCCCAAACCTGCCGCCGGGCACGCGAGCGGTCGCTCTGCCCGACAACAGCTACAACCGATCCTCGCCGTTTCTGCGGGTGTTCGGTCGGCCGGAAGGTGAGAGCGTGTGCGAGTGCGAGCGGGTGCAGTCATCGAATCTGGCGCAGAGCCTGCACCTGCTAAACGCCTCGGATATTCGCGGAAAGTTGGCTCATCCAACGGGTCGAGCGGAGCGGTTGTCCAAGGATGCCCGCCCGGCCGAAGCGCGGATCAAGGAGTTGTACCTCGTGGCATTCGCCCGAGAGCCGCGGCCCGACGAACTCCGTACGGCGCTGGAGTATCTGAACGAGCCACGAGTCAACAACACCGGCCAGAAAGTTGATCCACAGAAAGCGGCCCGCGAGAACTTCCAGGATTTGCTTTGGGCAATGATGACTACCAAAGAATTCCTCTTCAACCACTAAGGGAGACACCGGTGATCATCCCACGATATTTCCCTCGGGCTGCGCTTGCCTGTGGCGTGCTGCTGGTTTGGAACGCCTTTGCTGGTGCTCAGTCCGTAGGTCTGCCGGCCCCACGATTGCTCACCGTCTCGCCGATGGGTGGCAAGGTGGGGACCGAGGTTGAAGTCACCATCTCGGGCGAGTTTCTCGATGATGCCGGGGATCTGACTTTCTCCGACTCTCGCATCACCGCGAAACGCAAGCTCGACGCGACCGGTGTTCCGATCGAGAACCGCTATGTCGTGGGCATCGGTTCCGATTGCCCGGTGGGGCTGTACGAAGCGCGAGTGATGACACGACTGGGCATTTCGTCGTCGCGGGTTTTCGCCGTGGGAACGCTCACTGAGATGGTGCCGACGAAGCCCAACCGGACTCTGGCAACGGCCCACGAACTGCCACTGAATTCCGTGTGCAACGGCACTGTCACGGATCGCTCGATCGACTTCTACACCTTCCAGGCAAAGAAGGGGCAGCGGTTGATCGTTGACTGCGCGACTCGCGGCATTGATTCCAAACTGAACGCGACCGTGATCATCGGCGATGCGGCGGGTCGGGATCTCCTGGTTGAACGTCGCGGCGGTGTGTTGGACTTCGCCGTGCCGAAGGATGGCACCTACGTGATCAAGATCCATGAGCTCACCTACAAGGGCGGAGCGGCGTTTTATTACCGATTGGGTCTGTGGGAACAATCGACTGGAACGCAGATTGTCCGGCAGCCCACGACGCAGCCAGTCAATTCGTTCTCATGGCCACTGCAGGGGCTTCCGCAACAGGCACAACAGGCGGAAGTTGAACCCAACAACGACGGCGATCATGCACAACGAATCAAGCTGCCATGCGACATCTCGGGCCGGTTTTATCCTGCTGCCGATGTGGATGTGTTCGAGTTCGAGGCCAAGAAGGGCGAGGAGTGGTGGATCGAGGTCGCATCGGAACGGCTGGGGTTGCCGACCGATCCGGCGATCCTGGTGCAACAGGTCATCAAGGGCGAAAAGGGCACGGCAGACAAGCTGATCGATGTCCTGGAACTGACGGATATCCCCAGCCCCGTGAAGGTGTCCAGCAACGGCTACGCTTACGACGGGCCGCCATACAACGCGGGATCATCGGACATTCTCGGCAAACTGACGATCAAGGAGGACGGTCTTTATCGGCTGCAAATGTCGGATCTATTCGGCGGCACTCGCAGCGAATCCGGCCACGTTTATCGGCTGGTGATTCGCCGCGCAGCGCCCGATTTCGCACTGGTTGCCTGGGCGATTCACATGGAGTTACGCAACGGCGATCGCAACGCCCTGTCGAAGCCGATCGCTCTGCGGGGCGGCGCGACGATGGCGCTGGAAGTCGTGGCCTTCCGTCGTGATGGTTTCGACGGCGATATCGAACTGGCGATGGAAGGACTGCCCAAGGGTGTGACAGCGCACGGGTTGAAAATCCCCGCTGGTCAGACACGGGGCATGATGCTGATCACAGCGCAGGCCGATGCGCCCCGTGGCTATGCCAACGCTGCGTTTGTTGGGCGTTCAACCATTGCCGGGCAGCCCGTGACACGCCCATGCCGACTGGCATCGTTCGCGTGGCCAATTCCTGATTCGTGGGGTGAGATTCCAAGTCCACGATTGCTGGCTGACGTGCCAGTGTCCGTGAGTGGGATCGACTTCGCTCCGCTCACGATAACCGCGAAGACTCAGGTGTTTGAAGCAATGGTTGGCGAGAAGGTGACCATTCCGCTGGTTCACAAGCGCACGACTGACTTCTCCGGCGACAAGATCCACATGAAGGCGATTGGTGCCGGGTTCGAGCGGGCACCGGGATTCGATCTTCCGATCAAGGCGGACAGCTCGCAAGCCGTGCTCGATCTGAAGGCGTTGAACATTCCCCCAGGTGAATACCGTGTCTCGTTCCTCGGAGGCGGAGTGGTCAAGTATCGCCATGAACCCGGTTTGGTGGTGGCGGCGACGGTCGAAGTTGCCTCCAAGAAAATGCTCGCGGAGGTGAAGCTGCTGGAGGCGGAGGTGAAGAAGGTGGCCACGGATGCCCAGAACGCTCCGCCCGAGAAAAAAGAGCAGATGGCCAAGACCCTGGCGGCCGTGAACGCCAAGATGAAGGCCGCCAACGACGCCCTGACGGCGACACAACTGCAACTCAAGAAGGCGCAGGACGCAGCCATGCCAAAGGACATTGCCGATATCATCGTGTGCGAACCGTTCACAATACGCGTCAAGCCAGTGGAGAAGAAATGACGACTCCCAGCCAGAATTGCCGTGGACCGATTCCATTTGGCTCGACCGGACGGCGTGCGTTTCTGCAAACCGGTCTGGCGGGATTCGCCTCGTTGACTTTGCCAGGCATCCTGAAGCTGCAAAGTCGCGCTGCCGCCCCCGCTTCGACCAACTCCGAGAAGAAGGCGGTCATCATGGTGTGGCAGCCGGGAGGGCTGTCGCACCTGGATTCGTATGACCCAAAGCCAGATGCGGGCAGCGACTATTCCGGGCCGTTTAAGCCGATTTCGACCAAGGTGACCGGTCTGCAATTTAGCGAGTTGATGCCCCGACAGGCTGCGCTCGCTGACAAGTTGGTGGTTCTGCGGTCGATGCGGCTGACGGCGGGCGGCCACCCCGCGGGATCGATGCAGTTGCTGACTGGAGATCCCGACACACGCGACAAGCCCAAGCCCAAATACCCCGACTGGATGACTGTCTCGAATTACATGCAGGCCCAACGCGGTCCTCGACAGAACCCGTTACCAGCATACGTCGGCATCAACCCGCCACTGGAGTACAACGGCCCGGCTTATCTGGGAGACACGTATTCCCCGTTCGTGGTTTCGGGCAATCCAGATTCGCCTAGCTTCTCGGTGCCCAACATCGGATTGACCGACTCCGACGAAGTCCGTCGGCTTGGGCGGCGCTCGACACTGCGTCAGAAACTCGACACCCTGGATCGCGCCTTCGACCACGCCCACGAACTGACGGCTCTCGATGAGTTCGAATCGCAGGCAATGACGCTTCTGACGAACCCGCAAACGAAGGTCGCCTTCGACCTCAACCGCGAGTCCGCACGTACCCGCGATCGCTACGGTCGCAACGCTTGGGGGCAGCAGTTGCTGCTGGCGCGGCGGCTTGTGGAAGCTGGCGTCGATGTGCTGACGACCAGTCTCAGCGGCCCCTTGTGTGGGCGTGTGAACAATTGGGACGACCACGCCGTAAACCACCACGTTTTCGACGCAATGAAATTCCGGTCACCCATCTATGACCAGGCGGTTTCGGCGCTGATTGAAGACATTCACCAGCGTGGACTCGACAAGCGTGTCCTTGTTGTGATTACCGGCGAATTCGGCCGCACGCCAAAGATCAATTACGCCGCCAGCACCGGGGCAGGTGACGCGAGCGCTCCTGCGGGAACCTCGCAACCCGGTCGCGACCACTGGCCACGCGGTTTCTCGAACATCTGGGCGGGGGGTGGCCTCAACACGGGCCGTTTCGTTGGTGCCACCGATAAACGCGGCGAGGATTCCATCGAACGTGTCTGCATGGCCGGCGACTTCCTGGCCACGATCTACCACCACCTCGGGATCGACTACGCCAAGACCTTCATCAAGGATTTCAACGGTCGCCCCACGCCGATTGTGGATCACGGCAAGGCAATTGCTGAATTGACCACGTAAGCCACTCCAGTTGGTTGGCAGCGTATGACCAAACAAGAATCCCTGCTCGCGGAGCACTACAAGCACCCCGCGAGAAGGGATTTTGGCGACTTATCCGTCCGATCGCTGCTCCATACACCGAATAACAAATCGACTGGCAAATCGCCTTGACGCTTGCCTTCCAATCGTGGGAGCGGGACAACTCATCCATCCCCACCATCAGGCACGCGGTGAGTCGATGAACCGATTTCAGCATCCATTCTGCGCCGTTCTTCTTCTCGTGATTGCAGTAGTCCCCACTGTCGCTGCCCCACCTGCCGAACTTGCTGAGAAGCTTCGCACACTCGACCCTGGTGTGGTCGTACTCGGGCCTGTCCGACAGCCACCGCTGGCCGGGATGTTGTCCCGCGACCATGTCGCACGCTTGCGAGAAGCGAATGCCGCTGATCGCACGGCCTGGGCCGAGGTTCGTGATCGCGCCAGTTGGGAGCGGTTCCGCGATGCTCGTATTCAGTCACTGCGGGCATCGCTTGGAACCTTCCCCGATCCGCCCAAGGATCTGAAGTTCCGCGTCACTGGCACACACGACGGTGATGGTTACCAGGTCGATAACCTTGTCATCGAAACGCGGCCAGGGCTGCTGATGACAGCTAATCTGTATCGTCCCTCGAAGCCAGCCGCGTCGATGCCAGGAGTGCTGATCGTTCACAGTCACCAGCAACCGAAACATGTCGGTTGGCGGCAAGACATGGCGATGACATGGGCTCGCGCCGGTTGCGTCGTGATCGTCCCCGATCTCGTTGGCCACGGTGAACGCCGCCAACACCCGTTCTCCGAGTCGAACCCACATGACTACCACTTCCGCTACGACAGCGCGATTCAGTTCTACCATGATTGGCGATAGCCTCATGGGTTGGTTCGTCTGGGATCTCATACGTGCGGTCGATGTTCTGCTGAAGCAGAAGGGCGTTGATGCGAAACGAGTGATTGCCGTATCCGAGCCAGCCGGTGGAGGTGATGTGGCAGCAGTCACGGCAGCGATCGACACGCGAATCACGGGTGTGATGGTCAACAACTTCGGTGGTCCGCAGCCGGAGACTGCGTATCCGCTGCCGCGAGATGCGGAGACATCATTTGAGTACGCCGGCGCGGGAAGCTGGGAATCGACGCGCAATCTTCGCAACTCCGCCCGCGACGGTTTCCTCCCATGGACGATCGTCGCAAGCATCGCACCACGACGGCTCATCTATTACCACGAATTCTACTGGGATCGCGAACAAGACCCTGTGTGGAAACGGCTCCAAAAAGTCTGGGGGTTCTACGACGCGACCGACAACCTCACAGGTATCGCAGGACGCGGCTTCGTGGTCGGCTCCGAACCGCAGAACACACACTGGCTCGCTGAGAGTCGCGAGTTGCTTTACCCCGCCTTCAAGAAGTGGTTCGACATCCCGAACCCGCGCAACGAGTACAGCAAACGACGGCCCATCGAAGATCTGCTTTGCTTCACACCGGAGATCGCGAAGGAACATCACCCAACGCACGAACTCGCTGCTAAACTCGGAGCCGAGCGAACTGCGACCGCACGCAAACTCCTCGAACCTCAGATGCCCGAGGATCGCCGTAAGCAAGTTCGACGCGATTGGGCCAAACTGCTTGGTAACGTGGCCCCTGGCAAGCCTCAGCTCAATGGAGAATCGCCCACTTCCGAGGCACTCGGAGATGTGCGAGTCGAGCGATTGCACCTCACGACAGAGCCGGGAATCGTGGTGCCAACGCTGCTGTTGCTTCCACCGTTAGTGAAGGGGCAACGGCCTCCGGTTGTGGTCTGCGTGTCACAGCACGGGAAGCAGGAGTTTCTGAACCAGCGTTCGACCGAGATAACGGACTTGCTGCGTGCGGGCATCGCGGTGTGCTTGCCGGATGTTCGCGGAACAGGCGAGTCCAGCACGGGCGATGCTCGCGATCGCCGGAGTTCCGCCACTGCAACGGCTGCGGGCAAGTTGATGCTTGGTCAGTCTGTGCTCGGTGGCCGCGTGCGTGACCTGCGGACACTGTTCGTGTATCTGCGAACCCGCAGCGACATTGATGCCCACAAAGTCGCGCTGTGGGGTGAATCGTTTGTCCCGGGGAACGCACCCGAAACAGACATCAAGGTTCCATATACCGCTGCCAGGCGTCCGGCTCAGTCGGAGCCGCTTGGCGGTTTGCTCGCGTTGCTCGGCGGTCTATATGAGGACGACGTGCGAGCCGTGCTCGTTCGCGGTGGACTCTCGGATTACCAGTCGCTGCTCGATAGTCCGTTCACCTATGTGCCGTTCGATATTGTTGTGCCAGGAGTGCTGACCATAGGCGATCTGCCCGATTTGGCAGGCGCCGTGGCCCCGCGTCATTTGCGTATAGAAGGCTCAGTCGACGGTCAGAATCGCCGCGTGCCTGCCGATCGCCTCACGAAGGTGTATGCTCCGACCGCTACCACGTACAAGGCTGCGGGGCACGCGGGCCGAATGCTCGTGGAGCAGAAGTCGGCTCCATCGGTGGCAGAGTGGTTTACGGCCGCGTTCCGGGACTGAGGCAGCATCGTCAACGGAGGAATTAGACGAGAGCCACCGCTGACTATCACAACAATTCGTGGATCGGCTCGGGATCATCAAGAACGTTGACCGGGCGCCCGCTTGGATCAAGTAATTGCAATCTCGGGTCAATGCCGAGGACGCTGTAAATCGTGGCGTGGATGTTCGAGGGCGTGACTGCTCGCGTGTGCGGACGCTCACCAAGTCGGTCGGTCGATCCGACGACCTGCCCACACTTCACACCTCCACCCCCCATGAGACAGAACATCGAGTTGCCCCAGTGGTCGCGGCCGGGCGTGCCCATGCTCATCGGTGCGCCGCCGTTGCCGCCGTCGTTCATCTTGGGCGTCCGGCTGAACTCCCCGCACAGCACCACGAGCGTCGTGTCGAGTAAGCCACGGTCGTCGAGATCCTCGAACAGCGTCGCAACCGCCGCGTCCACTTTCGGCAGGTAGTTCTCGTATCCCTTCTTCAAATCCCAGTGGTGATCCCACCCGCCGAAATGCACCGTCACGAATGTCGAGCCAGCTTCAGCCAGCCGGCGGGCGAGCAGTGTGGACTGGCCCCAACTGTTGCGGCCGTAGCGGTCGCGGAGCCTCACGTTTTCCTTGCCAATGTTGAATGCTTCGCGTGCGGTTGGACCCGTGACGAAGTCGAACGCCTCGCGACCGAACCGGTCCATCGCCTGGGCGGTGGGGTGCATGTCCAGATGCGCCCGGGACTTATCGAAGTGCGTGAGGAGCGAGCGGCGGTCATCCAACTTTTCCAGCGTTAACCCGCTGGCGAGGTTCAGGTTTCGCACCTGGAAGTTTTGCGTGTTCGGGTCGCCGGTCAGGAACGGATCGTGCTGCTTGCCGAGCATGTGCCCACCAAAGTAACCGGGTGCCAGGCCGATGCTCGCCGCGTGTGGCGCACCGACGTAGCCAGGCATTCCCATGACTCGTGGCCCGATCTCGCGGTTCACGATTGCGCCGATCCCCGGAAACTTCTGTGCGTTGTTCGCCCCGCTCACGCCCATGTCTTTCGTGGTGAGCATGCGATGCCCGCCCGCGAAGTGGTCGCCCGTGTCGTGGTACAGCGAACGCACCATTGAGAACTTGTCCGTCACCTGCGCCTGCCTGGGGTATAGCTCCGTGATGTCGAAGCCCGGCACCTTCGTGCGAATCGGTTTCCACAGCCCGCGGTATTCAGCCGGCGCATCTGGTTTCATGTCGTACATGTCCATGTGGCCCGGCCCACCATCGAGCCAGATCAGAATCACGGACGTGTTCTTGCTCGTGGTCGGGGACTGCGCCGAGGCCGCTTTCGCACGGAGCACCTCTGGCAGCCCGAGACTCGCCATCCCCGCGACACCGAGTTGAAGAAAACTGCGTCGATCAACGCCATCGCATGAACGGCGAGCGGAACCGAGGTCGAGGCGGAACATGCGAATCTCCGGGAGGTGGAGTTGGGGCAGGCTCTCAAAGCGATCTGGCAGGCGGGCGGGGTCAGAGCACGGCAGGCAGTGAGGTAATTGACTTTCCCATGCCTGGCGACTACCGTCAAGTCTCAATCTGTGCTTTTGAGGCCACTTGCGGTCGCGGTTCGCCAGGACACGATGCCCTCGTTCCTCGCCCGGCGGCGTAAAGGTGCTCATCATGTTGTGCCGGTCACTGCTTCTGTGCCTTGCTTTTGGCCTGCTAGGCTGTGGTAGGTTCGAGCAACCCGTTGAGTCGCCGACTAACCCAAAACTGGCTGAACCGAAACTCGGGGAGAAGCGGCCCGATGACCAGGGCAGGGCAGGGCAGCTCATGGCCGGGGTCGCCAAGGTCGAGATCACGAACAAGAAGGTGATTCCGGTCAACGATCCGCTGTACGCGAAGGCGCTCGTGATCAAGAACGACCGCACGACAGCCGTGATTATCACCGTCGATGCTGTCGCTATCGGAGAGATCGGCCCCATCGGCAACGATTACCTGGGTAAGGTGCGCACGAGGCTCCAGAACGAGTTGAAGATCGCGCCGGAGTGCGTGATCGTCAACGCGAGCCACTGTCACGGCATTGTGTGTGCCGATGTCGACGACAAGACCGTCGAGGCCGTGAAGACTGCTGCCGCGAATATGGTTCCGGTGAAGGTGGGAGTCGGCGTTGGCCACGAGAACCGAATTTCGGAGAATCGCCGGCTCAAGCTGAAAAGCGGCAAAGAGGCTGACGTTCGCCATGCGTACTCGTTGCCACCCGACGAGGAAGTCGCTGGCGTCGGACCCATCGACCCGCAGATCGGGATTCTTCGTCTGGACAGGAATGACGGGCAAACACTGGCTGTGGTCTACAACTTTGCCTGCCACCCAATCATGGGCGTACCGAGCGGTGAGAACACCGCAGACCTCGTGGGGTTCGCTTCCCGGGTGATCGAGGGCAACCTGAGTGATGGCACGATCGCGCTGTTCATTCAGGGCTGCGGCGGGGATATCAATCCGGTGCTGTACAAGGATGTCAACCAGCCACGCAATGCCGAACCGCTGGGCAACATGCTCGGTCTCAGCGTGATGCAGGCGGTGCGGAAGATCAAGTGTGTCGATGGCGGTGAGTTCAGAATCCTGAACGAGAAGATCAAGTTACCCAGAGCCGATCGCGCGGAACGAATTGATGCACTGCTCGCCGAACAGACGCGGCTGATGAAGACGCTAAGAGGGACGAGCCTGAATCTGAAGACGTTCCTCGAGTTGGCCGGGAAGTACAACCTATCGAAGGAGTTTCCGGCGTACTATTCACATCGCTATCTCTCCGAGAAGATGCATGGCCGGGAGGATCTCGCCAAACTCGACGACGCGAACCGGAAGAACTTGCAGGCTTACGTCGAGAATATCCACATCATGGAGAATCTCACCCGGTTGCAGACGAACCTCGCACTGCTCAAGAAGCATCAGGCCACCAACCTTGCGGCAGGTCGTAAGCCGCTGGAAGTGGAGATGGCGGGCCTGCGAGTCGGCGAATTCGCGCTCGTCACATTCCCTGGTGAACTGACCGTCGAGATCGGGCTGAACATCAAGAAGTCATCGCCCAAGAAAACGACGTTCGTGGCCGGCTACACGAACGGCTACATCTACTACACACCCACTGCTAAACAACTTCAGAACGTCGGCGGCGCGCAAGAGGATAGCGATTGCCTGGTTGCCCCCGAGTGGGAACAACTCTTCTACGACAAGGTTGCCGACATGCTGAAGCGGCTATGAAACGTCGAATGATGCTGGTTCCTGATTTCGGTGGTTCCCGCGCGAAGGTTATCGCTATTCTCTGGACAGACCGACGCCACACGGGGATGATGAAGCGATCCCCGCCGAACACCCTACCCGCCTCCGACTCGACAAACTTGTCCCGATGGTTCGCATCTTTTCTCCGGGAAGCTCGGATGATTCGCGATTTCACAAGCGTCGGCTCTCGCGTACTCCTGGCCGTCTGCTGTGGTTGCCTCGGGGCGGACGCGCGAGTCTATGGACAGTCGCCCAATCCGGTCCTGAACAGCGTCTTCCCAGCAGGTGGACAAGCGGGAACTTCCGTGATCGTGGCACTGGAGGGAACCAGCCTGGAAGGGATGCGGGACATCCACTCGACTGTGCCACGCCTGACCGCCAAGAAACTCGACGCGAACCGTCTCCAACTCGACATCCCCGCAGGCACCCCGTCAGGGATATATGATCTGCGAGCCGTGGGGCTTCATGGTGTGAGTTCCCCGCGAGCGTTCTTCGTCAGCAACCGCACGGAAACCTTGGAAGTTGAGCCAAATGACACACTCGACGCCGCCCAGGAGATTCCCCTGGATGCTGTGGCGAACGGACGGATCGACAAACCCGGTGACGTGGACTGCTTCAAGTTCAAGGCCAAGGCCGGTCAACGGGTCGTGATGGAGTGCTGGGGTGAGCGGATCGATTCCAGGCTGCGTGCCGTTCTGGAAGTGTACGACGCCGACGGCAAGCGATTGGCCTCGAATCGGGGGTATGCCCGAATCGATCCACTCGTCGATTTCCTCGTCCCCGCTGACGGAACGTACTCCGTGAAGGTCTTCGATCTGAGCTTTCTTGGCAGCACAAGCCATTTCTATCGGCTCGACATCGACACCAAACCTCGCGTTGAATTCGCTTACCCATGTGTGTTGACACGCGGGAAAGCCACGAAGGTGAAACTGTACGGTCGCAATCTGTCGCCAGGGCCGCCACGGCAGGATCTTGCCCTGGATTCGGTTGAAGTCGAGATCACGCCGCCAATGACCGAGCGCCTCAAGTTTGCACCACTTCCAATCCGACCATCCCAGCTCGCGGTCGATTCGTTCACTTACTCCTATCCGGGAAGCAATGCTCCCGTCTTGATCGGCGTCACTGATCTCCCCGTGATTGCCGCTTCGGACAACCGCACTGCAGACCGTGCTCAGGAGGTGACGGTTCCCTGTGCCGTCAACGCTCGGCTCATCGAAGGAGACGAACGGCACTGGTACGCGGTGCATGCTCGCAAGGGGGAAGTGCTCTGGTTGGAAGCATTCGGCGCGAGGCTTGGTGCACCGGTCGATCTCGATGTCACCGTGCTCGAATCAACGGGTAAGAAGGAGTTGCTAAAACTCGCTGCGACCGTCGAGAATCTGGGGGGCTACCGATTCCCAACAGATCACCCTGATCCGACGGGACGCTGGGTTGTCCCCGCCGACGGACGCTACCTGATTCTCGTGCGGAACGTCATCGGGGGTACGACCAGCGACGCGCGACGACTGTATTGGCTCAGCATTCGTCGCGAGGAAGCGGACTTTGACCTCGCAATCGTTTCGCGCCGCACGGACCAGCCAGCCGGGCTGAATGTGATGCTCGGTGGCCGCGAGATGTTGGAAGTCTTTGCGTTCCGCCATCGCGGGATGTCCGGGCCAATCCGGATCACGGCCGAGAACTTGCCCTCAGGTATCCAGTGCCCGGATGCCTGGATCGGTCCAGGGCAGGATCGGGGCGTTGTTGTATTGAGCGCAAGTCGCGAGTCGCAGGGGGTCGTGAGTGACCTGAAGTTCGTTGGGCATGCCGATGTGGGAGGCGAGACAATCACGCGATCGGCGAAGGGCGGCTCGATGATCTGGCCGAAACTGACAACTCCCTCCGGTCGGCTCACACAGGCAATTCCTCTGGCGACTGCACCCGAATCCCGTCTCCTCATGACCGCCTCCCCGAGCGATGCGGCGATCGATCAGGAAGGGATTCTCGATGTCGCGGTCGATATCGAGCAACGGATTGAGGGAGCCATAGGCCCGATCCAGTTGAGCGTTGTCGGGTTGCCACGAGCTTGTAATAGCACTGCGACCATTCCGGCAGGGAAGACCAAGGGATGGGTCAGCATTGCGTTCCCCACCTCGTTGCCCCCCGGTCCTTACACCTTCGCGATCCAGGCCGAAACAACCATAGCAGTCTCCGGTGCCAAGGGAGCGAAGCCCGCTCAGGTTGCGGTGAACTTGGTGAGCAATCCCATTACCGTCACCGTTCGCCCGGCGCGAATCGTTCTGGAACTTGACCCTCACGCACCAACGAAAATCGCGCGAGGGAAGATCGTGCAACTCCGCTTTACCGCGGAACGGAAACACGGGTTCATCGGCAAGGTACACACGGAGTTGACCGCTCCCGGCGGTGTTGTCGGCCTTCGTGCTCGCGGCGTCACCTTGGTCGGTCAGTCGGATTCAGGATCTTTGCAGGTGATCGCCACGGACGATGCCCCTCTCGGGCGTCATCTGTTCCTCCGCCTGGAAGCTGTGGGCACCGTGGAGGATCGACCCGTTTATCGTGCCTGTTGCTTTGTCGAGTTGGAGATCACCGAATGACTACCTCATCATGCCGATTCGGCAACAGCGGCGGCGCGGCCTTGTTGGCTCTGGTTGCGCTTGCGCCTTGTGCCACCGCGCAACCCATCTCCAGCGATGTGCAGCGAACCGAGCGGGTGTACTTCGCCACCGACGTTGTCCCCATCCTCACCAAACTCGGCTGCAACAGTGGCGGTTGCCACGGCAAGGCGGAAGGTCAGAACGGGTTCCAGTTGTCGCTGCTCGGCTTCGAGCCGGATCAGGATTACGAAGCGATCGTTCAGGAGGCGCGGGGCCGGCGATTATTCCCGGCTGCCCCGCGATCGAGTCTGTTGTTGCTCAAGGCCGTTGGGATTCTTGCTCACGGCGGTGGGAAGCGACTCACGATCGACTCGCCGGATTACCAAACCATCCTCCGGTGGATCGACAGTGGTTCACCCCCGGCCAAAACCACTGATCCTGTGCTGGAACGCATCACGGTCACGCCGGCCCGCGGCACCTTCGATGTGAAAATGCGCCAACAGCCACTACGTGTCACAGGGTATTTCTCGAACGGCACGACTCGCGATCTGACACATCAGGCTGTTTATCAGTCCAACGAGCCAGAGGTCGCCGAGGTGAACGAGTTTGGCGTTGTCCAAACAAAGAACCGCAGTGGTCTCTTTGCCGTCATGGTTCGTTACGCGGACCAGTTGGCAGTCTTCCATGGCACCGTGGCACACATCGCAAAAGGGGTCGACAATGCGGCGGCCCTCATTGCCTGGGAACGTGCCAACAATCCCTCGGGTATCGATAAACCTCTCGCGGCCAACTGGAAGCGACTTGGTATCGTCCCGTCGCGACCTGCCACGGATGAGGAGTTCATCCGTCGGGCGTCGCTCGACATTTGCGGCACTTTGCCCACACCTGACGAGGTGCGTGCGTACTTGAGCGACACACGCGTAGATAAGCGAAGTCGCCTGATCGACCGGTTACTGGAGCGACCGGAATACGCAGCCTATTTCGCCGTGAAGTGGGCGGACATCCTTCGGAATCGCGGCATGGGTTATGGCACAAGTCACCAGCGCCCGGGCACCGCGTTGTTCACAGGCTGGATCCGCGATTCCATCGCCGAGAACAAACCCTACGATCGCTTTGTCAGCGAGATCCTGACAGCATCTGGTAGCCAGGAAACAAATCCACCAACGATCTGGTATAGAACGATTCGCACCACACCGGAATATGTGGAATCTGTCGCGCAGGCATTTCTCGGAATTCGCATTCAGTGTGCGCAGTGCCACCACCACCCAGCGGAGCGCTGGAGCCAGGCCGACTATTACCAGCTGGCGGCCGTCTTCGCCCGCGTCGGTCGCAAGGGTGGTTTCGCCGATGCCGAGGTACCCACTGGCGAGACGATCTACCTGGCCGATGCGGGTGAGATCGTTCATCCGCGAACCAAGAAGGTGATGGAACCCCGCCCACCGGGAGGCGCGGCCTTCAAGCTCGATCGGTACGATGATCCTCGTCGGGCGCTGGCGATTTGGATGACTGCCGCCGAGAATCCCTATTTCGCTCGCACCATGGCGAACCGCCTGTGGGGCCACTTCATGGGGCGAGGGATCATCCATCCGATCGATGACGCCCGGAGCACCAATCCGCCAAGCAATCCGGAGTTGCTCGACGCACTCTCACGCGAATTCGTGACCAGCCGGTACGATGTCAAGCACCTCATCCGGGTGATCTGCAACTCGGCTGCCTACGGCCTCAGTTCGACTCCAGAAGAATCCAACAAGCACGACATGCAGAGTTTCGCCCGCTATTACCCGCGTCGCCTGACCGCTGAAGTGCTGCTCGACGGGATCGGCCAGGTCCTCGATTCGCCAACGAAATTCCGAAGCACGGCGGGTAATTTCCCACCAGGGACTCGCGCGATTGACCTCCCCGATGAAGCGGTTCCGAGCCACTTCATGGATGTCTTCGGTCGACCGGCGCGGAACTCGGCGTGCGAGTGTGAACGGGTCGATGCACCAGCACTGGGTCAGACACTGGCACTCGTCAGCTCACCGGAAATGCAAGAGAAGTTGACCGTTGCGAAAGGATACGTGACACAACTGGCAACGAACGGAAAGCCGCACCGCGAGAACGTCGAAGGGATCTTCCTTCGCGTGTTCTCCCGCCTGCCCCGAGCGCGTGAGATGACTGTCGCCGTCAAGTTCCTGGAATCGCAGACCGATCGGAAGGAAGCCTACGGCTCACTCCTTTGGTCACTGCTGGCGACCAACGAATTTCTTTTCAACCACTGATGAATCGTAGTTGTCTCGCTGCGCGAGACAACTCTTCAGGGATCGCACATGGATGCCATCAATCGTCGAAATTTCCTGGGGATTGGGGCATCGGCCCTGGGGTTGGGCCTAGCCGATGTTATGCGGTTGCGGGCCGCGCAACCTCTCGGCAAGACGGCGAACAAGTCCCTGATCGTGTTCTGGACGCACGGCGGCATGAGCCAGCAGGACACGTACGACATGAAGCCCGACTCGCCTGCCGAGTTTCGCGGCATGTACCGACCGATCGCCACCAACGTGCCAGGCATTCGGATCACCGAGCGGTTCCCGCGACAGGCTCGCGTGATGGATCGCCTCTCCATCGTCCGTTCGGTGCATCACCAGAACGCGATCCACGCTCCATCTGCTCACTGGATGCAAACCGGCTACTTCGGGCCGACCCTCGCACGGAACGCCCCACAGAAGCCGTCGTTCGGTTCAGTCATCGCTCGCAGTCGCGGGGCTGGCGATAGCCACATGCCTCCGTACGTGGCCGTGCCCAAGGCGGAGGCGTTCGGCTATCAAGGCGCGGTCTACCTGGGAGCGGCCCACAACCCGTTCGAAGTCGGGGCCGACCCCAATGCATCGAACTTCCAGGTGCCGAACCTGGCCTTACCCCGCGAGTTGCCACTGCGGAGCATTCAGACCCGTGCCGAGTTGCTACGCGAGTTCGATACGCTTCGCCGCGATGTGGATCAATCGGGAACGCTGGAAGGTCTGAATGGGTTCAAGGCCCAGGCGCTCGAGATGGTGACCGGGGAGCGGGTTCGCAATGCGTTCGACCTGACCAGGGAACCCCTCCGGATACGCGAACGGTACGGCCGTCATCTTTACGGCCAGGGTGCCCTCCTGGCGCGCCGACTGGTGGAGGCGGGAACAAGTTGCGTGACCATCAACACCGGCTACTGGGATCACCACGACGACATCGAGAAGGGTCTAGAGCAGCATCTCCCGCCGCTCGATGTCGCGATCGGGGCGCTCGTCGAAGACCTGGATGACCGTGGAATGCTCGACGACGTGATCATCTATTGTGCGGGGGAATTTGGACGCACACCACTGATCAACGGGAATGCGGGTCGCGACCACTGGTCCGACTGCTTCTCGGTTTTGATGGGTGGTGGGGGGTTGAAAGGCGGTCGTGTTGTTGGGGCAAGCGAGCGACACGGCGGCAAGGTGGCCGAACGACCGGTCTCCCCGAGCGACTTGCTGGCGACGCTCTATCAGGCGCTGGGCATCTCGCTCGATACCGCCTACGAGGATGCATCGGGGCGGCCGGTGAGCATCGTCGGGATGGGAAAGCCGATTCAGGAATTGCTGTGATATCAGGACTTCGGCCACTTAGAACTGCCGGTGACCTCCATGTCTCGCAGCATGGAAGCTGGCCAGGTGAAGGTCTCTCAAGTTTGTTCAGTCCGTCGTGGTCCGTCGAAACTGAATGAGGACGTCTCACGCCCTCTTATTGCATTGTGCCCTAATTACACATTGACAATTCATGTGGCATAAACACATGCCGCTTACCCCACACTTTTTCCAAGTGCATAATTAGCTGAGGTGACGAATCCCGACTGCCTGCAAGTAAGTTATCCCGCCTTGATTACACTCCCCTGCCTCAGATTCGTCGATCCCGTCTGTTGCTGCTCGCCTCTTCGGAGATTATCGATATGACTCGCGTCTGGCTGTCACTTACCATCGCCGGACTCTTCACAGCACCGGAACTTGCACGGGCTGCCGAACCTACCCGCGCGAATCCAATCGAACGACCGCTGTTCACCCGTCACGTCACTCCGCTGTTCAGTCGTCTGGGGTGCAACGCCGGCGCGTGTCACGGTTCCGTAAAGGGGCAGAACGGTTTCCGCCTGTCGCTGTTCGGAGCGAACCCGGCGCTCGACCACGCCCTGCTCCTACGGGAATTCTCAGGGCGGCGACTCAACGCGTTCGACCCAGAGAAGAGTTTGCTGCTTCAGAAGGCGACCGGGCAGGTGCCTCACCAGGGCGGGCAACGCATGGGGCCGGAGAGCCGCGATTACCAACTCATTCGCAACTGGCTCGTCCGTGGTGCCGCACTCGATAAGGTCGATGACTCCCGCGTGACGGCGCTCAAGGTCAATCCCTCACAGCAGACGGTGCAGAAGGGTCAGACTTATCGCTTGAAGGTCGAAGCCTCATTCGCCGACGGCACAAAGGAAGATGTCACGGATCTGTGCACCTTCGAGGTGGTCGATAAGGACGTGGCCGACGTCGATGTCACGGGTGAGGTGAAGGCAAAGGGTGTTGGCGACACGGCTCTGGTCGTGCGTTATGGGTACGATCCGGTGGTCGCGATGGCACTCGTGCCACGAGCAGGGAGCGAGCCGTTCCCGAGCGTGAAGCCAAATAACTTCGTGGATGAACACGTTCTCGCGAAACTCCGCACGCTCAACATTCACTCCACTGATCTGTGCGACGATGCCACGTTCCTGCGGCGGGTCAGCCTCGACGTGACCGGGCTTGCGCCGACGCCGGAAGAAGTGCGGGCGTTCCTCGCCGACAAAGCCGCCGACAAGCGAAGCAAGAAGATTGACGAACTTCTCGGGAAGCCGGGTTACGCCTCGCTGTGGGCAACGAAGTTTAGCGACCTGCTGAAGCCCAACTCGTTCAGCGGCAACTTCGGGATGGTCGAGGCGGCGGAGGCCCGGCGCTTCTACGAATGGGTTCGCGCCCGCATGGCCGAGAACACGCCATACGACCAGTTCGCGGAACGCGTGCTCATGGCCACGAGCCGTGACGGCCGCACTCGCGAAGAGTGGTTCGACGAAGTGATGGCGATGGCCGAGGAGAATGCCAAGCAAGAACCGAACCTCGTCGTGTACTCGAAACGGCAGACGCTCGACCTGTACTGGCAGCGCGAGAACGCGACCGGCGTGAAGGGGACGCTGCAAGTCGCGCACGCCTTCCTGGGGCTCCGCATGGAGTGTGCCCAGTGTCACCGGCACCCGCACGATATCTGGCAGCAAGACGACCTGCTCAGCTTCGCCAACTTCTTCATGCGGGTGAAGGGAGCCAACTACCCGGACGCGAAGACGCTACCCCCGAAGCTCGCCGAACTGATGAAGAAGGGGCCGGAGGACGCGAAGAAACTCCGCGAGGACGCCAGGAAGCTTACCGACAAGGCCAAGGACAAGTCGGTGAAGCCCGACGACGCCGTGAAGATGATGGCCGAGGCCAAGGAACTGGAGATGAAGGCCCGCATGCTCACCGAGGGGCCGAAGCGATTCGGCACGGAGGTGCAACACAACGGCGAGCGATCAAACTTCGCGAGCATGTCGAGCCCGCTCGGCACGCAGCAGTCCACGAAGTTCCGGCTCCTCGGTGACAAGGCCACGCTCACCATCGGCAAGGACGAAGACCCACGCGCCGCAGTCGTGGCGTGGATGCGGAAGCCCGAGAATCCATTCTTCGCGAGGGCGATGGTGAACCGCGTCTGGGCGCATTACTTTGGTCGAGGCATCATCGACCCGGCCGATCACCTGAGCCCGCTGAATCCGCCAACGCACCCAGAATTGCTGGATGCGCTCGCAAAGGGGTTCGTCGAGAATAAGTTCGATCTGAAGTGGCTGCATCGCACGATTCTGCTCAGCCGAACTTATCAACAGAGCGCTCGACCGCACGAGACTGCCAAAAACGATCGCCGGAACTACGCCGCGTTTCCGTTACGTCGGTTGCCAGCCGAGGTGCTGCTCGACGCCGTAAACCAGGCAACGGGAGGAGCCGAGTCGTTCCCGCCACGGTTGTTCTTGCCGGCGGGTACTCGGGCGATGGAAGTCGCGGGCGTCACCGGGGCGGAGGACCAGCGGGCGTCGCTCGCCTACGCCTTCCAGATCTTCGGCCGACCGGTTCGGAACGGCATGGTGCAGTGTGACTGCGAACGCGACCCGAGCCCGACCATCGTGCAGGCTCTGTACATGGCGAACCACCCACAACTCCGCGAGAAGATCGCCTCACCGACCGGCCGCGTGGCGCAGATCGTCAAGGATCACACCGACGACGCGAAGCGAGTCGAGGAAGTGTTTCTGTGGACCGTCGGCCGCCTCCCGTCGAAGGACGATCTCGCCGTGTCGGTCGAATATGTGAAGGCCAGCCCCTCCGCGAAACGCGGTCTCGAAGACCTGATGTGGGGTCTGATCAACACCCGTGAGTTCTCGTTGAACCACTGACCGAAGGATTGCCGAATCACAGGAACCTGAACCGGAGCGTTGCCATGTTCCCTTCTCAATCGCGCCGTGACTTCTTCTTCGCCGGTGGCAGCGGGATCTTTGGCCTCACCATGCCGCAGTTGCTCCAGGCACGCGCCGCGGCACCTGCGAAGAAAGCCAAGGCCGATCACGTCATCGTCGTATGGCTCGGCGGCGGTCCGCCGCACCAGGATATGTTCGACCTCAAGCCGAACGCACCCGCCGAGATTCGCGGCGAGTACAAGCCCATCGACACGAACGTGCCCGGCATTCAGATTGGCGAACTGCTCCCGCGCCTCGCAAAGAACGCTGACAAGTACACCATCCTGCGGTCGGTCGGCATCAACAGTGAAAAGTGGGAACACGGCGGCGGGCAATACTGGCTCACGGGTAACCCCCGCAAGACCGGCGTCACTCCCGCATACCCGATGTACGGCAATGTCGTCGCGAAGTTGCGGCCCGCACCAAAGGACGTGCCCACGTTCGTCGCGTTCGGCGACATCGACAACCACGCCTACGGGCTGAAGCAGAACTACCTCGGGCCGACCGTCGATCCCATCGTCTTCCAGCCGGACGACGCCAAGAGTGAAGTGAAGGGGATGCTCGTGCCGCCCGTGGGGCTGGAGCTTTCGGCGTTCGACCGTCGCGAATCGCTGCGGCAGTCGCTCGACACGCAACTCCGCGGGCTGGATGATCCGCTCGTCGGCGGTATGGACAAGTTTCAGCAGACGGCGTTCGACCTGCTCCGCTCACCAAAGCTCCGCACCGCACTGGAAATCGAGCGGGAACCGCTGAAGATCGCAGAACGCTACGGCAAGAACTCGCACGGCAAGCGAGTGCTCGCGGCCCGGCGATTGGTGGAGGCCGGGGTCCCGTTCGTGTACACACACTTCGAGAGCAACTGGGACCACCACGGCCAGAACTTTCGGGCGTGCAAGAGCAAGTTGCCCGTGCTCGATAACGCCGTTGCGTCGCTGCTCGAAGACCTCAGTGTAAGCGGGTTGCTGGAGCGGACCATCGTGATGGTACTGGGCGAGATGGGCCGCACCCCGAAGATCAATAAGGACGCTGGCCGCGACCACTGGGGAACCTGCCAGAGTGTGCTCGTCGCGGGCGGCGGCTTTGCGGGCGGCACAGTGGTCGGTGCGACAGACAAGCATGCCGCCTACGTGGTGGACAAGTACTACCCGGTCGAGAGTTTCGGCCGCACGATCTACCACCAACTCGGCATCGACCCCGATCAGACGCTGGTTGCTCTCGACAACCGCCCGCACCGCCTGATCGGCGAGGATACGCCGCTCATCAAGGAAGCGATCGCGTGACCCTGTCGAGTTATCGTCATCGCACGGGACGAACGCGGATGCGAACATCCGCGATTCGGCACCCGTGGCCTGGAGCGAACGCGAAGATCGGATTCAGGTCGATTTCTCCAATCTCTGGCACATCTTCGGCAAGTCGCGACATCCGCAAGAGCAACTCACGAATCGCCCCCACGTCTGCCGGTGGGTGTCCACGGTAACCTTCAAGAAGACGGAAGCCCTTGATCCCGCGAACCATCTCGGTCGCGTCAAGGTCGGTCAGCGGAGCTACGCGGAAACAAACGTCCGCGAGAACCTCGACGTGTATACCGCCAAGCCCGAAGGCCAGAAGCGGGCCGAAAAGTGGGTCGTGCGTCACACCTGCCATCACCTCAACCCCACCACGAAGCATTGCTTGTACGACCACACCGTCCATCGCGTCGGGTTGGTTCTCCTGCTCAACTCGCGTGCGGATTTCCTCGAATGCCACGCGAACGGCTTTCGTGTCGGTCAGTCCGAGACGGACGCCCCCAACTTCGCTCTTGTGCACAAATCGCCGTGACGCGAGTTTTACCGCGACGGGAAAGCCCAATCGCTCCGCAGCGGCCACCGCTTCATCGGGTGTGCGGGCGAACTCACTCGGAACCATCGGCAGTCGAACTGCGTCAAGCACCGCACGGACTTCCTCAGCCGACAGCCAACTCGCACCACGTTTGGCCACAGCCTCACGGCAAACGCTTTGCGCAGTTGAGAGCTGAAGGTCGTCAAAGTCTGGGAACACGCCTGGTGGCTGCGCCCGCCAGGCACCATACGCCGCGATCTTCCCAAGGATGTGTGCTGGCGTCTCAGGGAATGGGTAGCATGGGATTTTCTCCCCTGCAGATTGCAGATGTGTTCGGTTTTGCTCCTGGCCCAGAATACATGCCAGCACGGGGCGTCCGGTTGCTCCCGCCTTGCGAGCGGCAGTGATCCCATCCGTGATTGCCTTCTGAACCTCTCGCGGGTCGGCCAGTCCCACGGGAGTGTAGATGACGAGGAGTGAGTCAAACTCGCTGGAAGTAAGCACTGACTCGATCGCACGTTGATAGGCTTCCGGTCCAGCCGCAGCGATGAGGTCAATGGGATTGCCGAGACTGGCCGCGCCGGGAAGGAGATTCGCAAGCCGCTTCCGAAGTTCTGGCGACGGCTCGGGGACAGTTAAACCGCTCGCTTCGCACACGTCGGCGCTGAGAATACCGGGGCCGCCGGCATTTGTGACGATTGCGACACGCGTTCCGCCTGGCGGTGACTGACTGCCGAGCGTCAACGCCAGGTCGAACATCTCTTCCAGCGACGCAGCCCGCACGATACCGGTCTGTCGAAATAGAGCCTCGACCGCGGTGGCGTTGGTCGCAAGGGCCGCGGTGTGCGAGCCAGCGGCACGGCTGCCCGATCGAGTCAGGCCGCTCTGCAAGACTACAACGGGTTTGCAGCGGCTGACTCGGCGAGCGATTCGAGAAAAACGACGCGGGTTGCCGAATGATTCGAGGTAGAGCAGGATCACATCCGTGTTCGGGTCGTGTTCCCAGTATTGCAGCAAGTCGTTGCCCGACACATCAGCCTTGTTCCCCACGCTGACGAACGTCGAGAATCCAAGCCTGTAGCGAGCCGAGGCACCCAGCACGGCAAGGCCGACAGCACCACTTTGTGACGACATCGCGATCCGCCCGGGAGGCGGAAATATGGGCGAAAACGAGGCGTTGAGCCGCACGGCCGGATCGGCATTCAGTAACCCCAAACAGTTCGGACCGACCATCCGCATTCCGTATCCCCGCACCTTTTCGACCAGTGCCTTCTGGAGCGTGACACCATCTCTGCCCGACTCCGCGAACCCCGCCGAAATGACAACCAAAGCCCGCACCCCCGCGAAAGCGCAGTCGTCCACGACTCGCATGATCGCAGCAGCCGGAACGGCGATCACGACCAGATCGACCTTCGTGGGCAACTCGCGCACGGAGGGATAAGCCCGCATGCCCGCAACCTCGGGTGCATTGGGATTCACCGGGTAGATTGCCCCGCGATAGCCCGCGCGGATCATCCCTTCAAGAACACGGTGACCAATCCCCGAGGGGTCGCGTGACGCTCCGATGATTGCGACGGCGTTCGGGCGAAAGAATGGCATGAGCGATGCGACAGTGGCGATGCGGTCGCGGAGTTCTTCACGCGCGACACTCGCTGCGGTTGGCACGATCGTAAGATCGATCTCGATGCCATCGCGCCCGGGGTGGTTCTGGACCTCGAAACCCGATTCACGGAACACCTCAAGCATCTGAGTGCTGTCGCTGGAAGTGATCGCCCAGAATCGCGTGAATCCGTTTCTCACCGCGAGAAGCGCCAGTCGTTCCAGGAGGAGCGTGCCCAATCCATTCCCACGGAATTCGTCCGCAGTCGCCAGGACGACTTCCGCTGTCCTGGCCTCTCGCGCGATGTACGACCCAGAGGCGACGATTCGTGATCCATCTGTGCTGGTGCGGGTGACCACGAACGTCGAGGCGGTGCGATAGTCGCTCTCTAAGGCGAGGCGAGCGAGCATGTCTGGCCCTGGCATGGACGCCGACCTGGCGGATAGATCACGGTAGAACCCTGTGAGAGCTTCAAGGTCGGTTGGTTGTGCGTGTCGGAGTTGGGCGACCGTGCCATCTCGAAGTGTAAGTTGCCCCGATTCGTCCGATTCTTGCGGGGGAAGGGGGATGTATCGGGGGTTGATTGAGACGGACATTTGTTATCTCTGTGACGAGTTGAACGGCTGCTTCAACGCACCCGCCGTGCCAATTGCCGTGTGTGAACCGTTTCGGTCATTCACGGGGCTAATTCAAACGAGATCCAGTCGGTTACCCGATCGAGTTTGTCGGATTCGCACACGCAGTGACTCCAAATCGCACCACAAGCACACCGCTGGCATGTATCTGTTCCAACTCCTCAACCCGTACCCCAACCCTTCCCGAGTAGCCACGTCTTCACAGCCTGGGTGAGCAGAACATACCCGAGCAAGATCAGTGCGAGTACCGGCCAGTAAAGTAACGGTAAAGGTGTAAAGCCGAGTAGTGGACCGATGGGCGAGAACGGCAACGATGCTCCAATCGCCATGACAGTCACTGTAGTCACGATCAACGGCCAACTCGCATGGCTCTGAATGAATGGGATCCGGTTTGTCCGAATGACGTGGATGATTAACGTCTGCGTCAGCAAGGACTCGACAAACCAAGCAGTCTGGAAAAGCGAGGCGTTGGTCGGATCCCAACACCCGAAGCCGTAAAGCATGACAAAGAAGATGACGTAGTCGAAGACCGAACTGCATGGCCCGATGAACAGGATGTATTGGGAGATGGCATTCATCGACCACGGCCTAGGCTTGGCAACCTGCTCCGGGTCCACGTCGTCGGTGGGGATGGCAACCTGCGAGAAATCATAGAGCAGGTTGTTGGTCAGAATCTGAATCGGAGTCATGGGAACGAATGGCAGAAAAACGCTCGCCCCCAGAACGCTGAACATATTCCCGAAGTTGGAGCTTGCGCCCATCCGGACATATTTAAGTATGTTGGCGAACACCTTCCGGCCTTCTCGCACGCCCTCCTCCAATACCAGCAGATCCTTCTCCATCAGTATCGCATCGGCCGACTCCTTGGCGATGTCGGCCGCGGTGTCTACGGAGATGCCAACATCCGCGGAACGCAGAGCGGGAGCGTCGTTGATCCCGTCGCCGAGGAACCCCACGACGTGCCCCGCAGTTTGAAGGCACTTGATCACCCGTTGCTTGTGTGCCGGGGATAACCGAGCGAACAATGTCGTGTTACTCGCGGCATTCGCCAACGCCTGGTCGGTCATCTCATCGACCTGACTACCAACCAGAACGACATCCGTGGCAATTCCGACTTCTCGACAAATCTTTCGGCTCACAAGTTCGTTATCGCCAGTGAGCACCTTGACCGCCACGCCGCCAACTTGGAGTGCTGCAATGGCCGCGCGTGCAGTCTCTTTTGGTGGGTCGAGGAAGGCGACATACCCACGGAGCGTCAGGTCACGTTCGTCATCCTTCGAGTATGCGGGTTTGGCGTCCATATCCCGATACGCCACGGCGAGGACTCGAAACCCATCGGCGCTGAGGCGGTTGAATTCCTTTTTGAGTTCCGCACGGAGGGCCTCATTCACGGGATGCACTTGGCCGTCCAGTTCGTACCCAGCACAACGTTTGTAGAGTTCCTCCGGCGCACCCTTGCAGATGAGCCGGTGATCGCCATTGGGGATTTTGACCACGACCGACATCAGCCGACGTGAGAAGTCGAACGGTATCTCATCGATCTTCGCGTAGTCAGGGAACGTCGGGTGTGCGTGGATGTGGGTGTGCGTCAGAATGGCACGATCCATTAGATTTTTCAGGCCAGTTTGGAAGTGACTGTTCAGGTAGGCAAGCAGCAACACCTCGTCGTCTTCCCTGAGTTTTACATCGCAGTGCTTCTCAAGAATAATCCGGTCCTGCGTCAGTGTACCCGTCTTGTCGGTGCAGAGGATATCCATTGCTCCGAGGTTCTGGATCGCGTTCAACCGCTTGATGATGACCTTCTTTCGCGACAGCGCGATTGCCCCCTTCGATAGACAGACAGCGACGATCATTGGCAGCATTTCCGGAGTCATTCCAACCGCCACCGCCATCGCGAAGAAGAACGCCTCGCCCCAGTTTCCTTTGGTCAGACCGTTGATGCAAAAGACCAGTGGAACCATGACGAGCATGAAGTAGATCATCAGCCAGGTGAAGCGTGTCATTCCTCGATCGAAACTGGTGGGCTGTTGCACTTCCACGAGCGAAGTGGAGATGCCGCCTATGAAAGTCTTGAGGCCAGTTGCCACAACAATCGCGGTGCCGGCTCCGATTTCAACACTCGTGCCCAGATAGCAGACGTTCCCCAATTCGAGGGGCGACCGACTCGGTGTCTCCTCCCGTGTCGCGAACTTCTCGACCGGGTACGACTCTCCGGTCAGACTCCCCTGAATGATGAACAAGTCTTTGCAGGAGAGAAGCCGGACATCGGCAGGAACCATATCACCAGCGGCGAGTTCGACCACATCGCCGGGAACGAGATTCGCGATCGGCACTTCTTCGGGTTGGCCTCCGCGAAGGACTGTCGCGTGGACGCTAATCATGGCACGGAGTTTGGCAGCCGCCGAGTCAACGCGGGCTTCCTGCACAAAGCGAACGACGACCCCGATAACGACCATGAGCAGAATGACACACCCTGCTCGAATGTCGCCTGTCAAAAATGATGAACTGGCAAGCACGATGAGCAGAATCACGAGAGGATTGAGTAGGGCCTTGCGGAGAAGCCTGATACGGGGATGCCGTTCGTCGCGTGCCACGACGTTCGGCCCGGTTTCCTTCAACCGGCGAGCGGCCTCGTCTTCAGACAGCCCGTTCTTCGAGGTTTGTAACTTTTGGAGTGCGACATCCGTTTCATCACCAGCGACTTCGATCAGAAGTGGCGAGACTCGGATGGCCGTTGATGGCGGATGTGGGCCGTGTGCGATCAACTTCGGCAGCACGGGCGTCGGCAGAGCCGGCATGGTTCAGCTCAATTCTTCGGAGTCCAGGAGGCGGAGTTTCGCGAGATTATTGGCGATCGATCTTCACTCGCAAGAAGTGCGTCGCACAACTGATGCACGGGTCGTAATTGCGGATCAAGTGCTCACACCGACGACCGACATCCGCGTCGGCAAGGTGCAGCACACCGGGGAGGAATGCCGAGAGGTCGCTTTCGATCTGCCCCTGATTCTGTGATGTCGGCGGGACGATCTTCGCCTCCGCGATCAATCCGTCATCTCCAATGCGGTAGCGGTGGAAGATCAGGCCCCTCGGTGCCTCTGTCACGTGGCATCCTTCGCCGGCTCGCAACGTCACCTCGGCACGAGATGGCGTCGGTTCAGTCCGATACTCCTCGACAATCCGGATTGCCTCTTCGAACGCGGTAATCAACTCCAGCGACCGGGCCAGAATGCTCTTGAAGTTGTTGCGGCACGGCCAGTCCAGGCGAGCAGTGTCGGCCTCTCTCTTCGCCGTGTCGGAGAGTTGCTCGCGACAGAGGTTCACACGGGCGAGCGGGCCGACGAGGTAATTCTTGCCATCGGGAAGCAGCACGCTGTGGAACGCCGTGCTCTGCGGGACGTGCCGCTCCTCGAAGTGTCGTTCGTACTCTTCGGGGGGAATGTTCAAGCCACTCGACGACACCACATTCCCCTCGTTCATCGGGTACTCGGTCGGGTGCCGCAGGCTGACCATCTCGTACTCCACATCCAGATTCGGGAAGTCGAGCGCAGCGGCCCAACGGAACGTCTCGACGCTGGCGGCAAGCCCCCACTGCAACTCGGGGAGCATGGCACGCACATCGGCCAAACGCGGAGCACGGTAGAAGCCGCCCACGGTCACGTTGATGGGGTGAATCGCTCGGCCGCCGAGCACTTCGAGGATGCGGTTGCCGATCTTCTTCATCCGCAGTCCGCGTTCGACGATGTCGCGGTGCTTCCCAGCCATTGCGATTCCGCTCTCGAACCCCATGAAATCCGGGGCGTGAAGCATGTAGACGTGCAGGGCGTGGCTTTCGATCCACTCGCCGCAATACAGCAGACGACGCAGTTCGCGCACTCCGGCAGGAACGGTGACCCTGAGCGCCTTTTCGAGTGCGTGTGCGGCGCTCATCTGATAGGCCACGGGGCAGATGCCACAGATGCGGGCGACGATGTCGGTGATCTCGCGGACTTCGCGACCCCGCAAGAACGCCTCGAAGAATCGCGGCGGTTCGTAGATGTTCAGTTCCGCGGCCACGACCACGCCATCGCGCACGGTGACGTTCAACGCCCCCTCGCCCTCAACTCTTGCGATGGCTCCGACGCGGATGATTCGCGGTTCGGACACGTCACGACTCCTGTTGACTGTTCGGGTCGAACTCACGGAACCCCGGAGCATACCCGTTGAAGCTGCGGACCAATCGTTTCAGGTGATCTGGGTTGTGGCCGTCTTCGCGGTAGCGCATCCCGAGGCTGATGAGGTTCGGTTGATCCTTCGGCCCGAAGCAGCCGAAGCACTCGCGGGCATACGAAGGGCAAATCACCTCGCACCCGGCCTGCGTCACCGGTCCAAGGCACGCGACACCGCGAGCCACCGCCACGCACACGACCTGCCGCCGCTTGCACTCGACACACACGCTGTATCGCGGCACACGCGGCGTTCGCCCCCAGAGCAACGATGAGATGAGTTCCACGAGTTGGTGCTTGTTCACCGGGCAACCGCGCAACTCGAAATCGACCTTCACATGATCCGCGATCGGCGTGCTTGTGGAGAGCGTCTGGAGGTACTCGGGCCGGGCATAGACCTGACGGGCGAACTCAGCCACGTCGCCCCAGTTCCGCAATGCCTGAATGCCGCCCGCAGTCGCGCACGCTCCAATTGTCACGAGGTACTTGCACTGTGCCCGAACTTCACGGATGCGTTCCACGTCGTGCGGGGTCGTGATCGAGCCTTCTACAAGACCGATGTCGTACACCCCTGTCGCGTCTCGTGGACCGGCTTCGAGGAAGTAGGCGATTTCGACTTTCTCCGCGACCGCGAGCAACTCCTCCTCGCAGGCGAGCAGCGAGAGTTGGCAACCGTCGCACGACGCGAACTTGAAGACGGCAAGACGGGGGCCAGGCATCAGAAGTGCTCCACATAAAGGAGTTGCCGGACGCGGTCGAACGGGAAGACGGGACCGTCCTTGCACACGAACGCAGCGCCGAACTGGCAGTGTCCGCACAGGCCCACCGCACAGTTCATGTTCCGCTCCAACGACACGAACACCTGGTCGGCAGGTACGCCGCGATCCACTGCGCTTGCGGAAATGAACCGCATCATGACTTCCGGCCCGCAGGCGAAAACTCCCGTACGGGCCGGATCAATCTGGAGCCTCGCGAGAAGCGTGGTCACGAATCCGATCGACCCCAGCCAGTCGGGTGAACCGACATCCACCGTAACCTCGACATTAATGTCCGCCGCACGCCAGGCATCGTACTCTGCAGCGTAAAGCAGATCGTCTGGGGTGCGTGCTCCGTACAGGACGGTGACGCGACCGTAGTCGGAGCGGTGCCGGATGAAGTGATAAATCGCCGGGCGCAGCGGTGCGAGGCCAAGCCCGCCAGCAACAACGACGACATCCTTGCCAGAGAGGTCGGCCACAGGCCACGCTGTTCCGAATGGCCCACGCACACCGAGCTTATCGCCAGGCCGCAGGCGGGCCATCGCTCGAGTCACGTTGCCCACGACCCGCACCGTGTGGCTCAACGTCGTCGAGTTGCCCGGGTCGGAGCTAACGGAGATCGCCGATTCGCCGACTCCAGGCAGGTACAACATGTTGAACTGACCCGGCAGAAACGAGTATTTCACGGCGGCATCGTCGAACGTGAGATTGTAGGTCTGCACCCCTTGCGTCTCGGGTGTGACGGCCCCAACGGTGGTCATCATCACTTGCCACGGATTCGCGGGAAGTTCAGTCATCCGTGGCTCCCTTCCATCGCTGCGACTTCTTCCGTGAGATCAAGGCCGACGGGGCACCATGTGATGCAACGTCCGCAGCCGACGCAGCCCGACGAGCCAAACTGATCGATCCAGGTTGCAAGCTTGTGCGTGAGCCACTGCCGGTAGCGCGACTTCGTTGTGGGATGCACCGCCCCCGAACCGGTCCAGGAGTGTTCTTCGTTGAAGCACGACTCCCAGACGCGTTCCCGCGTTGTCTGTTCGCCAGCCAGATCAGTCACCTCGTTCACCGTCGAGCAGAAGCACGTGGGGCACACCATCGTGCAATTCGCGCACGATAGACAGCGATTCGCCACATCGTCCCAGCGTGGGTGTTGCAGGTTGTTCATGAGCGTGTCGTGAACCGTTGCGGGATTGATCTTGCGGGTCTGTTGTGCGGCCGCACGCTTCGGCACGGCTTCCGCCTCCGTGAGTTCTGAAGGAGTGCATTCACGGCAACCGAGTCCCGCCAGGACGGCTCCGCCTGCATCCGTGCCGATTCGTACCACGAAGCCGTCGGGAAGTTCGGTCAACACGAGATCCGCGCCGCCGGTCACAGCCGGGCCGGTATCCATCGACACACAGAAACACGTTGCAGCAGACCGGCTACAGTTCACCGCGATGAGGAACAGACCATCGCGACGTGCCGCGTATTCGGGATCACGATGCGGCCCTCCAAGGAAGACGCGGTCTTGAATCGCCAGTGCGTGCAAGTCGCACGACCGCACGCCGATCACCGCTCGCTTGGGGCGAGGCAGATCGGGGCTGTGAGCTTCCCACGAATCACGAACGCGAAGGACTTGCAGGACGGTTGTTCGCGGCGGGAACAGGAACGGCTTGAGTGAGTGTGGGCCTACAACGTGGTCGAAATACCCACCACCATCGATCACTTTGAGCCGGTACTTCCCGGGTTCTTGCTCGTCCTGCACGCCGGCTGGCAGTTCCGCGAGTGAAGTGATTTCGCCGAGTGTGACTGCTCCGTCCGCGACCCGCGGACCGACGACTTCATAGCCGATCGCTCGCAGGTGATCGATGACCCCTTGCAATTCCGGCTTCGGGAGCCAGAGCTCCGTGCCGGGGTCTGGTGACGTCACGATCGGCCTCCCAACGGGGAAGCATGCAGTTCGGTCCCGTACACGTCGAGCAACTGGAGTCGCGTGGCATTGAGCCGGGCAGCGATGGCGGTCGCCGCTCGCTTCATGAAGAGGAACCCGAACCGGGGATCTTGTTCGCAGATGTCGAGGATCGCGCGTGCGTTGAGGGCAACAACTCGTACCTGGGTGACGGCACGAGCACCGGCCGTCATCGCCCCTGAGCCGAGTAATGGCGACCAGCCGAGCAACTCGCCCGCGCTGAGCGTTTGGATACGCCGCTGCCGATGATCAGGGCCGTTGATCTCGAGCGAGACAGTCCCGCTTGTGAGGATGAAGATGTGGTTGAGGTGATCGCCCTCACGGAAGATGCTTGCCCCGGCAGGATACTCTTCGATCTGAGCCGCGGGGATCAGCAGTTGTAATTCCTCGTCCGTGGCGGGAGCGAGGAACGTGAGAGACCTGAGGAAATCCGGTGCGATGCTCTCGGTCATCCACTGCCTCCTGTCTTGGGGATTTCTAACACTGAATCTCAGCGAGCACGAGTGAGATGATTTCAGAAATTGCCGCCTCGACTGTGGAACTCGGTCTCAATCCTGATCCGCCGTGTACCCCTTCAACCGACAGAATAACAGCTTTCGGTGGAAGCCGCCCAAGTGTTGCAGCCAAATCGAGTGCTTCGGCCAATCCAACTCCGTGGCTCGACATACTCTCAACAGTGACGAGCCGTGCATCCGGCCACTCGAACCGGTGGACAGTTCCTGGCAATCCAGCACCATTGCATGCGTCGATCACGATTAGCAACTCACACCCGACTGGGGCTTCGATCACACTCAGCGGATCAGACGTGGTACAGCATCGCACTCCCGCGGGAAGCGCTGCCGGGAGACGTGCGACCACTTCCCATCCGATGCGGTCGTCGCCAAAGGCAGTACCCAGCCCGATAACCCATGCTCGGCACACTTCAGCCCCGGTCGGATTCAGCACGGTAAATCCAGTCGCACAAGCAGCATGTTCGGTTCTGTAGAGCGAGGCATAGTGGTTATGATTGCAACCGGCGCGCCGTCGCCACCATTTCCGATGTCGCTGAACAATTCGATGACAAGTCTGGTTGGTATGAGGTGAACCCGCACTCGGTTCCACTTGGAGACGAAGTATTCGAGCACACCGGCGATCGATTGATCAGTGGGATGCGTCAGGATCGCACAGCGATGGGACAGAATCGCTCACATCGAGTATCCCTCGTTCGCATGGCTTCACACACGCCACCCGACACTCACGGCAGCATCCACTGTTCGTCGAAGAATCCGGCGTGGAGTACTTCCTCATCCCGTAGGTCCGATGGGTTTGCCGATGATTTGCCGCTGATCTTGAACATGGCCCAGTCGCCATGTCTCGGGAACTGCAAGTAGTTGAATGATGCCAGTTCTTTCTCGTGGAACGTGTGTCCGCAGTTCAGAACCACGTAGCGACCTTCAGCCAGCGGGTTCGGTTGGATCATCACTGGCACGTGTTCGGCTGCGGAATAGCGATGCTTGCCGAAGTGCACCTCCTTCTCGGTCCACGTTACTGGCAGTTTTGGCAACACACGCGAAATCAGGCGGTTACTGCCGGGGTCGCCAAACAGAATCAGGTTGTAGCGACGGATGTCCGCTTCGGTCACAGCCGCGTCGTCTTTCACGGGCAACTCGCCACGGTAATAGCAGTGCCACTCGTACGCAAATCGCTTGAAGTTTGCATCGGCCCACGCCTGAACCGCGGGGTTCCAGGCCTTCCCCGTTCCCCGCACGCAGAGGAATGGTCGGGTGAACGCGTCGTCGATTGGGCCTTGCAAGCCCGGTCGTTTCCCAGTCAAGGGCAGCGTTTCAGCCTGGCCGAGGTATACCCACTTCCCATCTTTCCGACCGACGACTGGCTTGAATGGGACACTCGCAAGCGCCAGGGCTGGGAAGGCAACATCCGCCCCGCCGACACGCACCCGTATGTTCCCCCCCAGTGCCCACGGGTACGACAATGCGAAGCGAGTGATGTTCTTTGGTTCCTTCACATCGATGGTGCCATCCTCCGCGACCGAGGCTTCCAGTTCGGCCCGTGCGTAATGTTCCTCCAATCCCAGCACGCGCAGCCAGTGGCAACGGTCGTACTTTAGCGTCCATGTAACGAAGCGGATGTGTGTCGGGAACGGTTCGAGTCCTTTGTCCGCGAAGACCTTGATCTGCTTCATCTGCTCGGCGTGGGTCTTCGGGTCAATGACGTGTCCGGTCCCCGGCGAGATCAGGTTGACCATCTTCAGCCCTTCTTTCTCCATCGCTTTGCCCATCAGCACGTGGGCTTGGAAGAACACATCCTTTTCACCCATGCAGGCAATCGCCGGAACAACGCCTGCGTTGGCGGCATAGTCCACGGAGTCGAGCATGTGCAGTGACTTCTCCTGGTGGGCGGGGAGTTGTCCAACCTTCACGAATCCAGCGATCGGTGTCTGTGAAAACTCGTGCGTATCCACGTAGCCGCAGTACGGCCCGAGGGCCACAAATCGGTCCGGGTGCTTCAGACCGAGGTGCCATGTCCCAGACGCCCCCATCGACATTCCCCGCAGCACGATTCGTTTACGGTCGATGTTGTAGTTTCGGCACACAGCTTCGATGGCCTCGAAGACATCGGTTTCGCCCGCCCAACGGTAGCAGTTCTCGACGCGGCCCAACGGATGCAACTCGATGAAGTTCACATCCAGCGTGGTCTTCGGTGGGGCGTCTCCCTCGTCGAACCGTTTCATGAACCGCAGTTCGCTCAGTCCGGTCGCCTTGCTACTGCCGTGCAGAACGACATCGAGCCGGGTAGGCTTCGTCGGGTCGTAATTTGTGGGCACGATCACGCCGTAGGGTTGCACCGATCCGTCCACCTCGGAGACGAAACCACGAACCAGTTTCCCTTTTCGGACAGGCCATGCCTGCTTCTGGGCAGTGAGAGCGTCGGCTCTTTCGGTGCAACGGTTCAATGCCATCTGAACGAGAGCGATGTCGGCGGGTTCCAGTTTCTTCTCATATCGGAGAGCCCACTCGACTCCCTTCTGGAACACCTCAACATCAGCGATGAGGTCCTGCCGTGCCGGCGAGGGCGGGAGGTCCCCCCTCATTTTCGTCAATCGATCTCTCAATTCGCTCAGAGCTTGTTCGAGTTGCTTGCGCTCAACTGCGGGACCATCTGCAGCTGGTTCAACTGCTCCACTGAATGCGACAACCGAGACGAGCAACGCGGCAGCGAGAAGAGAGATGTTGCGAAGTGGGAACATGAGGGTGCCTGGGGATTGACTGGGCATTGGCGTTTTAAGCGTCTGACCCAATGAGGGAACAGGATCACCTATGGCATTCCGTATCCTACCTGCATGGCGCATCGATGTGGAGTTTTACTGCCTTCAACTTTCCACCAGGTGGGGACCCATCGCCGTGATTATCGACGTTCACTCCCACTTCTGGGAATATCCGCGAGACTTCACCGCCGATTTCCGCGAGCAGGCGAAGCGTGCTCGGGCCGGCGTCGAGGTTGATCTCACGGTGCGGTATGAGGACTACCGGGCGACCGCCCGTGTTCCCGTTCGCACGATCGTGTTCGGCGGCAAGGCGAAACTCAGTGGCATCTGGGTCGATGATCGACACGTCGCCGCGTACGTCGCGACTCACCCCGACACGCTCATCGGGTTCCTTTCAGTCGATCCAACGCAGTTGGGCTGGGAAGATGAGTTGCGGCACGGCCACGAGGAACTTGGTCTGCGTGGCATCAAACTGTTGCCGATGTACGCCGCGTTTCGCCCCGATGATGAACGACTCGATCCACTCTGGAAGTATGCCGCGAAGCACAGCCTGCCCGTGTTGCTCCACACCGGAACGACGTTCGTGAGTCAGGCTCCACTTGAATGCACGTTACCGCGACATCTCGATGTCGTTGCCAGTCGGCACCCCGATGTGAAGATGATCCTCGCGCATTTGGGTCACCCGTATGAGGGTGAATGCGTGGTGGTGATCCGCAAACATCCCAATGTGTACGCCGATCTCAGTGCCTTGCACTACCGGCCGTTCCAGTTGTATCACAGCCTGATGCTGGTTCAGGAATACGGTGTGTGGGACAAAGTGTTGTTTGGCACCGATTACCCGTTCACGACCGTGGATTCGACACTCGACGGACTCCGCGCGCTGAATGGAATGCTGGACGGCACCAAGTTACCTCGGCTGAACGAGATGAAGGTGGAAGCGATGATTACTCGTGATACCCTGCCGCTCCTCGGTCTTGGCTGAGGAGCGGCAAGGATCAACGGTCTTGATCACGCGAGGATTGGCTTCACCACTTCACCAGCGACGTCGGTCAATCGGTAGTCGCGGCCAGCGTATCGGTAGGTCAGCTTCTCGTGGTTAATGCCGAGCAGGTGCAGCATGGTGGCGTGCAGGTCGTGTGTGTGAACTTTCCCCTCGGCAGCGAGAATCCCGTACTCGTCCGAAATGCCGTGAGCGATGCCGCCCTTCACGCCGCCGCCCGCGAGCCACGATGTGAAGCACAGGTTGTGGTGTTCCCGCCCCGCGTGCCCCGCCTGAGCATTGAACGGCGTGCGGCCGAACTCCGTCGTCCACACAACGAGCGTGCGTTCGAGCATTCCCTTCCGCTTCAGGTCGGCGAGTAGTCCCGCGATTGGTCGGTCGATCGCCTTTGCCAGTCGTTCGTGGTCGCCCATGTTGCCGTGTGAGTCCCAGTTGTTGTTGGAACCCACGTCGATCAACTCCAGGAAGCGCACGCCGCGTTCGGCGAGCCGTCGAGCGACGAGGCATTGCCAGCCGAAGCCGGAGGTCGCCCCGCGATCCACACCATAGAGCTTGAGTGTTTCGTCGGTCTCTTTGGACAGGTCGAACGCTTCCGGCGCCTCGCGTTGCATCCCGAACGCGGTCTCGAACGACCGGATGCGTGCATCCAGTGCCCGGTCAGCGGCGCGTTCGTCGCGGTGTTTCTGATTCAGTTTGCCGAGCAGTTCCAGTTCCATTTGCTGTAAGTCGGCACCGGGTACGCGCGGCTGTACGTTCGGGAGCGGGTCTTTGCCAGGAATGACGTGCGTGCCTTGATGGCATCCCGGGAGGAAGTCGCTTCCCCAGGTCTGGGCACCGCCGTATGGTGCCGCCGGAGCCAGCACCATGAACGACGGCAGGTTCTTGTTCACCGTGCCGAGTCCGTAACTGACCCACGCACCGACGCTCGGGCGGGAGAACTGCGGGCTTCCGCCGTGGGCCGCGAGGGTTGCCTTGTCGTGACCGTCGCTATCGCAGTGCATCGCGTTCAGCAGGCACACGTCATCGATCACGCCGCCGAGGTTCGGGAACAGGTCGCTGACCATGAGGCTGCTTTTGCCATAGGGCTTGAACGCCCAACGCGGCTTGATGAGGAACCGTTCGAACTTCCCGGGCTTGTTCAGCCAGCGGGATGCGGTAATCGACTTACCGTGATCCGCTATGAGCTTCGGCTTGTGGTCGAACGTGTCGATGTGCGACACGCCGCCGGTGGAGAAGATGAAGATGACGCGGTCGGCCTTCGCGGGGAAGTGACCGGGCCGCGCCGCGAGCGGATCGGCAGACGCTTCCGCGGCTTGAAGTTCGGCGAGGATGCCAGCGAGGGCGACGGCTCCGAATCCACCGGATGCACGGCGGAGGAACTCGCGACGGCCGAGAAATGCGGAAGAGGAGATCATGGAGTGTTCCATCGAGATTGTCTTTCCCTGGGACCGCGGCCATCTTGGCCGCAGCTGCAGAGTACCAATCGCCAAGCGAGAATATCCAAAAGCAACTGCGCACCCCAGGTTTTGCGGCCAAGATGGCCGCGGTCCCAGGGAAGACATCAATCCACATACAAGAACGCATTCGACGTCAGAAGCAGTCGCGTGAATGCTGACCACGCCGCGAGTGGTTGCTGATCCGGCTTCACCCCTCGTTCAGCAGCCTTCGCCTGATACGCCTTCAAGAACGCGAGTGCAGCGTTTACGGTCGCCTCATCAGCAGCGAGGCCGTGAGCCGCCTCGAATGCCAGCCGGACACGAACCGCATCGGTTCCGGGCGCTGCGAGCAATCGACGAGCGAACGCCTCGGCCTGTGTGTGAACGAACGGCGAGTTCATCAGGTACAGCGCCTGCGTCGGGGTCGTGGTCGGCAATCGTTCGCCGACGCTCAGGTTCGGGTCAGCCGCGTCGAACAACGCCAGGAACGGGTGCCGGCGGTTGCGCTGAACCATCAGGTAGATGCTGCGGTGGTCGGAATCGTAGACCGCGTGGAACGGGGCGTGGATCGTGAAGCCCCAGGTATTCACGTCCGGGAACGGATGGCCTGCGGGCGTCGCTCGGTTGAGACGTTCGCTGACGGCCAGCATCGCGTCGCGGATCGATTCGGCGTCGAGCGGTCGGCGCGTAAATCGCCCCAGCAACTTGTTATCGGGATCAGCGCGAAGTCGAGCGGCGTCGTCCTCGCTAGCAAGCTGATAGGATCGCGAACGAACGATGAGCCGATGAAGTTCCTTCACCGACCAACCGGACTTCACGAACTGGCTCGCGAGGTAATCGAGCAACTCGGGATGGCTCGGAAGTTCACCGCGAAGGCCGAAGTCGCTCGTCGTGGCCACGATCCCACGGCCGAAGTGACCCTGCCAGACACGATTGACGAATACTCTCGCCGTCAGTGGGTTCGTCGGTCGCGTGATCCATTCCGCGAGTTCGAGGCGACCGCTACCGATGCTGGCAGAGGGCAGGGGGTCTTTACCGAGGATTTCGAGGAATCGCCGCGGCACTTCCGGCCCGGGTCGTTCGGGTTCGCCACGCAGTTGTACGCGGGCGTTCGTGGGTTTACCTTCGCTCACGCCGTAAGCCATCGGATACGGTTCGGCTACGGCGGCGGTGGCACGGAGTTTGGTCGCCTCGACAATCGCTGCGTCAAGTTTCGCGACCCGCTCTTTGAGATCGGGTGGTGGCGTGTACAGCGTTACGGGCTTGCCACCCACTTCGGGCAGCGATGCGACTTGCAGAGCAATGTTGTCGAGGTCGCGTTCCGGGGCTGGGCCAGCGACGTGCCCGATGGCATCGCAGATGAATGTGTCGATCATCCCATCCCAAGTCGGGCCGACGCCCTTGTCCGCGAACGCGGTCAGGTCGCCAACCTTGCCAACCACGCCGGAGTAGGTCTTCTTGCTGGGGTCAATTGCCAGTTGCAGCGTGTACCACGTTCCGGGTTCCAGTTTGCGAACCGTCTCCCACTTCTGCCCACTTCGGATGGCGAACTCCGTTGCGGTGATGCTGCACTCCACCGCGAGCGATGCGATCACCCCGCGGCCGATGTAGAACCGATACGCACCCTTCTTGTCGGTCGGGCCGACGGTGCGGAAGTCGATCGCAAAGTGCATCTTCGCGTTCGGTGTCGCTCGCAGTACCTTCTCGAAGACATATCGCACGCCGTCTGTCGGCTTCCCGCTGCCGAGATGAGCACCGCGTGTTCCGGTCGGGTGAAGGTGCGTGAACGGGCTTTGTGCCTCCGCAACGACGCTGTTCGTTCCTTCGGAGAGCCATGGTTTCGCAGGTGCCTTGCCGAGCACCTGCGCCTCGAATCCCAGATCGACACCGCCCCCGATGGCCTTTCCGTCGAGCGATGCCCGCTCCGCTTTCAGCTTCGCAATGTCGCCATCGAGCCTGGCGAGTTCGTCGGCTTTCGCCTTGTCGCGACGAGCAGTTTCCTCGGGGGTCACGAGCGACACCAGATTCGCCGGCCGCTTGTGCTCCTCTCCGCCAGGGAACGACCACTTGGTACTCTGGAGAATCCCGTACAGGCCGTAATAGTCGGCCATCGTGATTGGCTCATACTTGTGGTCGTGGCAACGGGCACAGCCGAGCGACATACCCAGGAGTGAGCGCCCGGCCGATTCGATCACGTCGGCGAAATCGAGGTGCTGGAAGTCGGGGTTCGGTGCATAACCGTAGCGCTTGCCAACCGCGAGGAAGCCCGTGGCGGTCATACGGCCCGCGTACTTTTCAGGTGGGCCAGTGCGTGCGATAAGATCGCCAGCGAGTTGTTCGCGAAGGAACTGATCGTAGGGCATGTCAGCATTGAAGGCGTCGATGACCCAGTTGCGATACTTGTATGCCTCGCGAACGGGGTAGTCGGCACCGTCGCCGGCGGTGTCGGCGTAGCGGGCGACATCGAGCCAGTGCCGACCCCAGCGCTCGCCGTAGTGTTTCGACGCGAGCAAGCGTTCCACCACACGCTCGAACGATCCGGGTTTGTCGTCCGCAAGGAAGTCGCGGATCTCGTCTGGCGTCGGCGGCAAGCCGCTCAAGTCGAAGGTAACGCGACGGAGGAGCGTTCGTTTGTCGGCCTGGGGTGCAGGCTTCGCGCCCGCGGCTTCCAGTTTCGCGAGCACGAACTTGTCGATGTCGGTGAGCGGCCAGTTCTTATCGCGAACCGTGGGTGGTGTCGGATTGGTCACCGGTTGGAATGCCCAGTGCTTGCGGTCCGCTTCGGAGATGCCTGGAGTGCGGCCGGTGGTTTTCTCATCGGGCCAGGCAGCCCCATCGGCGACCCACTTCGTCAGCGAGGCAATCTGCGCATCCGTGAGCTTCCCGTTCGGTGGCATCTTCACATCGCCAACATGCTTCAGAGCAGCGAGAAACGTCCCCTTGTCAGGTTTCCCAGGAACGATCGCGGGGCCGCCGTCGCCTCCCTTGAGGAGTGCCGCGCGCGAGTCAACACGAAGGCTGGCCTCTTCTTTCTTCGCGCCGTGGCATTTCTGGCACTTCTCGATGAGGAGTGGTCGAACTTCCTTCTCGAAGTGCGCGAGTGCTTCCGGCGGGGTGTCGGCTGCATGGACACTCGCAGGTGCCCAGACGATGGTTGCTAACAGCAGCCAAATGGGATGGAGTCTAAGCATGGCAACCACCGAGGAACAAGCGTGCGGAACCTTGGACTTCTCGAACCCGAGTATTGCAGTGCCGACACACATCCATCGCGGCAAGTGAGCATCTCTCGCGCGGGTGTGTCAAGCTGGGCATTGCGTCAAACCAGGGACCGGTTGCAAGCGGCCATTCGGCAGGTGAATGTATTGGACCCGATCCCCACTTGGATTGCAATGAATTGGCAGTCTGGATGTTTACAGGTGTGAAACGACGGTCCCGAAGGGACCAAGGAAACCCCTGATCCCCTTTGCATGCGGGACTATCCGAGTCATACTGAAGATTCACCGACCTCGTCCAGTTGCTCTTCTTCTGTTGGCAAGTCATCGAGAAGCGAAGCAATTCTCCAAGATTTACCCAGGCGGAATTCGTCATGTCTGATTCTTCTTCTCAGAAACCCACAGTGTGGAGAACCAAACATGCAGCTACCCCTGTCAGCTCTGCGCCGGCCAGTCCACCTCTCGCGTCACTCCCGACAGCGGTCAGTTCGGAGTACGATGCGGCCAAGTCCCGCATCCATACGCATCTCGTCGATACCATGAACCTGTCGGCGGTCACACTACTTCCTGTTGACCAGCGACGCACTGACTTGAGGGGAACGGTGCGGCGAGCGGTCGAGTCCGATGCTCTCGCCCCACTCGGAGACCATACCCGTCTCACGGAGGAACTGCTCGACGATTTGTTGGGCCTTGGGCCTTTGGAGCCGCTCCTCCGCGACCCCAGCGTCAGCGATATCCTTGTGAACGGCCCATTCAAAGTCTATGTGGAACGTAAAGGGCGCCTGGAGCTGACGACCGTCCGTTTCCGAGACTACGGGCACGTCATGCAGATCCTCGATCGGATTGTGTCGCACGTTGGCCGACGTGTCGATGAAACCTCACCAATGGTTGACGCTCGACTCCAAGATGGCTCGCGAGTAAACGCGGTGATCGCCCCGCTAGCTCTCCGTGGGCCGACCATTAGTATCCGTCGGTTCGGTACGAAACCGCTCATGATGGAAGATCTCCTGCACTTTCGCGCACTCACGCCAGAGATGGCCCAGTTCCTTGAAGTCGCGGTGAAGTCACGACTCAATGCGGTGATCAGCGGTGGCACTGGGAGTGGGAAAACAACTCTGTTGAATTCGCTGTCGCGGTATATCCCGGACTACGAGCGGATCGTGACCATCGAAGACGCGGCGGAGCTTCAACTTCAGCAGGAGCATGTTGTCCCACTGGAAACACGGCCTCCGAACATCGAAGGGAAAGGGCACGTGACCACGCGAGATCTGGTTCGGAACTGCCTGCGAATGCGCCCGGATCGAATCATCGTGGGCGAGTGTCGCGGTGGGGAAGCATTTGACATGCTTCAGGCGATGAACACGGGACACGATGGGAGCTTGACCACTCTCCACGCAAATAGCCCGCGTGACACGATTTCGCGGCTCGAGACGATGATGCTCATGGCCGGATACGAACTGCCGATGAAGGCGATGCGGCAACAGATCGCGTCGGCGATTCAACTGCTGGTGCAGTCGAACCGACTCCAGGGGGGTGTTCGACGAATCACCTCGATCACTGAGGTCGTCGGGTTAGAGGGGGATACGGTTGTACTGCAAGATATCTTCACCTACCACCAGCTAGGAACGCTTCCAGACGGCAGAGCATACGGTCAATTCAAGGCGACCGGAGTCCGACCAAAGTGCATGTCCCGGCTGGAATCGCGAGACGTACATTTCCCGATGGATTTTTTTGCCGAGCGGATTTTGCTGTCTGACACTGATCAATGAAACAACAGGCCCACATGACAACCTGGCATCGTGCCGCCCACGTGTTGCGTGGACATCGATCTGCTTTCGAGCAGAGGACATATCATTCTAATACAATAAAGTTCACATTGATGGTGTATTTATCCGTCCAACGATATGTGGTTTTCCACGTATCTCGAAGTAATAAGATGCCAATGCGGAGGTTATCGAGTCCAGTTGACGACTGCGAAAACCCCTTGTGAATTTGGCAGAATTGAGAATAGTGGACTTTGAAAACTCTTAACTCAGTCGCGTGTCCGAGTTATGAGTCCTAGATTGATGGCCCGTACTGTCGAGAAATGGCAATAAATTCACGAATGACTGTTGCCCGTATATGTCTTGCTCGTAAAGTTGAGTTGCTGAACCACGGATTCTCCCCGCCTGGTTGAGTGTCCCTCCACTACCCCTGGGTGGTTGGAATGGATGCTCGTTCCTGATTCTTCACCACTAAACCATCCCAAATCGCAGGTGAACCTGCGGTGAGTCAATCC
>Ga0105047_10000620_pt1 | contig 61235 bp, 53 predicted proteins | sample MAT04_FD_78384 | JGI IMG/M metagenome (GOLD analysis project Ga0105047, IMG submission 78384) | Freshwater microbial communities from Lake Fryxell liftoff mats and glacier meltwater in Antarctica - MAT-04 (megahit assembly) | ecosystem: Environmental > Aquatic > Freshwater > Ice > Liftoff... | reverse complement strand
GGCTTGCGCTGGCACGTACCGGCAAACGCCGCTATGCCATTTTGCTGGCTATTACCCTGGCCCTGGCAATTTTATCGGGCCAGGGCTACATGCAGGTGGGCCTGGCTTTAGGCATTTTCCCGGCCTTTCTGGTTTTTTTTCCTGGTCACCCGTGCTTGCGCTGGCTTTGGAAAGAATTTGTGCTCGCAGGGGTTCTGGCGATGCTGTTGGCGGGAGTTTTGCTGGTGCCACTGCTGCATTTTTACCCGAATGTCTTTAAAGAGGTGGATCCAGATTTTAAAATTGCCCAGCCCCTGGCCTATATACCGCTGAATTTGGTGATCGACGACATGCCGTATTATAAGAGTGAAATCTTAAAGCCGACGCCATATCCGCATCTCTATGCCAATTTTCTGGGTTGGGTGCCAGTTTTGTTCGCTATTCTGGCCTTGCGTTTCGTGCCACGTGCGCAGTTGCGTCTGCTGCTCTTTTTTCTCGTCGCGATTGCCCTGGTGTATTTAACCGCCAGTGCCTTTACGCTCAAGCTGGTGGCAGACTTTTTCCCCCCTGCTGCCGGTGTGCGCCACCCGCCCCAAATCGCCGGCCTGGCAAACCCTTTGATTCTGGCTGTTTCTGCCTGGGGTCTGGAAGGTCTGCTGAAATTCAAATGGCCCAAAATTGCCCTGCTCAGAAATAGTCTGGATGCCACCCGGCCCTGGATCGCGGTCGATACGGTTTTGTTGCTGGTGATCCCGCTCGCCTTTTCGCTGATTCAGGCCTACAATTTTGGCCAGTTTTGGCTGGTGACACTCGATATCGACCCCAAACTGTATCAAACTGCCCAACTTCTGAAAACCGAATCCAGCCAATGGGTCAATTTACCGTTTGGCGAACATTTCTGGATGGTGCCAGGGATCGAGGCTGGCTTGAAAATTGGCGTGGGCATTCGCACCTGGGGCTGGAAAGACCGTGAATTTCCTCCGGTTAACCGGGAGGGAACGCGCGCTCCGGTCGATCCAAAAGCCTCCAATTTTTTGACGTCTTTCTTCGGTATCAATATGGTGACGCACGCCGAGAACGAGTATGCCTATATTCAGTCCGGCGCACAGCAGATCGCCTGCAAGGCGCAAGCGCGCGGCGGAAATATCGAGGTGGACTGCCCTGCAGCCGCGGCCGGCCAACTGGTGGTTCGAGAAAACTTCTGGGGCGGCTGGTTCGCCTGGCGCGATCAGACCCCGGTGGGTTTTTTGCCTTCCAAATGGCTCAGTGTTAACGCCCCGGAAGGTGCGCATCATTACAGCTTCCGCTATTGGCCTTGGGATGTCTGGCTGGGTTTACTGCTTACCCTGGCTGGGATTGTGGCCTGCGTGGTCTTGTGGCGAAAATCTGAGCCGGTTTCCAGCCCGGATTAATGCTGCCGGGCATTCTTCATTTCTGGTGGTATCGATGGGAACCCCCCAATTCTCCGGGAACTTTCTGGGTTTGTTTTACGTCACACCTTTAAATAAACAATTGGAGGATTGAATGAACGTAAAACGAATGCTAATGATGATCAGTTTGATCGTAGTGCTGGTGCTGTCAGCCTGTGTGGCTCCCCCGGCCGCGTCGGAAAACAAGGTTGCCGTGCGTCAGATGAGCGCGGTTGGGCAAGGAAAGGTGTACCTGGTACCGGATCTGGCGTATGTTTTTATTGGCGTGCACAGTGAAGCCGATACCGTTGCGGATGCGCTGAAGGATAACAACACGCAGGCCCAGGCCATCCAGAAAGCGCTCACCGATCTGGGCGTCGATATCAAGGATATTCAGACCTCTGCTTTCAATATCTACCCGCAGCAGAGCAACCCCAAGCCCGGGGGAGATAGCACTACCCTCAAGACCACCTACGTGGTGGAAAATACGGTCAATGTGACTGTACGCGACCTCTCAAAACTGGGCTCGTTGCTGGATAAGGTCGCCAGTTCAGGCGCCAACAGCATACACGGCATCCAGTTCGATGTTAAGGACAAGGCCAAGGCGGTAGCCGAAGCGCGTAAGCTGGCGATTAATGACGCCAAACAGCAGGCCGCCGAGCTGGCGCAGGCGGCGGGTGTGCAGTTGGGCGCAATCCAAACCCTGAATGTGTCCATGGGCGGTCAGTCCAACCCGATGTACCAGAGCAAGGGTGGTTTCGCCACCGCGACCGACTCGCAGGTACCGGTGGCCTCCGGCCAACTGCTGATCACCGCGGATGCGAGCATCAGCTTCGAAATCAAATAACCCATTTCACCCCTGAGTGCCGGCCCCTCCCCAAATTTCTGGGGAGGGGCTTTTTTTGTCTGAAGGTTTTGGCGGGGCTATACTATAATCATCTCAGGAGTGCCAACACTTTGCCTGAAAATTCCGCCACCCTGCCCGTCATCACCGGCCGCCAACTGCTGCCCCAACTGCTGCGCCTTCAGTCAGACCCGCTCGCTTTCATTATGGAAATCACCCGCCGGCACGGCGGCCTGGTCCATTTTGACCTGGGAATTACACATGCTTACCTGGTTTGCCAGTCCGAAGCGGTCAAGCATATTTTGCAGGATAACCACCGCAATTACAGCAAAGATACGCTGCAGTATAACGCTCTGACCGCCATCACCGGGCGCGGATTGCTGACCAGCGATGGCGATACGTGGCTGCGCAACCGCCGCCTGGAACAGCCCGCATTTGCCCGCCCGCGTTTGCAGATGCTGGACGCGGTGGTGGTACCCGCGGTGCAGGCCATGCTGCAGGGCTGGCAGCCTGAGATGGAACTGGACCTGGATGCCGCCATGATGCAGGTGACGCTGGAGGTGGTGGGCAAGGCCTTGTTTGGCATCGATCTCAGCCGCGAGGCGCAAACCCTCACCAGCGCTGTGCTGACCTGCCTGGACCACATTATTTATAAGGCGCGCAAGCAGTTGGTGCCGCCGGAATGGCTGCCCACGCCGCGCAACCTGCGCTTTCGGCGGGCGCTGCGCACCCTGGATGAGGCGGTGTACGCGCTGATTGATGCCCGCGCCGGCGCGTTGCAGCGCGGCGCAGCCCCGGGCGACGACCTGTTGGGCATGCTGCTGCGGGCGCGCGACCCGCAGAGCGGGCAGGGCATGTCACGCCGCGAACTGCGCGACGAGGTGATTACCCTGCTGATCGCCGGCCATGAAACCGTGGCCAGCGCCCTGACGTGGACGTTTTATCTGCTGGCGCGCCACCCGCAGGCCTGGCAAACGTTCCAGCGTGAGGTGCAAACGGTGCTTGGCGGGCGTCTGCCAGTTGCGGCTGACCTGCCGCACTTGGCCTACACCGGGCAGGTGTTTGATGAGGCGCTGCGCCTGTACCCGCCGGCCTGGCTGATCACGCGCAAGGCGCTGGCTGCCGATGAACTGGGCGGGCAGCCCATTCGCGCCGGCGCATTAATGATCATCAGTCCTTATGCCATTCACCGCCAGGCCGCGGTGTGGCACGATCCGGAGGCGTTTGAACCGGCGCGTTTTGCACCCGGTGAAGAGAACCTGCGCCCGCGCTTCACATATATTCCCTTCGGCGGTGGTCCGCGCCTGTGCATTGGCAACCAGTTTGCTCTGATTGAAGCCCGCCTGATTCTGGCGATGGTGGCCCAGCATTTTCGGCCAGAGCTTCCGCCCGACGCCGAGGTGATCCCCGATGCGCTGGTGACCATCCGCCCGCATGGCGGGCTGCGCATGCGGCTGCGCGCGCTTTGAAATTCATTTATTTATGACGGCCGCTCATGGTATGGACACGAAAAAAATCTTTTCTCCGTGTCCACCGTGACTGCCGCTCCCTGGCACCAGCGCCCAGGGCAGGTGTCGGCCACCCACAGGGGTGCCGTGGTTAAGTTAGGGTAGGAGGAATCAAGCATGCCGATCCATACGACTCCCACCGGTTGGGTTCTCGAAACCGGCAGTACCGGGTATGCCCTGGGGCTGAACAGCGCCGGTCTGCTGGTGCATACGTATTGGGGTGCGCGTCTGCCGCGCCCGGAAGATTATCCAACCCCGCCCGTGCCGCGCGAGTGGGCCTCCTTCAACGGGATTGCTCACCTGGCGCGCGAGGAATACCCGGCCTACGCCGGCACCCAATACAACGAGCCGTGCTTTAAGGCCACATTTGCCAACGGCGTGCGTGACGCGGTGTGGGTTTTTGAGGGAGCTGAGACTACCACAGGCGCACAACCGCAACTTACCCTGCGCCTGCGCGACGCGGCCTACCCGCTGCGGCTGGCCCTGCACTACCGTCTGCACGAAGCGCTGGATCTGATCGAGCGCTGGGCCGAAATTCACAACCCCGGCAGCGAGGAACTGACGCTGGAGCGCGTTTTCTCGGCCCTCTGGCACGTCCCCACTGGCGAAAGCTATACCCTGGCGCACCTCAACGGCAAGTGGCTGGATGAGTTTCACATCCTGCGCGAAGAACTGCTGCCGGGGGTAAAGGCACTGGAGAGTCGCCGCATCACCACCAGCCATCATCACAACCCGTGGTTTCTGCTGGAGCGCGCCGCTGCGCCCGCCAGCGAGACTGCCGGTGAGGCCTGGTTTGGCGTGTTGGCCTGGAGCGGCAGTTGGAAGCTGGCTGCAGAAGTGAACGATTTTGGCTCAACGCGGGTGGGAATCGGCATCAACGATTGGGATTTCGTCTGGCGCCTGAACCCTGGCGAAACCTTTACTACCCCCGCCAGCCTGGGCGGTTACACACAGCACGGTCGGGGCGCTGCCAGCCGCCGGCTGCACGACTACATTCGCCGGCAGGTGCTCCCCCATGGGGCAGAACTGCACAAGGTGCTTTACAACTCGTGGGAGGCCACTACCTTCAATGTGGACGAAGAGTCGCAGATTGAACTGGCGGAACTGGCGGCTGAGATGGGTGTGGAACTGTTCGTGATGGATGATGGCTGGTTCCACGGACGCGACGACGATCATGCCGGTCTGGGTGATTGGTGGCCGGACGAAGGCAAGTTCCCGCACGGGCTGGGTGGGCTGGCAAGGCGCGTTAACCAGTTGGGCATGGATTTTGGGCTGTGGGTGGAGCCGGAGATGGTTAACCCCAACAGTGAACTGTACCGCGCCCACCCCGATTGGGCCATTCACTTCCCCGGGCGCGTACCCACCCAGGCGCGCAATCAGCTCATTCTAAACTTCGCGCGCAGCGATGTGCAGGACTATATTATTGAAAAGCTGGACCGGCTGCTGACGGAAACTAACATCGCTTTTATTAAGTGGGACATGAACCGCAACGTCAGCGAGCCCGGTTGGGAGGGCGCGCCCGGCGACCCGCGTGAAATCTGGGTGCGCTATGTGCAGGGCGTTTACCGCGTGTGGGGCACGCTGCGCGAGCGCCACCCGCGGGTGATCTGGCAGAGCTGCTCGGGCGGTGGGGGGCGCGCCGACCTGGGCATTCTGCGCCTGGCCGACCAGGTCTGGGTCAGCGACAACACCGAGCCATGCGCGCGCCTGTCCATTCAAGAAGGTTTCTCGCAGGTCTTCCCGGCGAATGTCATGGAGGCCTGGGTCACCGATTCGGGGCCGGAGTATCTCTCGCTCGAGTTTCGCCTGCACGTGAGCATGTGCGGCAGCCTGGGCATCGGCGGGCACCTCAAACATTGGGGACCCACGCTGCGGGCCGAGGCGGCGCATTGGATCGCGGTATACAAAGAAGTGCGCGCGATCATCCAGCAGGGTGACCAGTTCCGCCTGCGTTCGCCGCAGGCCTACGCCTATTCGGCGGTGCAGTATCTGGCCAAAGACCAGGGCGAGGGCGTGCTGTTTGCCTTCCGCACCCACCTGGCGCCGCCTGCGCCCACCCCTGCGTTGCGTTTGCAGGGTCTGGCGCCCGAAGCGCTCTACACGCTGGAGGGTTTCCCTGGCGCCCGTTCAGGCCGGTCCTGGATGGAGGCGGGTGTGCAGATCGAGCTGCAGGATTTCCACAGCACGCTGCGCCGGATTCAGCGTGTGGCCTAGCGTAATCCTTGCAGCCCATTTTCGGCACATACGTCTAAAATGGGCTGTATACTGTTTTTTCTCTTGGCGTGGGGCGAATTGGCCCTCACTAACCCCCCAGACCCCCTTCCCAAGACGGGCTAATCATTACCCACATCTTTTAAAAAAAGTCGTTTTTCTCTCCAATAACTGGCGTTTGGGTGAGCAAAATTTCTCACCCACCCCCGGCCCCGCCCTCAAAGGGCGGGGAGGATATTTTTTTGCCAATTTTAGGCGGCCGCCCAAAAATGGCTTAATTTTGCTCCCCTTCCTCCGCCGCTTCGGCCACCCGCAGGGGTGCGGGAGGAAGGCCGGGGAATAGAGGGTTTTGCCGTTCACAAAAGCGTTTTTTGCCAAAAAAGCCAGTAAAAAGATGGGGGTAATGATTAGCCCAAGACGGGAAGGAGGAGCCAACAAGAGGTCTGGAGTGTTTTGACCGCACAAAGTGCGGTCAAAACACTCCAGTATCTCTTTCTCCCCGCCCTTTGAGGGGCGGTGCCGGGGTGGGATGATTCGCCAACGCATCCTGAACAAAAGGGTGCCCGGGCTCGGCTGCCCTCACTTCCCCCGGCTTATTTACCAGGGGTTGGGCAAGGGGTATTGATCACGCATGGGCCGGGTGCGGTGGGTTTAGCAGCGCCCACACCGGGCGCATCAATCAGGGGGGCGATGGTGGCGCGTGGGGTGGGGGTGGGGCGGGCGGCCAGTTCGCCCAGGCGGGCGGGCAGTGCGGGAGCATTTAGCCCGCCGGCGGTAAGACCCGCTTGAATTTTCGCACGCAGATCGCGCTGTACGGCGGTTTCACCGGCCAACACATCGCGCCCAATCACCACAAACGGCACGATTACATCGCCTTTGTTCATTTTGAAGAAATCAGCCGATTCATATAGCCGGCCGACTTCGTCCAGATCGTTCAACGGCACGCGTGTGATCTGTAACCGCGCGCCGAATTCAGTCTCCAGCGGTGGGATGATGTCGCGCAGGGCTTTTTCGCACGAGCTGCAGCCCGGCGTGTAGAACAAGACGGCGCGCACAATTCCATCGCCGCTGGCCGGCGCCGGCGCCGGTGCACAGGCCACCAGGAGCAGTGCTATTAACAAACATACCAGTAAGGCAGGTCTTTTCATATAATAAGGCTTTCCTTTTATCCGAAATTAATGACAGAAATCATAGCCGGCTTTAGCGATTAAGCGCAGATTTTTCACTGCTGTAATACCTATATAACAACCCCACACCCGCCGCTCCCAGTAGGTGCCACAGCGCATGTCCCTGCAGCAGGCTGGTTGGCTGGCACAGCAAGCCGCTCTGATCCAAACCCCAGATGCCAAAGGCCAGCGCAAAAAGGGCCACTCCCGTGGTCAGCCAGGCCAGCCGGGCGGTGGTCTGATGGGTCCAGTGCAGGCGATATTCCAGTAGTAACGCCACCAGCAGCACAACCGCAAAGAGATAGCGGCGTGTATCGGGCAGCAGCACCTGGAGGAGTGTGAAGCAGGCGCTTGCGGCGGCATAGACCGTCAGCGTCCGCCGGGCGGGCCAGTTCAGGCTGCGCTCCAGGGCATACACGAGCATGAAGCCGGCCAGCAGCAGCATGCCCAGAATATCCCAAAACTGGCCGGCAAACGTCAGGGAAGCGTGATAAAACGCGCTGCCCAGCCCCGTCACCAGCGCCCCGCTGCCCACAATGGCTGCGTATGACGGCGAAAATCGCTGCTCCGGGCGGCGCTGCGTGCGCCCCAGCCACAGCATGGCGCAGCCGGGAAAGAGATAGGCCAGGGATGAAACGCTGTTGACCGGTTGTTGCACCGCGCGCAGCGGGTCGGCAGCCTCGCAAAAGCAGCGGCCCGCCAGGCAAGTAGCCGGCTGCCAGCCAGACCACCCAGACGGCGCCAGGGCCAGCAAGGCCGTCATCGTCAGCAAGGAGAGCAGCAGCGCAGCCAGGGCAGCAGCAGCCAGTGGTTTGGACATGGGTATCACCTGCTTATCCAGATACGTTTTATTTTAACCCGGGAAGAGGGTTTCCATCAACCCCGGCATATATTTGCGCACCATCTCCGACGAAATGCCGTTGGTCCGGCAGATTTCAGCGTAAATGTCCACGCTTGGGCGGCGAATGCGCGCCTGGGTAGCCAGGTCCAGCCCCCACAGGCCAAAGCGCTGCGTCCAGGCGCGTTCCCACTCAAAATTGTCGACCAGACTCCAGTGAAAATAGCCCTTTACCTGACAACCGGAGGTGATGGCGCGCCAGACCTGGTGAAGATGCTGCACCAGGTAACGCGGGCGCAGGTGGTCGTCGTTGTCTTCCACACCGTTTTCGCTGATCAGAATGGGTATGTTGAACTGCCTGGCCCAGCGCAGTGATTCATACATGCCTGGGGGCACATTGGCCAAGAAGCCAGTGGTGCTGAGTTCGGCCCCGCTCGGGAAGCTGCGCTGGTTAAAGCCTTTTGAACGGTCCAGTATAAACTTCAACTCTTCGGTAGCGTAATAATTGAGACCAAAAAAGTCTTGCGTTCCGGTGACTTCGGGCATGGCTGCTTGTTTCCATAATAAATTCACCCTGCCGTTCGCCAGCGCCAGCGGGAAGGCGTTCACTATCATTTGGCCGCCCCAGGCCAGCAGCGCGTCCAGCGGCATCCAACTACGCGCCGGATGCAGCGGGCGGTGATGGTGCGCAAAGCCCACGCGGGCAGTTTTTTGAATCTCGTGGATGCTGCGGTAGGCGGCGGCGTGACCGCGCAGCATGTTGCACACGGTCGTGAAAATCGACGCCAGGTCGTTTTTTCTGCCGGGCGGAAATTCGCCGGAGAAATAGCCGTTAAAGTAGTACACATTGGGTTCGTTAATCGTTACCCATAATGAAACATACTCTTTAAGCGCCTCCACCGTTTTGCGCACAAACGTGTTGAACAACTGCGGGGCCTGCGGGTTGGTCCAACCACCCAGCTCGGTCAGCCAGAGCGGGTCGTTGAAGTGATGCAGGGTGACCATCGGCAGCAGTCCGCGCTCCACAGCACCGCGCACAATCTGGCGGTAATAATCCAGGGCATCCTCATCCCAACGGTCGGGGGCCGGTTGAATGCGCGCCCAATCGACCGAGAGGCGGTGGGCATTCTGCCCGGTTTCGGCGGCACGGTCAAAATCTTCCTTCCAGCGCCCGCCCCACCAATCGCAGGCCAACCCTGGCTTCATCCCCTGAATAATTCGCCCCGGCTCTTCCACCCAGGCGCTCCAATTGCTGGGGGCGTTGTGACCTTCCACCTGGAAGGATGCGGTGGCTGTACCCCATAAAAACCCCGCTGGAAAAGTATACGTGGCAGTTGGCATGACAGCTCCATAAACATTATTTTGAATGATTATAAACGACCTACCCCATCCGAACCGCAAAATGCCGGTTAATTTCATGGATCAGGGTGGTTTGCGTTCTACGGACTTGTGCCTTATAATTGGATAAACCCAGGTTGCATTGAGAGGATACCCGAATTATGAAAATGCCTTCCCGCCTTTTGATCGTGTTTGTGCTGGCTGCTGTGCTGCTTTCGGCCTGTTCTGTGGGGGGGCGCAGCGCCCTGATTGGCAAATGGACCCCCGAAACGGTGGCCCAGGGTCAGCCTGCCGCTATCCAGGAATATACAGCGGGCGGCAAATTTCGGCAGGAGGTTAACAGCGGGCTCTTTCTGGAAGCAACTTATCAATTTGTGGATGACAGCAGCTACATTTTAATTATTCCGGAAGGTCTGGGAATCGCCACCCATTTAAAGTTCTCGGTGCAAGGCGATAAGCTCATCCTGACCCCGATTGACCCCGCCACCAGCCAACCGGGCGCGCCTGAAACGCTGGTTCGTGTCAAGTAATCCTGCTTCTTTCAAGCTCCATTGGGGTGGGTGGGTTCCCTCAGGGGGAAAACATGCTCGGGTAAAGAGTGTTTTTTTAAAGAATTCCGGCTTGTAGTAAGTGATGCAAGCCGGTTTATTATTGAAAAAAGGCAATATTAGGCATCCTGGTAAAATTCATCTATTTTCTGGCATTCCTCTCATGGTAGGCTGTCGTATTTCTCAGGTTCCATTAATGTGAATGTGACAAAATAGCCGTATAGTTTGTTCTGTTGTGCCTTTTCTCACAAAGGCTCTACTTATCCCATCCTGGAGGTAGTTTTTCATGCGCAATCCGAAATTTCTGGTTGGCGGCTTACTTATTCTTGCCGCAATCGTTTACCTGATCATTTCCACATCCCAAGCCAGTGCGCAGTATTTTGTAACCATTGAAGAACTGCGGGCACGCTCCGCGGAATTGTCAGGGCGGGAACTGCGGGTTTCTGGCGCAGTGGTGGGTGATTCGATAAAATATGACGCCGACAGCCTGACCCTTTCCTTCACTGTTGCCAATATTCCCGGTGACAATAATGTGATAGATGCGCGCGGCGGCCTGGCGGCTGTGCTGAAAGCCGCGGTGCTTGATACTTCGCAAGCCCGGGTGAACGTAGTTTACAAAGGCGTCAAGCCCGATTTGCTTAAAAACGAAGCGCAGGCTATTATGACCGGCAAATTCGAATCCAATGGCACCTTCACAGCCACCGAACTGCTGCTCAAGTGCCCGACTAAATACGAGGAAGCTGTTCCCCAACAGGCCCAGTGAGCTGCATCCACCTTTACAGCAGTTCACTGCCTGGCCAATAGGGCTCTCAGCGGTTTTCCGCCAAAGTGGTCGGGAACCGCTGAGTTTTGTTATGTAGGATGATGAAAGTCCCCTCGTGTTTTAAGGAGATAACCTTATGGTAGCTAATTTTGGGTTTGGTGTGATGCTCCTGACCTTCCTGGTCACCCTGTACGGCATCGGCGCGGCAATTTATGGCGCTGTGCGCAACCGGGCGGCCTGGGTGGAAAGCGCACGCGCCACCACACTGCTTATTTTTCCATTAATCACGCTGGTTGTGTTGATTATGGAATATTTATTGGTGACGGGTGATTACCAGGTAGAATTTGTTTACAATGTGACCAGTTCCAGTATGCCGGTTTATCTGAAACTGACGGCGCTGTGGGGCGGGCAGGCGGGCTCGCTGGTGTTCTGGTCATGGCTGCTGTCGGCGTTTATCTCATCGGTGGCCCTGCGCAAGTGGGACCGTGACCGTGAATTCTTGCCCTGGGTGATTGTGGCGGCATTGGTTACCGTGGCTTTCTTCCTGGGCATGAGCCTGTTCTTTGAGAATCCATTCAGCCGGTTCTGGCAATTACCCAGCGGCAAGGAAGTCTCGTTAATGTTCGCGCCCCTTGGCGCACTGCCCATTTCCCCGGCTGACGGACGCGGTTTAAATCCGCTGCTGCGCCATCCGGGCATGATAATCCATCCGCCTATGTTGTACCTGGGTTTTGTGTCCTTCGTGATTCCGTTCGCCTTTGCCTTTGCGGCGCTGGTTACCGGCCGCACAGATGATCGTTGGATCCGGTTGACCCGCCGCTGGACGCTGATTGCCTGGCTGTTCCTTTCCCTTGGGTTGGTACTCGGCTCGCGTTGGGCGTATGATGTATTGGGCTGGGGCGGTTACTGGGGCTGGGACCCGGTTGAGATCGCGGCATTTATGCCGTGGTTGAGCGGCACCGCCTTTTTACATTCGGTGATGATCCAGGAGAAGCGTGGATTGTTTAAGCGCTGGAATATGATCCTGGTGATCCTGACGTACTGTTTGGTAATCTTTGGCACCTTCCTCACCCGTTCAGGGGTGCTCTCCTCGGTGCACGCCTTTGCGCAAAGCGCTATTGGACCGCTGTTCTTCGCCTTTATCGGCGTCACCTTTTTGGTATCACTGGGTCTGCTGCTGCATCGCTGGAATGCGCTGGGCTCGAACGGCGATATCACCTCGCTGCTGTCGCGCGAGTCGCTGTTCTTGTTCAATAACCTGCTGTTCATGGGCATCCTGGTGATCTGCTTCTGGGGCGTGGTCTATCCGCTGATTTCAGAACTGTTTACCGGTCAGAAAGCTACTGTAGGCCCCCCGTGGTATGAGATGTGGACAGGTCCGATGTTTGGTCTGCTGCTTTTGTTGATGGGTATCGCGCCGCTTTCGGCCTGGGGGCATTCCACCTTGAAGACCCTGGGCCGCGGCATCTGGAAGCCCTTCCTGGTTTCACTGTTGGTGTTGGTTTTTGTCTATCTCAGTGGAATCACCACAATTGTGGCCCTGCTGGCTTTCTGGTTGTGTGCGTTCACTTTCACAATCACAATTTTTGAATACGGGCGAGCTGTATGGGCGCGGCACCGCGCCACACAAGAGAACCTTTTCGTCTCGCTCTGGCACCTCGCGGGGCGCAACCGCCGCCGCTATGGTGGGTTCATCATTCACCTGGGCGTGGTTTTGATGGCGCTGGGTGTGATTGGGATCGAAATGTTCCAGACCGAAACGCAAGGCACCATCGCGCAGGGCCAATCGCTTTCCGTATCCAATTACACCGTTACTTATACCGATTTTGCTGAGTTTGAAACCGCCGATGGCCGCGATGTGGCCCGCGCGGTGGTTGCTGTCACCAAGAATGGCCAACCCATGGGCAACCTCTATCCGCGGCGCGATTTTTACATTGAATCGCAGCAGCCGATGACCATTCCCGGGTTGAGCTCGACAGCTGAAGATGACCTATATGTGGTGCTGGTCGACTGGAATCCGATTTCGTCGCAGGGGGCCACGTTCAAGGTTTATCACAACCCATTGGTCTTTTGGCTGTGGATTGGTGGAATTGTATTCATCCTGGGCACTATGGTGGCTTCCTGGCCTGACCGTGACCCGGAGATTGAAAAAGTGCGCGTCGGCGCGCGAGCTGCGCTGCGGGCGCAGAACTAACATTTGGTGAAGGATCTGGTGGACGTACGGCGCAAAAGCCGGGCGTCCACCACATGAAGTTAGGGCTTACACGCTCGAGTTCGCACCAAAAATGCAGGATGAACCTTTTGAAATGGTTGTTGGAACGCTTATGAAATCACGTCATTATGTACTTGCTGTGTTGTTGGCATTCGTGCTGCTGGCAGTTGGCGCCGTTATGGGCCAGGCTCAAACCAAACCGCTGCCCTCTGATGACGAGGTTAATGCGGTTGCCAAAGAACTGTACTGCCCGGTCTGTGAAAATATTCCGCTGGATGTATGCCCCACCCAGGCCTGCGCGCAGTGGCGCGAGCTGATTCGCGAGAAACTGGCCGCGGGATGGAACAAGGACCAGATCAAGAATTACTTTAAGGACCAGTATGGCATTCGGGTATTGGGCCAACCGCCGCTGGAAGGCTTAAATTGGCTGGTGTACCTGCTGCCGCCGGTCTTTTTCCTGGGAGGGGTGTTCCTGGTGTATCGCGCTTTGAGTTACCGCAAACCCGTTGCCAAAGCTGGCGCCGCAGCCAACGGAGCGCCGGCAGCGGTCGACCCCTATTTGAAACGTGTCGAAGAAGAACTGAATAAAAGAAAATAGCCGCCGATTTTGAAGGCGAAAGCCAGGCGACCTGAAAATGATGAGGTAAAACCATGGAAAATACTGAGAACCCTGTTTCCGCTGAAGTGATTAACGGCTCTGATCCTGCCGCGAGCGAACGATCGCGCAGCCTGCCGGCCTGGGTGGTGGTAGTGGCCTTTTTGGTGCTGCTGCTGTTTCTGGGGCTGGTGTGGTGGGGCTTGAACCGTTCATCGCAGCCGCCAATTTTGGTGGGAGAGATGGTTCCTCCGATTGTATTAACCACGTTTGATGGCAAACAGGTGAAGCTGGCGGACCTTTCTGGTAAGGTAGTGCTGGTGAATTTTTGGGCTTCTTGGTGCAAGCCCTGTGAGCAGGAAGCCGAAGAGATGGAAACGGTGTGGAGAAAGTATAAAGATGGCGGGCAGGTGGTTTTTTTGGGCGTCGATTATGTCGACACCGAACCCGAAGCCCTGGCCTATTTAAAAAAGTTCAACATCACATATACCAATGGTCCTGACCTGCGCACCCAGATTTCGCAGCTTTTCCGCATCAAGGGTGTTCCGGAAACCTACCTGATTGACAAAAATGGCCGCCTGGCCAATTTCAAGATCGGTCCGTATACCTCGACCGCGGAATTACAGGCAATGATCGAGCCATTATTAAAGTAAGCGTACTTTTGCGTTAGGAGTTTTCGTCGATGGATCTTGGTTCAATTTTTCTCACCCTGGCGGTAGCCCTGCTGGTTGGAATGTTTATCACCCGCCCGTTTGCCGGCCGCCGCGCTTCTTCCGAGCAGTTGATTCGTCCTGCCGCCGAAGAAACCGAAGTGCTGCGCTCCACCTTGCTGGCTGAACGCGACCGTGTTTTGAATTCACTGCAAGAATTGGAATTTGATTTCACCCTGGGTAAAATCCCGGCGGCCGATTACCCCACGCAGCGCGCCGAGTTGCTGAAGGCCGGCGCGGCAGTCCTGCGGCAATTAGATGAGATGGCTGGTTCCCGCGGCGGCGAGCAAAAATTGAGCGCCGAAGATCGGGTGGAGGCCGTGGTTGCTGCTCGTCGAGCCGACGCGGTTGTGCGCCGCAGCGTGCCGCAACCCGCGGCGGTGGGGGTGGCTGTGGTAGAGGCGCCCGTTTCGCGCCGGCCTCCTTCACCGCTCAATGATGATCTGGAAGCAGAAATTGCCGCTCGCCGCCAGGTACGTCAGGAAAAGGCCGGGGGTTTTTGCCCCAAATGTGGCCGCCCGGTGGTCCAGTCGGATCGCTTTTGTTCGAAGTGCGGCACAACGCTATGAAATTGCCGCACCGGAACCATTAAAATTATTCTTTGATAGGTCGCCTTATGACTAAGAAATTGTTTTTCGTGAGCTTAACGATGCTGTTATTGCTGACTGCCTGCGGCATTTCGCTGGCGTCGGATATTACGCCCCCGCCTACTTATAAATCGCCTACCCCTCCCAAGGCTGCCGCTCCGGCCAGTCAATCGGCGGCACAGCCTGTTCTGCCGCCCGATCCGGCGCAGGGTGCTGCCTTGTATACCGAAAAGTGCCTGCCCTGCCACGGCGCTACCGGGCGCGGTGACGGACCGCAGGCCACCAAACTGGGCCTGCCGGTGCCGGCGATTGGCACGTTGGAATTGGCGCGCAAGGCCAAACCGGCCGATTGGTACAATCTGGTCACCATCGGACGCATGGATAGGGGCATGCCACCCTTTAAAAGTTTAAACGACCGCCAGCGCTGGGATGTGATCGCCTATGTGTACACCCTGAGCGCTTCACAGACCTCGGTACAACAGGGTAAGGCCCTGTATACCGAAAAATGCGAGGGTTGTCATGGCGCCGGTGGCAAGGGCGATGGCGCCAATGCCGTCAGTGCCAAAACGAAGATGCCCGACTGGACCGATCCGGGTCGCCTGGCGCAGCGTTCGGCGAATGATCTGGTGAATTTGATCAATAACGGGTTGGCGCCGGTGATGCCCGCTTTTGCCAGCCAGTTTAGCGAGGATCAACGCTGGGCGTTGGTCGACTATGTGCGCACATTCTCCTTCGCGGCACCCGGTTCCAGCCAGCCCGCGGCTGCTGCAACACAGGCCGGCACTCCGCAGGCTGCGGTTGGAACTTCCACGCCGGTCGCCACAGTTCCGGCGGCTGCCGGGACGCCTGCCCCCTTTACGGTAACCGTTAGTGGGAAGATCAGCGCCTCCAACGCCGCGGCGGTCGTGTCTGGATTAAAGGTCACCCTGCAGGGCTTTGACAATATGGCATCCACCTGGTCGGCTACCACCGAAGTCAAGGCCGATGGCAGCTACCGCTTCGAAAATGTCGAAGTGCTTTCTGGCCGCACTTTTCTGGCGATGGTCGAATATCAGAGTGTCCCGTACGAATCGAATCCCTTGCACGCCGCCGACATGAAAGCCGGACAGGAAGCTGACCTGCCGATTACCCTGGCCGATGTGACCAACGACGCCAAGACCCTCTCGGTGCAGCGCATGCACATCTTTTTTGACTTCACCCAGCCCGGCACCGTGGAGGTGGCCGAACTGTTTATCATCAATAATTCAAGCGATAAGGCAGTAGCCCCCGCTGCTAAAGATAAGCCGGTTTTGCTCTTCGAACTACCTGCCGGCGCCACCGAACTTTCCTTCCAGGAAGGCGAGATGGGCGTTCGATATGTGCAAACCGATAAGGGCTTTGGCGATCTCAGCCCTATTTTGCCCAATGGACAGTTGCAGGTTTTGTTCGGCTACATTTTGCCCTATACCGGCCAGCAGACCATTTCTATTCCACTCACACTGCCGGTAGAATCGAGCGTACTGATGGTTCCCGCGGGCGGCGTCACGGTGGAAAGCGCGCAGTTGCGCCCGGCCGGCGAACGCAGTGTGGATGGTACCAACATCCAGCTCTTCACCGCCAACAGCCTGCCGGCTAACAGCAAGCTGGATGTGACACTTTCCGGGCAACCTGCTTCCAGCACTTCGCAGGGTGGTGCTAACGCCACGAACCCGGCCTCAACCCAGCGCGAACTGGTGATTGGCATTGGTGCTTTCGGCGTGGTGCTGGTGGTCGCCGGCATCTGGCTCTATCGTCAGCGCCGTGGTGCCCCCGCCGCTCAGGACGATGAAGAAGCTGAACTGGCTGAAGAAGAAGCGGCAGTCGTCGTGGAGGATGAGGTTGAAGATAATCCCGAGGCGCTGTTAGATGCGATTGTGGCGCTGGATGACCTGTTTCAGGCCGGGCAGTTGCCCGAAGTGGCCTACCAACAGCGGCGTGCCGATCTGAAGGCTCGTTTGAAAGTGATCCGGGGTAAATAGACGGGACCGCAGCCAGCTTATGATTGAAGCCACGCATCTGATCAAACGCTTTGGTCCCAAGACCGTTTTGCGCAACCTGGAGTTTCAGGTTGCGCAGGGCGAATTTGTGGCACTGCTGGGCCCCAATGGGGCAGGTAAGACAACTTTCCTGCGCATTTTATCTTCCCTCTCGCGCCAGACGTTTGGCGATGTGACGATTGCCGGCTACTCGCTGCCACACCAGGCCTCCGCCGTGCGGCGCAAGTTGGGGGTGGTCTCACACATGCCGCTGCTTTACGGTGACCTTTCTGCCGAGGAAAACCTGGTATTTTACGGGCGCATGTATGGCGTGGAGCGGCTGGACCAGCGGGTGACAGAGGTGCTTGGCCTGGTGGGGCTGGCGGTGCGCCGGCGCGATCTGGTGCGCACTTTTTCTCGCGGCATGCAGCAGCGCCTGGCGATTGGCCGCGCGGTGCTGCACGACCCTGAGGTGATGCTGCTGGACGAACCGCACACCGGCTTAGACCAGGATGCCTGCGAGATGCTCGATACCGTGCTGCGCACCGTGGCGGCGCGCGGGCGTACCCTGGTGATGACCTCGCACGACCTGGCGCGCGTCCAGGACCTGGCTTCGCGTTTCGATGTGCTCACCCGTGGGCGCATCCAGGCCAGCATTCAAAAAAAAGATCTGCCGGTGGATGGTTTGCTGACGTTTTACCGCCAGGCGCTGGCCAATTCAACCGCAGCCCGGGAGGCCGCATGAACCTTTCGGCCACACCCTTTCTGCGGGCCATGTTTGCCGTGGTCTGGAAAGACCTGGCAGCCGAGTGGCGCTCGCGCGAGCTGGTTTCGGCTATGCTGGTGTTCGCGCTGCTGGTGATCTTCATCTTTAACTTCTCGCTGGAGCTTAACCCGCAGATGCGCGCCGGACTGACCAGTGGCGTGCTGTGGGCTACCTTTACCTTTGCCGGCACGCTTGGGCTCAACCGCTCGATGGCGGTGGAGAAGGACCGCGGTTGCCTGGATGGGCTGCTGCTGGCCCCGGTGGACCGCACGGCGATTTATTTTGGCAAATTGCTGGCCAATCTGGTGTTTATGCTGCTGGTGGCGGCAATTGTCTTGCCCATTTACGCCATTCTCTATAATGTCAATCTTTTCAACGCCGGGTTTCTGCTGGTGATTTTAATGGGCTCGTGGGGCTATGTGGCGGTGGGCACACTGCTCGCCAGTATGGCGGTGCAGGCGCGCACGCGGGATGTGCTGCTGCCGATTCTGCTCTTTCCCGTGGCGATCCCGGTGTTGATTGCGGCGGTAAAAGCTTCGAGCGGCTATCTCAGCGCTGCGCCATGGGCAGATATTGTGCCCTGGATCAACATTTTGTTGGTATACGATGTCGTCTTTACCGCGGCGGCATTTATGGTGTTTGACTTTGTGGTCGAAGAGTAAATTCCATCCGGGCGCTCGCCGGCGCCCTGAAACTGTTCCCGAGGTGTCTTATGTCTACTGTTAAATCTCGCTGGTTGACTGTGTTGGATTGGGTCAGTGTGGTCTTCATACTGGCTGCGACCGCGCTGGTCTTCTTTTACGCGCCGACTGAAAAATCGATGGGTGAGGTGCAGCGCGTCTTTTATTTCCATGTTTCCGTTGGCTGGACAGGGGCGTTGGGATTCCTGTGCGCGTTCGTGGCAGGCATCATTTACTTGCGCACGCATAATCGCAGTTGGGATATTGTCGGTTTGGCCGGGGTGGAGATCGGTTTGATCTTCATGCTGGTAAATATCGTCACGGGCTCCATCTGGGCCTACCCGGCCTGGAACACCTGGTGGACCTGGGACCCGCGCCTGACCACTGCCACCATTATGGAACTGGCTTATGCTGCTTATCTCATGCTGCGTTCTGGAATCGAAGACCCCGAACGGCGGGGCCGGTTTGGGGCCGTGTATGCGATCATCGCGTTTATCTCTGTACCGCTGACCTTTTTATCGATCCGCTTGTGGGGCACCATTCACCCGGTGGTGATTGGTTCCAGCGATCCGAGCGCGGCGGGCGCTTTCAGCATGACTCCGAAGATGACTCAAACGTTTCTATTCAGTCTGTTTGCCTTCACTATCCTTTTTGTCGACCTGTTCTGGCACCGCATTCGTCTGGGCCGCCTGGAAGCCGACGTTGAAATCCGCAAGCTAAAGTTGGCGGAGTAGGAGGAACCCATGGACGTCACCCCGAATACCATCAATTTTATGATCCTCGGTTTCGCCGTTATTTTTGGCGTGATCGCCGCTTATCTGGGTAGTCTGATGCTGCGTTTTCGCAACCTGCACCAGGATGAACGCATGCTGGACGAACTGGAAAAAGACCAGCAGTAGCAGTATCAAGAATATTTTTCTTGGGAGCTTTCATGGAATTTCAACTCCATACGCTATTTCCGGACTCGCTTGAGCTGGAATGGAATGACCTGCTCGACCGCAGTGTGACGCATGTACCTTTCTTGCGCCACGAGTATTTGCGCATCTGGTGGCAATCGCGCGGCGGCGGCGAATGGCCTGCAGCCGAACTGGCTTTGGTCACTGCCCGGCAGGATGGGCAATTGGTAGGGGTGGCGCCCTTGTTTAAGTCGGTTAACCGCCAGGGGAAAACCAGCCTGCTGCTGCTGGGCAGTATTGAAATCTCCGATTATCTCGATCTGATTGTCGCCCCGGCGGACCTTGACGCTTTTGTGGCGGAACTTCTGCCGTTTCTGGCCGGCCCGGCCTTGGGCGAATGGCAGGTGCTGGATCTCTATAACCTGCTGGATTCCTCCCCGACCCTGCCGGCGCTGGAGCGGGCCGCGGCTGCCCTGAGCTGGGGCTTTGAATCACAAAAGCTGGAACACTCGCCATACATCCCCCTGCCCGGTGATTGGGATGTTTACCTTGCGGGCATCGATAAGAAGCAGCGCCACGAGATCCGGCGCAAGATGCGCCGGGCGGAAGAATCCGGCGCGGCAGTGCGCTGGTACTTCACCAGCGACCCGGCCCTGGTAGATAGCGATATTCAGGCTTTTGCAGCGCTGATGCAGCAGGACACCGATAAAGCGGCTTTTTTTGCGCGATCGCCCAGTATGCTGCCCACCATGCTGGAAACAGCACGCTGCGCGTTCGACCGCGGCTGCCTGTCGCTGGCTTTCTTGGAAATTAATGGCAAAAAGGCCGCCGCTTATCTGTGCTTTGACTATCTGAATCGCTTCTGGGTCTATAATTCGGGTCTTGACCGCAGTTTTATGGAGTATTCACCCGGCTGGGTGCTGCTGGGGTATTTGCTGCGGTGGGCCAACGAAAACAAGCGCAGTGAATTTGATTTTATGCGCGGGGACGAAGAATATAAGTACCGCTTTGGCGCGGTGGACCGTTTTGTGATGCGAGCCACCCTGACCCGGTGAGTTTTAGTCGGGCAGCCAGTCTGATTTATTTGTCCACAAGCGGCGAGCCCCACACCAGCATGATCTGGGCGAAGAACTGCACCAGCCTGGCCATGCCTTCAACCGATACGCGTTCGTTGGTGCCGTGCACCCGTTTCATATCTTCAGAATTAAACACCAGTGGGATAAACCGGTACACCGATTCGCAGATCTCATGGTAGTTGCGCGCGTCGGTCCCGCCGAGCATTAACATCGGCGCCACCGGCACGTTGTCAAACATCTGGCGAATGGTGCGGGCCAGGGCGTGATACGCCGGGGTATCGGTGCGCGAGAAAGGCGAAGGCGCGGCAATGAAGGCCTGCATGGGTTCAAATTTCACGCGTTCGTCGGCGATAATTTTGCGCACGCGCTCGCACGAGCCGGCGATGGTATCGCCTGGCAGCAGGCGGATGTTGATTTTGGCGATGGCGCTGGCCGGCAGCACGTTTTCTTTCACGCCGGCGTGAATGATCGTCGGCGCCGCTGTGGTGCGGATCATGGCGTTTGTAGCGGGATTCTTCGCCAGGTTTTTGCCTACCATTCCACCAAACAACCAGCGGTTCGCCAAGGCGAACTGCAAACCAAAGGGCAGCACCGGCCCCACGCCGCGGAATAGCATCTCAGCGGCGTCCAGACGGATCGGCGCGGGGGTGGCTTCAATGAAAGCGATTGCTTTGGCCAGGATGCCAATCGCGGTTTCGCGGGGCGGGGTTGAGGAGTGGCCTGGGGCGGCTTCCACGGTCAATTCAAGTGTCATGAAGCCTTTTTCAGCGACCCCGATCAGGCCTACCGGGGTATCTATCCCCGGCAGCAGGCCGTCTACCACAGCCCCACCCTCATCCAGGACGGCTTCGGGATGAATGCCCTGCTCTGTAAACCAGTTGGCGATGGCCCGTGCGCCCTGTTGACCGCCGATCTCTTCATCGTGGCCGAAGGCAAAGTAGATGGTGCGTGCCGGGGTGAAGTTGTTTGACAGCAGGCGTTCGGCGGCTTCCAGAATACCGATCAACTGCATTTTGCAATCCTGCGCCCCGCGCCCCCAGACATAACCATCGGCCACGGCCCCGGAGAAGGGTGCATGTGTCCAGTTGGGCAGCGATTCGGATGGTATCGGAACAACATCCTGGTGGGCCATCAATACGATAGGAGCCAGGTCGGGATTGCTGCCCGGCCAGGTGTAGAGCAGTGAATAATCGCCAAAGCGCCGGCGTTCGAGGCGGGCATGTACCAGCGGGTAAGTCTGCTGCAGATAATTCTGCAAGTCTAGAAACGGCATATAGCCCGCGGCTGAACTGCCATCAATCACGCTGATGGTCACGAATCGCAGCGCGGCTCCCAGGTGTTCGGCCACCTGGGGCGCATCCACTGGTATGCCTTCCACCGGTTCTTCAATCGATAGCGCCCTGGCGAAAGTCAGCGTGCGGAATAACATAAAAGCCAACAAAAACAGAATCAGCACAACCACAATGATCAGAGCGGGGATTAGAAGGTCCATTCTTTGTTTCCTTGTAAAAGATAACCACAGAGGAATTTCACCCTTAAGGGTGGCCGATACCTGCCACATGCCCATCTGCCCCTGCGGGTGCCCAATGCGGGTGGGGGCTGGTGCCACGGAGCGGCAGGCACAGAGTGAAAGATTTCGTAGTCTGGTTCACATCAAGCGGAGTGATTTTGTGAAAGGTCACCAGGCGCATTGGGTTTTTGCCGATCTATGGAAAAATCCACAATTCGGGCGATCCCAATTGCAATGTAAATGTTAATGCGCGCAGGTTGTCGCGTCGGTCGGCCTCAAATGCCTGAACCAGGTATTCGGCCAGAGGGCGAATATCTTCAGGGGGAACGGTGACCGGAAGAAAGGTCGCCGGGCTGGCGCCTTCCTGCAATGCAGGCGGCTGGCGCAGTTGGCGCAAGCCGATTTCAGCCAGGTCACTGAGCGCTAAGTCGTAAGCAGGAATAAAAAACCAGTGTGGCTGGGACCAAAATTCTTGCATTTCGCGCGTGTTATCGCCGGAGTAGGTTTCCCGCTGCAACGCGGCCTGACCGTTCACCACCCATACCGGCTTCCCGATCGTGTTGGGCGCGATGCCCGGTGAATAATGAATAACTTGCGGCAGTAACCCCTGCTCATCAGACAATACCAATCCCTGACCGCAATGCGCACATACCCAAATTACTTCGTCTGGATTAGCGGGTATGGCTTGCTGACAGCGCAGGCACTGCATGGCGAATAATTCGACTTTGGCAGGGCTCATCGCAAAATCTCCAACTTGTTGAGTACATCAGAAACTTGTTTAACGCTATCTGGCATGGAATTTTTCCAGGATCCGCCGGGGGAGTTTGTAAAATGCTTACGAAACTCATAATGTTCACCATAGCGATAACGCCGGTATGAAAAATACATCAGTGCCAACCCGGCCACAAAAACAGCGACTGCAAAGCCAAAAGAATCGTCTTCGCTGCTGCTGGTTGCAAGTGCCAGGTAACCGATGTCCACTGCAAGGACGGCTCCCGCCGCCATTCCACCCACCAGCACCCCAGCCCGGAAATAGAGATTGCCAGGCGCTTTGCCGTAAAGGGGCTCCCCGGAAAAACCGTCTATGACGACTTGAAATGTGCGACCCCGGTAAAGGTAACGGACCACCCACAATGGGTAATAAACAAGGCCTTGGCGTTGCCGCAAAATGCGCACAAACGTCTGGCCGACCTGATCCAGGTCGGCTTTTTGATTGACAGCCGATTCGAATTGCTGCCTGCCTTGTTGCAGTGCTTCAACCGCTGAAGTGGTGGGTTCAAAAACCATGCCAGTATGATGCAGCGCATCCGCATCGAAGGGTTCAAGTGGGCGGCCTTCCAATCCAACCTGGGTGACTCCAAATTCGCCCACATCGCATGCGGCGCTGTTCCAGCTCATTTCTTGAATTACTTTCACTTCGCGCGGTTCGTAGTGCCGGTTTTTGTCAGAGCCGACTTTTTTGCGGCCAAAGACCCAACCCAATGCCCGTCCCCAGGTTGCCCAGAAAGGCAAATGCATCAAGATAACTTCAGTTAATTGGGCTTCTCGTTTGACAGACCCGGCGATGGCAAAATTACTACCCAAAAATTTACGAAAGGCAGCTTCGGCTGCCGGGCGATCCACGCGCGTGGGCACCTGGTAGCGGCGCACCCCATTTTCTCCGCGCACCACTGAACGCATCTCGCAGAAGGGACAAATAACAATCGCCATGCCTTCAGGAATAGTGATCATGCCGCCGCAACGCGGACAGCTCAATCCTTTGAGGGGTTCGTTTTGGCTCATACGCGGGAGGCCACCATGACGGCAAGTAAAAATAAAAGTGGAGTAACAATCAAACCCAGGACCAAAGCCAGTCCTGCGCCAAGGGTGCTCAGTGACATCCAGGCCAGGAACAGGTACACCATGGCTGTGATTCCGCCGGCCAAAAGATACGGCGCTTCAGATTTGGCCGGAAAAAGATTGGCCAAAACCGATCCAGTGCCTGCTTCAACCACAGCGGTGAAAGTTTGGCCACGATAGGTATAATGAAAAATATAGATAGGCACATGCACCATCGCAACCTGGCGAATGACTGATCCGGGGTTTTTTTGCTGCTGCCATGTGCGTGCCGTTTCTAAGGGTACGGTGGGGGGCACAGATTGTGATTCGATCGAGGCAGCATAGGGCTTTAAATCACCCGCAGGTAATATCAGGTGAGTGAGTTCTGTAATCGATATTGCGGCGGCAGATTCCAGATTAGGCATTTCATGATTGCCTTGAGCGGCTAAAAAATACCAGAGGGGAAAATACTGGAAAGATTGCCCGGTCACCTGTGCTTTCTTGTCAAGGTCCTTGACGGTTTGGTTTCCAGACATCCAACGGTTTAGCTGCCCGCCGGCCTGCTGAGGATCAACTGTAGGAGCCAGAAACCAATGGAACACTACTTGAGACGGATCCAGATAAACTGTAGCGCTGCAGTATGGGCAGGTAAGAAATAGCTGCCCCTCGTTTGGGTGCAGTTCTCCACCGCATTGGGTGCAGTTTACGGTTGTGACCGGTGTTTCGTTCATAGAAAGATTATAGCATAACGTGGTTGTTACCCTAAATCGGATCGAAACTGGTCGGTTTTGCATCCTTGACAATAGAAAATATGTGCTATAATGGCATAGATATTAGAAATTTTGTTCAATAGGGTAAGGGTTGAGTGCGGTATGACTGAAAATTTACTGATCCATGTCGCCGACATCTGTCACTCCACCCGGGCGTTGGGACCTGGGTTACGGGCTGCTTTATGGGTTCAAGGTTGTCCTTTGCACTGTACTGGATGCATTGCTCCTGATTGGCTGCCATTTAATGCAAAACATTCCCTCACACCTGAACAAGCCGCAGAAAGTTTGTTACAAGACCCTTCCATTGAAGGGATTAGCTTGTCTGGGGGTGAACCGACTGCCCAGGCTCCCGCATTGGCAGCCATGCTGCATTTGATCCGCTCAAAACGAACACTGCATGTGATTTGCTTCAGTGGTTTTCAATACGAAACTTTGCTCCTGCGCCCGGCAGAATCAGGCGTTCTGGATTTATTATCCGAGGTTGATCTCCTAATTGACGGGCCATACATTCAGGCACAAAACACAGGGGATACCTTTGCAGGCAGCCGCAACCAACGCATGATTGTCTTGAGCAACCGGCCTCTACCAGGCAGCGGACCCTGGGAATTTCGGCGTATGGAATTGCGCCTGCGTGAAGGCAGCATATTGGCAGTAGGTGTTCCGCCAAAAGACTGGAATCCGAGTATTTTACACACCGCTTCACAAATCATACCGCGGACGCGGCAGGAGTCGTCATGAGCGCATATAAGACAGCGATTGTTCGATTAGGCGAGGCCGAATACCATCGCCTGCGGGCTGCAGAAGAAGAACTGCGTTTACAGGAATTTAAAAAGGGGGAGCGAGATTCACGTTCAAGTTTGTCAATCTTTGATCAGATATTGGCGGATAGTCGTTCCAGGGCCGATCATTACAACCAAATTGTCGCAGAAATGGATGAGACTGCTGCGCAGGCTGCAATTCAGGCAGAAAGATGGGTCGCAGAACTAAATCGAGAAACCGAAATCCGTTTGGTCGAAGTTCAGCAAAATGCAGCGGTGTGGGTAGAACAGTTTGCCCAACACATGCAGGAACGCCAGGTTGAATTGGAAAAGCAATTACAACGTCAGGCGGAAGCCTCAAAAAAAGAACAACTTGCCATTAATCAGTCCCAGCAAGCCGATGATCAAACTGAGCGCCAGGAGGATGCACTGCGCTGGATTGAAGGTGGCAGGAATGTGTTGGACTATATCACCCAGGAGTATGCGTTGGATCTACTCTCGGCCAATGAATTGGAATTACAACGGGGTGACCTGAATGAAGCCGTGAGGCTCTACAATTTGGGAAAATATGCACTTGCCTGGCAGGCAGCACATTTTGCTTTTAATGAATTAGGCCGCCTGCGCCACCGGCTGGAAAATGAGCGTGGCATGCGCGAGCATTGCCACCAGGCATTGGTCCAACAAGCCCAAGATGTTTACCAACGGATAGCCGATCAACAAGGCGTTCAGGCAATGGACGTAGAAGGACTGGAACTTGCTGAGCGGATTGACACTGCATTTTGGACCGATGGAATTTATGCGGAGTTGGTGGAGCACAGCCGTCAGGCTGTTGAAATAATCGCGGGAATTTCGCCTAATGATTTGAATGAAATGGCTGAATGGCAGGGTGAATTGGCACTCCTGGCAGAAAGAGGACTGGAATTGGTGACCCAGGCTCGCCTGGCGGTGCTGGCATCTCAACTACGATTTAATGTAGCCCAAATCGTAGTTCAGGCATTGGAGGGTCAGGGATTTTTTCTTGAAAATGCCAGTTACGCACAGAATGATTATCGGGGAGCTTTTGTGGCTCAAACACGTAATCTGGCCGGCAATGAAGTTATGGTAACGATAGATCCTGACCCTGGACTGGATGAAGGCGGTCGATTGAGTATCATTTCCAGTGATGCGCGGTATGTCACAGAGCATGAATTGCGTCAACGCACTCGTGAGATTTATAGCGCGATTCAATCCTACGGAGTAGACGTGAGTGGCAGCGATAATTTGCGCGAATTCACACAAATTCAAAAAAGAGTTGAGGAAACCAAAAAGCCTCAGCATTTATACACAACCAGTGGCAAACCAACCCGCAAGAACCAGTCCTGAAATTACAGTTTACAAAAAATGGGTTGGCTTGTTTATTCTCTGGTTGGGCTTATTTTAGGAGATAATTTCCATGAGTCTCATCGGAGTCGAACGTATCCAGGAAAAATTAGATGTTTGCAGCAGCAGTCGATTCTTTGTTTTATATGGCTCTGGGATAGAAGATACTTTCTTCGCGCGTAACTATACCGCGTTATCCTTTGAACAAGCAATCCACCAGGTTTTGATCCACAATGGCTTTGGGCGGGTTGCATTTTGGGCTCCGCACCGGCCGGTATTTTATCTCGATGCGCAATCTGAGGCTGCAGCGCAGCCCTCGCGAAAGATTGAGATTTCTAATCCTGCGAGTCCTCCGCCTGAGCCCGGTTTAGTGGCCCAAATGAATGGCGGACCGCTGCAGGAACGCTTATTGTATAAACCAAAATCGCGACCAGATGTGGGGGCAACCCAAAATACAATGGGCGACCTGGCCGCATTACGCTTGCTGGATGGATTAATTCGGGATACAGGTGGTGAACGTACCGCGGTGGTAATTTTGCAGGCAGAGGCAACGCTGCGATATTTTGGTGATCCGCGCAGCCTGTCAGGAATCGCCGGAGAATGGACAAGATTACCGGCTGCCAACCCCAACTTGTGCATCCTGGCATTTGCCGCAGACCGATATGAACAGCTATGTGAAGTAGCCCAAAACATTCCCATTCCAGAATTGAAATCGGTAATCCTGCGCAGACCAGCACCCGGACGCGCGCGTGAGGCAGTCGTTGCCATTCAAAGTCCGGACCCATTGGAAATTTTGCGCTTTTTACGCCGTGCCCAACAAAACCACTTAGTGCGAGCCTTGGGCGCAGAATTAAACCAGTTGAGTGAGTGGATGGCAGCCGAAGGATTGACATTACGTACATGGAATGCTCGCTTAACTCAAGCCGGCGAGGTCGATATGGCTGCAGCCTGCCGTTTGGGCTGGTTCAGTTCCTCACGTAATCCCAATCAACCTGCCGAAGTAGAACTCCAGAAGTTGATCGGTCTGGATAGTGTCAAGCTGCGGGTGGCAGAATTGGCTGCCTGGATTCGGCTAAACCAGTCGCGTGTGCTCAGTGATGGCCGGTTGGCGAGTAGTGATCCACTGCTGGCTCATATGATCTTTACTGGGAATCCTGGAACCGGCAAGACGAGTGTGGCGCGTTTGTTTGGTGAAATATTACGAGGGATTGGTTTACTGAAAAGGGGACATCTGGTCGAGGTCAAAGCTGCTCAAATGGTGGCTGAGTATGTCGGCGGTACGGCCATCAAAACCAACCAGGTGGTGGATGAAGCGCTGGATGGTGTACTGTTTATTGATGAAGCCTATATGTTGACAGAAAATGATCGGGGTGGTTATGGGCGTGAGGCACTCGATACTCTTTTGACCCGAATGGAAGATGATCGGGGGCGGTTGGTTGTCATTGCCGCGGGTTACCCCGATCGCATGGTGAAATTCCGTGAAGCCAACCCCGGCCTTACCAGACGCATTCCGGCAGAAAATATCATTGAATTTCCTGATTATACGCCGGATGAACTTTGGGCTATTTTGGATCAATTACTAATCCAGCGTGAATTGGTCTTATCGCCAGAAACCTCGGAGAACATCAAGCGTCTTTTAAGTCGACTTTATAATCAACGCGACTCTAGCTTTGGTAATGCAGGCGAAATGCGCAATCTGGTCGGAGGAATGGAAAGACGCCGTGCCATGCGCTTGAACGCACTTGATGAATCCAATGATGTACAGATACTTCCAATCGATTTACCGGAGCATTATACCTCGTTCCTTTTACCAGAAACCCATTCCTTAGCAGATCTATTTTCAGAGATCGACGCCATGGTTGGGTTGTCTGCGGTCAAAGATTTTCTGAGAAAACGTTTTACCCGCCTCCAATATGATCAATTGCGTCTGAAAAGAGATAGCGCCTACCAACCAGATTCGAATGGTAACCACATGTTGTTTTTGGGCAACCCTGGCACAGGCAAGACCACTGTCGCACGCCAGACGGGTGAGGTACTGCGAAAATTGGGATTGTTGCGCAAGGGGCATCTGGTTGAAGTAACCAGGACTGACCTGGTGGCGGGTTATATCGGCCAAACCGCTATGAAGACGGCCGAACGCGTTAAGGAAGCCCTGGATGGAATATTATTTATCGATGAGGCGTACACCCTGACCCGTGGAGGACCACAGGATTTTGGTCAGGAATCGGTGGATACGCTGGTTAAACTGATGGATCAATATCGCGAAAGGTTGGTGGTCATTGCAGCGGGATATCCTGAGGAAATGCGGCGTTTCATTGCGAGTAATCCAGGATTGGCTTCACGCTTCGCCCATTCGCTTGAATTTTCTGATTATTCCATTGCGGAATTACGCGAAATCATCCAAAATGCTGCTGAAAAAGATGGTTTTAAACTTACACCGGTCATGTTGCGGCAGGTGGAGCAGATGTTAAATTTTGAGAAAAGTCGCCAGGATGGGCATTTTTCAAACGCCCGAATGGCATTAAATTTGCTCGATCAAATGAAAACTGCGCTCGCGGTACGAGTGATGAGAACTGCAAACCAAGACTCAGTTATTGGATTAAAAGAATTAGTCACATTCACGCCTGAAGATCTGCCCCGGATTTCGGAAATAATCGAGGAAATCCATGAAGAACCAGAATATACATCCAATACCAATGGAATTCCGATCAATCTGATTTCTTCGCCTGCGAGAAAAAATGGCAAGCCGTTGAAACCACAATATTCTCATTAACTGCTGGCGTTATACTGTTTTTGTTAGGGTAATCCACTGACGCAGGCTGGTTTTCATTAAATCAATTTGCGCTTCATACCAGATCCTGCGGCTTTGCTGATTCGTTTTATCGGCATCCTGTGCCAGGATTACAAAGCGGCGGATGCTATCTTCCCAATTTAAAATTGCATCATCACGCTGTGTAGGCAACCACCAGCGGATCATCCCCAACAGCCAGAGTGTTACCGCGCAACTGTGGTTAAACTGATATCCGATCGCTGCTTGTTCCAAATGTGCAATCGCTTTTTTGTAATCATCCTGCTGATATTCAAAAAATGCGGCTTCGACGCGTGCATGCCAGCCAATCTCCGGGTTGTTTTCGCGCTCTGCATTACGCAGCATCATTTTGATAGTTTCGCGCAGTTCGATGATTTTTTTCTGGCTCAACTGGGTATCCATCATCTGGCGATACTCTGTAAACCATTGCGGCAGCACAGGTGTGCCATATTGGTTCATCCAGTTAAAGTAAATCATTTCGAAGGTTTGTATGCGATAAGTTTCCATTTCAATCAGGCGGGCTTTATACCAGTCTAACTTCTCTTTTTGGCGGGCACGGAGTGCCTCCCCCTGCAGTTCCTCAAACAAACTGCGCGCTTCCTTCCAAAGACTATAACCATTGAATGGATTTCCCAGATAATATTCCAGGCAGCCCAAAAGCCAGGCTGTGACCGCGTGCCGGTGAATTTTATCCCAGCGTTCCAACGTGTATAGTGGGAGTGCCTTTTCCAGATAATCACGCGCATTGCGGGGTTCGTTTTTGTTAAAGAGGATTTTTGCACCGCGCAATTGTACTTCGGGAATCTCGAGTGAACCTTCCAATTGCTTCTGAGCCAGGATTTCTGCCATCTGAATAATTTCTACCGCTTTCCCCACATCGGTGTTTTTATCTTCGGCCTGAGCCAGCAGTTTGGTCATGTTGGGCGTAACGGTGGATCGAAAGAATTGATTCAGCCAGGTAAATGAACGGTTGAATAATTTTAGCAACCGCGATCTTTTTGCTTCATATACTTTTTTGAAACCTTCCAGATCTGGCGGGTCCAGATGATCATCGTCAGGTTGGGTGTTGCGGCCAGGCCTGTGGCTTTTTGCATACCGTTCCAGGTAAAGATTCTCCAACCGTTGCCGGTCGGCGGCAGTATAGGGGATATTTTTGTCCATCGCTTTATACAGGGTAGATAGCACCAGGTCTGGGTGCGTCCGATACTGTTCAGCGGCCTTGTGCAGAACTTGATCGGCAATGCGAGCTGATTCAAACTCATATTCAATTATGGCATCGTTAAGTACCAGGTCTGCCGGGCGCCACGTTTCAGCCGGTGCTTCTAAAATTTCCGTTTCACCATTTTCAATTAACCGGCGCAGTTCTTTTATTGCCCAAACTCGCTCAGTCAGGCTGCCGGAATGCAGCAGGAGGGTCAAATGGCGCTGTTCTTTTTGTCTGACATTAAAAGCTCGGCGGACTTGCTGCAATGCAGCCTGAGCACTGGTAGTCAGGCTGGTCTGGCGTTCCACTTCCTCTACCTTTGGTATCAGTATAGAAAGTTCTTTCAATCCCCTGGGTGTATCCACGGCAGCCATCAGGTCGGCTTCCACCTGTCGAAATTCGATTTCGCGGTTTCTGGCGTCCTCATCGCGCTGGATTGATTCCAATACCAGCTCGGCAGCAGGCCGCCAGGCAGCGGCGTGCGGATCATAGATTTTTGTTTCGCCGGCCGCGATACGCTGCTGTAACTGCCGGCGCGCCGCGGCACGTTGACCTGTATCGGGGTGATTGAGCTGGTAGCATAACTCGATATGGGCTGCGCGCGCCATTTCCAGGTCATGCCGCGCTTTTTGTAAGCGCTGCTGAACGCCAGGTGTGGCGGTATGGGTTTGGCTCAGTGCAGCCAGATCCTGTTCCAGCTTTTCCAGATCGCTGCGGTTATCGAGGAGGTTCAGGTCGCTCATGGGGTTGCCAGCCGGCTACTTTTCATCCATGCCGTTATCCCGCATGGCATCCAAAATTTGAGCGGTGCGTATCAACAGCAATTGGCGCACGTTTTTAGCAGGGTTATTGCCCATGTCCAGGTTTTGCAGCGCGCGGGTGATGCCCACCAATAGGTCGGCCTGGCCCTCGGCGCGGCCCTGATCCATTAGGGACATGCGCTTCGCCTCACTGGCCGCCCGGTTCAAGCTGGCTTCACCTTCCCACTCGGTCGCCCAATATTTAATGCGTTCCTGATCGACGTCTGGAAGCAGAATGTCAAAGTGACCAATATCGACCCACAGCAATTGGGTGCCCATGCCTTGCAGCGTCCGGGTCAACCTGGGGCCGAACATCTGGCTACTGATCTCCTGGCGCGGGTCGCGCTGGTGACTGCGGGGGGCGGTGAGATAATCGATGGTGTGTTCGTTGATGTAATCTTCGATCACCCCAGTCACCGCGATGCGCAAGGCAGAGCCCCAGGATACCTGGCCGGTCTCGTTGACCGAAAGGTAGTAGGACAGGTCGATGAATGCCTGGCGGGAAAAGGGATATGGGTTTTCTTTGGTACGGGGCAGCGGTTTGCCATTGACCATTTCAGAAAGGATGCGGTAGCGGTAGCGGATATCCCGCACGATGATTTGAATGCCATCGCGGCTGACAACCTGCATTTCTTCGACATAGCCATCTTGCTCATCGAGATTGGAGATAGGGCCAATCGTTTCAAAACGGGTCATCAGCACCGATTCGGTGATGATGTTGCGCGAAATCCGGCGCAGTTTTTGGAATAAAACCGCGTTGCCCGGTTGAATGAGGGCATTTCCCGGCCCACCAATGGCATCGATCAGGTTGGTTTCTTTACGAATGGTGATTTTCTGGCCTTTGTCGATACGAATGTGGGGATAATGGATCGCAAACATCGAGGAGAGCACATAACGCAGCGCCTCCGGCATCTGCTTGAGATTATAGATGTCCTGGACGTAAAAAGCGCCTGCGACAAAGACGGAGGCCAGCGCGCCAAAGACCGGCAGGGCGAAACGAAAATTCTCCCAGGAAAAGACATAGATTAAAAAGGCAATCATGTCTACAGGGATGAGCTTGAGCAGTGGTGAGATTGTGCGGAAATCCCGCGCGATCTGATACGCATTTACATTCTGAAACCACGTGCCGCCGATCAGGATGAACATCAAAAGCATGAGAAGAGCCAGGGCCAGGCGCATCAGACCCAGGAAAATCTCGCTGTAGCCCGGGTTGCGGTTGTACCACAGGCGGGTTTCTTCCAGGACGAGGGTACGGATAAAATCTCTGAGGTCGTTGAAGAGATTTAACACAGGTTATTCCTTATCTGGCTTGGGGGGGCGCGGAGGGGGCGGAATAGGGTCGGGCGCAACAAAGCCGGGGGGGGGCTGGCTCGCTCCACCTTCGCCTTCATTGGGGGTGTTTCCGGTGGGATGAGGTAGTTCCATGCTATTGGCACCCTGAACGTTGTATCTGGCCGGCAGCAGCCAGGCGTGCAGGTTGTTCATTAGCGTAATGGTTTCGCCAGGCAGCAATTGGCGGGTTTTGGGGTCGGCAGAGATCCCCTCCATGGCTTGCAGCACGCGTAATGCCATCACCTCATCGCTGCTTTCGCCATCCACAAAGATCTGGCGCAGCGACTCGGATAGGCTGCGCAGGGCCTGCGCCCGGGCATGATTGCGCACGCGCAGTTCTGCCAGATCTTTTTCGGCGCGTTTATACTCGGTCTCACGCTCCCATTCCGAACGCCAGGTAGCCAGGCGCTGTTGATAAATTTCGGGAGCGACCGGAATTGGGCTGGAAAAGCCGGCGACGATCATCTTGATACCGCGGTCGCGCAGCAAACGTGGTGCTGTGAACGGCAGGCTGGGTGAAACAAACAGGTCTTTCTCGGCATAGGTGCCATCTTTCAGCGGCAGCAGCGAACGGTGGAAAACGATGCGGAAATTGAGCAAGCCCAGGTTGCGCACCATACTGCCGAAGCGTTGCTTGAAGCGGGGGATGGGGTAGGAATTGGGGGTGAGGTTGTGCAGGTCGTATAATTCGTCGTAATTGATGCCCAACATCAGTTTGCGGTAGACATCCGCCGCCACCCGCGCCGGCAGTTCGGTCCAGGGCTCCACTTCTTCTTTGGGGCTGCGTGCCTGGGCATACACGGCATTAAACACGCGCTTTTCGTCAAATTCAGGTTCCTGGCGGGTGGGGGGCACCTCGTGGTAGCGCAGGGCGTCGCGCCTCTGGTTGGGGATGCGGGCATATTCATGCGCGGCGTTCAGGTCGTCGGGGTCCAGCTTAACATCCTGGGTGGCGACCTCGATCAGGTTGCGGCCGACCCGCCGGGTGGTGATGATGCGCAGGTTTTCGAGCCGCCGGTCACCAGAGTAGGCCAGTTCAATCGTATCCGGCTGCTGGCCAATCGTGAATACAGTAAACACCACTGAACCCAGCTCGATGCCGTCACGGGTGTAGGCGTTAATTTTGCCTTTGGAGGCGCGCACCTGTTTGCGTAAATCGACCTGAGCCCTGATACGCTCATTGGAAGCTTTAAAAACCACCCCCGGGCCGGCCACCCGGCTGATGGGTCGGGGCGATTTTCTGGTCATCCAGGTGATAAAGCTGCTCAGCACCATAATGGGCATCATCAGGCAACTGGTGCGGCCTAATTCTCTTTCCAGCACCAGGGCGCTGTTGAAATTCACCACAAGCACGCCAGGACCGCGGCGGTCCAATTCGTCTTCCGGGTCTAATATTTTGCCATCTCTGACGAAGACGGCTGCCCCGTGCCGGCCGGACAGGTAGATGAGCTGATGCAGGGCGGTATTAAACACCTCGCCAAGCTTTTCCACCGGCAGCAGCGCCTGGAAAGACATTAATAACAGCCAGAGCAAGAATGAGCTAAAAAAGCCGCCTGCGACCGTAAACAGCATGATTTGAATGGCACGCAGCGTGTCGAGACTGAGCGCGGGCATCGCCTGGTCACGGCCAACCAGCAGCCAGTATAAAAAGCGCCAGAAATAGGATAGTGTCTGGCCCAAGTCTCCCCAGAAGGAGATCACAAAGAGCAGGAAAGGGATAATTACGAAGGCCCAGATCGTGTAAATCAACCGTCTGGCGCGTTTTTTTTCTTTCGTCATGTTGCCCCATGCTGTGGGTAGGTTAATATTTAAGCGCTGAAAACCAGTATAGCGGTTTCCAGCGCAATTTGTCAAGCCAGACGCGCAGGAGGGTTATTCCATGATCTCCACGCCGAAGGCAGGCAGAGCCAGTTGCCCCGCAAGTGTTTGCTCGCTGATCAGGCTGCGGTAGCGGGCTTCGCCCAGGTCCAGGGTGGCCGAATGCGTGTTAAAGTTCATCACGAAAATGAAGCGGCGCTCGCCATCGCTGCGCACCATGGCCGAAACGCCGCTGGGCAGCACGCCGGGCAGGGCCGGGCGCAGATTCAACTTCGCGGTCAGTTTACCCAAAAAGTCATTGAGAAATGGCTCTTCGGTGCGCGCGGCGATGTAATAGGCCTGGCCAAGGCCAAAATCGTTGACGGTCAGCACCGGCTGGCCGGCATAGAAATCTCCACTGTAGGTGGCCAAAACGCGGGCGCTTTCGGCGTGAATCAGCGCGCAGTAATCTTTGATGGCATAGCTGCCGCTGAGCCCTAATTCGTTGCCTTCGACCGGCAGCAGGGCATTGCGCTCATCGAGCGCCAGGGTGTCAATCTCTTCATCCCAAATACCCAATACCTCGCGCAGGCCATCGCCCGGCCAGCCGCCCAAAAAGCACAGGTCGGTCTCGTCGACCAGCCCGCTCCAGTAGGTGGCGACCAGCGTACCGCCCTGCTCTACAAAGCGGCGCAGGCGGGCAGCCACGCCCGGTTTTAGCATGTAGAGCATGGGGGTAATAATGAGCTTATAGGAACTGAACTCATCCTCCTCGGCGATGACATCCACAGGGATACCGCGCGTCCAGAAGGGCTGGTAGCAGTTGAGCGCAGTTTGCCAGTAACCGCGCCGCTCGCGGTCACCGCCCAGCGCCTGCATCTCGTCCACCGCCCAACGCACTTCCCAATCGTACAGAATCGCGACTTCGGGCCGCGTGGTGGCGCCGACCACCGCGTCCAATTTTTGCAGGATGGCGCCTAATTCGGCGACATCCGTAAAGACGCGGGTGTGCTCGTGCCCGGCGTGATCCACCACCGCGCCGTGCATTTTTTCACTGCTGCCGCGGCTTTTGCGCCACTGGAAATACTGCACCGTGTCGCTGCCGTGGGCCACAGCCTGCAGGCTGCTCAATTTATGCATGCCAGGACGTTTCAGTTTGGGCACCGGCTGCCAGTTGGTGTTGGATGGGGTCGATTCCATGAGCATAAACGGCTTGCCGCCCTTGAAAGAGCGGTTAACATCGTGCGTAAAGGCGATCTGCATGCCCAGGCGCCAATCAGAACCGGTGGTGTGCCAAACCGGGTAGCTGTCCCAGGAAACCACATCCAGTACGCGCGCGAACTTCTGGTAATTGAGGCCGGTAATGAACCCCATCAAATTGGTGGTGATGGGCACATCTGGGGTCAGCTCGCGCAGCGGGACGATTTCGTTCTGGTAAAAGTCAATCGTCTGGTCGGTCACAAAACGTTGCCAATCCAGCTTGAGCCCGTGCAGGCTGTTTTCACCCACCGGGCTGGGCGATTCCACCTGGCTCCAATCGCTGTAGGAGTGGCTCCAGAATGAAGCCCACCAGGCATGGTTAAGCTCATCCAGATCGTTATGATATTTTTGCTTTACCCAGGTGCGGAAGGCCTCCTGGCACAGTTCACAATGGCATTCGCCATTGTATTCATTGGAGATATGCCAGACCAGCAGGGCGGGATGGCCGGCGTACCGCTCTGCCAGCAGTCGGTTAATTTGCGATGTTTTCTGGCGATAAATGGGTGAACTGGGGCAGTGGTTATGGCGCGTGCCGTGCAGGTTGCGCAGCCGGTCTGAGCGCACCCGCAGCACCTCCGGGTACGCCTGCGACAGCCAGGCCGGGCGCGCGCCGCTGGGGGTGGCCAGCACGGCGTAGCCGTTGTTGGCCGTCAGCAAGTCCATCACGGTATCCAGCCATGAAAAATCAAACTGGCCTTCGCGTGGTTCCAGGCGTGACCAGGCAAAAATGCCCACGCTCATGGCATTGCAGTTGGCAAGTTTCATCAGGCGCATGTCTTCGCGCCAGATTTCGGGCGGCCACTGGTCGGGGTTATAATCGCCGCCGTGCAGCATATGCGGAAAACGGGGGTTAATAGGGGGAAATCGGTTCGTCATGGGCTCTTTCTCGCGTGCAGGATGGGTTGATTTTAGCATTGATTGAAAAAACTTTCCATTTCAAGGCAAAATGCAGATAGTTGCGCTTGCCCTCGTAAAATTCAAGCGGGTTTCGCTGCGGCACTGCCGGTCGAAACCCGCCTGGTATTTCAAAACGCCGCCCGGTTTACGGGCAGAGCGCAACTTACTTCAACTTCAGCACCTCGCGCAGGCGGGGTTCATCAAAATCGACGATGATGCTGCCGTCGATTTCGAAGGTGGGAGTGGTTACATCGCCCTTAGCCCACTGGCGCACTTGCCGGTCGGCGCCGGGGGTGGTGGTGATGTTGACCTCGGTGTATTCCAGGTTATGCTCGGCCAGCCACTTGCGCGCCCGTTTGCAATCGGGGCACCAGCTGGTGCAGTACATCACGATGCCGCCGTGTGGCAGTGGAACGTCTTCCACAGAGAGTTCTTTGGGCTCGCGCGCGGCGGCGTCCGGGTCGACCCGGCACAGTTCGGCCAGCAGTACATCGTTATCGGGCTGCTGGCTGACGTCGTGAATGTCGATGTATTGGATGATGCCCTGTTTGTCGATGATGAACAAGGCCCGCTCAGAGCTTCCTACCGGACGCAGCACGCCGTACTGTTCGCAAACGGCGCCGTGCGGCCAGAAATCGCTCATCAATGGATAGTTGATGCCGCCCAGGCTCTCGGCCCAGGCCTTTAGACAAGGAACATGATCCACGCTGATACCCAGAACCTGGGTGTCTAATCCCGCGAACTTGGCCGTCAGGGCCTCATACGACGGGATCTGCCCCGTTCATATCGGGGTCCAGGCCAGGGGGAAGAATACCAGAACCACGTTCTTCCCGCGCAGGTCACTGAGGGTGACCTTTTTATTTAACTGCGTGGGCAGTGTGAAATCTGGCGCTTGCATACCGATTTCTAGTTTCATACGATATCTCCTTTCTTTAACTTTACCACAACACCCCTTCGGGTGGCCGAAGCGGCAGGCACAGAGGCACAGCGTTGAGAATCATTTTTGACGGAGCGGTTTACCAGTTTGGCCGGCGGATGAAGATACGCACGGCATTGGGGATGGGGTGGTCGGCCACCAGGATCAAATAGCCGCCGCCGCCGGCGCCGGAAACCTTCCAGCCGAGGGCGGTATGGCGGTAATCCTCGATCATTTTGGCCAGGGTCTCGTTCATCATGTGCGGGAACATGGCGATTTGCGCTTCAAACGAAGCCCGGAAGTGACGCCCAAAATTGGGCAGGTCTTTCGCCAGAATGGCTTCCCAGCAGCCCTTGGCGGCGTCGGCCAGCGCTTTGGCGCCGGGTTGGTCAATGAAGGTCTTGCTTAACACGGCATAGCCCTGGTGGCGCGGACCCAGCGGGATGAGATAGAGGGACTGTTCGATAAACTGCAGCGTCTTTTCATCCTGCACCGAATCGAGCTGCTCTGGCCAGTAGTTGCCGTTGTAGTGCGCCTGATACAACCCGGGGCACACCAGCCCGATCGAATCTTGCGAACCGGAAATTTCCTTGGTACCGGGCGGGTTATCGTAACAAAACAGGATTTTGGCCATTTTTTCGGGATCACCGGAGGGCAGGCGCGGGCCCCACAGTTCCAGCGCCTTGCGGCGGGTGCTGGTGGCCATGCCGGAGCGCTCGTTGAACTCGATGGTCGGCTCCAGGGAGATGGTGATGACCGGGCCGGGGTGAAATTTGGAGACAAACGGCTGGTCCAGCCAGCCGCCGGCCACATCGATGCGGTAGGGCATGGCCTGCACGCTGCGCAGGGCACTGCTGGAACGCGGCTCCAACCCGGGGTGCGGTTCGCGGTGCAAAATTTTATACTCGATGCCCAACTGTTCGCATAGCTCTTTCTTTTCCGGTACATTGCTGTCTTCGGTCACCACAAAGAGATCGGGCTGGACCTGTTTGAGCACTTCGAGAAAGTCCAGCATGCCCGTGCCGCGCGAAATGGCGGCGTCTGTGACATAGCTGACCGCTCTAATCATGAACAGGCGCTCGTCCTCATTGTTGACCGGGTGGTGACCTTTCAGGTCCAGGGCGGTCTGGTCGGAGCCCACGGCGACGAACAGGTCGCCAAATTGGGCTGCCTGTTTGAAGAACTCAATATGCCCGCTGTGCAGCAAGTCAAAAATGCCGCTAACAAAGACTTTTTTAGCCATGCACCGTCCTCGTTCTTTTGAGATGGGGAAAGGTTCCAAACCCGGTATCCCTGCGCCCCAGGTTTCGAGTAAAATGATTTTACTTCATCTTGGCTGATTTTTGCAATTCTACGGTACAACCTTGATTAACCGCCTCAAAGCCCGCGCGCGGGCGCTTAAGCGCGACACGGCTGCTCTGGTGCTGGCGTATCAGGATGCGCGCACGCCCTGGTACGCACGCGTGGTGGTGGCGCTGGTGGTGGCTTACCTGTTCAGCCCGATCGACCTGATCCCGGATTTTATTCCCGTGTTGGGCTACCTCGACGACCTGCTGCTGGTGCCGTTGGGCATCACCCTGGCGCTGCGCCTGATTCCGCCGGAAGTGATGGCGGATGCCCGTGCGCGCGCCGACCGCCTGGGCCAGAACCGCTCGCCGGCGCGCTACGTGGTGGCTGGGTTAATTGTAGTGGTCTGGCTGGTGCTGCTGTATTTCATCGGGCGGGCAGTGTGGGGCTGGTGGGCGGGCTGAAGGGCTTACTTGTAGGCGTTTTCTGCCATATAGGTTTCGATTTCGGCGCGGGTATAGGCGTAGTTGGCGGGTTTGGCTTCGCTGCCGTGGCTGATCCCCAGGTTGGCGATATTTTCTCCGTTGAGCGTGATCGTGGCTGTTTGCACGGCGGCTTCGGCAAACACCGTCATGAGCATCTGCATGCGGGCCGCGATGAGTACGACATCGCCAGCTCCAAAAAATTTCCCTCGCAGAACCACCTTGGCGCTCCCTGCGCTGAACGCAATCGATGTGATGCCCACATCGCTGCTGCTCCACGCGTTGCGCGCGTCTCGCAGCATGGCCTGCAGTGCCGAGCCAATGTTGATGGCGGGATCAGACCCGCGGGCAATACTCGACAGCTCCGGCGCCAGGACCAGGATGTCAGGCAAAATCACCACACTCCCTGCGGGGTAAGTATTCCCTGCAATCGCCACAAAATAGTAATAGATAACCGGTACAGGAGGTTGCGCTGGCGCCGTGCTGGTTGTGGATGGTTTGGAAAGAACGGGGGTTGCGACCGCGGTGGTCGGCTGCGGCGGTGGTGTGGTTGGCTCCACCGTTTTTGTCTGCGATTGGGTGAGATTGCAGGCGCAAAGGAACAGGACGGGTAGAATGACCCACCATAGCATGTGCTTTTTCATTTAATTCAACCTCCACGGTCGATCACCATCTAGATGATCAGATTGAACAATTGATTCAATCTGATTTTACATTCACAACGCTTTAATCACTTCAGATTTTACCGAGCTTGTGACCCAAATAGCCAATTTATGATTAGCGTAAATCATTTACTGCTTTTTGCAAAATCCTGGCGTGAATCACCTTTGTGAGCAGCTTGACTTGTTAGAAATTTTGTTTTATGATTGCTGTAGTAAATCACAATAAAACCGATCGTTGATCCATGGAGGAACGTATGAATCAGGCACATGTGGGGCATCTGGTCTACAATATTCAGCCCGAAAACGCGGCATTCTATAAGGATCTATTTGGATTTTTGGGTTGGAGTGTGCTATACGACGACCCAGTTATGCTGGGGGTGGGCGATGAGCACGGTGTGAGCCTGTGGTTTGGCCCGGCGCGCCCGGCGAGCAACGATTATGACGGCCCGGGGCTGAACCATTTGGGCATGGGGGTGGCTGCACAATCGGATGTGGATGAAGCGGTGGCCTATCTGGCGGCCCATGGGGTGGCGGCGCTGTTTGAAACGCCGCGCCACCGCCCCGAATTCAGCGGGCCGGGGCAGACCTACTACCAGGTGATGTTTGAATCACCGGACCGCATCTTGTTTGAAATCGTCTACACCGGCCCGCTGGCGCAGTAAATCCAGTGGTTAAAACGAATGCGCGGTGGTCATTGACCACCGCGCATTCGTTTTAATTCCCGCGGCGCTTACTCCAGCCGCAGCGTGACAATCTGCTTGGGGCGCAGGGCGAAGCTGATCTGGCCTTCGCTGAGCGGCTCGGGGCTGGCTGTGGCGCGGCTTTCAAAATCGACCGGGGTGGCGCTGCCAGGGGCCGGGGTGGCGCCGGCCCAGCCCTGCACATTCATGCTGGCGCGCTGGTGTTCTGGGGTGGGGTTAAAGAAACGCGCTTCCAGCCCGCTGCCCATCGCGCGCAGGCTGGTGAGCACCACCTGTCCGCTGAGCTGCAAGAAGCCCGCGCTGACCGGCAGGGGGGCAGTACCGTGGTGCTGGGCGCAGTCGGGCGCGCTGAGCTGCACGCTGCGCAGGCCGCCGGCCAACTGCTGGCCTAGCTCACACAACTGCACCGGGTCCGGCGCGGCGGCCAACGGCACAATCCAATATCGGAAGGGCAGGTCGCCCTGCAGTTGTCCCAACGGTTCGCCATCGGTGTTGACCGTGCGGCGGGTGGCGCGCAAGAGGGTGAGGGCCAGCGGGCGCTCGGGTTGGTCGATCACCGCGCCTTCCAGCAGCCCGCTGCTGATCACCGCCAGCCCGCGGCGGCCGTCTGCCACGCCAAACCAGGTCTGCTGGGGCTTGGTCTCCACCTCCGGTTCGCGGTAGCGCGCGTTGTCGGCGCGCAGCGCAATCGGGCGCTCCACCACGTCAAACGGGGTGTCGGCCAGGTAAGTGCCGGCGCCGGCGGCCCCGCTGGGGAACAACACGCGCAGGCGATGGTCGCGCACCGTGTTGTGCACGCTGGTTTCCACTTCGAGGTGGCCGCTGCCGGCGCGCAGGGTGAGCTGGCTATCGATCACCAGTTCTGTCATGCCGCCGCCGCGGCGCATCTGGCCAAAATCAAATTCGGTGGGCACTTCCATCACCGTGCGCACCCGCAGCGTCGCCAGCAGCGGGCCGTTGTGCAGCAGCGCTACGCTAGCGCGGCAGGCCGATGAGGTGCAGGCCTGGTCCTGGCTGACGGCGCCAAAGTTCCAACCGTCGCCGATATCGGCGCGGTCTTCAAAGGTCAGCAGGCGGATATAGGTCTGCCCGCTGCGTTTATCGCTGAGGGTCAGGCTGCCGTTGGGCTCCACCCTTACCGCCAGGAATTCATTTTCCAGGGTGCAGTCGCTGGCAGCCAGGGCCGGCGCCCCTGCCAGGCGGGTGGGGGCGGCAGACGGGCGCAGGGTGAGCGTGGTATAGCCCAGCGCCGGAATGGTCAGGCGCAGCGCCACCGCCACTTCGTTCACCCGGTACCCCCGCGGGAAGCTGGTATCGTACATGCGGGTGCGGGTGCGGGCCGGAGTCTCGCCGAGGCGCTGGTAGGGCAGTTCGGCGCCCTCCGGCCCATAGATGCGGAAGGCCGGGTGGCTTTCAAAGCGGCCCATTTCGTCACCATATACCGGCCAATCGATGGGCGTATCCAGTGTCAGGCAGACCACGCCGGAAAAGGGGCGCGGCAGCGGGTTAAACACGCACACGCGCACTTCGTTTTCGGCCAGGGGCGCGGCCACACTGGCGGCCAGGCTGCGGGTAGATTCCAACGTCAGGCGTTCGGCGATGCCGCGAGCCTGCGCAAAGCGGAAGCGCATATCTTCGTGCACGGCGTCGATGCTGCAGCCGCACATCGAATCGTGCGGGTGGTTGGCGATCAGCCATTTCCAGGCGGTGTGCAGGTAGCCGGGCAGGCTGGTGGCGCCCACCGCGCGCTGCGCCAGGGTACTGAACGGTTCGGCCCATTGGCACAGCAGGCTCTCGCAGGCGGCATTGGCCTGTTTGATCCACACTCGGCTGGAAGTGACCCCCGCGATCAGCCACTGCTGGTCGATGAGACCGCCTTCCAGGGCTGGTTCGCGCAGTTCACCGCTCAACAGGGGCAGAATCAGCCCGGTTTCGGTTTCGAGCTCATCCAGGTAGGCATCCAGGCTGGAGTGAACGATCTCGAACTCGCCCTGGTTCTGACCGCCCCCTGGAGCGGACGCCGCGTTGAAGCGCTGCGCCAGCACGGCGTAGGCCGCCGCATCCCATTCCATGTGGTCGCCGCCATCAAAGGCCAGAATGGGACCGATGGCTGTCGCGGCGGCCTCGGCCTGCAGGTGCTCTTCCAGGCGCGTGGCAATCTGCCCTGCCTCCAGCGGGATGGAAGAATTGGCGCCGCGCACGGCCACGGCATAGGTGCAGTAGCCGTTCCAAGGGAAACGGTAGGTGGGAAGGGTGCTGCCGTCGGCGCCGCGCCAGATGAAGTGGCGCCGGTCGTACTGGTTGACGCCGCGCCATACAAACGCGCCGGTAATGCCAAACCCGCCAAAGATCTGCGGCATCTGGCTGTTGTGCCCGAACATATCGCACAGGAAACCGGCTTTGGAGGGCACGCCGCCAAACTCGCGCGCCCTGTCGCATCCCAGCCGCAGGTTGCGCACCAGCGATTCGCCTGAGACCAAAAACTCATCGGGCAGCACATACCACGGCCCCACCACCAGCCGGCCGGCGCGTACCTGCTGCTCGAGCTCGGCGCGCTGCTCGGGGCGGATTTCCAGGTAATCATCGAGCAAAATGGCCTGGCCATCGGCCTGAAAAGGCCCTTGCAGGCGGCCATCCTGCCAACCCGCCAGCACCCGGTCGAGCAGGCGCACCAGGCGGTAGCGGAAATCTTGAAAGGTGTGGTGCCATTCTCGATCCCAATGGGTGGAAAGCACATAATGGACGCGACGGGGCATAGAGGTTCTCCGGGTTTAGATGGAATCGTCGAATAAATCAAGGCGCGAGGGCAGTGTGGTCACTTCGGGCAGGTCCGGGCCGCCCTGCATCGATTGCAGCAGCAGTTCGACCGCCTTTTCACCCGCCAGGAACTTTTCCAGGCGCAGGCCCAGGCGTAGGTTGGCGGGCCGGGGGATGGAATCGTCATAATCGAGGGTGGCCACTTCCACCTGCGCATAGGCTTGCCCTGGCTTTTGCAGGCAACTGCACACCTCGTTATACGGGGCAGTTATCACCGCCGTGGCGCCGTTGGCCACCACACGCTGCACGGCGGCGCAGGGTGGGTTGAATTCGATTTCGGCAGGGGTATACACCAGGTTGGAGTCCACACTCAGATTGGCTTCTGCCAGCGCCTGCTGGTAACCTTGCAGACGGCGGTCTTCACTGGGGTAAGCCTGACTGTTGAGCAGCAGGCCAATCTGCCGGTGACCGCGCCGCAGCAGGGCCTGGGTGAGCTGGTACGCCCCGCCCCGGTAATCGAATTCGATACGCCGGACCTGCTGGAGCGCTTGCAGGCGGCCAACCCCCACTACCGGCAGGCCGGCGGCGGGCAGTAGTTGCAGGCCTAGTGGGTTCACCAACCCACCGCTGGCGATCAGCCCATCCACAATGTGGCGGCGGGCCAGCGATCGGAAGAATTCTTCGCTCTGCAGCTTGTGGTGATTGCTGAAAACCATCAGATCATAGCCCATGTGGTCGGCCGCCACGCTGATGCCGCGCAGGATGTCCAAAAAATAAAGGTCGGCAATGCCTGGCTTGCCCGATAGGCCGGCGACCGCCAACCCGATGACGCTGTTGTGCTGCCGCCGCAGGCGCCGCGCCGAAGCATTGGGCTCAAAGCTGAGCTGTTCCATGGCTGCCAACACCCGGCGGCGTGTTTCTACGCTCACCGGACGGGGACCGTTGTTGATGACATACGAAACAGTGGCGATGGAAACCCCCGCCGAGCGCGCGACATCTTTAATGGTGATTGAAGGCATACTTGAATCCTTAAATGAAACCAGCTTGATCGGATAAAATTGTAGTAGGTAAGCAAATATTTGACAATACTGCTGGTTCTTCATTTGGCGAGATCTCTGCCAAGATACTGTATAATCAATGCATTGGTTTGATCTGTGCTCGTTTTCAAGGGGAACTATGCCCACAAAGAGCTGGTATTCACCCACAACCGCTCAACTGAGCCTATACCGGAGCCTGCCCAAGGTTGAGCTGCACCGCCATCTGGAGGGCTCACTGCGCCTGAATACCCTGCTGGATGTGGCCCGGACGCACGGCATTACCCTGCCGCTGGGCCCCGACCTGAGTTCGCGCGTCCAAATGCAGACCGGCGACCCGTTAACGTTTTCCACCTTCCTTTCCAAATTTCAGATGCTGCGCCTGTTCTACCGCTCGCCCGAGGTGATTAAGCGCGTCACGCATGAGGCGGTGGCCGACGCTGCCGCGGATGGGGTGCTGCACCTGGAACTGCGCTTTACCCCGGTAGCGCTGACCCGCGCGCAGGATTTTGGCCTGGCAGATGTGATGGATTGGGTGCTGGAGAGCGCCAATCAGGCCGCGCGTGATTACGGGATCAGCGTGGTGCTGATCGTTAGCGTGAACCGTCATGAAAGCGTGGAACAGGCCGAGAAGGTGGCGCTGCTGGCGGTGGAGCGCCGCCAGCGCGGCATTGTGGGGCTGGATCTGGCCGGCAACGAGGCCGATTTTCCAGCCGCACCCTTCGCCGGAGTATTCCGGCAGGCTAAAGCCGCCGGCCTGCATATTGCCATCCACGCCGGAGAATGGGGCGGCGCGCAGAATGTGCGCGAAGCGCTTGAAGTGCTGCACGCCGAGCGCATTGCGCATGGGGTGCGTGTGATGGAAGACCCCGCCGTGGTGGCGCTGGCCAAAGAGTTGCAGGCGCCGTTTGAGGTGTGCATTACCAGCAATTACCAGAGCGGGGTGGTATCTTCGCTGACGGCTCACCCCCTGTTGCAAATGGCGGCGTCTGGGCTGTATGTGACCATCAATACCGATGACCCCAGCATTTCGCAAATTACCCTGAGCGATGAGTATCGCCTGGTGGTGGAAAACCTGGGTTTTAGCCGGGCGCAACTGGCCGGGCGGGTGCTTGCCGCCGCCCGGGCGGCCTTTTTGCCGGCGGATGCGCGCCAGGCCTTATTGAATCAAATTATGGCGCGCCTGCGCCAGGAAAAAATTGAGCCGATTTGATGCATATCTTAGTGACCAATGATGATGGTGTGAGCGCCCCCGGGCTGCTGGCGCTGGCGCAGGAGATGCGCCTGCTGGGTAAGGTGACAGTGCTGGCGCCAGACCGCAACTGGTCTGCTTCCGGGCACGTGAAGACGCTGCATCGCCCGCTGCGCGCCAAACCGGTGACGTTGGCCGATGGTACCCCGGCCCTGGCCAGCGACGGCGCCCCATCAGACTGTGTGGCCCTGGCACTGATGGGACTGGTGCCCGAACCGGTGGACCTGGTGGTGTCGGGGATTAACCCAACCGCCAATATTGGGCACGATCTCACCTATTCCGGCACGGTGACTGCCGCCATGGAAGCGGCCATATTTGGGGTGAAAGCGCTGTCCATTTCATTGAACAGCACGCCCCAAACGCCCCAGCCGCTGGATTATGCGCCCGCTGCATTGTATGCCCGGCGCATTGCGGCCGAGGTGCTGCAGCGCGGCCTGCCACCCGGCACCCTGCTGAATGTGAATGTGCCCGCGCTGGCGTTGGACGACATCCGCGGCATTCTCACCACCCGCCAGGGTACGCGCATTTACCGTGACCAGTTGGTGACCCGCGAAGACCCGCACGGCCACCCCTATTACTGGATCGGCGGCGACGCGCCCGTTGGGGTGCCCGAGCCAGGCACCGATTACGGCGCGCTGGTCGAGCAGCATGTTTCGGTCACCCCCATCCAGCTCGATCTGACGGCCTATGCGCTGATCGAGACCTTGCAGGGCTGGGGTTGGAACGCGCACTGACCGGCCAAAATTTAGCAGGTCACATTTTCTTGCCTTTTGCGGCAGTTTTGCTATACTCTTAATGTACGCTTTTGATTCTTACCTACCAACCGGAAAGGAGATGCCAGAGATGCAGTTTAAGGTGCGCGATTGGATGATCGACCTGGTGGTCTACGTGGATGCTGATGCAACCGTCAGCGAAGCGTTAGCCCTGATGCGCCGCCGCTACATTCACAGCCTGATTGTCAACAAAGGCGCTAATAACCCGGAATATGGCATTATCACGTCGACGGATATCTGCGATCAGATTGTGGCGCAGCAGCGCAACCCCTCGACAACCCGTGTGAAAGAAGTGATGACTTCACCGGTAATGACTGTTAATCCCGACCTTCCGCTGCACGAGTGCGCCGCGCTGATGAGCCAGCACAAAATTCACCATATCCCCGTGCTGGAAGAAAACGGCCAGTTGATCGGCATGATTTCCGCGGCCGATTTCCTGGTGGCGGCCGAATCGATGGGGCGCGCCCCCGGAGAACGGATTATCTAAAGCTGCAAGGCGCTGCTGCGCCGGCCTAAAGTGCAGGTACCTATTTACAAATAATTTGAGACTGGCCGGCCAGTCTCAAATTATTTAAATTTAAAAAAACTACCCCCGCCGGTACTGGCGGGGGGATATTTTTATCTACAATTGAATACTAGACAGGGGAAACGTCGATCGCCTGAAGACCCTTGGGGCCTTTTTCGATCGAGAACTCGACCTTCTGGCCTTCGGTCAGCGTGCGATAGCCGGTGGTCTGGATCGCGCTGAAGTGAACAAAAACGTCCTCGCCGCCTTCGCGAGCCAGGAACCCGTAACCCTTGGTGGCATTAAACCACTTGACAGTACCCACGATACGTTCTGCAGCCATTCCATGAACTCCTTGTTGCTGAAAAAAAAGTTTTGCTGTATGCCCAACCAGGCGATTCGGAGGGTACAAAAAACGGCTCTCGTGTCTGCTGCTGAGAGCCGTAGTTGAAAACCAACCTGCACGACCTGCCAAGCATCCTACAAAAGCGATTTTAACATGACGTTAATAGGCTGTCAAGGGACATTTTTACCCTATTCTTGTCGCATTATGGCTGGTTATTCAGGATGAGATAGGTGCTGCAATCCTCAAAATTGAGCGGCAGCCCAGCGCACCGCTTCTGCCATCGTTGGATATGGCAGCATCGCTTGAGCGATCATCTTCACCGTCAGGCCGAAGCGCATTGCATATACCACGGGGGCAATCAGATCGCCCGCGTTCGCGCCCAGGATATGCCCGCCTAGTATTTTGCCACGCGCATCCGCCAGAAGTTTTACGCTGCCGAAGGTCTCATCGTTGGCAATGGCGCGGTCGAGTTTGTTGAAATAGACGCGCCCCACCCGGTAGTCGATTTTTTGTTCTTTCAAGTCGGTCTCAGAAAATCCAACGCGGGCGAGTTCGGGATCCGTATAGGTCACCCAGGGGATCACCCGCTCATCGAATGCCTGCGGTTTCCGGGCAAACACGTTGTGCGCGATGAGTTTGCCTTGTTCGGACGCGACATGCGTGAATTGAAATTTGCTGGTAATATCACCAGCCGCCCAGATGTGGCGGACATTCGTGCGCAAGGTCGGGTCGGTAGGTATGCCTGTTTTGGTATATTCAACACCGGCCGCCTCAAGTTTGAGTTCGTCCAACGCGGGGCGGCGCCCCACCGTCACCAATAGTTGGTCTGTCTCTATCTCCTCATCTTTGCCATCCTGGCAGTGGACATGAATATGTTTGCCGTGCGGATTAATTTCGCCGCAGCTCATCTCCGCGCCAAATTCCAGCCGGATACCTTCAGCCTTGAGCTGCGCACACAGAGCCAGCGCCATTTCGGGATCTTCGCGCGGCAAGGGCTGCTGGGTAAGCTCAAGGACCACCACCTGCACGCCAAAGCGGTGGAACATCTGCGCGAACTCAAGCCCGACCGGTCCACCGCCGATCACCACCAGCCTCTTGGGCAGGTCGGGTAAACTTACGGCCTCCACGTTTGTGATATAGCCGGTTTCTTCTAACCCCTCAATCTCTGGAATGAAGGCAACGGTGCCGGTCGCGATGATGAAACGTTTCCCGCGCAATTGTTCGCCGTTGAGGCGGATCTCATGCGGTGACGTGAATGTGGCTTCGCCCATAAACAGGTCAATCCCTTGTGACTCAATGCTCGCGCGCGCCTGTTCGGGATTGCCGCCGCGAATGGTTTTCTGCACCTGGCGCACATGCGCCTGGACGGCTGCCCAATCCGCTTTGGCTTGTGGAATGCGCAACCCCAGCTTGGAGGCGTGTTGTGCGTGATAAAGCAGATAGGCGCTGTGCAGCAGCGTTTTGGTTGGATCGCAGCCATAATTGAGACACGTACCGCCGAGTTTATCGCGCTCAACCAGCGCAACCCGCTTGCCCAACCCTGCCGCGGTGGTGGCCGCGGTGCTGCCCGCCCCGCCTGCGCCGATGACAATCAAGTCATATAGTACGTTAGCCATGGATTCCTCTATTGTGGAACGGTGGGCATGATGCCCGCTTCTCCTCCGGAACTCTCGATCCGGAGGAGTCAGCAGGCCAGGTCGTTACCCTTGCATTGCCGACTCTCTATTCCGTGGTTTTGCCGTCGAAGTGTTCGTTGTCTTTTTCTGCTTCGGCGCGGGTATGATGAATCACCCCATCGCGATGGTTCGGCGGTGAATAAAGCGTGTAGAGCTTTAATGGAACACTGCCAGTATTGATGATGTTGTGATTCGCACCAGCCGGGACGAGTACCGCAAAACCCGCGCTGATGCGGGTATGAACGCCATCCAGAACGGCCTCGCCCGTGCCTTCTTCTACCCGAAAGAACTGATCGAGCTTATGCACTTCCATCCCGATTTCTTCCTTGGGCTTCAACGCCATGATCACGAGCTGGCAGTTTTTAGCCGTATACAGCACCTGACGAAAATCTTCATTTTTAACCGCGATCTCTTCAATATTCTTTACATAGCCTTTCATATGGTATTCCTCCCATTGACGACTTTAACAGCGTTATTTGTTTCTTGTTTTTATCGATACACAGAGGGGCGATAGCCCCGCGCCGTCTGTTGCGTGCGCTCAGCCACCCGCCCAAACTGAATTGCCGGTCGACATTGCGCACGCGGCCATACGGATATCCAGTTTATATATCATAAAGGCTTCATACCGCGCTGACCATCGGTACAACACTTAATGCGCTGTAAGTCCTGAGTGTAACGCTTTGTCCGTGTTTGTCTTACAACGGCCTATCCCTTAGAAATTCCCGACCGTGCGGCGAATAGGTCTGATGGGAAAGGAACGCCGGGTGTGCACGCAAAGGTTGATGCTGTTGGCGAATTACCTTGCCCCACCCCCCGGCCCCCGCCCCAGGGCGGGGGCCGGGGGATGGAGGGTGTTCACCAATTCGCCAACAGGTTCAAAGGTTGTCAGGGGGTCACTCACAGGGCGTTTTCGAGGCTGGTTTGGCTCCTTCCCCCAAATCCGGTTTTGATTTGGGAGAAGGCAGGGGATGGGGGTAAATTAGCTGACAATCTTTGCGCGCGCACAACGCCGGTAGTGCGCCTGGAAAATGATATAATGGACAATATCTATCACCATTACCCTAAAACGGGAGCGGTCATGGAAAAGAATCAAAGTGGGTTCGCCTCTATCGATGAATATATTGTCACTTTCCCTGAAAATATCCAAAAAATATTGCAAGAATTACGTGTTGTGATCCAGACCTCAGCCCCAGATGCGACGGAAAAAATTAGTTATCAAATGCCTACATTCTTCTTGAATGGGAATTTAGTCCATTTTGCGGCATTTAAGAATCATATCGGGTTCTATCCCGCGCCGCGCGGCATTGAGGCATTTGCCCAAGAATTAGCCATGTTTGAAGGCGCAAAAGGGTCGATCCGCTTTCCGATCGATCAACCTCTGCCGTTGGAACTGATCGGCAGGATCGTAAAATTTCGAGTTGCTGAAAATTTAAAAAAGTCTGAGACCCAAAAGAGCAGAAAGAAATAAAGTCAGCCAGAAATCATCGACTCTATTGCCCTGTTTCGCCCCGCAACCGTTTTGGACGCTGACGCCGTCAGCGAACTGTATCTGGCATCGCTTCCGGGTTATTGCTCATCTTCTCCCAACTTTGTTTCAACATCCGCCAGGCAGTTTTGCAGGTGGTATTTCTCGTAAATGTCCTGAAATCGCGTCAGCTTCATATCGTACTTTTGGATCTCGAAATAGGGCATGTGGGCCGCGTAATCTCTCGCGGATTGAATTTTGTTTTCGATGCGCGTGTTGGTGATCAGGGCCAGTTTTATCAGCAGTTCGCGGCAGTCGATGTCGATCACCCAGATCGTCTCTGATTTTTTGAGCGCCTTGATCGGGATCAGTTCCGGTTCGATATACATGCTCAGAATGGCGATGGGGATGTTTTCGGTCAGGTCTTCGGCCATTTTGATCGACGTCGTAAAGAGACCATCGCATGTCACATAAACGATGCCCTGCGGCTTATTAATCTTCCTCTTGCCTACCAATACGTGCATCCTCGGATTTTACCACGGGCGCTTGCATTCTGAGATATATTTTAGAACTTTTGTTTCACATATATGGCTTATTTGCCGAAAGTTCAAGCCTGACAGGGTCGAAAGACGGTATCCTTGCGTGCGAAGCGTATCAAGAAGCCGTATAATAACATTGGGTTGCTCTATAGCGGACGGCATACGCATTTTCCCTCCACGTTCGGTACAATGGGCTGCGTGGGCGGTGGGCAGCCCGTAGTTAAATCAATTAAGGACATGGGATGAACTTTCCCAGTTTTTCAAATCAAAATCTGGCCTACCTGCGGCTGCTGGCCAAGCAGTACCCTTCCATTCGCGCGGCTTCATCGGAGATCATCGATCTCAGCGCCAACCTGCAACTGCCCAAAGGTACCGAGCACTTTCTTTCGGATATTCACGGCGAATATGAGGCTTTCTCGCACGTGCTGCGCAGCGGTTCGGGTTCGATCAAGCGCAAGATTGACGAGCTGTTTGGCGCCGAACTGAGCGAACTGGAGCGCCAGAGCTTTGCCACGCTGATCTACTACCCGCGCCAGAAGCTCTCACTGCTGCTCAAGAACGTGGCCGAGCCGGCCGCCTGGTTCCGCAAGACGCTCTTCAACCTCATCCGCTTGTGCCGGGTGGTTTCTTCCAAATACTCGCGCGCCAGCCTGCACCTGGCCTACCCGCCCGATTTCGCCAATATCATCGATGAACTGCTCAATGAGCAGGAGAGCATCCAGAACAAGAGTGAGTATTACAACAGCATCCTCACCACCATCATATCCATCGGCAGCGCCGAGGCGGTGATCATCGCACTTTCCGAACTGATCCAGCGCCTGGGGATTGCCCACCTGCACATCATCGGCGATATTTACGACCGCCGGCCTGGCGCGCACCGCATTATGGACGATCTGCTGCGCTACCACGCGGTGGATGTGCAGTGGGGCAACCACGACATCGTGTGGATGGGCGCGGCGGCGGGCAGCGCGGCCTGCATCGCCAATGTCATCCGTATTTCGCTGCGCTATGGCAACTTGGAAACGCTGGAGCGCGGTTACGCCCTCAGCCTGCTGCCGCTGGCCTCGTTTGCCATGCAGGTCTATGGCGATGACCCGTGCGAACTGTTCCGCATCAAAATGCTGGGTGAAAACGATTACACCGAGAGCGAGATGATGCTGCTGGCGCGCATGCACAAGGCGATTGCCATCATCCAACTCAAGCTCGAAGAGCAGATCATCCGGCGGCGGCCGGAATATCAGATGCAAGACCGCCTGCTGCTGGACCAGGTCAGCCCGGAGCGGGATACGATCTGCCTGAACGGGCAGGTTTACCCGCTGTTGGATGGCCACTTTCCCACCCTGCAATGCGTGGCGGCCTGTGATCTGACCGAAGAAGAAAAGATCGTGGTCGAGAAACTGCGGCTTTCATTCATCAACAGTGAGAGCCTGCAGAAGCACGTGCGCTTCTTGCTGTCGCATGGCAGCATGTACCTGGTGTATAACGGCAATCTGCTCTATCACGGCTGCGTGCCGATGAACCCGGATGGCACGTTTTTCATTTACCGTGAAAATGGGCGCGAATACTCGGTGCGCGAAAATATGGACCGCTTTGACCAGTTGGTGCGCCAGGGCTGCCTGGCCAGCGACCCCGCGCAGCGCCAGTTGGGCCTGGATGCAATGTGGTACCTGTGGAGCGGGGCGCAGTCGCCGCTGTTTGGCAAGAGCAAAATGGCCACCTTCGAACGCTATTTCATCGCCGACCCCGCCACCCACCGCGAAGACAAAAATGCCTATTACGAGTACCGTGACCTGGATGAGACCGTGAGCCGTATTTTGGTGGCCTACGGCCTGGACCCAAGCCACGCGCATATCATCAATGGGCATGTGCCGGTGCGCGTTAAAAAAGGCGAAAGCCCGCTTAAGGCCGGTGGCAAACTGCTGGTGATCGATGGTGGTTTTTCCAAGGCCTACCAGCCGGAAACCGGCATTGCCGGCTACACCTTGATTTACAACTCTTTCGGCTTTCTCCTGGTTTCGCATAAACCGTTCGAATCCACCCAAAAGGTGGTGGATGAGGAACTGGACAGCCACCCGCAAAACCATATTCTGGAGCAGAATACCGTGCGCATCATGGTCAAAGACACCGACCAGGGCAAACGCATGCAGCAGCAGATTGACGAATTAAAGGCCCTGTTAGCGGCCTACCGCTCCGGGTGGATTCAGGAAACCCTGGGCGAAGAGTAGCGGCGGAACGGCCTCAGCGGCCCAACGCGGTGGCTTAATTTTTCGGGAGGCATCCAATATGACTACAACCATGAGCGTCAGTGAAGCGATCCGGCTCAAACGCGCCGTGCGCACCTTTACCAACCAACCCCTGGCCCCGGCTGATGTGCTGGCCATCTTAAACGCCGGGCGGCGGGCGCAGTCTTCCAAGAATACTCAGGCCTGGAATTTTGTGGCTGTGCAGCGGCGCGAGACGCTGGCTGCGTTGGGACAGTGCGGCGAGTGGGCCGGGCACCTGGCCGGGGCAGCCCTGGGGGTGGTGATTCTCACACCGGACCCGGCGAAATATCCATTTCTCTTTGACGCCGGGCAGGCTGCCGCTTATATGCAGTTGGCGGGTTGGGAACTGGGCATCGGATCGTGCATGGCCACCGTTTACGAAGCAGAAAAGGTGCGCGAGATCCTGACATTCCCGCCCGAGTGGCATGCCCTTTTTGCCATCTCCTTCGGCTACCCTGCCGAAGCAAAGAAGCTGGTCGCGCCGCCCAAAAAAGGCGGCCGCCAACCGCTGGAGCAAATCGTCCACTGGGACGCCTGGTAAGTCAACCAGACTATATAAACTTTCTCTGTGCCTGCCGCTTCGTCCACCCGCGCGCTACGCGCTCCCGTAGGAGAACAGAGGTACTGAGCCTCTGTGGTAAGAATTAAATTGGGCATACACCGAAAAATTTCTATGGAAAGAGAATCACGCAAATGATGAAACTGGCGCTGATGAAGCGTTTTTTCGAGACTCTGTCGCCCGAATGGCGCAGCCCGCTGCTGGATGAAATTGCCGCCCCCTGGGTGAGCGGCTCGGCTGATGTGCGCTTCTGGCGCGCCAGTGCCAACTTTGTGGCCTTTGTGGATCGGCCCGCGGGCAAATTTGTGCTGCGCTTTAACCACGAGAGTGAGCGGACTGCCGCGGGGACCATGGCCGAGCTGGAGGTGGTGAACGCGCTGAACGCTCGCGGCATGCGCGCCGCCCGGCCTGTGGCTTCCATCGCGGGGCGCCTGGTGGAAAGTGTGCCGACGGCGCAGGGTGTGTTTCACGCGGTTATGTTCGAGCGCCTGCCGGGGCAGGTGCTTGGTTTCGATACGCTGGACCCGGCGGGTTTTGAACGCTGGGGCCGGGTGGTGGGGCAGGTGCACCACGCCAGCCAGGGGCTGTGGGTGGCGGGGCGGCCCGGTTGGGACGATTGGCTGGCCGGTTTCCGGCGCGACGTTGCGCCGCAAGAAACCCTGGCCTGGCGCGAACTGGAGGCGGTGGAGTCGGCGCTGCGCGCCCTGCCCGCCGCCGAAGACAGCTACGGCCTGATCCATTACGACCTGGAGCTGGATAACCTGATTTGGGAAGGGGATGCGCCCGGATTATGTGATTTCGATGACTGTGGCAGCCACTGGTATGCCGCCGACATCGCCTTTGCGCTGCGCGATCTTTTTTCCGACAGCGCCGCCCGGGTAAATTTCAAGGACGAGCGCCTGCTGGCCTTTCTGAGCGGCTATCGCGCCGTGCGTGAGATCGCCCCGGCGCAACTGCAACTCATCCCGTTGTTTTTGCGCTTTCATAACCTGATCAGCTTTGCGCGCATCACCCGCTCGTTGGGCGAGGGCCCGCAGGCGGGTGAGCCCGGCTGGCTGGGCGATCTGCGCCTGCGGCTAGTCTCGATACTCGAGCGCTTGCGCCAGGACTTTGCCGCCCACCCGTTGCATAGTTTGCATCCTGCGGCGGGATAAAGGAGTTAGTTATGGATATTTTTCAGACGATGCAGGAAATTGAGCGGCTGCGAGCGCTTTATGATGCCCGGCAGGTTACCCCGGAAGCTTTTGTGCAGGCGGTTAACCAACTGCAGATCACCGACGCGGCAGGAGATTACTGGCATGTCGACGGTGTGACGCTGCGCTGGTATCGCTATAATGGCCAGGGTTGGGTGGAGCAGGCGCCGCCGGCACCCCCGCCCGCACCGGTAAATGAGGTTCCTCCCGCGGAGAACTACTCAGCCCCGCAAGGGGGTTATACCCCGCAAGGGGGTTATACCCCGCAGGGGAGTTATGCCCCGCAGGGTTATGGCGCTGCGCAAGAGGGCATGCTTCCCACCGTCCCGGCCAAACCCGCTTCATGGTTGTGGCTGTGGATCGGCCTGGGGGCCCTGATTGTGCTGGCGGTGGGCGTAGTGGCGGCAGTCATTTTAAGCGGGGTGTTCGCACCCGCCAATCCGGTCAAGCTGCCGCCGGCACTTTCCAAAACTGTTTCTCCGGCCCTCACCCGCGCCGCTACGTTAAATGCGGGGGGCCCCACGGCCTTCCCCACCCGCACCGCTTCGCTGATGCCGACTCCTACGGCTGCGCACCTGGCCAGCCTGACCCCCGCTGCCCCCGCGGCAACCGCCACCAAAGCCGCCGCGGCTACGGTCACTTCCGCCGCGGCGGCTACGGCCACTCAGGGCGCGGCGGCTACGGCCACCCAGGCCGCGGCGGCTACGGCCACCCAGGCCGCCTCGCCCGTGCCCACATTGCCCGCGGCAGTCGATTTTTTAAGCCCGGCCGGCCCCTGGCTGCTGGGACGTGATCAAGACAACCTGTACCTGATTCAGGCCAAACGCAGCGATAGGCTCAATACTGAAACCCTGGTTGGCCCGAATGCGCTGGCGGCGATGATCGCCCCGCGCGGCGGGCATGTGGCCTTTGTCAGCGCAGCGGACCCGGCGCGTATGCGCGGTTTTAAGCTGACAATTTATGATGTGCGGGCGCAGAAAGTGGAGAAGGTGATCGCGCTGAGCAGCCCAAAGACTGAGCCCGGCGCGGCAGATCTGCCGGGCAGCGCGGCTTATGAGGCCATGCGCGCTGTCTCCGGTTCCGACAGCCTGGCCTGGTCGGAAGACGGGCTGCAGGTGGCGTTTGTGGGTGCGCAGGACGGGCCTTCTTCCGATTTATACCTGTACGCGCTGGACACGCAAAAGGTCACGCGCCTGACGGATGGTCCCAGCCAGGCTTATGGGCCCAGTTGGTCGCCAGACGGGAAGTATATCGTCCAGTTCGGGGTCACCACCTTTGGCACCGGGGCCGGTTATTCCATGGCCGGGGCCTGGGCTACACTGTCTAACGATACCGGCTCGATCGAGCTGTATAAACCGAGCAGCGGCGGCGAGGTGGGGTTGGGATGGGCCAATGCCAGCACCTTTTTGGTGTACAGTTTCAGCCCGGTGTGCGGAACCTATAACCTGCGCGCGGTGACCCCGCAGCCGCTCAAAGTGACCACCCTCTTCAGCGGCTGCTTCACCGATATTGCTTTCGACCGCGCCTCGAGCGCGGTGGTGCTGGGCGTGACCCAGGTTCAGGCGGATTTGTGCAACTGCGGCAGTAAAGTAGGCAAGGGCTTATACCTGCTCAAACTGGATGGCACGCTCAAGCAGCTCAACCCGGCGGATGCCGATACGGTGGCCTGGCTGCCGGGGGCTGCCGCGGTGTGGGGTAAATCCGAGCTCAACGCGCTGGCTTTTACCGCGGCGGGCAAGGCCATCCCGCTGCCGGCCGGCCTGCCGGTGGCGGCGCCGCTGGTGGCCGATGCCGGCAAAGCCTGGGCCTGGTGGGGAGATGCTTTCAGTAAAAATCCGGGATTGTGGATCGGTTTGCCCGCGAGCGGCGTACCCAGAGTCTCGAATCTGGCGGTGAGCGCGGCCGTATGGAACCGCGCGGGCAGCACGCTGCTCTTTGTGAGCGGAACCCAGTTGTATGCCGCGCCTGCGCCTGCCTATAAGCCACTGGCGCTGACTACCGTGCCCCCGGCCACGCAATTGGCCTGGGGGCTGCCGTAGCTCCGACCTATTTCAAACCGGAATGCAGGAAACTGTCGATGAACTGGTGCTGGAATATCAGGAACAGCACCAGCAGCGGGCCCACCACAATCAATGTGCCGGCGGTCACCAGCGGCCACTGCGCGCCGATCTCGCCCAGTTGGGTGAGCACCGCCAGGCCCACCGTCAGCGGGCGGCTGGTGGCGCCAAAGCCCTTCTCGCCCAGGGTATAGCTCACGCCCACGTCAAACTTGGCCTGCTTGAGGATGTTGGTCAGCAAGCCACTCGAGTGCCAGATCATGGCAGCCTTGCCGTTGACGAAATCGTTGGGCGTGTTGGCCCACAGCAAAATGCCGGTCGGCATGACTTTGTACTTATTTGGCAGGTCGGAGAACTGCTGCAGCCCCGTGGCAACCACGGGAGCATCGAAGGTGGTCTTGTTCGAGGCACTGAACACATTGGCCCCCGTGTCAATTACGAAGGACTGGAACAGCCAGTAAAGGATGCCATCGGAAGAAATTCCCAGGCCCCAGGTGCTGCCGTCAGCCTTGGTCAGCTTCTGTGCGGCGGCGACCATTTCCGGGTAGCTCGTGGGTGGCTTGGCCGGCCAGGCGCCGGCGGCCTGCCCAACTTCGGCAAATCTTATGCATTCACTGCCAATGCCTATATGGCAGATGGCATGTCTGCGACCGATGCGATGACCGTCTTCTGCCCGGCCTACGATGGAAAAATCTATTTACCGTTGGCTCGAAAGTAGGTACGGTTCCAGCCTGGGCTGCCAGTTACTCCTTTATGGTCTCCGGTGCCATGCCCAATAGAGACACAGGGATATATATGGCAAAACTTCTTTTCTATAATATTCCTGCGTACGGACACGTAAACCCAACCCTGCCCGTTGTGACCGAATTGGTGCGGCGCGGGCATCAGGTGATTTACTATAATTCAGCTACTTTTGAACCGGTCATTCAAGGAACGGGTGCTGAGTTTCGCTCTTATCCCAACTCGAGTACCTCCGAAGTGGACTTTGCGAAACGTATACACAACCTGGTCAGCGTGAGTGTATTTTTATTAGAAGAGAGCCTGCGTTTATTGCCTTGTGTTTTGGACACAATCGATCGCGAGCAACCCGATTTAGTGATATTTGACTCACTCGCGCTGTGGGGCATGCTGGCTGCCCGCATCAAGAACGTCTCCTCGGTTGCATCCATCAGTACTTTTGTGAACGAAGGTGTTCCGGGCATGCTTAACTGGCATGACTACCTACACATAATTCGGCAGGCCTTCACCAAACTGGCAACCCTGCAGCGCCTGCGCTGGCAATTGGTGCAAACCTACGGTTCAACCATCTTTCCTGGAAAACCCATCCTGCCATGCAAAGGCGACGTGAACATTGTCTATACTTCACGCGAGTTTCAACCCGATACGCCTTATATCGATGACAGTTTTCACTTCGTCGGCCCCTCAATTCTTCTGACCACTCGCAAGCAGACGGATTTTCCCTGGGGCTTAGTAGATCCTGCGCGTACCAAAATTTATTTGTCTCTCGGCACCCTTTACAATCTTAAGATTGAGTTTTACCGTACAGTCTTTAAGGCCTTTGCTGACCATCCGGCTCAGTTCATCCTCTCGGTGGGCAGCCAAACCGATCTGCATGCGCTTGGGCCGGTGCCAGATCACTTTCTGATTCAAGCTCACGTGCCTCAATTGGAGCTTTTACAGAAAGTGGATGTGTTTATCACGCACGGTGGCATGAATAGTGTGAATGAGGCTTTGAACGAAGGGGTACCTTTGGTCGTGGTGCCGCAGCAGATCGAACAGGCGCTGAATGGCAGGCAGGTGGCCTGCCAGCGAGCGGGTGTGGTCCTGGCGGATACACCCCCTTATGGGCGTCTGAATGGGATCGCTTTACGGCGGGCGGTAGACACAGTTTTGGCAGACCCAGGCTATCGCCTGAATGCCGAACGACTGGGCCGTTCTTTTCATGAAGCCGGTGGATATCAACAGGCTGCTGCCATAATCGCTGCACGGCTGGAATAGCTTGCAAATCGTCATTCCAATACCCGTAGATTTCCAAAATCGAGGGCAAATCCAATGAACCGCCCTCATTAAAATGGACCCCACGTAACGGCTCGGTCAACCTGGTTTTCGAGCTTCAGAGAAGAATTTTCCAGAATAAAAAGGATGAAAAGGATGTAATCATATTCTTCTCTGAGTCCGCCGCTTCGGCCACCCGTAGGGGTGCCTGTGGTTAGGTCATTTAGCCTCAGTCCAAGCGCATGCCATAAGCCACCCAGCCGGGGTAGGCCTGGATCACATGAAAGCCGACGTGGCCATAGAACCCGATGGCGCGCAGGTTGCGCGCGCCCACGCCCAGGTACACCGCCGGCACCCCCAGCGCGCGCAGGCGCGCGCTGAAGGCGGCGATCAGGCGGCGCCCCCAACCCTGCCCTTGCGCTTCCGGCAGCAGGTCGATGTGCAGGTGCGCCGGGTAGGCCGCCAGGGCCGGGTTGGCGGGTTGCGCTCCGCGGTGGATGTGGCGGATCAGGTCGGCGTCGGGCGAAGTATCTTCCGGAGGGGGTGTCGCATAGCGTGTTTGCAGCACGGGGTACCAATCCTGCGCGCAGCGCCGGTCGAAGGCGGCGCTATCGCGCGTGCCCAGCACGTAGGCGCAGGGCGCCCCGTGGTGGGTCAGCACAAAACACAGGTCGGGTTCGAACACAGCATAGGGCGCCACGTAGATATGCCCGAGCAGGTCGGGGTCATGATACAGAGCGCTGGCGTCGTCACCGCTGTCGCCGGTCAGCAGGCAAACGCGGTAGAGCGCGCACAGGTCGCTGGGGTGGTAGGGGCGAATCGCAAATTCCATCGGGTTATCCCTTCGAGTGATGTACATCTTCCCAACTCTGGTATACCTGCCACACGTTTTCGGGCCGCGCGCCGGTGCCAAACTCGCATTCGGCGATCACCCCGCCGTTTTTGTAAAGCGCCTGGTACACCCGGCGCACCGCGGCGTCTATCTCTGGCGGGGTGGCAAAGGGCAGCAGATGCTGGCGGTCAATCTCGCCCCAGAAGGTGATCTTGCCGGCAAACTGTGCGCCAATTTTCTCGATATCCATGCAGAACAACTGAGAGTTGACCGCGTCCACCCCGATCTCGATCAGGTCCGGGTAAATGTCAAAGATGAAGCCGTCGGAATGCATGAAGATCTTCTTGCCGTGGGCATGCGCGATATCCACATAGGTTTTATACAGCGGTTTAAAGATGCGCCGCCACTGTTTGGGCGAAATTAGCAGGCGGCGCTGCGCGCCCCAATCGTCCATAAAATTGAGCGCATCCACCGCCGTGCCGGCCCACAATTCCAGTTCGTGCACGAATAAATCCTGCACGGTTTCCAGTAGGGTGAAAAACTCCGCGGGTTCCTCGGCCAGGTCGATATACAGGTTCTGGCTGCCGCGCAGAAACTGCATGCGCTCAAAGGGGCGCGGGCAGGTGCCGGCCAGCACAAAGCGTTCATCCGCGCGGCAGAAGGCATCCACCTGCGCGCGATCGACCGTCAGGCGTTCGACGGGCGGGCGCACTTTTTCCAGGTCGGCCCAGCTCTGCACCAGCGGCTGCTTGACCTCCCCGATCACCCCGCGCTGGATGTTGGTGAAGATGCAGCCCCAATCATCGACGTAGCTGCCGATCTCGCTGTCGATGCCCTGCGAGGGCAGGGGCGCGCGCAGCGCGCTGGGCGCGGTGGCTATATCCGAAGGGAAGCGGCGCGTGATCTGCTCCAATTTCTGAGGGTGGTGAATGTTGGCCCAGGGCAGCGTCCAGGGGTTGCGTGGGATGCGGCTGGGCGAGTCGCAGGCTAGGGTCTGGTAAACCAGGCGGCGGGGGGTATCCATAGGGATTGGTGCTCCGTGTGTGGGATTGGCCGAGATGTTTACCTCATTATAGGGTATCCGGGCGTTCAGATACCGCTTTTTTGGCAATAGCGCATAACTCGCTTTACCACCCCATTCCCGTGACTCCCTACCCCGGCCCTTCCCCCATTTTGCGCTTCAACATGGGGGAAGGGTGCCTTTTTGCTGCGACAGATGTGAGCAAGCGTGGCTCCCTCCCCTAGAATCCGGTTTTTGGATTTTGGGGGAGGGTCGGGGTGGGGGTCAGGTTCGGTGCCTCGCATCACCCATACCTGTCTGCGCTTAACACATCCTTTATATCCTCTGCCGTGATCTTGACACCGACTTAATGCCCTGGCGGGCATAGGCGGTAACATAAGGCCAATTTCGTGATTAGCGACACAAACCCATCCCTCCCCGGCCCTCCCTTCCCCTGCAGGGAAGGGAGGGAGAAAAACATAATGGTTCTTTTTGCCAGCTTTTGC
>Ga0105047_10000619_pt1 | contig 61289 bp, 49 predicted proteins | sample MAT04_FD_78384 | JGI IMG/M metagenome (GOLD analysis project Ga0105047, IMG submission 78384) | Freshwater microbial communities from Lake Fryxell liftoff mats and glacier meltwater in Antarctica - MAT-04 (megahit assembly) | ecosystem: Environmental > Aquatic > Freshwater > Ice > Liftoff... | reverse complement strand
TGATAATCATGACAAAAATCGTGTGATCACCGTGGATGTGATTCGCGAGATGGCGTCATCGACCAACAAACAGGGTACATAAGTGATTGACCCGACGGAGAAGACTTCGCCGCCGGAGGCTGTATCGAAGTGGACGATCTCTGAACCGCCGTCGTCGATGTTCGTGCCTTTGGCCAGGAGCTTTGTCCCTGGCGGTGAGTGGGCGCTCATTTTGTCGGTTTCGTGCCCCGACGCGCCGCCGTTGATCCGTTCCTGCAAACTGTGTTCGCCAAACAGGTCGCCGTTTTTGAGGCCGGTGCCGGCGAAGACCCAGTGGTCGGCGTCAAGAACTTTGTACGGGGCCGCCGTCATGATGCCGGTTTCGGTGCAGACGACGCCCAGCAAATTTGCTTCGGATTCCAGCGTGCGGGCCATGCGGCTGTCGAAGTAGACACTGGGGTTGTTAGGGTCGGGCATGCCGAGTGCGCCGCCGGTGCTGGGTTTCAGGTAGGTCATGAACCGCATGCGGTCGTTGTCGAGAAATTCGACTTCGCAGTTGAGGCCGTTGCCGCCGAGATACATCAGCTTGCCGCCGCGGTTGAAGACCCAGTCCTTCACCTTCTGATACATGTCGCGCGACCAGTATTCGGGATGAACGCTGATCATGAGAATTTTGTAGGCATCGAGATCGAGTTCGCCGAAGTGAAGCTGCGACTCGGAATAGAAGTCGTAGGCGAAACCCTCGCGTTCCAGCCAGCCGAGCAGCCGCCATTCCGCGGGTGCCATGCCACAGGGCAGCCGGCCGGTAATGGGGTCGGTGACTTCTTCGTCTTCCTTGACCACATTGCCCGGTTCGGGGCGCTCGAACGATAACGGCTGGTATTCATCGTCCTGGAAGCCCCAGACGTTGAATGACCCGGCTTGCGTATAGCGGATGAGGTCCTGCCGCGCGTTAACGCAGGGTTCATCCGGCAGGCGATGGGCATTGATGTAGTTGCTGCGGCCGCCGAAGTTGTTATACGCCAGCCAGGTGTTCGACGACGCCAGGACGGCAATCGGCGCAGTGGGCTTGGCGGGGGCAACGACCCACGGAAACGAAAAGAACTCGCCGGTCTTTTCGCCTTTGGCATGCAGATAATACAGGCCCGAGCGTTCCGGCCCGGTGATGAACTGCGTGTGGTGCGCGCTGCTATAACCGATCTTGTTCCACGCGACGCCGGTCTGCGTGTAGTCGCCGTCGGGGGTGAGCTGCATCACCGCACGGGGGCCGTGTTCATCAAACCAGCCGAGGAGTTTCACGAACTCGCGTTTGTAACCGTAACGCCACAAGCTGAGCCGATATGGTTCGGAAGAATGCACGCGGAACTCGGATTTTTCGCCCGTTTTGACCCATTTCGGCCAGACATACCCGAGAATGCAGTCGGACAACATCCGAAAATGATGCGGCTGTTTGCCGTCGAGAGAAATCGTTTCGCTCTTCGAGCCGAAGCCGTCTTTGACGAGCGTGACATGATATTCCCCCGGCGGGATCTCGGCGTGAACTGCACCGCGCGGCGTCGACCGGACGATGGCCAGCGTTGCGCCATCCCGGCGGAATTCCAGCAGCACATCGGCCAATGCGACATACCGCTCATCACTGACATAGCCAATCAGCACGACAGTCTCCCGACGGATTGCTTGAGAGTTCACTGTAAGGCAAGACATTGTAGTATCCAAACTCAGCGGTTGAATGGAAGCGACACGAGTGACCGGCCCTCTTGACGACCGGACAGCTGCAGTCGTTCATCCACGTCAAAGTTATGGGTTTGGGTGGCACGTCCCTGAGTCCTCGAAGGGCGTGGCGAATGTTCAAAACCCACGCCCTTCCCAAAGCCTCAGGGACGTGCCACCCTAGATCAGGGCATGCCGCAAAATATGTGGGATCAATGCATATAAACGGAACACCCGTTCCTTCCCAAATTCTCCCAGCTTTCCACTGGAATGGTCGATGATTTCAAGGTAGACTTATGGATTGCGACGGAACTGTTTGATCCACCTTAAAGCTAGTCATCCATGATGGTTGCCTCACGTTCGCGATCTTCGATCTGCCTGTTTGCCACGCTGGTTTGGCTGATGACCGCCAGCGCCAACGCGACCGAGCTGGTCGTTGCTCCGGCGCAGGTCGAAATCAACGGTTGGCGGGCCACGTCTCAGTTGCAGGCAACCCTGATCGAGAACAGGCTGCGGACCGATGTCACCCGCGAGTTGGAGTGGACTTGGCAAGGGCCGGAAAATGTCATCGCCTTGAATGATCGCAAGCTGGTCTCCGCGGAGTCCGACGGTTCTGGAACGCTGGTCGTCACCGCGCGGGGGATGAGTCATTCAGTACCCGTGCGGGTGACAGGTGTGTCGCAGCCGCCGGCTGTTGATTTTGATCTCGATGTGCAGCCGATTCTCACAAAATTTTCGTGCAATGCCGGCGCGTGTCATGGGAAGCAGCGGGGCCAGAACGGTTTTCAACTCTCGCTGCTCGGCTTCGATTCCCAATTCGATTACGACGCGTTGACGAAAGAAAGCCGCGGCCGCAGAACTTCGGCGACAGTGCCGGATGCCAGCCTGCTCCTCTTGAAGCCGATCAATGCGATCGCGCATGGCGGCGGTCGGCGGCTCGAAAAAGAGGGCGGCGGATTTCGCATCCTGCAACAGTGGATCACCGCCGGCATGCCGCGCTCAGCTCCCAATCGGCCGGCTATTGTCGGCATCATGGTCGAACCGACGGAATCGATTCTGCTACGGAACGCCCAGCAGCAATTGCGGGTGACCGCCAAATTCGCAGATGGTTCCTCGCAAGACGTGACGGCTCTCTCGGCCTATCAATCCAACGAAAGCCCGGTCGCCGCTGTGGATGGCACCGGCATGATCACCGCTGGTGCGATCCTCGGAGACACATCGGTCATGGCCCGTTATCTCGGGCAGATCGCGGTCTGTTCGGTGCTGGTCCCCCATCCTGAACCGGCCCCGGCGGAAGCCTATGTGGGATTGCCGGCCCGCAACGAGATCGACGGACTGGTATGGAAACGGCTCGGCAAACTTGGCATCACACCGTCGGGAGAAGCCGCCGATCACACAGTGTTGCGGCGACTCTATCTCGACATCATCGGTCGTGGTCCGACTGCCGAAGAGGCCCGCCGGTATCTAGCGGACGCATCCCCTGATCGGCGGGCGAAACTGATTGACGAACTGCTGGAAGCACCGGAGTACGCCGAGCATTGGGCCTGCAAATGGACCGACCTGCTGCGGCCGAACCCGTTTCACGTCGGGATGAAGGCGACATTGAATTACGATGCCTGGATTCGCGACAGTTTCCGCAAGAACAAACCGTTCGATCAATTCGTCCGCGAGTTGATCACGGCTCAGGGGAGCACGTTCAAGCACGGCAACGTCACGTTATATCGAGATCGACGCGCTCCCGATGAATTGACGACGCTTGTCAGCCAGCTCTTCCTCGGCGTGCGCCTGGAATGTGCGAAATGTCATCACCATCCTTTTGAAGTTTACGGTCAGGACGACTTCTACAGTTTCGCCGCCTACTTCGCGAAAGTCGGCCGTAAGGGGACGGGGATTTCCGCCCCGATCTCCGGTTCGGAAGAGTTCGTGTTCGCCGGAACGTCAGGGACCGTCACGCATCCGCTGACGGGAGCCGCGATGACGCCGAAGCCGTTATTCGGTGAGGCCATTGCGGCGGAGTCGGTCGATGATCCACGCGCAGCGCTCGCGGCGTGGATCACGGCCGACGCCAATCCGTACTTCGCGAAGACCATCTCGAACCGCATCTGGGCCGACCTGATGGGCCGGGGGTTGGTGGAGCCGGTCGATGATCTGCGTGGCACGAATCCGCCGACCAATCCCGAATTGCTGGACGCCTTGGCGGCGCACCTCAAGCAGCATCGCTACGACCTCAAGTCGCTCATTCGGTGGATCGCCAACTCGCATGTGTATGCGCTGAGTTCCGTGCCGAACGAACGCAACGCAGCCGATCATCGCAATTTCTCCCGGCATTACCGTCAGCGGCTGCGGGCCGAAGTGATGTATGACACCATCACAGAGATCATCGGCGTGCGGGAGCAGTTTGCCGCCGCCCCACCGGCGACCCGCGCCAAAGAGTTGTGGACGGTGCGCAGCGAGTCGTTGTTCTTAGATGCGTTCGGCCGGCAGGACCCGAATCAGGATCCTCCCTGTGAACGGAATACCGAGCCGACGATTGTGCAGGCCTTGCATCTGATGAACTCCAATCAGTTGTTCAGCCGCGTGACATCGGATGCCAGCCGCGCCGCGAAGCTGGCCGCGACCGAGTTATCGCCGGCTGAGGTCGTGAACGAACTCTATTTGTCGACTTACGGCCGACTGCCGAGTGCGGAAGAGACGGCTTATGGTGTCGCCGAGTATCAGGCCGAAGGGGCCAATCGGCGACAGGTGACAGAAGACTTGATGTGGGCGCTGATCAACACGCCTGAATTCGTGTTTAAGGATTGACGAGATGGCCATTCGCAACTGTGATGGATTTCGCCGCCGGAACTTCTTGCAAGTCGGCATGGGTGGCTGGCTGGGCGGAACGGCGTTTCGCGGGCTGGGTGCCGCCCCGAACGGCGCTCCGGGCGAAGCCGGCGTGGGCAGTTCCGCCGTGGCGAAAAGCTGCATCATGATCTGGCTGGACGGCGGCCCGACTCACTTTGAAACATTCGATCCAAAACCGGGTGCTCCGTCGGAAATTCGCGGTGAGTTTGAACCCATCGCCACTCGCACGCCGGGCACGAACTTCTCCGAGCATATGGTCAAACTGGCGGAGATTTCCGACAAATTCACCATGATTCGCTCGATCTGTCATGATCAGGCCAATCATGGTGCGGGCAACCACTACATGATGACCGGCGCGCCACCGCGCATTCCCGTGGGCTGCGGCGCGTTTGTCAGCTTCCATCCCAGCATGGGGTCGGTCACGGCGCATCAGCGCGGCAATCAAAACGGACTGCCCGCCTATTTTTCACTACCGGCGATGACACGTTCCGGCGGCCCGAATTTTCTCGGCGCGCAGTACGCCCCGTTCGTTGTGCCGGATGATCCGAATAGCGCGAGCTTCCGCGTGCGTGATGTCGCCTTGCCCAGCGGTTTAGGGCAAGAACGGTTTGATCGCCGTCAGGTTGTGCGGCGGCAGGTCGATCAACTGGTCCGCATCAACGATCCCGCGGCTTCCGATCCGGTCCGCGCGCTCGACGAATATTACCGTCAGAGTCGCGATCTGATGCTGTCGGAAAAAGCCCAGGCCGCGTTCAATATTCACAGTGAAGACCCGAAAATCCGCGATCTCTACGGCCGCGATTCGTTCGGTCAGCGCGCGCTGTTGTCGCGGCGGCTGGTCGAAGCCGGCGTGCCGTTCATTGTGCTGAACGAAGGGGGCTGGGATCATCACAGCGAGTTGTTCGGCACTTGCCGCAAACGGCTGCCATCGTTCGATTCCACCATCGCCGCCCTGATTCTCGACCTCGAACAGCGTGGCCTGCTGGACTCGACAATCGTGACGGTGCTGGGCGAATTCGGCCGTACGCCGAAGATTTCGCTGCTACCCGGCACGGCGAAACCCGGCCGCGATCACTGGTCGCAGGCCATGTCGGTGCTGATGGCCGGCGCGAAGATCCCCGGCGGCTTAACCATCGGCGCGACCGACCGCTACGGCTACTCGGCAGTAGACCGCGTACTCTCTCCGGAAAACTTCGTGTCGACAATCTATCGCAAGATGGGCATCGACCCGGACACAATGCTGTACACCCCGCAAGGCCGGCCGACGCATCTGGTTAGCAATCCGACGCCGATTGATGAACTGTTCGTGTGATGTCGGCATCGGTTGATGCCGCTCCGTGCGGATGATTTTCCGGAAGATCGCGAGCTGATCTCGCGGTTCCGCGTTCCTTTTCTCTCGCGACCAGCGTGGTGTCATCGTGCGTGAGTCTGTGGCTGACAAAATTGCTGTGCGGATGCGATCATTACGGCGTTTGCCGTCATGGGTGCATGCGCTCGTCGTGGTGGTGATATTCTCTTCCGTGTGCCAGGCGGAGCCGCCCAGTGTGACGGCGATTTCACCGGCGGGGGGCAGGTGGGGGACGGAAGTCAGCATCGGGCTTCAGGGGAAAGTTGATCGCGCGGCGGTGCGGCTCTGGTCTGATAAGCCTGGCATTGAACTCTTGGGTCCGGGTGAGAATGAAACGTTGAAACTTAAGCTCGCGGCCGACGCCCCGCGCGGCACCCATTGGCTGCGATTTCACACGCAGGAAGGTGCCAGCGGATTGCGGCCGTTTCTGGTGGGTGATGCGGCGGAATGCCTGGAAGTCGAACCGAATGACGGGCTGGATCAGGCGCAGCCGCTGGCGGAACTTCCGACGGTTGTAAATGGTATCTTGGGAAAAGGGGGAGACGTCGATGCCTACGGCGTCACGCTGGCCGCAGGTCAAACACTGGTCGCCGTGCTGGCTGCGAAGCAGGCGCTTGGTTCGCCGATGGACGCCATCCTGCAAGTGGTCGATGCGCGCGGATTCGTGCTGGAGCAGAACGACGACCAAAGCGGCTTCGACCCCCGAGTCACATATACGGCGGCGAAGGCGGGAACATATTTCGTCCGCACGTTCGGCTTCTCATCCACGCCCGGCACGTCAATCGCATTCGCCGGCGACGCGACCTACATCTACCGTCTGACTATCACCGCCGGGCTGTTTCTGGATCGGACCATCCCCTGCGTTGTCACAGCCGATACGCCGGCCGCGGTTCGTGCCGGGGGCTGGAATCTGCCCCAACCGGAAGTAATGGTCAATCTTACCGCCCTGCCCGCTGGTGTGCGTCCGATCTTCGCCAACGGCTGGGAATCGACCGCGAAAGTGCTGGCGACAACTTTGCCTGTTGTCATCGAACAAGAGCCGAGTTCGCGTGAGCAACCGCAGGTCGTCACGTTGCCTTTGGCCGCCAGCGGCGTCATCAGCGAACCGATGGACGTGGATGTCTGGAAGGTCACGGCGAAAGCGGGTCAACGCCAGGCGATTCGAGTCACGGCCGTTGCGCTGGGTTCAGCGTTGGACGCCGTGGTGCGTATCTTCGATGCGGCCGGGCAGAAGCTGGCGGAGGTCGATGATGCACCGCAAGACGACACCGACGTGCTGCTGGAATTCTCGTTTCCGGCGGACGGCGACTATCTGATTACCGTGACGGATCGGTTCGCGCATGGGGGCCCCGGATATGGGTACGCCTTAACAATTTCAGACCCCGAGCCAACGGCCGTGTTTCAAACCGCCGCGGATGCATTCGTGGTCAAGCCGGATGCCGCGCTGGAGATACCAATCACCGTGGAACGCCGCTCGGGATTCGCGGCCGCGATGACGATTTCCATGGCCGATCTCCCGGCAGGAGTGACGGCCGAGGCAGTGATCTCCGAACCGGAGGGCGATTCCTCGAAGCAGGTCAAACTGATGGTGAAGACATCGCGGGCGGAAGGCTGGAGCGGGCCAATCCGCATCCTAGGCAAGGTCGACGGAAGCGCAACCGAGTCTGTCGCGAAGTACCCCAGCCTCGTAACGGGCGAGAAACTGCCACACCTGTGGTTGACTGTGCTGCCCCCGCCGTCTCCGTGAAAACAAACAAGCCCGGGGATCGTCATCCCCGGGCTTGGAATTCATCACAGGACGCTGGTCGACTATCGACCTAGGAACGTCTCACGCAGCCAGGCGTTCTTCCGGCGTTCGAGTTCCATCATCCGAGAGAACACGCCGCCGCGCTGAGGCTGATAGCCGCCGTTGTAACGCCGCCCCATCTGAGCCGATCCGGTCGATGCGAGCATCAACAACGCCATTGCCACGAAAAACATCCGCTTCATGTTCATCACTCCCAGAGATTCTCATCTGTCGGACTCGACACCCTGCCGCGAGGGTACGTTTGACTGATAGAAGTTTTCGGCAAGTCTCAGTGGCATGTTGCAGCGCGAACACCCTCCGCCGCGCGGATCGGCGAAACTTGCCGACTCCGCTCCGCACGATGCGCACAACGCGCGATGTCCGATTGATATCCCATGTCGACGTGAACCGCACAGCTTCACTGCCCGGCAAAGTCCCGCCGCTCGCAAAGCGCCCACGACGGCCCTGCGGAGGAATCGGCGCGGCTGGCAGCGCAGGCACAAGGCGCACAGCCGGCGCGAATTGCACGAACCGGGCAACTGGCCTGTCGATTGCATGCACCCTGATTCCGGCGAACACCGATGCTGACTCTGGAATACTCATTCAGTTGCATTGTTCATGGACGAAATCGTCGGACGGATCCGCCGGACAATCTCACTCTTCCCGTCACGATCGGGATTCATATAATGACTGCCGTCTCTCGGACATTCTCTCTGCTGACTTGCGCGGCGTGCTGCGCGCTGGTCGGCTGCTGCCTGGTGCCCAAATCCCGCGCGGCGTGCGGCGATTGCACGTCCTCGGCGATCGCCGAGGTGCCCAGCACCTACGAAAACTACACGCCGCCACAACCCAGCCTGCGTTCCGTCCCGCAGCCGGGCGTGGTTCTGCCGCCAGAGCCGGATGGTGCAACGGTGCCGCCCCCGCCGACCACGCGTGTCGTGCCCGATTCGCGGTTCGATTTCTTTGAACCGGCGAATAACGACCGCGCGGGAACCAACACCCGTTGATCGACTGGACCGAAGAATCGGGAACGGCGTCGCAACCAGATTTCCCACAACATGTCTCACCACCGCCGTTTCCGCGCGTCGAGCCGGGCGAATTAATTTCGCCCGGCTCGCAGCGTTGAGGGACAGCCCCCCTATTCACCTGGAATGTCTGGCCGGAACTGCGCATCGGCGAAATCGAGAATGCGCTCCCAATACGCAAGGCTCAGTGTGTGCTTACTGTCGAGCCGGCATTGCAGGATGGTGCCAAAACTCGAGCCAACAACCGGATCGGCATCCAGAATCAAACCCTGTCCCACCAAGCCACGAGCACCCAGCAGCTTGTAAACCGGATCAGCGGCTTGCAGCGTCTCCAGCGAACGGGGAAAGTTGGCCCATGGGTCTTGAGTCCCTTCGGTATCCAGCACTAGTCGCGGCGCGACCAAGGCCACCAAGGCATGCTGGTCGAATGGCAAACGGTCGACCTCGGTGTCGAATTCATGGAACTGCGCGGCGAACCAGTGCGGGAACACCCGATTGATTCGTTCGACCGTTTCCTGCTGACTGTCACGGCTGAGTGCCATGCCCCCCGTTCCCGATTGATGCGGCACCACCAGGGCGATCCGATCATCCATCACCGCGGCCAGCAGTGCCGCCTTGCCGCGTCGGGAATGCCCCAGCACGCTGATCTTCCCGCTCTCGATTCGGCCATCTGTGGCGAGATAGTCCACCGCGCAGGACAGCCCCCAGGCCCAGGCGGCGATGGTGCCGGGGCGGGATTTCTCGGGAATCGGCTGGTCGCGATAGAACGGATGAATGCCGTCGGTGAAATCATGGAGATCGGGGTCGATGTCGCTTTCATGGAATGTTGCCAGGGCATAGCCGCGCGAGGTGACGTACTCGACGCACCAGAAATCGGCCTTCGATCCGCGCAGAGGCTCGGTGCAGTGTTTGTTGCGATAAGCGGCCTCATCGACCGTGATCGACGGGTCATCCAGCACTTCGGAATTGCCACACGGATTCAAGGCAAGAAACACCGGGACTGCTTTCGTTGCCTGTTCGGGATAGAAAATCGCCAGATGAATGCGCGGGGCGGTTTCCGGCAGATTCGTGAACCGGAGTTCCACTTCTTTCAATGTCACTGTGCCCTTGCACAAGCCGGTTATCGTTTGCGTTACGCGCGTGGCGATTTCCGGCTTCGGCGGCAGATAGCCGTACATGTAATGCTGAACCAAACGCTTGAGTTCCGGTCGGCGCTGCTTCCGCCATTGCTCGGCAGTGGTGACCGGTGTGCCGTCGAACATTGTCAGCAGATCGGGCAACCCGCGCACCGCGGGCAATTCCGCCACCGGCGGAAAGTCATCCGCCGAACAGGTGGCGATGCACGACCCGCACATGATCAATCCCAAGCACAGTGAGCGCGGCATGCATGCCTCAACGACAAGAAGAGAGAAATGTCAGTCGGCAGAGCGGGATTGGCCGGGAACCCAGAGCACGTCGGTTTGGCCGAAGTCGTTCGCGGCGCGGGCCCAAACGAACAATAGGTCCGAGAGGCGATTTAAATATGTCAGCGCGGCCGGATTGACGCGCTCCGCGGCCGCCAATTCCCAGACGGCGATCTCCACGCGGCGACAGACGGCTCGAGCCAGATGCAAATAGGCCGCCGCGGAAGTGCCGCCTGGTAACACAAAACTTGTCAGCGGGGCCAGTCGCTCTGTCGATTCATCGATCCAGCGTTCCAGCCGTTCGGCCTGCCCCGACGTGATGCGCAGTTGAGGCGTTGCGGCGGGCACATCGGTCTCAGGGACGCACAAGTCGGCCCCCAAGTCGAATAGATCGTTTTGGATCGTCGTCAAGCGACCGGCGAGCGGTTCCGCCGTGGCGACAGTTCGCACGACGCCCAAGAGCGAGTTCAATTCGTCTACGCCGCCGTAACCGATGATCCGCAAATCGGTTTTGGGGACGCGACGGCCGTCGCCGAGTGATGTTTCCCCGGCATCGCCGGTTTTCGTGTAAATGCGGTGGAGATAGACCATCGTGGATGGAAACGCCTGGCAGAAGGTGTCATGTAGTCAAGATCACGGATGCGATTCATTCTTCGATCTGGATCGCATCGGCGGGTTGATCGTCGGCAGGAGCAGGGCGGTTGCCCACGATTTTCTTAAATTCCGCGTCATCCCGCAGAACTTTGAAATCGGGATCGTCGCGGGCGACATCGAAGTCCGCGAAGCCGCGCGTGACGGCCGACTGCAATTCGGAAATCGCCTTCGCCCGATATTCTTCAGGGCGTTTGTCATCGGCGGGCAAATCTTTCTGCTGACGCATCTGATCGAAGGCTTGCGCGTACACGCACGCTGAGTTGTAGAGAAAGACCGGGTCGTGCTGATAGCGTTCGCGGCCGTTGTTCAGAATTTTCAGGCCGTCATCGATCTTGCCGGCTTGCACGCGGACGATAGCCAGCCCCGGGACCGCGAGGTGATTGTAAGGATCGAGTTCGTAGGCCTTCTCAAAATCCTTGATCGCCTCAGCGGTTTTGCCTTGACGCTGTCGGACATTGGCGCGGCCTGCGAGGGCTTCCGGCAATTCCGGATCGATCTGCAGCGCCATCTCGAAGAACTCCAGGGCTTCATCCCATTTTTTCCGTCGGAGCGGGTCCTGCGCCTGGTGGATGTACTGAAAGCCGGGCGAGCGTTGATAGAGGTTCTGCAAGGCGGAGATGGCGGGGTTCTTGCGATGCGGATTGTCGGACTCGCGTGCCTTCAGCAAGGCAACGCGTGCTTCCGGGCTGCCGACATTTCCCAGCGCATTGCAAATCTGGGCAATCGCGAATTGTTGCGTCTGTTGATCGAGGGCCGAAATCAGCAGTTGGCACGCCGCAGGGCCGCCGTCTTGCATCAACCCCTGTGTCGCCTGCGCGACCATCGAGCCGTCGTTGGTCAGCAGGGCTTCGCCGGCGAGATCATGGAAGTTGGGGTAGCGCAACATACGCAGCGTGTTGAGCGCGATACTCTTCTCATTGTTCTGCAGTTGGGCATACTTCCCGGCGACCGATTCCGCCGTAGATTCATCGCCGATCTGGCCGAGGAGATTCAGAATCGTCGCTTTGTCGGGTGCCGCGTCCAGATGCTTGAGGAGCAGCGGCAAAGACTGTGTCAATTTCGTGCGGTGCAGAAACTGGACCACAGTGCCATCAGGGGGCTGCTTCTCCAATTGGGCCAGCGCATACGCCGTCGCCAGCCGTTCGCTGCGGACATCACTGCGTTGGGCGAGAATGGGGAACGCCAGGTCTCGGGCTTCCTGCTTATCACTTTTTAAACACGTTTCCAGCACGTCGATCAGGCGCGGATGCCCGACTTGCAACAGTGCCTGCACGCCGGTGAGAGGCAAGTTTTCCCTGGGATCGATCACATACGCATAGATCTCGTCGGACCATTGCGGCCGGGGAAAACGGGCCAGGACGTGCATCAGTTGCTGCTTGGCCTCGCCTTCCGACCGACGCAGCAATGCCAGCAGTTGCGTCTGGGCGGACGAGAAACGCGAACTGGCCAGGCTTTCGACCGCGACCTGGCTTAACGGATCGGAAGGCGTTCCCGCCAATTCGACGAGCGCGGTGAGTGCGGCAGGGTCGCCGAACTGACTCAGCGCACGGACTGCGGCGATACGGATCTCGGGGTTCTCATCCTGCATCCGCGGCAACACGATGGCCAAGCCATCGGCAGAGAGTCGCGCCGCACCGTGTCGCAGGGCCGCCGCTCGGGCGAGTGGGTGGCCTTGTTGGATTTCCAACACGAGTTCCGCCGGCGGCAAAGCGAGGTAGGCGGACTTGAGGGCCGCACTGACGGCCTCGGCCAAGGTGGTATGCATCCTTTGTCCGCCGCTCATGCGTCCGTAATTGTCCATGCTGGGGAAGTTATGCCCGGCGATGGGGACGAGATGGAATTCGCGAATGGTCGCGGGCAAGGTCGGCAACTGTTCGTTCACCGGGCGTCCTGTGCCGATCTGAATCGCCGACTGCACGAGCCATTGGCTGAGATGTTGCTCCGGGGGAATGGAATCCGGCGTCCATTGCAGGACCGTTCGCACGACTTTTTGATCGGCCAATTGTTCCAACGTGGTCACCAGCGATTGCACATTGACGGTGTTCAGCATCCCGCGCACCGTCAGTACCCGCAGACAATCGCGCGGGCCGAGCGATTCCATCGTCAGATGCAGCAGCGCCCGCTGCGACTGGGTGACATCCACTTCCAGCAACTTACCGTTGATCAGCACGGTGACCGCAAGGGGAGGGACATCGGAACTCATTGGTAAGCCGGGGTAGATCAGCCACGCTGCCGCCACGCCTTGGCCGGGGACCTTGATCTCTTTGATCTGCGTGTGATTTTGCAAATTCTGATGATGGGCACCGTAAGAAAACGAAAATTGTGGACCATTGGGCAAGTCGCTCAGCGGTTTCGCCTCGCCGTCGATCTTCGCGGTGATGTCGCCGCGGGAGATGATCAGCGGTTCCGCCGTGGGGTTATCGACGAGAAGATGCAGCGCGATGAATCGCGACGGGCCGGTCTGGAAGTGATACATGCCGTATTGAGCCAGATCGATCATTACGCGAGGTGTTCCGGCGGTCGGAGCGGCTTGCGGCGGCTTTCCCTCCGTGGCGCGTTGACGATTCAACGCGGCGAATTCCTGATCGAGGCGTTTGCGCACCTGTTCGACGAGGGGAGCCTCAATCGTTCCTTCAGGAGCGGCCGCCACGATGTTTTCCGCTACCACCGGCGTTGGTTCAGGTTGCCCATCCACGGCCTTCAGTGCCACATCGGCTTTCAGGACGGGAACGCGAATGCCTTGTTTGCCGTTACGAATCCGCCGGAAATTCGCTTTCTCGGCGGTAGCCGGCGCGGCGATCAGGATCGTTGCCACGATGGCCAAGAGCATGAGCGGGCAGCGCAACGGATGGAACGAGATAAGTTTTCGACGACTGCCGGTCATAAGACACCCCTCACGATGCTCACACATGATGTGACTACTCAAGCTCAGGACAGAATCGGTCCGATGGTCAGATCGATCCAGGTATGAAATTCCGATCCCGGCGACAACACACGCCAGCCCGCTGACACACCCCGCGCCTGCAAGTTGATCGCATCCGACACGCAGGTGTAAGGTTCCAGGCAGATGCACGACCGATTCGGCGGCGTGAACGCCACCACTTCGCGAAAGATCGGCGGACAGGTTTGCGTCAACTGCATCCCCGCCTGTTCGTCGATCAGCACGCAGTCGAACTGCGGACCGGCATAGCTCAGCCCGGTGTAAACATCATCGAGCGTCAATCCTTCTAAAGACCGACCGCCACGCAGATCGTTGGCAGTCGTCACCGGAACGCGTTTTCCGGTCGGCAGGCTGTCTTGGAGTTCCCAAAATTCCGAGGCCGGAACCTCCGCCGTGCAAGTGTCCTTGCGGCCTGCTTGACCGAGCGGGGCACGAAAATAGGCATGCGTGCCAAGTCCCCAGGGGAGACTGTGGGAACTGCAATTCAAAATGCGGAAGCTGGCCCGCAAACGGTTTCTTAGCAGCCGGTATTCGACTTCGATCTGAAAATCCGCCGGCCAATACCGCAAACGTTCCGGTGCGTCGATGCTGAGTTGAAACTGTCCGGTGGCGAAATTCGAACCTTGCCGCACGACTCGCCACGGCCGATCGGCGCAGAAACCATGAATCGCATTTCCGAACGCATCGGAGACCGGCAGTTCATAGTCGACATGGTCCCAGGTGAACTTGCCTTGGCGAATGCGATTGGGAAAGGGAAAGAGAATCGGGATGCCGCTGCGTGTCGGACGGCTTTTCCCTGCGAGGAACTCCGGGTCCGTATCCAGAACTTCAATGCGCTCGCCCAGCACCGTGGCCTGAAAGGAATAGCAATTGAATCCCAGCTCGGGAGCGATGATCGCTACAGCGTCGGTCGCGGCGTCGTGGAGAGTAATCGGCGTCATGCGGGCCGCATCGAGGGGAAGGCGAGGAAAGTATCAGTTAAATTCGGGGTCTTGGCAGGTATGCGGCCACAACCGATGGGCCTCGCGAACCTGGCGGAACAACGCATCATAAACAGCGTACGGGTCGTCATGATACACCATTTCCCGGCATGCGGGTCGCAGGTGCCAATCTCCGCGTGCGATTTCCCCTTCCAATTGGCCGGGCGACCACCCCGCACAGCCAGAATAGACACGATAGTGTGTCCCCGGAACAGAACTGCAGCCCCGCCGCAAAACTTCTTCAAACGCTTCGCCGCTGGTGCCGATGTAAAGCCCCGGCACAATCGGCCGTTCGTTTTCCGCCAGATCACAGGCATTATGCAAAATGAAGAGAGCCAATGGTTCAACCGGCCCCCCCACATAGACCAGTTCGTCTGTCTCGTCCAACTCGAAATGTTTTGACAGAGCGTGGCTGACCAGCACAGACGACGGGCGGTTGATCACCAAGCCCATTGTCCCCTGCTCGCCATGCTCGGCGATCAGCACAACCGACTTGTGAAAGTTCGGGTCGCGCAGATGCGGAGCCGCGATCAACAGTTGTCCCCGATAACAATTCGTCTTAGACATGACACGATGTAACGTCCGGGAGCCCGACTGCGGTTCAGAGCGGTTCCGAACCAGACGCTGGAATTATACTCGCGGACGGTCTGTCGAGTCACCAATCCCGGTCGAAAAGTCAGGAAAACGTCCCAGACCGTGCCAGGCCGCTTTCAGGTAGGGTGCGGTCGAGGCTCTGCGAGGCCCACCGTTTGTGGCCGCATTGATCGGGACGGTGGGCCTCGCCAAAGCCCTCGACCCACCCTACGGTTGTCCGTGCCGGAAATTTTGATCGTAACGCTTGAACTCGTCCCAGGCGTGGCGGGATGCGGCCTCGCGCGGTAGGATTTTGTGAAAGTTTGCCAGCCCCAAAAATCACGGAAAGAATCGTCGCATGACGGCCCCGACTGCTCCTCTCTCCTTCGAACTGAAGAAAACAATCCGCGAGCAGGCTCACACGAGCCGCAACGCTTTGGAGAACAAAGACGAACTCAGCCAGCGCATCGTGCAGACGTTCATGAGCCTGCCCGAATACCAGGCCGCGAACACGGTCCTGTTTTATCTTGATGTCCGCAGTGAAGTCCGCACTCGGCACAGCCTGGACGCGGCGTTGGCCAGCGGAAAAAAGATTGTGGTGCCGTACTGTATTGAAGGTGAAGTCCTCGAACTCTTTCATCTCGAATCGATGGACGAGTTGTCCCTCGGGATGTACCGCATTCTTGAGCCGAAGACCGAACTGCGCAGCCTGCCGCAAAAGCAGGTGCCGGTCGCGGAGATCGACCTGATCATGGTTCCTGGCGTGGCCTTCGACAAACGAGGCGGCCGGACAGGCCATGGCAAAGGGTATTACGACAAGTTGCTCGAACACGCCCGCCCTGAAACGCCGCTGGTGGCCCTCGCCTTTGAATGCCAGATGTTCCCCGAAATTCCGATGCAGTCGCATGACGTGTTCATGAACAAAGTGATCACGGAAGCCGCAGTTTATCCCGGACGAGGACGATCTGTGGTTGAGGGTTAAGGGATCAGAGTCCAGGCAATAACTCTCGCCAACCGCCGTCCAAATCCGCATTTCAACCCTCAACCCTCAACCAGCCCCATATGCCCGCCACCATTGACGACACATACGCCGAAGCCTTTCGCAGCATTTACACCGAGGTGCTGATCACGGCTCAAAATCGCCGCTGGCTGGATCATGCCTGTCAGGCGGCGACCGGGCATGCGTCGAGCAGTATTTTCTGCGATTGTGAAGCTGCGATCGATCGCTATGTTGGGCCGGGGGGCGACGATTCGTTCGCCACGCCGGATGGACGCCTCGGCGCAATCGTGCAGTTTCATGTGCCTCGCTTTCGCAAGGATCGGGTCGAGCATCTGGAAAAAGTGCTGCTGAAACGTCTTAGCCAGAATGTGCTGACATGCCCGACGACTGCCTGTTTCAACCTGCTTGATACCGATCTCTATTTCAAACTCGGCCGCAAGATTGCCTTGTTCGGCGACGGGCATCAATTCCGCGCTCGACGGTTTGGACGCAAAGTCTGGGTCTTGCCGATTATGAGCGGCGAGTTCGTGATGGATCGCCGCTTCGGTTTCACCGACGGCATCATGGGGGGCAACTTGTGGTTCTTCGGTGAAACACCGGATGCCGCGTTGGATGCCGCCGAACGAGGCGTGGCGGCACTCGCGGCCTTTCCCGGCGTGATCACACCGTTTCCCGGCGGCGTGGCGAGCAGTGGTTCAAAAGCCGGCAGCCGGTATTCGTTCCTGTTCGCCAGCACGAATCATCCGTTCTGCCCGACGTTGCGCGAGAAGCTTGGCAGTGAATCGCGGGTGCCGGCGAATGTGACGGCCATTCAGGAAATCATCATCAACGGCCGGGACCTGGAAACCGTCGCCGCCGCCACGCAAGCCTGTATCGCCGCCACGGTCGACACGCCGGGCCTGGTGCACATCTCCGCCGGCAACTACGGCGGCAGACTGGGGAAGAGCTTCATCTATTTGAAGCCAAAGGATAGGCAAGAGGCCTGAGGGTCGAGTCAAGAGGTTCGACTCAGGCGATTTCCTCTCGCCTCGAACCACTCGCCTCTCGCCTGTTATCGCGACAGCCCATACCGCTTCATCTTGTTGTACAGCGTCACCCGGCTGATGCTGAGTTCTTTCGCGGTTTTCGTGCGGCTGAAGCTGTTTTTGAACAACGTCTGCTCGATGATCTCCCGCTCTGTGAGCGCGATCTGGCCGCCGAGGCTGCGTTCCAGCGGCTTCAAACTGCTCGTCTGGCTCGGCAGCACCACCGTCGGATCATTCGCCGGGCCGGCCGTGCCTGTCAGAATGTGCGACGGAAGATGGGCGGCTTTCAACTGGCCATCGCGGCAATAAATCACGGCCCGCTGAATGACGTGTTCCAACTCACGCACGTTGCCCGGCCACGGATAATTGACCAGCGTATCCAGCAACTGTGAATCGACGTCATCGATACGAATCTGATGTTTCTGGGCGAACTGCCGAATGAATTTCTGCGCGAGCGGCACAATGTCGACCTTGCGCTGCCGCAACGGCGGAATCGTGAACTTCAGCATATTCAAACGGTAGTATAAGTCCGGCCGAAAACGGGCCTGTTCCACCAGCGGTTGCAGATCAAGATTGCTGGCGACGACCAGCCGCGCCTGAGAGTGCTGCGTATGATTCGACCCAACCGGCTCGAATTCGCCCGTCTCGATCACGCGGAGCAGTTTGACTTGCTGCTCGGGGCCGAGTGCGTCAATTTCATCGAGCAGCATCGTCCCGCGCCGAGCGGCGAGGAACTTGCCATCCTTGTCGGCATGAGCACTGGTGAACGCCCCTTTGACATGTCCGAACAATTCGCTTTCGATCAGTTCCGACGGCAGCGCGCCGCATGCCACGGTGATGAACGGCTCATGCCGGCGCGGCGAGACTTCATGAATCAATCGCGACAGGTACGTCTTGCCGGCACCTGTTTCGCCAATCAGCAGGATGGTGACATCGTGCCGCGCGGCGACTTCCAGATCGGCCAGCATCTGCCGGAGTTGCGGCGAGAAGGTTTCGAACCGCCGACTGATTCCGGCCAGCACGGTGGAAGACTGGCTGTCGGTAGTCGGTATGTTCGGCGGCGGTTCCGGCTGAACCAAATCACGCACGGCATGCAGTAATGCCTGGCGATCCCACGGCCCTTTGACGCGCGTCACTCCGGCGATATTCGTCCAGTTGAGCAATCCCAGGGGGCAGTCGTCCGGGGTGAGCACGGCGAACTTCGTCAGCGGATAGCGTGCGCGGACCGATTCGAGGGCCTCGGTTTCCAGTCCCAGGTTGCCTGCTGTGCGCCGCAGATCAGCCAGGACCGCCTGCGGTCGCAGCGTTCGTGACAAATCGAGGAGTTCGTCAGAGGAATCGCAGGCGCGGATTTCCGCTTTGCCCTGCAACGCCGCCGGGAGTTCCGCGATCAATTCGTGATCGCGACTGAAGACCAGAATCACGGGTGATGTCAGCATCCGATAGCTCCACTGTCGGCGATGAATGTTCGGAGCGACCACAGGCATCGTGTGATGAGCTGCGTGTCGCGTGGTTGACAGCAGATACAAATGGGATGCCGAAGCGCTTCCAACGGCTGACATTTTGTCAGCGGGAGTGTTCAACCGCTGATGCGAAGCGAGTTTGCGCGTTCAGCGTCTGAATGACGCCGCGGGCGTGTTGCCCCAGCATGATGCCAAACATCAACATCGCGAGGCATCATTGTGGCCAAGTGGCGACAAGGTGATTGATTAACGAGCGGGGGACGTAAGTCCCTTGATTGTGCGTTCTATGTTATTCGACGCGGCATACAGGGGGCTGACGCCCCCCGCTCGAAAATCGGTCCAGGCCGATCAGCGTTTCTTCTTTTTCTTCCCGCCGCGATTGCCATCGCCATTGGCCGTGCGAATGATGGACGTGTCCTTGTCGGCGGCTTGCTGCATCTTCTTCCACAGATCACCGATGCGCGAACCGGCACCGGGCGGAGTCTCGGTCGGCGGGGAATTCACCGCGGCGACTTCGTCTGTGTCCGGTCCCAGGGGCGGGCTTTTCTTCGCTAGCTTATTCAACGTCCAGCGTTCGATCATGCCCCACACGCTGCTGGAGATGAAGTACAGACACAAACCGGCCGGCACGCGGTAGAACATCGCTCCCATGAAAATCATCATGTAATTCATCATCTTCTGCTGCATCGCCTGCTCTTCATCCGCGGGCGGCGGCATCATCATCTTCTGCTGGAAGAACATTAGAGCCGTCGAAATGATTGGCAGCAGATTGAAGTCGGTCCAGCCAAACCACGGGACGGTGAAGCCGAGCGGAAACAGCGCATCCGGCGATGCGAGATTATCAATCCACAGGAACCGCGCCATCCGCAGATCGACCGAGCCGGAGAGTGCCGTGTAGAGACCGATGAAGATCGGCAGTTGCAGGAAGACCGGCAAGCAACCGGAGAGGGGGTTGTAATTGTGCTTGCGGAACAACTCCATCTGCGCGCGAGCCAGCTCTTCTTTCTGGTCTTTGTGCTTGAGTTGGAGTTCTTTGATCTTCGGTTGGAGTTCTTTCATGCGCTGCATGTTGTGGGCCTGATGCCGGGAGACCGGGAACATCAACAGCCGCACGCAGACGGTCAGCAGAATAATGGCGACGCCATAACTGGCCCCCATCGCATGAAACGTATTCAGCATCCACAGCATGGCGCGGGCGATGACATTCACATAACCGAAGTCGACAATCGCCTCGGCGTTCATCCCCTCCAGCAGTTCCTGGCGTTTCGGCCCCGAGAACATGCGGTACTCATGCTGCACCGGGTCCGACTCATCGCTGGCGGCGGGCAGCTTCGCCTCGGCCGTCAGCAGCACGCTGATATCACTGAATTTCTTATCTTTGACCGGACGCACGAGTTGCGCGCGTGAGCCGACAACGGTCGGCGACTTCAACTGATCGCCCAGCGGCTCGACCAGCCCGGCGAAATACTTCACGTCGATGCCGATGTATTTGATCGGAGCCGTCCAGGTTTCGATCTTGCCGGCGACATCCTCATCGAAAACTTCCGTCGCGGTCATCTGCTCGCGACTGATCCCACCCTGAGCGTCGAAGAATGCGAGCCGCAGATCACGCCATTTCGATGAGTTTTCAGCATCTTCCAGGGGCAATCCCACCGGGCCTTGTAGAAGGTATTTCAGTTCCACCGGCTGTTTGCCGCGATTGTGGAATTCCAGGGTCAGGTAGAGGTTGTAGCCCTCGAAGATTCGATGGCGGGCTTTCGGGTCGGCCAGTTCCGCATGGGGTAGCTCCCTCATTTCATAACGTTTGATGACTTCGAGCATGCCATCGGGAGAGACCAGGCGGAAGGCGGCCGTCCGCGGTGTGAGGGAATCGTCGATCACTTCCCAGTTGAGGAGCCGGTTGCCGCCGGGCGGCAGTTGCTCGTCGATCGCGGGAATGGCGGTTTCAAATGTCAGCCGATCCGCCAACGGGTCGCTGCCGATGACTTTCATCGGCTGATCGCGCTGGCGAAATTCCGGGTAGTCGTTGAGTTCAATCGTGCGCACCGAGGCACCGAGTGAAGTCAGCTCGACCTGCATGAAGAAGTCGGACTGCAAATCGAGCGAGCCGAGCGTCACCGTGCGGGCGGGATGCTGAGGCACGCCTTTGCGTTCCGGCAGTTCCACGACGGCATTCGCAATTGCCAACGCATCCGCCGGTTGATCGTCGGCGGACAATAATTTTTCAGTCGCATCGTCCGCGGGAACTTTCGCCGCGGGTTTGGGAGGCGCAGGGAAGAACTTCGGCATGACGAAGTTCATCCAGCCGATCCAGATTAACAATGACAGCGAGAGAAAGGTCAGGAACCGCCGTTGGTCCATGGCGTGGAATTACCGACCGTCTTCAAGACGGTCGCCTAAGAAGTTGTCGAGGTCCGGGTTGTCGTAGATTTTCTGCTTGGTGGCTTTGTAATCGTACTCGACACGGCGGAAGCGAACGATGTTGCCGTCCAGCACCACATACGACGACCGCTTGTCGCCGTTGCGGGGTTGGCCGACGGAGCCGACGTTGATCAGCACCTTTTGGGGGCCGAGTTCATACTGAAAGTCGATTTCCTCCGGTGCGAGAAAATTCAGGCTTTCGGTGAAGACGCCGGGGATATGGGTGTGTCCCTGGAAACAATATTTCGCCGGATCAACCAGCGAAAAGATCCGTTCCATCTTGCGTTGATTGTAAATGTCTTCCGGAAAGACGTATTCGTTCAGCGGATTGCGGGCCGAGCCATGGACGAACAGCAGATTGGGTTCGCGAAACATGCGGGGCAGTTCCCCGAGGAATTCCCAGCGTTTTTCCGCTTCCGGGCCTTTGCCGTTTTCAAGCATTTTGCGCGTCCAGAAGACGGCGCGCTCGGCACTGGCATTGAATCCCTCGGGGTCGAATAGCGCCGCTTGATCGTGGTTGCCGAGCAGGCACATCTGGCAGGCCATCACCAAGTCGATGCATTCACACGGATTGGGTCCGTAGCCGATGATGTCGCCGAGGCAGTAGATTTCGGAGATGCCTTGCTGCCGGATATCGGCGAGAACCGCCTGGAATGCTTCCAGGTTGGCGTGAATATCGCTGATGATGGCGCGCAAGAGAATCCCCCTGAAAAGGCCGCTGCGCACTACCTGTCGCCGCAAACCGATTTCGTAGTGTAGTTTGCCGCGATTTCCCCGGTCAAGCTAAGGTGATATTTCAGACAGGATTTCGAGATATCAAGCCAATGCGCGGAGGGAGAGGGGAGAGTGTTGAGGAACTGCGGAAGCCGGTGGTTGTACAGAATGTAGAGCACTTGCTCCGCAAGTGCAAAAAACACTTGCGGAGCAAGTGCTCTACATTGTCGAACTAAATCGCCACCAGGGAACGTGCTCCGAGCGAGGAGCACGCAATCGGCATTCCTCGCTCGCGCTTCGGGCTTTTTATAACGACTTATCCGCCTGATACCTCGCCACCAGGTCCGGCTGGACCTTATCGCGCACGGTACGCCAATTGATGCGCAGCCGATTCGCGGCGGCGACGTAACTGCCGTCGAGGGCGAATGCCAGCGAGGCGTAGTGCTGCATCAGTTCGTCCATGGTCAGATGTCCCACGAGCATGTCGGCAGACAACTTCTGCCGCACCGTGGTTGGAACACCAGCGACTGCGGCTGGCGAGGGCCGATACGAACCGCGAATCATTACATTTCGCACGCACTGCTCCAGTTCGCGAATATTTCCCGGCCAGGCGTAATCTTTGTCGAGATGTTTTGTGATCCAATCGACCACTTCATCCGCCAATATCGCGGCTTCTGTTGGGTCATCTGTGATAATCCGCTGCGCGAGAAACTGGACCAGATGCGGCAAATCATCGGGAGAGTCGGCGAGTTGATCGCGGAGTGTCGGCGTCTGCACGATGTCGGCGCAGAGTCGATAGTAAAGGTCTTCGCGAAACCGGCCTTCGCGAATTTCTACCGCCAGATCGCGATTGGTCGCTGCGACAATCTTGCCGCGAAACTCCCGCTGCCCGATCTCGCCGACGCGTTGAAAGATGCGTGATTGCAGCACGCGGAGCAGCTTCACTTGCAGGGAAACATCGAGTTCGCCGATTTCATCGAGAAAGACGGTGCCCGCCGCACCGCACGTTTCCAGCCAGCCCACCCGATCCACCATCGCGCCGGTGAATGCTCCCTTGCGATGCCCGAACAACTCGGACTCGATCAATGTCGGGGAGAGTGCGGACAGGTTCACCGGATGAAAATCGGTCAGGCTTTCCACGGTGAACGACTCGGTCCGCGCCTCGAACGGGATGAAGCGGGCATGACCAATCGCGAGGGCGACCAGTTCCTTCCCGGTCCCGGATGGCCCCAGGACCAACGTGGGGATATCGCCCAGACTGCGATACAAGGTCCGCGCATAGCGGCGCATGTCGTGGGAAAAGATCGATTGCCAGACGGCGGCCCGTAACTGGGCGATAGGCATGGAGCGGCCAATGAGCCACTCGAAAATGCTGGTGAACGCGCGATGCAACTGGAACAATACCGCAAACGCATGGGCCGGATCGTAATTCGACGGCAGGCGGCGTTCCGGCAAATGGAGATACTGCTCGAACTCCGCCCGGAACTCCCGCCAGATCCGGGCGACATCATCCCCCGGTCGGCGACCTGGATCGGCAATCAACCCGGCGTCGAACCGCGGCATGTACCGGGCATAGAGTGCATAAAGCACGACATCTTCATAAATGCGCAAGTCGTGTTCCGTTGCACGATTGCCGGCGACAATCCGCCGGCGAATAGTGACCGCTAACTCGGCAGCGCGATCACGCAGGCTCGGCAGATGCGGCGATTCCGCTTGGGCGGGATCAATCGGTCTCCAATGGACCACGGCTGAGCCGGAGTGAAGATCGATTCCCAAAGCCTGCTGTTCGAGTTCGACCCGCTCCGGGAGAAACGGATTGCAATACCCGATGGCGGAAAGTGCCGTCGCGCTGGAACGCTCGACATCGTCGATGATTGACATAACCCACCCACGTAAAGAATCATTTTATGAATGTCATGCTACATAAGATGTCGTATCCGCGTCAAATCCCGTTGTAAGTCAATTTAAGGCATTCGCATTAAGTCTCACCCGTAGATTGACTTAGGAAATCATGCCATCCACGGCACAAAATTGGCTTTACGCCAACCGGTGTGCTAAGATGGCCGCAAACCCATTTGTGCATGCGATCAGAGCCGCCCAGCGTTTCGCCCGTCTCAAGCTTGAGGAGTCGGTCATGCCGGAAGTTGTCTGTGTCGTTCTCGGCGTGATGGTGGTGCTGATCGGCATTCCGATCTACGCGTTCAGTTTGTTAACACAATTGCGCGAACGGCAGGACGAGGGCTTCAAGTCGCTCCGCAAAGAGGTCCGCGAACTCAAGCAGGAACTCGCCAAACGACGTGCTGCGGACGCGAAATCGCTCGCCCCTGAAACCGAACCAGTGGTTCAAACAGTCACTCCCCCGGCTCCAAAAGTATTGGCCAGTTCTCCACCCGTCGTCACGTCACCAGTGGAAGCGGAAGAGTTCGATACCCCGGCGGCACCTATTTTCGAGCCGGAACCGATCCTGGAAACTGCCGCTCATGCATGGCCCATCGAGGGATCGCGTCCGAAATCGACACTCGACTTGTTGAGCGAACGTGCTTCCGTTCAACCCGAGCCTCAAAAATATTCGCCGCCACCGCCGCGCACGCCAAGCAAGTTCGAGACGGCCGCGGTGGAAACGCTGGAGAAGATCTGGAGCTGGATCATCGTCGGCGAAGAACATATCCCAAAAGGGGTGTCGATGGAGTACGCCATCGCCAGTCAGTGGTTGCTGCGACTCGGAATTCTGATTCTCGTCATCGGCATCGGGTTCTTCCTGAAATATTCGTTCGATAAGAATCTGATCTCGCCCGTCGCGCGGGTCGGTATGGCGGCCATTGCCGGCTTGAGCTTGATGACCGCCGGCACGCGGCTGTTAGGCGGCCGTTATCATCTGTTCGGCCAAGGCCTGATGGGGGGCGGACTCGCGACGCTCTACTTCAGTGCCTTCGCCGCCAAACAGTTTTACGGCCTGATCGACCCGATGGAGGCCTTCGCGGTCATGGGGGTGATCACGGTTCTCGCCGGTTTCGCCGCCGTCCGATTCAACTCGATGCTGGTGGCGATTCTCGGAATTCTCGGCGGTTACGGTACGCCTTTAATGCTCGATTCCGCACCGGTCGATTTCGTCGGCCTGTATGGTTACATGCTGATTCTCGGCCTCGGCGTGCTGGCGGTGTGCTATTGGAAGAATTGGCCGCTGGTCAATCTGCTGAGTTTCCTCTGCACCTATGGCCTCTATTTCTATTCGATTCGGGCCTACAACAACGGCGAGTTCTGGCATGTCATGCCGTTCCTCACGGCATTCTTCGTGCTGTTCTCGACGATGACCTTCCTCTACAAGCTCGTGAATCGTAAACAGTCGAATCTCCTCGACCTCGCGGCACTGCTCGTCAACGCGTTTATCTACTTCGGGGAGAGCTATCGCCTGGTGCAGCCGATTTACGGCAAGGAATGGGCCGCCGCCGTGACGCTGGGGCTGGCCTTGTTCTACACCCTGCACATCTACTACTTCCTGGTCCGCAAACTAGTGGATCGCGAATTGTTGATCAGCTTCCTCGGGTTAGCGTCGTTCTTCGTGATCGTCACCGTGCCGCTGATTCTGTCGGAGCAATGGATCACCGCCAGTTGGGCCGTGATGGCGCTTGTCCTGCTGGCGATTGCCCGGCAGTTGGGCAGTCACGCGTTGAAGACTGTGAGTTACATTCTGTACGGCATCGTGCTGTTCCGGTTCGGCTTCACGGACTTGCCGAACCAGTTCCTGGCACCCGTCGGCGCGGATATGACATGGTCGCAGTACTGGCCGCAACTGATCGAACGCCTGGTGATGTTTGGTGTGCCGGTGCTGTCGCTGGCCGGAGCCTACCGCGTGCTGGCCTCGTGGAAGCCTGACGCTTCGGCGGCTGTTTCGCGTGAGAACGATCTGCCGAATTTCGATTCTTCAAACTGGGCACTCCGTGCGATTCTCATGTCGGCGTGCGGGTTGTTGTTCCTCTATCTGCATCTCGAAGTGAACCAGTCGGTTGGTTATGCGTATGCTCCGCTGAAACTGCCGATGCTGACCCTGTTGTGGCTGGGGTTCTGCGGCGTGTTGCTGTGGGAAGCTATCGTGCGGGAAAGCCAAACGCTGACGGCAATCGTCATCTTTGGGCTGTTCGCCGTCCTGGTGAAATTGTTCGCGGTCGATGTCCCCGCCTGGTCGCTCACGGAAAGTCTGGTCTACGGTCAAAACTACTCCTTCCGCGATGGCTTATTGCGTCTGTTCGACTTCGGCATCATCATCGCCTTCTTCGGCGGGGCGTATCTGGCGATGTCGCGCAAGCAGGCGACGCTCGACGCCTCGGCGTTGTTCGGCGTCTGTGCGATGGGGGTGCTGTTTATCTTTTTTACGCTCGAACTCAATTCGTTGCTCTCGCATTTTCTGCCGGAAATGCGGCCCGGCGGCGTGTCGATTCTCTGGTCGCTGTTCGCCTTCAGTTGGCTGCTGCGTGGAATCTGGAAGAATGCTCGATCGCTGCGGTATGCGGGGTTGGCGTTGTTCGCCATCGTGATCGGTAAAGTCTTCTTCCGCGATCTCGCCGAACTCGATCAGTTCTATCGCATCATCGCCTTCATCGTGCTGGGCATCGTGGTACTGGCCGGTTCGTTCCTGTATCTTAAGTATCGCGAGACGTTCGCCATCGAAACGGAGGATATTTCGTAGGGCGGGTCGAGTCCGCGAGGCCCACCGGAATGTCTGTTTCACAGGCGGAGGTCAGCATGCGACGCAATTTGATTCTCGGTAGCCTCACTGTGTGTTTGCTGGCAACCTGCGTCTTCATCGGCGAGGCACTGATTGATACCTCGGCGGCGTTGACCGAAACGTCCACGGCGCGCGGGATCGTGTTTCATGATGCCAATGGCAATCAGAAGTTCGACGACGGCGAGCAGCCCCTGCCAAATGTTCGCGTCACCAATGGGGCTGAAATCGTCCTGACCGACGATAACGGTCGTTATGCGATTCCCGTTACTGACGATGCAATTCTTTTCGTGATCAAACCGCGCGGTTACCGCACGCCGCTGAGCGTGGACATGCTGCCCCGATTTTATTATGTCCATAAGCCCAACGGTTCACCGGAATCGAAATTTCCCGGCGTCGCATCGACGGGACCATTGCCCGAATCGGTCGATTTCCCGCTCACGCCGCAGGAAGAACCGGAACAGTTCCAGGCGATTCTATTTGGCGATACGCAGCCACGAAATCAGAAGGAAGTCGACTTCATCGCCCATGATGTGATTGAAGATTTGATCGGAACGCAGGCGGTGTTCGGTGTCACGCTCGGTGATATCGTCTTCGATGATCTCGCCATCATGGAACCTCTGAATCGCACGATCGCGCTGCTGGGCATCCCCTGGTACAACGTGATTGGCAATCACGACATTAATTACGACGCCAAGCATCGCAAGCACGCCAACGAAACTTATGAACGAGTTTACGGTCCGTCGTATTATTCCTTCGACTACGGTCCGGCTCACTTTCTGGTGCTGGATGACATCAACTGGCAGATTGACGACGTGTCCGGCAAAGGGAAGTACACCGGTGGCTTCGGTCCCGAGCAGATCGCCTTCATCAAACGCGATCTGGAGTTGCTACCGGAAGACCAGTTGGTCGTGCTGATGATGCACATTCCGCTCTTCGGCGTTGAAGACCGGCAGGAGGTGTATCGCCTGATCGAGCAGAGGCCGTTCTGTATTTCGATTTCCGGGCATACGCATTATCAGGAACATCGTTTCCTGACCGATGCCGACGGCTGGAAAGGTCCGCAGCCGCATCATCACATCGTGAATGTCACCGTCTGCGGCAGTTGGTGGAGCGGCGCGCCGGACGAGCGGGGCATTCCGCATGCGATGATGTCGGACGGGGCACCGAATGGATACTCGATCATCGAGTTCAACGGGCATGATTACCGGATGGAATTCGTGCCTGCCGGTCGGCCGCGTGATTACCAGCTGCAGATTCACGCGCCGGAGGTGATCGCTGTCGACAAGGTGGCCGAGACGGATGTCTTGGTCAATATATTCGCCGGTTCGGAGCGTTCGATCGTGGAAATGCGACTGGGTGCTGGCGATTGGACACTGATGACGAGAACGGCGGTCCCCGATCCCGCCTTGCTGGCGGCAATCGCCCGGGAAGCCGACTTGCTGGAATTGAAGACCGGTGCCTGGACGCGTTTGCCGAAGCCGATGAAGTCGCCCCACATCTGGAGTGCGAAACTTCCGACGCACGTGCCGGCGAGAACGCACGCCATCGAGATTCGCACGACCGACATGTTCGGTGCCACGCATTACGGCCGGCGAGTGATCCGCGTCAGTCCATAGGGAACAGGCGCGCCAAAGCATTACCAAGCTGCTCAGAATGACCGGTGTGAGAACTTTTGACGCCGCTCGCAACTTATTATGGTAAAACGCCTTAGATGCATAATCACATGTTGAATTGAGGGTGGTGGATTTCCGGTTAAGCTACAAAACGTGCGCCGCAAATCGGCACATGTGGGGCATATTTTCACCACGATTCGCCAGCAGTACTTCGCGTCTTTGATGAACATCCCGGAATTTCAAAGAAAATTAATTGATCGCTGGGGAATCAGGGGTGTTTGCGGACTTTACGCAATTTTCCGATTTGCTACTTTTTTACCTTGACTCTCGCATTAGGGAGGAATTACCCTAAAAATCGGAATATTAGACGGATTTTTGAAGCCGCGCTCAAAGACACCTTTTTTCAGGATTGCTACAGCGTAGTGGCGAAGTTTTTGGGATGACGGCGAACTGTGAGTTCCATGTTTGAAGGGGAGAGAATGATGAAATTGTGGAAGGTTCTGTGTATCGCTGTCGTCGCCGCCGGAATGGCGGCGCCCACCCAGGTGCAGGCGCAGGGATTTGACATCTGCGACTTCATCAACATTCCGATTCTGTGAGACGACTCGAACGAATGCAACTGCGACGTATCGGAAGGTGACATCGAGACCCTGCAAGGCCAGATTGACTCGCTGGCAGGACAACTGTCCACGACGAACAACAACGTCGCCGCGTTGCAGGACCAAATCGAGGGCTGCTGCGGCGATGTCGCCGATCTGCAAGCCCTGGTCGACGCGCTGGTTGAAGACGCGGGGGGCGAATGCGAAGTTCTGAGCGATGGCATTCTCACGACCTGCGCCAGCGGTTGCGTGAATACCGACACCGATGAAGCCAGCTGCGGTGCCTGCGTTGAAGATGGCGGCGCGGTTTGCGAACCCGGTGAAGAATGCGTCGATGGCGGTTGCGAAGTCATTCCCTGCCCGGCTCCGGCAGGCGATCCGAATTTTGAATGTAACGAAGCGGTTCGCAACGAGGACGGGACGTGCACTTACGTCGTCATCGCCAACAAGAACGGCGACAATTGCGACGACAACCGGCCCTGCACCGGGCCGAATTCCGAGAAGTGCAACAACGGTACCTGCCTGTCGAACGGCAATACGCCGTGCGATACCGGCGAGACTTGCGCCGAAGAATCCGACGCTCCGGGCGGATACGTCTGCGTGCCGGACAACGACTAATCGTTTCGATAACGGTTAAGTATGGTGACTGAACGAGATGACTGATTCTTGGAAACCGGGATCAGTCATCTTTTTTAAAGCGATGGATTTCGCGACCTTTCCTGTCCCTTAACGAGTACGGAGTTCAATCTTGGTTCGACTCGATCTTTGGGGTTGCTTTCGGTCGGCCGGCCGGAAATAGTAGATACCGACGATCATGCGCGACTACGGAAGGTTGCCGGGATGCATCACAACCGATCCATAATCGAGGTATGACAAGTGATCCAGAATTCACGCAGCACGGCCGTTAGTGCGGCAGCGGCTTTTTCTCTGACGGGTGCGTTTCTCTCCGCCCTGGCACTCGCGCAGCACGGGAAGAATGCGGCCGATTGCGGCGCGGGCGACTGCTCGGCCGTCATCGCCAGTCGCTGGGCTACGCTACCGCCCGGCGCCGACCTGAACACCGACGCTGGCGTGCCAGTGGCCCTGCTGGGCTTGATGTATTTCTCAGGTCTGGCGGCGTGGCTCTGGATTGCCTTCGGGCAACGCACGGTGTCGCGAACGACATACCGCACCGCGCAAGCCGTCACGGGTGCGGCCGCTGTCATCTCGGTAATCTATCTGGGGCTGATGGCCACCGCTGGGATGTGGTGCCCGTTATGCCTCGCCATCCACTTCGTCAACTTTGCGATGCTGCCGTTTGTCTAGCTGGCCGCGCCCGACGAGGCTGCAGAACCGCTGCCGTCGTTCGGCTGGCAGCTCACGGCGGCGATCTGTCTGATGCTGGCGGCGAGCGAACTGGCCATGTGGTTCGGCTGGGATTCCTACCGTTTACGCGGCCAGCAGCGGGCCATGGTCGTGGCGATGGGGCAATCTAACGCGACATATGCCGCCAACTTCCGCCCCGTTGTGCCTGCCGCGACGGATCAGACCTCAGCGACGCCGGCCGACTCACCCTCCCCCGAAGCCTTGTTGCTGGTCACAGCGGGCGAGACGCCGGCGGCGACGCTGGAGATCTTCACCGACGTGATGTGTCCCAGTTGCCGAACGTTTGAACAAACTTTGTTGAAGGACTATGTGCCGCTGTTTCAGGGGCGCTTGAACGTTGTGCTGCGGCATTTCCCCTTGTGCGGTGCCTGCAATCCCGGCAAAAGCAATCTGCATCCGTGGGCCTGCGAGGCGGCATATCTCGTCGAAGCTGCACGGCGGCAGAAAGGCTCCGACGTGGCGATCGCCTTCATGCACGAGATCGACCCGAGCCGCAAGTCGCCCCTCGCGCCTGCCGAACTCGAGACACTGGCCGCCAGGCTTGGCTTGGACGTCGCGAAGTTGACACAAGACGCCCAAAGCGCCGTGGTCAAAGAACGCATTGCCGCCGACGTGAAATTTGGCCAGGCGTCGCACTTGAACGCAACTCCCAGTCTCTTTCTCGATGGCCGACCGGTTGACCCGGTCGTGCGGAACCAGGCGGGATTCTGGCAGGCCGCCGCCACACGTGCAGGTGTCGCTCAACCCGCGATAGCCGCGAAATCGAATGAGGAGCCACCGGTCGATGCGGCCGTGCTGCTGGACTCCGACCCGGATAAAGACCGAAAACTGGAAGTCGCCAAATCGATCCTGGCAATGAACGACTTCGATCTCGATTCCGTATTGAATGCGGCTGAGGCAGCCAAGGTCTACAAGGACACGTCCAAAATCGATTTGAACAAGAACGGGAAAATCGAGCTGGCCGAAATCGCGTCCGGGATTCGGCACATCCAGCAAGGAACGGGCAGTAAAGACCTGACACAGGTGGAACCGAAGCCGAAGGTCAAGAGCAAAACGAAAGAAGCTCCGCGGCCGTCGACGGTATTTCCCGGCGATGTCTTGCCACTGTCCGGGCCGACGCTGGATGGTCAGCAATTTGACCTCGCCCAGTGGAAAGGCAAGCCTGTCATCGTCGCTTTCTGGGCGAGCTGGTGCAGCCATTGCGTGGACGAGACCGCCGAGCTGAAGCGGCTCTATCAGACGTATCACGACCGCGGGTTGGAGATCGTCGGCATCAGCGCCGACCGCGATGCAGCGCAGGTGGAGAAGTTCGTCCAGCAGAATGAACTCCCCTGGCCGCAATTGATGTCCGCCGACCCAAAAACGCGGGGCATGCGGAACCCTTGGTCGACGCTGGCAAACGTACGCGCCCTGCCGAGTTTATTCCTGATCGGAGCCGACGGCAAAGTCGCCGATGTCCATCTCCGCGGTCGTAAAATCGAAATGGCCGTTGCCGATGCGATGAACGTCGAGCCTGCGGCCGAAGATGTCGCTGCGCAGGAAAGTGAGAAACTCAAAGCCGCCCTGATCCGTCCTGTCGATTCCAAGCACGTATCCAATCCGCTGCAAATCGGCGATTCTGTCATGATATCCGGCTCCACCATCGACGGCGGCCACTTCGACGTCGCCTCGCTGAAAGGTAAGGCGGTCCTTGTTGCCTTCTGGGCCACTTGGTGCCCGCATTGCCGCAAGGAGTTACCGAAGTTGATGAATCTCCACAACCGCTACCGGGATCGCGGCCTCGAAATTGTCGGCATCAGCCTTGATCGCAATTCCGACGATTTGCAGACCTATTTGGGAGGTCAGCCGCTCCCTTGGCCGACAATATTTATGGACCAGGAGGGTCTGCGGCATTTCAATAATCCGCTGGCCTACTGGTTCGGCGTAAAGGGCATTCCTGCGCTCTTCCTGCTGGATCAGGAAGGCCGTATCGCGGCGCTTAAGCCGCGCGGAGCGGATTTGGAAGCAGAAGTGGCGAAATTGCTGGGCCAGGCCCCGCCAGCCACTGCGACGAAAACGGACGAAACTGCGGCGGCTGCGGAGCCGCCTCCGGCCACCGCCAATCCACCGAAGGCCGTTGCCAAGGCTGCCGCACCTCCTGCACTGCTGGCCGATGCCGCCAAGCTGCGAAATGCGGCCGCCGTCATGATCAAACGCTACGACACCAATCAGGACGAAGTGCTGGTCCCCGAGGAATGGTCGAAATCAAAGGTCGATTACGGCCGGTTCGACGGCGATAAAGACGGCCGGCTGACGGTCGATGAGATGGTCTCCGCCGTCCAACTGGTACAACGATTCAAGGCCGTACAAGCCAGTCAGAAGAAATCGCAGCCCCCCGTTCCAGTGCCGGAAGCCGCGATCGTCCCCTGACCGCGAATCTCCCAGAGAACCGGGGTCTCACGCCGTCCGGCTGATGAATCTAGTGGGCTATCCCGCGGGGATGCGCGGTTCCAGCCAGTCGAGTACGGTTTCGCAGATGCTTTGCCAACCGGTGTCTTTGAAGACTTCGTGCAATCCGCTGGGATACCCGATGAACCGCGTGTCGGTGCTGGAGGTGGTCGCGAGCCAGCGCTCGGGGACTGCGGGGTCGGTGGTGTGGTCGGCCATGCCTTGCAGAATCAAGACCGGCTGGCGGATTTGTTTCGCATCGCGATGGGCCTGCTTCAAGGCGGCGAGCATCGCGAAAAACCAGCGAACCGTAACCGACCGGTGAATCAAAGGATCGGAATTTCGCAACTCCAGGAAGTGCCGATCGCGGGTGAGATTGTCCTCGCGGATGTCGGTCCGCAGATGGGTGCGCGGCGCGATCACCGCCAGCACACGCCCCAGCATCCACTTCCACTGCGGGATCGGCAAGGCGACTCCGAGCAGCGGGGCGGACAGGACAAGAGCCGCCCAATTCAGGGTCCGCGTCTCGACGTAACGTGTCATGATCAAGCCCCCCATGCTGTGGCCGAGCAGAGCCGTCCGGGCTGGATCGAGTTGGAACTCGCGGACGATCTGATCGAAATCTTCGAGGTAGCGGTCAAAGCACGGAACATCGCAGCGAAGGCCTTCGGACCGGCCATGTCCGCGCAGATCAGGCAGAATCACCTGCCAACCGCGGGCGAGGAAGGGCTGCATGACATGCGTATTCCGGCCGCCATGTTCGCCGACACCATGACACCACAACATCGTGCGGGTGGAAGTGCCGTAATGCCGGACGAACAACTTGACGCCGTCCGACATTGTCAGCCAGTGAGTTTCAGGGACAGTCTCCATAACGAACTAGCGTAGGCTCTGCCGCATGATTTGACCACGTTCCCGATGTCAGACTCTCGGGCGAACCCTGTTCATGCACGGACAGCCGTAGGGTGGTGCCGGGTGCTTTGACGAGGCCCACCGTCATGATGATGGGGGCCACAATTGTTGGAAGCTCCGCGTTGAGTTTAAATACGCGCAAGCGAGATACATAAGTCAGAAATGCCCTCTCGCAAAGGCGCAAAGACAGAGAGTTCGCCAAGAGAATTCTTTCACAACAAACATGAGATCTCGATTTCGCGATTACAAGATCGTCGGAAATTGATGCTTTCTGCTTTAACTCCTGATCGAATTCTTGGCGAAACTTTGCCTCTTTGCGCCTTTGCGTGAGATGCCTTTCCGAGATGTGCAGAGACCTGTGCCCACGAGGCGTGGCGAGGGGACTGGAAGATGTTGCAGTCTTTCGCGTTCTGTGGCGGATACGATATGATTCAATCAGCGACCTGAATCGACATCCGTCTGGGAAACGTGCGATGCATCCTTGGGACGAATATCAGCTTCTACAAACCCGGCGGCAGTTCTTCGGGCAGACGGGGCTGCGGGTGGGCGGGGTGGCGTTGGCGTCGTTGCTGGCTCAAGCGGGAGCAACGACCGCCGCTGAGCGGATGATGCCCGCCTTACCCGGGCTGCCCCATTTCGATCCGCGGGCCAAGTCGCTGATTTATCTGCACATGAACGGGGGGCCGTCGCAGATCGACTTGTGGGATCACAAGCCGATACTCAACGAGCATTTCGATAAGGATTTGCCAGACAGTGTGCGAAAGGGGCAGCGGATCACGACGATGACGAGCGGGCAAGCGCGGTTGCCGGTCGCGCCGTCGAAGTTCCAGTTCACGCAGCACGGCCAATGTGGAACCTGGGTCAGCGAGTTGTTGCCGCACACGGCGAAGCATGTCGATGACCTGGCCGTGGTGCGAACGGTGCATACGAATGCAATCAATCACGATCCCGCCTGCACGTTTGTGATGACGGGCAGCGAAGTTCCCGGCAAGCCGAGCCTTGGCTCGTGGCTGAGTTACGGTTTGGGCAGCGAGAGCAACAGCCTGCCATCGTTCGTGGTCCTCACGCCGCTGTGGTCATCCGGGGCCGCGGCTCAGGCCTTGTTCACGCGGATGTGGAGCAGCGGGTTCGTGCCGGCAAGCCATAACGGTGTGGCGTTGCGCAGCAGCGGCGATCCGGTGTTGTATGTGCAGAATCCGGCCGGGGTCACTGCCACCGATCGCCGCGTGATGCTGGATGCCCTGGCGAAGTTGAATCAGAAAAGTTTCACACAACTGGGCGATCCCGATATTCAGACGCGGATTTCGCAATACGAAATGGCGTTCCGCATGCAGACCAGCGTGCCGGAACTCGTTGATCTCGCTGGCGAAACCAAAGCTACGCTGGAGATGTACGGACCGGAGGTCGAGCAGCCCGGCACGTTCGCGGCGAGTGCGATCATGGCCCGCCGCATGGTCGAGCGGGGAGTGCGTGTCGTGCAGATTCTGCATCGGGGCTGGGACCAGCATGGCAACTTGCCGCGCGATATCGCCTCGCAGTGTTACGACACCGATCAACCGATCGGGGCGTTACTCGCCGATTTGAAACAGCGCGGCCTGCTTGAGAGCACTATCGTGGCATGGGGCGGTGAGTTCGGGCGAACCGTCTATTCGCAAGGAACGCTTACGCACGAGAATTACGGCCGCGATCACCATCCCCGCAACTTTTGCATGTGGCTCGCCGGGGGTGGAATTCAAGGTGGCGTGGTTCACGGAGAAACGGACGACTTCAGCTACAACATCGCCCAGGACCCGTGCCACATCAACGATTTGAATGCGACGATTTTGGACTGCATGGGCATCGACCACGAACGATTCACGTACAAGTTTCAGGGTTTGGAGCAGAAGTTGACCGGCGTCGAAGGGGCGCATGTCGTGAAGGCCCTGTTGGCCTGACTTCAAAGTTTGCCGAGACTCGTGACCGAGTTCGGCTCGACCGCCGGTCCGCGGAATGTCAGATCGATTTGCCAGGCACCATCCTGCAACGGTTCGTGCCGGCTGACAAGCGCTTTGAGACATAAGCGTGTCCCGGCTCGGGGGCTGAAGGCGACGAGCAGGAGCGGCGAGCGAACTTCTTCCCGCGTCACCAGCGACATCCCTTCGATCGAGAGGGTACGGCTGACACCCGTGTATTGTTTCCAGAGCATGCTCTGCGGCGTCGATCCCGGCAGCGGAATATAGAGATGGGCATACGTCTGAAAGGATTTTTGTGGCGTGGCGGGAGCGGGTGCTGACTGTTCCGAGCGGGCATCGAGTCGCGTGATCAGGCCGCGCATGGCGGCGGCATCTTCTTCCGGGTTTTCCAGCGACGCATTCAGCGAAGCGAGCGGCCCGAGAATTTTCACGCCCTGCTCGACAGCGAGATCGACAACATCCGACGGCAGGTTCAGCGCCCCGCGCAGCCAGGCCTCGACCACCGGCCGCTCAAATTCCATGTCGTTCGAGCGGATCACCTGGCCTACGCGGCCATCGCTGAGTTGCACATAAGAACCCAGCGGATACATCGAAAGCGTACGGAGCAGGGCTTGCACGGCCGCCGGGTCGAATCGGCCGTCACTGGCGGCCTGCGTGATCGCTTGAATCGCAGCGTGGGGCAGAATGCCCGGCCGATGCGGCCGAGGCGCGGCGAGGGCGACGTAAACATCGGCCACAGCCGCGACGCGCGACAGGAAATGAATCTGGTCGTTCTTCCGCTGGCGAGGGTAGCCTGTCCCGTCTGGTCGTTCGTGCATCTGATACGCGATGTATGCGGATCGACGGGCAATGCCTTGCGTTCCCATCATTTTGTCGAAAATGCGGACCGGGTGTTTGCTGATTTCCAGCAGTTCGGACGGCCGCAGTTTTCGCGGTGCCAAGGCGACCTGCTGATCGATCATCAGCATGCCGGAATCATGAATCAGACAGCCGACGGCGAGTTCTTTCAGCGTTGCACGATCCAGTTTCAACTGCGAACCAATGGCGATCGCCAGCATGGATGTGTGCAGACTATGTCGGGCGGGGTAACCGCTGGAATGAGGATTCACCCCCAGGCTGACGAATAGGTCGCGCTCCGACTGCAAGTCCGCCAGCGCTTCATCCGCGATGCACGAAAGCCCATCGAGATCCAACCCCTGACCGGCGAGGAGCTTCTCAAACGCCGCGTCGATTTGAGCGACGGTCGCTTCCTGCCGTTCGATATACTCTTGTTTCAGGGACTCGTCATACGATTTGGCCTCTTGTTTCACAATTCCCTGCGCGAATGCCTCGCCTTGAGGCGGTAGACCCACTTCGGCCGGGTTCATCAGCCATTCGTCGAATTCATCTGTGATCGCATTGCGTTCGGGACAGGCGGGAGGACGGAGCGCGTCAGGCACATCCCGACTCGATCCCTGCGGTTTGCCGGCATGAATTCGAGGCAACTCACTGGTATGCACTCTGACAGACGACAACCCGCGCTCGCGAATCTTGTCGAGAAACGATTCATTGATGATCTGCCCTTCCGACAGCAGCAGCACCATCCGTTCATCGTGAATTGGCAGATGCAGCCTGACGCCGAGTCGCAGTTCCGCCGGGTCCAGCGAAGCGTAGTCGGCACTGTCCGTGGTCGATGCGGTGCTGTCAGCCAGCGTTTCCATCATGCGGCAGCTTTTCCGTTGGCGTCGGTGTCGAAGTCAGACTTCACAAGTCGATCAGAGTGAAGTATCGCGCTGAGTGACAATCCCAAACAGCGCGGGTGAAATTGGGATCCGCGTTCAGATTTTCTATCGAGTCCGCAGCAGGCTTGGATGATTAGAATCGCGAGTCAATTGCGGTTTTTGGTCGATGGCCTGCCGAAAATGCACAGTTCGCTCTTGGTCCGCAACTGCATGCGCGGCAAGGACGTTAAAATTGGAATTGTCAAACAGTTCCACCGCCGTACTACCGCTGCGGATTGCACCGCAGTTATCATTCAATGAGATCAACTTCGGCGGATGTGTTGGGTGGTAGCTGCGAAACATTGCGAGGTCGGCATGCGATTTATGCTCATCAGTCTTTTTGGCTGGCTTTGTCTTTTCCCCACAGGATCAGTTCAGGCGGACGAGTTTGCGCCGGAGGATCTGGAGTTCTTCGAGCGACAAGTTCGTCCACTGCTGGTCGAGCATTGCCAGCAGTGTCACGGCTCGAAGCAGCAGAAAGGGGGCCTGCGGCTTGATTCCCGCGCGGCAGCACTCCGCGGCGGCGAAACGGGGCCAGCAATGCTACCCGGCGAGGTCGACAACAGCCTGTTGATTGAAGCCATCAATTATGATCCCGACGGTTATCAGATGCCCCCGACGGGAAAGCTCACTGCCGAGCAGATTGCGATTCTTACCGACTGGGTCCGTCGGAAAGCCCCCTGGCCCGATTCACAGCCGGAGGTGACGGCCGACGGAACGCAGTTCGATCTCGCCGAACGCGCCAAGCATTGGTCATTTCAGCCGTTGCAGTCACCCCCTGTGCCGGAGGCGATTCCCACAGCCAACGCGAATCACCCCATCGACCGCTTTCTGGTTGCCCGCTTGGCCAATGCGGGCCTCAATTCCGCGCCGCTGACGGAGAAATCGTCACAACTGCGGCGATTGAGTTTAGAGTTGACCGGCCTGCCTCCCACGCCAGAGGAGTTGCGGACATTCCTCGAGGATCATTCGCCTGATGCCTATGAACGCACGGTGGATCGGCTGCTGGCGTCGCCGCGCTATGGCGAACGCTGGGCACGTCATTGGCTCGATCTCGTGCGTTTCGCGGAGACTTACGGCCATGAATTTGATTACGAAATTCGCTATCCCACTCCGTATCGTGATTACCTGATTCGCGCCTGGAATGCGGATGTGCCATACGATCAATTGGTGCGGGAACATCTCGCCGGGGATTTGCTAAGCGAACCACGCCGCGATTCCGCGAATGGCCGGCTGGAATCGGTGATTGGCACAGCATTCTGGTGGTTCAGCCAAGCGAAACATTCGCCCGTGGATATTCGTGGTGAAGAATGCGATACGGTCGACAACCAGATCGATGTCTTCAGCAAAACATTCCTCGGGCTGACAGTCGCCTGCGCCCGCTGCCACGATCACAAATTCGATGCCATCTCGCAGCACGATTACTACGCGCTGGCTGGGTACTTACAAAGTTCGCGGCAAACGCATGCCGATGTGACCCCGCCAGAGCAGACTGGGAATATTGTGCGTGCGTTAGCACGGCCAGATTTATCGTTCGATCCCCTCACGGACTCTTTGCCCCGTTGGCGTGCTGCGCTGGATCGCATGGCAACGTGGCTTGTTTCCACCAGCGATGCGACAACCAACGCGAAAGATGCCTGGCAAAAACGCACCCGCGAAGAAGCCGCGCATTCGCCCCGGCATCCCTTGCATGCCTGGTCGCGCTGGCCAAGCGAGGCAGGACAGGTGGCGGCATGGAAACACGACTTGAAGAATGCGGCGACTCAGACGCTGCCCATCACAGGCGGCGCATTCCCGGCCCCTAAATATTCAATCGAGGACAAGCTAGGCTGGTTGGACGAAGGTGCGGCGTTTTACCGCGAACCACGTGAGCGTTTTGTTTGGCTGCTGGGAGACACACCCGAACAACTCCTGCGCGGAATGGCGACGAGCGCGACGTGGATTCACAGCGGCATCGTCTCGCCGAAGTTGCAGGGCACATTCCGTTCGCCGACGTTCACCATCGACCAGCCGTATCTCGATTTCCTGGCGCTGCGCCGCGGCGGGTCGCCGAATCCGCTGCGCGGCGATTACAAGTCGGGACAGGTACATGTCGTCGTTGACGGGTTCCAGATCATTCGCGATCCCCTGTATGGCATGCTGACAACTCACATTACGCAGAGTGAGACGCTCCGATGGTTCCGTGCCGATTTGACACGCTTCCGGGGTCAGCGGGCGTATCTCGAAATCGAAGACGCGGATGACGGCGAGATCGTGATCGAAAGAATTCTGCTGCATGATCAGGGCGTCCCCGCGCTACCCAGCAATGAAGTTCTGCTCGACCCACTCACTGCGGACAGCGTGAAAACGCCTGACGATGCGGCGATCGCTTTTGTGCAGACGGTGCGCACGGTGCTTGGTCAACTGGAGCAGGAATCTCAAAACAAGTCGCCGGCATTTTCCGAGGAACAATTGCCGGCTGTTGCCGACATCGTGAATTGGATTTCGCGTGAAGCCGCGTTATTACCCGATCTGCCGGCACCGTCCGATCAGGCCATCGCTTTCGCGTCGGAACGCGGAAAACTTGTGGCAGCGCTGCCACGCAGGGATTTCACGTTGGCGATGACGGCAGGCACCTTGGAAAACGAATATCTGCTGATTCGCGGCAATCATAAAAAGCCCGGCGAGGAAGTTCCCCGGCGATTTTTGACTGCATTCAACGGAAGTCTCGTTGAAACGGCCGATCGACTGTCGCTCGCCAACGACATGCTGCGGCAGCCGAATCCGCTGGTCCCGCGGGTGATGGTCAACCGCGTCTGGCACCATTTGTTCGGTCGCGGAATTGTGCCAACCACAGATGACTTCGGCAAAATGGGCCAGCCGCCATCGCATCCGGAGTTGCTGGATTGGCTTGCCGGGGAATTTGTCCGGCATGATTGGTCGATCAAGCAGTTGCAGCGGATGCTGGTGACCTCGCACGCGTTTCGGCAATCGAGCCGCGCGGCGGATCTGGTCGCCGAAGAACGCGATCCGCAGAATGTTCTGTTGCATCGCGCGAATATTCAGCGTCTGGAAGGCGAAGCGATCCGCGACAGCCTGCTGCTCATCTCGGGCCGCCTGGATGATCGGCTGTATGGGCCGAGCATTCTGCCGCATCTCAGCGAGTTCATGGAGGGCCGCGGACGACCGGGTGCCAGCGGCGCGCTCGACGGCGAAGGGCGACGCAGCCTCTACATCAATGTCCGGCGGAACTTTCTAACACCTTTGTTCCTGGCATTCGATTTCCCCACGCCGTCCAGCACGATGGGCCGGCGTTCGAGTTCCAATGTCCCCGCGCAAGCCCTCACACTGATGAATAATCCGTTTGTCATTCAACAAGCCGACCGCTGGGTCCGCTCGACCGACGGCATCACAGAACCGAGTGATCGAATCCAACAACTGTATCTCACGATTTTCACGCGTCCGGCCACCGACGACGAAGTTCAGGCGGCGGCGGAGTTCGTGATGTCTCAAGCGGTGGAGTACGGTTCACTTGGTGACCCGCGCGCGTGGACCGATCTGGCGCATGTGCTGTTGAATGTGAAAGAGTTTGTGTTTGTGGAGTGAGCAGCTTGAAGACATAATGGGGTCAGAATGGCCAAGCAACCGGCCTCGTCGCACACGCGTCATTTGGGATATACTGGATGTAGCGTTTTTCGTGCTCAGCGCATGGTCACAGATCACGGCGTACGCATACGAGGCAATCCATTGACGTTAGAAGAGGCCACCGCTGAACGAACCGCTGGTCGAGATGTGGTGGTGTGCGGCGATAACCTTCGCACAAATTGTCAACTCGCGGAGAAAATTGAGTGCGCTGCCACCGATCGTCATTTCAAATTTGATTTTGCTCACACCAATCGAGGAACGCGGGCCTTGCCGCATTTTCAAAGTTTAGATCGCAAGCGTGGCGGACATACCTTCTTTGAGTCACCACCGCATAAACTCGTTGTGAATGGAGAGCGAAATTGATGAGATATTTTACCAGCTCTCTTTACGAACTCGCGAATTCCTCTGATCTTGATCAAACGTATGCGGCAATCGCCGAGTGGGATAAACATTCAGAAAAGTATCTTTCGTCCCTGTCAAAATGGATTGACGGCGCTTCGTCCGGTGTGCGGAAACTGGCGGAGAAATTTCATGGACATGATAGCGAAATTGTAGTTCAGTTGAATTTTGGAGCATCGTTTGTGTTAGTTGTTCAAAACGAACACGAAGTCTGGCAACTGCGTTATGAGATCACGACAAGACCGATCACTTCCGCCCCGCAGTCAGCGATAATCTGGTCACGAGCGGCGACATCAATTTGGTTGTACGACGAGTTAAGTCTGCTTTCATCTGGATTCTATCGGCACGAAATCTTATTGGATAATGGTAGCGTGCTCCAAATCGATTTCCGCGATGTTCAATTACAACCATCTCGTCGTGAAGGAAAATACGACCTCAAAATTGAATTGCCTTTGACTGGTGCGGAGCGCAAGAAGCGTTTTCCTAAAACTGAAATTATACCCCGACCAAAGGCGGCTCGAGCCGCATTCCGTCAAGCCCCTGTTACCAGCGGCAAGCGAGTTCTTCAGTTGCGACCACCTCAACCAAAGATATCTCATAAGCAATGAACGTGAAATTTCAAGATACCGGCCCCCAAGCTAATCGCCGCAATTTTCTCAGCCGCGCCGGCATGGGCTTTGGCGGCGTCGCGCTTGCCGCTTTGATGCGAAATCCCGATCGCATCACCGCCGCTGATACCGGCGCGCGACCGGCGACGGCGAAGCACATCATCTTCCTTTACATGGACGGCGGGCCGTCGCATGTCGATTTGTTCGACCCCAAGCCCCGGCTCGATGCCGAGCATGGCCAGCCGATCAAGATGAAGGTCCAGCCGACGCAGTTCAACAGCGTTGGCAATGTGCTGAAATCGCCTTGGCCGTTTCGTCGATATGGCGAAAGCGGTCTGCCGTTCAGCGAGATCATTCCCCACATTGGCGCGCATGCGGACGACATTTGCGTGGTCCGCTCGATGACATCTGAGTTTTCCGAGCACACCAACGCGAATTACTTTCTGCATACAGGCCACGGATTGCAGGGCCGGGCCAGTATGGGGTCGTGGTTCTCGTACGGTTTAGGAACCGAATGTCACAATCTGCCGGGGTTTATCGTCCTCAATGGGGGCTTGATTCCCCCCGGCGGGCTGGATTGCTTTCATAACGGATTCTTGCCGGCGACGCATCAAGGATCGGTTTTCAAAGCGGGCGCGCATCCGCTGTCGGACATCGCACGGCAGGAACCCACCGAAGCAGCGCAGTTGCGCAAGCTGCAACTCTTGCGGCGGCTCGATCAATCCCTGATCAGCCGCTTGGGGCCGCAGGACGCCGTCGAATCGGCCATCGCGAATTATGAACTCGCCTTCCGCATGCAATCCGCCGTCCCTCAATTGGCGGATGTGTCGCAGGAATCGAAAGCGACGCAAGATTTATACGGCATCCATTCCGACAATCCGCCGACGCAAATTTACGGCCGCAACTGCCTCATTGCCCGCCGCATGATCGAACAGGGGGTACGCTTTATCGAGCTGACATCCCCCAGTTGCGGCCATGACCGCTGGGATCAGCATGGCAATCTGAAAAAAGGTCACGAGGACAATTGCCGCGCCGTCGACCAGCCCATCGGTGCCTTGCTCACCGATTTGAAAGCCCGTGGCTTGCTGGAAGAAACGCTGATCGTTTTCGCAGGAGAGTTCGGCCGCACTCCCATGGCCCAGGGTTCGGAAGGTCGCGATCATAACCCGTTCGGGTTTTCCATCTGGATGGCTGGCGGGGGCATCAAAGGGGGAACGACATACGGTGCCACCGATGACTACGGTTATCACGCGGTGGAGAACAAATGCGATATCCACGATCTGCATGCGACGATGCTGCATCTGGCCGGCGTTGATCATACGCAACTCACCGTCCGATTCGGCGGCCGCGACATGCGCCTCACCGATGTCTTCGGCCATGTGCTGACCGACATTGTCGCGTAAGGATATTTGTGCGGTCGAGGGCTTTGACGAGGCCCACCGTCATGAGCATTACAGCCGAATTGGTGGGCCTCGCCGAGCCTCGACTGCACCCTGCTTGATCAAGGAACTGATGAACCGACACCGGGGCGTGGGAAACTTTAAAATCAAACGGAGTTGGGTGGCTGGGGCGCTCTGGCGCTGACCAATGCCATCGACGCTCATGGCCCCAGTTTCCGCCTGATTCTGGGGCCATATACGTCGCTCTCGGTAGCAAAGCGTGTGAGCGCCCCAGCCACCCCATCGTCATGATGATGGCGGCGCAATCGGCGGGGTGGCATGATCCTAAGACTTCTATGAAGGGCGTGGTCTATAAACAAGCGCCACGCCTTTCGAGAACTCAGGGACGTGTCACCACAGGTTTTCATACGGTTGATCATCACCATTTGACATCATCCATCACGGTTGCTACGGTGCATGACAGAGGAACATGGAGAGCAATGCCGAACACCGGCTTACAGGATGGCGCCCGCTGGACCCGCAAGCATCTCTTGGGTCTGGAAGACCTTTCCGCCGAGGAATTGACACAAATCCTTGATCAGGCCGCGGAATTCAAGCGGCTCAATGCGCTGGGGGAAACCAAGCTTTCCGCACTCGCCGGAGTCACGGTTGGCAACCTGTTCTTCGAGCCATCCACGCGCACGAAAACCAGTTTCAGCCTCGCCGCCAAACGCTTGAGTGCCGACACGGTCGACTTCACGTCCGCCGGCAGCAGTCTCAGCAAGGGCGAAACGTTTCTCGACACGGCCCGCAATATCGAAGCGATGGGCGTGACGCAGATGGTGGTCCGGCACAGCACGTCGGGCGCGCCGCACCTCTTAAGCAAAAACCTGTCGGCCTCGGTGATCAACGCCGGCGACGGGACGCACGAACATCCCACGCAAGGCCTGCTCGATATCTTCACGATCCGGGAACAGCGCGGTTCGCTGGACGGACTGACAGTCGCCCTTGTCGGCGATATCTTGCACAGCCGCGTCGCACGGTCCAATATCTGGGGACTGACGAAACTCGGCGCGCGAGTCATCGTTTGCGGTCCGGCCACGTTGATTCCTCCTCACATTGAAGACCTCGGCGTAGAAGTCAGTTACAGTCTCGACGCCATTCTCGACCGGACCGACTGCGTGAACCTGCTGCGAATTCAAGCCGAGCGGCAGCGCAGTGCGTTCTTCCCGTCGATTTACGAATACGCCCACTTTTTCGCGATGAACGGGGAACGTGTCCGCCGGGCGAAGCCGGACGTGTTGATTCTCGCGCCGGGACCGATTAATCGTGGCGTGGAGCTGACGCCCGATGTCGCCGACGGGCCGCAGAGCGCGATTCTCGATCAGGTGACGAACGGCGTCTACATTCGCATGGCCTGTTTGTATTTGTGTCAGATGGCGGTGCGTCAGTCGAAAACTCCAGCAGGAGCGACACCATGACGACGCTGCTGCTGCGAAACGGCCGCTTGATCGATCCCGCGCGCAAGATTGACACGGTCACCGATGTCTTCATTCGCGATGGCAAGATCGCCAGCCTCGGCGACTTTCAGGGCACGGTTGATGAAACGATTGATTGCACGCGGCTCATCGTCTGTCCCGGCTTGATTGATACGCATGTCGCCATTCGCGATCCGGGTTTCGAGGGAGATGAAACCACGGCGACTGCGACGGCAGCGGCACTCGCGGGGGGATTCACCAGCATCGCCTCGCTGCCCGATACGGCACCTGTGGTCGATAACCGCGCGGCTGCCGAATATGTCGTGCTGCAAGCGGCGCGGGCCGGCAATTGCCGCGTGTACCCTCTGGGAGCCGTCACCCGCAATCATGCGGGACAGGAACTCGCCGATCTCGGTCAATTGGCCGATGGCGGTGCGGTGGCGTTTACAGACGCCAAGCATCCGATTGCCAGCGCGGAGATTCTGCGTCGCGCGCTGGAATATGCCGGCATGTTCGGCCGGCCGATCTTCACCCATCCACAAGACCCGACGTTGACCGCCGGCGGCGTGATGCACGAAGGCCATTACTCGACAAGGCTGGGCCTGCGCGGCATGCCGGCCGCCGCTGAAGACATCATGGTCAGCCGCGATATCGCGTTGGCCCAACTCACGCGCGGTCGCATCCATTTAATGTCGATCTCGACGCAGAACGCGGTTGAACAGGTGCGGCGGGCCAAACAGCAGAAACTCCACATCACGGCCGATGTCGCGGCTCATCAGTTTCTCTTCACCGACGCGGCGCTCGAAAGTTACGACTCGAATTACAAAGTCGAGCCGCCGTTTCGCAGTCAACAGCATGTGCAGGCCCTGATCGACGGTCTGCACGACGGCACCATCGACGCCATCTCGGCGGATCATCAGCCTTGGGCACGCGAGAAGAAAGATCGCGAGATCGACCAGGTGCCGTTCGGGATTGTCGGCCTGGAAACACTGATTCCAGTTTGCATTGAAGCGCTCATCGTGCCCGGCCATCTCACCTGGCCGAAGTTGATCGCCAAGTTGACGAGCGGGCCGGCGGGGATTCTCAGTCTGGAAGGCCGTGGCACGTTGGCGGCGGGAGTTGACGCCGATGTCACGGTGATTGATCCTGAAATTGCATGGACGATTGACCCCGAAAAGTTCCGCTCGAAAAGCCGCAACACGCCCTTAGCCGGTCGCCAGGTCCGCGGTCGGGCGCAACTGGTGATTGTGGGTGGTGAAGTTCGCTTTCGGGCGGATGCGGTGGCTTATTAGCTGATCGCCCAACAACACCAGTGAACGCTTCTGCTTGAGAATGTAGAGCACTTGCTCCGCAAGTGCAAAATCAGGCACTTGCGGAGCAAGTGCTCTACATTCGGGAACGCCCCTCCGCGTCCAGTCGCATTATCTGATAGACTCGTCCCTAGTCCTCGAAACAAAAACGGTTCTCTCTGCGAGTCGAAGGCCAGGACATGCCCTCCCTGCCGATGTTTGCGCCGCGTGTCGGCTGGAAGTCGCTGTCGCTGTGGTGCCGGTCGTTGGGCACGATGCTGCATTCCGGCGTCTCTCTGATCAAGTCGATGCAGCTTGCGGGCGGACAAACATCCGACTCGGTCTTGCGGAAGGTGATGGAGGATGTCGTTGTCGAGCTGAAACAAGGCGAAGACATCGCCACGGCACTTAAGCATCAGGGGGGCTATTTTCCCGATCTGGTGACGGACATGGTGCAAGTGGCGGAACACACCGGCGCGTTGCCGGAAGTTTTGACCGGCTTGGCCGAGCATTATGAGAATCTGCTGCGTTTGCGGAAAATGTTTCTCGGGCAGATCGCGTGGCCGCTGTTCCAACTGATGGCGGCGATCTTCGTCGTGGCAGGCTTGATCCTCATTCTGGGGATGATCGCCGAGTCGAACGGCGGCAAACCATTCGATGTACTCGGTCTGGGGTTGTTCGGTGTCAGCGGAGCGCTGACTTGGCTGGGCTATTGCTTCGGCTCGGCGATTGTGTTGTGGATCGTGTACATGTTTGTGACACGCGGCATGAAGTTGCAGTCCCGCGTGCATGGTTTGATTCTCCAGATACCGGTCGTTGGTGATTGCCTGCGGTCGTTTGCTGTGGCACGCTTCGCCTGGGCCTATGCCTTAACGCAGCAAGCCGGCATGGACATTCAGCCGAGTCTGGAATCCAGCTTGAAGGCCACCAGCAACGGGGCATTCATCGAGGCGACCCCCAAAATCGTCGCGCATGTGATGGCGGGCGAAGATCTGACCGAGGCGTTGCAGGCGACAAAGTTATTTCCACGCGACGTGATTGAAATGATCCGCGTCGGCGAGGAATCGGGCACGGTTCCCGAGACGTTGCAGCATCTCGGCCCGCAGTTTGAAGAACGTGCCCGGCGGGCGCTATCGACGCTGACCATGGTCTTCGCCTGGCTGATCTGGCTGTTCGTCGCTGGACTGATTACGTTCTTTGTCTTCCGGATTGCGTTGTCGTACATCGGCCTGATCGACGCCGCATCCAAGGGGAACTTTGATGCGTTTGATCGATGATCTGTCGTTCGTCTCGTAATCACTCGCTCCGCACTTTACAGTTATACAGGTCGAAATTTCGATGGTGATAGTTAGGGGAAAAGATGGCCACACTCGCCACATATCCACATATACTCTTGGATGACGCTGGGTCAGCAAAGATCGGCCGGACGCGATATAAGGTCACTCATCTGGCTGGGGAACATTACCATTACGGTTGGTCAGCGGAAGAGCTATTGCGTCAGCATCCAGACTTGAGGCCCGAAGAAGTCTATGCGGCGCTGACCTACTTCTATGATCATTACGATGAGATTGTCGCTGAATGGAAGTTGGACGAAGCTGTCGTTCGCCCAGTTTTCGCTCAGCCATTTTCGCGCGTGGAGCTATTGAAACGCTACGGTGGAGCATCGTGAGATGTCCCTCCGCCTCTACTTCGATGTCCATATTCCGTCCGCCGTCCTGGAAGGATTACGTCGTCGTGGAATCGATGTGTTGACCAGTCAAACAGATGGAACACGCGATGTTTCGGATGAAGCATTGCTGCAACGCGCCACGGAGTTAAGCAGGCTGTTATTCACGCAAGACACAGATTTCTTTGCAATCGCGCGCGCTTGGCAGGCCAGCGAAAAGACTTTTGCGGGGATTGTTTATGCCGCTCAGCAAGGAGTGAGCATCGGACAACTCATCGACGATTTGGAACTTTTAGTCACGTGTGCTAAGCCGGAAGAACTGGCAAATCGTCTATCCCATCTTCCCTTGCAATAATTCTCATTCAGTGCGAAAAGCACCCTGCTGCGAAGCGTCGCTAAAAGGTGAATGATTTCGTCCATGACTTCGTTTCAATTTGAACTGCATGCTGTTGATCCGGCGACGAAAGCGCGGGTGGGGACCTGGCATACTCCGCACGGGCCGGTCGACACGCCGGCGTTTATGCCGGTGGGAACGCTGGCGACGGTGAAGGGGCTAACACCCGATCAACTGCGGCTGACCGGGGCGCAACAGGTGCTGGCGAACACCTACCATCTGGCATTGCGGCCGGGGGCGGATGTTGTCGCGGAACTGGGCGGGCTGCATCGATTCATGAACTGGGACGGGCCGATGCTGACCGACAGCGGCGGGTTCCAGGTTTTCAGCCTCGCCAAATTGACCAAGATCAACGACGAAAAAGTTGTGTTTCGGTCGCACATCGACGGGAGCTTACTCGAACTCTCGCCGGAAACGGCCGTCCGTATTCAAGAGCAACTGGGTGCGGACTGCATCATGTGCCTGGACGAATGCCCGCCGCACGATGCTCCCACGGAGGCGATGCGAACGGCGGTCGACCGGACCACGCTGTGGGCCGCGCGCTGTCGAGATGCGCAACGGCGAACCGATCAGGCGTTGTTCGGAATTGTGCAGGGTGGCGTGCATCAGGAATTTCGGGAACGCTCGGCCAACGGACTACTCCCACTGGAGTTCCCCGGTTACGCCATCGGCGGGCTGAGCGTGGGGGAATCGCCGCAGCAAATGTATGACACGCTGGACTTTACGGTTCCTATGCTCCCGCAGCACAAGCCCCGCTATTTGATGGGTGTCGGCCGACCGATTGATCTCATCGAAGGGGTATTGCGTGGAATTGACCTGTTTGACTGTGTGATGCCGACGCGGAATGGGCGTAACGCCACGGCGTTCACAAGTCAGGGAGTGGTCAAGATGCGGAACCTGAAACACCGCACCGATCCGTCGCCGCTAGACCCGGACTGTGCTTGTCCGGTGTGCCGGCAATTCAGTCGTGCGTATCTACGTCATTTGTTCATGGCGGAGGAAATGCTGGGGCCGATTCTCCTCTCGTGGCACAATCTGGCGTATTATCAGCGGTTGCTGAGCGACCTGCGAGATGCGATCCGGGCGGGCACGTCGCAACAGTTTCGGGCGGTTCAACTTGCCCGCTGGGAACAATCTGTCTAAGATACCCGCTTCATTGAATGGCTTTGCGAGCGTAAGTACTCATTGTCACGCTAGTTGCAGGATGGGGTATCGAGGCGTTACAGCCTTCGCGACCGTCTTGACGACAGCAGACTGCGGATTCATCGCATGATTTCGGCTCAGATAATGGCATGGTTGATTCTGGCTCAGGCCGATGCCGCGCCGGCGGCAGTTGGTGAACAGCCGCCGTTCTGGGCGTTCATCGCTCCGTATCTGCCGATTGTGTTGCTGTTCGTCGTGCTGATTATTCTGCCGCAGCGTCGCGAGCAGGCCAAACGCGATAAAATGCTCAACGCCATGAAGAAAAACGACCGAGTACTCACCTCGTCCGGCATCATCGGGACGGTGGCGAACATCTCGGCAGATGGAAAGGAAGTCACGCTTAAAGTCGACGATAACACGCGCATTCGGTTCCTTCGCACCAGCATCACACATGTGATGGCCGAGGATTCCAACACCGACGGGGCGACGACATCCGCCTGAAAGCGGATCGTCAATTCACCCTTCCGTGTCGACTGCATCGCGCAAAACAGCTCCCACGATCTGGTTACCGTCGTTTCCAGCAGTTGCCTTTCTTGAGACCCGATTTGAGAATTTGAAGTTGCCGACGGACTCGATGTTTCTTTCAGGATGGAATGACGGCATGAACAGCATGTGGTTGCAATCGGCGGGGATTCTCGGTCAAGCCGCGGCGGAGCCGGAAAAAGCAGGCCTGCCGTGGCAGTTATTCCTCATCATCGCCGTGGTCTTCATCCTGCCCTTCGTCCTGGGAACACTGCTGGCTCAGGTGCTGCGGCTGAGAGACCTGTCGTTCAAGTTCAGCGTGGTCTTGTTCGCCCTCTTCTTCAGTCTCGCGCCCTTTGCCTATCAGCAGATGACGAACAAGCAGGATGGCTGGAAGTCGGCCATTCGGCTCGGTATCGATCTGGCGGGCGGGACGAACCTCGTTTATCAGGTCGATACGGCCAAAGCCAAACAAGAAGGCAAAGAAGCCGACCCGGCGACACTCGACAAAATGGTCGACGCCATTGCCCGCCGCATCAATCCGTCGAGTGCCGAGGAAATCACGGTTCGCCGAGTGGGGACCGATCGCATCGAGATCATCATTCCCGGCGCGGATCAGGAAATCGTTCGGCAGAAGAAGCGTTTGATTACGAACCTCGGCAGCCTGGAGTTCGCGATTCTCGCCAATGAACGCGATCATGGGGTCATCATCCAGCAGGCCAACCAGCTTAAAGAGAACGAAGACGAAATCCGCCGCGACGGTCGCGTGGCCGCGAGTTGGAGACAGGTTGATCCGAAAGAAGACAAACTCGAAGCCGGCGGACAGGTCGCCGTTCGCGAAGTGCCGCGCCGCAACGACGAAGGCAAAGAGGTTCAGGTCCGGCAGTTTCTCGTCCTGCACGATCCCCCGGATAAGGCCGTCACCGGCCGCTATCTCGTGCGGGCCGGTTCCAACCTGGACCCCGAAAGCGGACTCGCCGTTTCGTTCTCATTGAATACGCGTGGCAGCATTCTGTTCGCCGAACTCTCGACCCGCAACCAGCCGTCCACCGACGGATTTGAACGCCGCCTGGCCATTCTGCTCAACGGCATGATTCACTCGGCCCCGACCATTAAAACCCGCATCACGGGCGGGAACGTGCAGATCACGGGTAACTTCACGCAGCAGGAAGTTGATGCCTTGATCGCCGTGCTGAATGCCGGTGCCTTGGAAATCCCGCTGATTGAAGAGCCGATTTCCGAATTCACGATCAGCCCGCTGCTGGGCGTGGATGTGCAGAAAAAAGGGATCACGGCGATTATTGTCTCGACCCTGGCGGTGTTCATTTTCATGGCTGTCTATTATCTTGTCGCCGGCCTGATCGCTGACTTGTGCTTGATGCTCAACCTGATTCTTGTGGTCGGAGCGATGGCGTTTATCGAGGCGACATTTACCCTGCCCGGCTTGGCGGGTCTGGTGCTCACCATTGGGATGGCGGTCGATTCCAACGTGCTGATTTACGAACGGATGCGTGAGGAACTGGCCCGCGGCGCGAGCTTGAGGATGGCCATTGAAAACGGTTTCAGCAAGGCGTTCTCCGCGATATTCGACGGCAACGTGACCACACTGATTACTGCCGTGATTCTGTATGTCATCGGCACCGACCAGATTCGCGGCTTCGCCGTCTCGCTGTTTATTGGCCTGTCGATGAGTTTGTTCTCGGTCTTGTATTTCGGCCATCTGTGCTTCCAGGTCGCCGAACGCAAGCGGTGGATCACGAATCTTAAAATGATGCAATTCGTCGGCGTAACGAAGATCGACTTCCTGAGCTACAGCAAATACGCCTTCGCCGCGTCCACCATTGTCATCCTCGCCGGTTTGTTCGCCCTGTACTCTCGCGGGAAGAATAATCTCGACATTGACTTCACCGGCGGCACGATGGTGACATTCGAGTTCCAGGAACCGCAAATCACGGATGACGTCCAGGAAAAACTCAATGCCGCGTTTGCAGGCCCGGTCAGTTTGGAAAAGTTGACCTTGGTTTCGGACACTGCCGCCACGGCTGATCGTCGTTTCCGTATCCGCACGATGCAGGACAATCCGCAGATTGTGCGCGAGAATCTGAACACGGCTTTCTCGGATGCCAGCCACGCGCTGCGAAAAGTCACGGTGACTTTTGATGCACCGGAAGCGGTCCCTGAGAAACTAACCGATGCTGTCGCAAAACAAGTCGATCCGGATCGCTTTGCCGGCGGGGAAATGGTGCGGCTGAAATTCAGCGGTCCGATTTCCGAATCCACCATTCATGATACGCTGACCGCGAGCTTGAAGAAGTTACCGGGGGCCGCTGGCGGAGTCGCGAAATATGAATCCCCACAATCCCTGCTGACGGTCGCCGGTCTCACGGCAGAGGGTGATGCGACAGGTCCCGCCGCGCGTTACACCGAAATGCTCGCATTCGTCTCCAGGGATGTGACGGCAGGCGATCTGGCGACGGCGGTTGCCGACATGCAGACGACGATGGCCTCGCAGCCGGTCTTCGATGAAATCAACACGTTCACATCGTCGGTGGGTGATGAAACCCAGGTCAAGGCGTTTCTGGCGATTCTCGCCAGCCTGGTCATGATCGTGATCTACATGTGGTTCCGATTCGAGAAAGTCTACTTCGGCCTCGCGGCTGTCGCGGCACTCGCACACGATGTGCTGGTCACGCTGGGCAGCATCGCAATTGCTGCCTATTTAAGTGATACGCCACTCGGCCCGATTCTGATGCTCGAAGATTTCAAGGTCAACATGGGGCTGATCGCATCGTTGCTGACGATTGTCGGTTATTCGCTGAACGACACTATCGTCATTTTCGACCGCATTCGCGAAGTGAAGGGCAAGAATCCCAATATCACCTATGACATGATCAACCTGTGCGTCAATCAGACATTATCGCGGACAATCTTGACCGCAACGACTGTGTTTATCGTGGTGTTGATCCTCTATATCTTCGGTGGAGCGGGGATTCACGTCTTCGCATTCTCGATGATCATCGGCACGATCACCGGTTGCTACAGCACGATCTACATCGCCAACCCTGTCCTGCTGCGGCTCGTCACGCGGCCCAGCCAAGGCCCGGCCGCGATTGCTCCGCCAAAAGCCGTGCCGGCATAGAGCAGGAAACAAGCAGCAAGAAACGATCATCAGGCAGCAATCTGCGGCTTTTGGTGTCTTGAATCTTGTTTCCTGATTCCTGTCTTATTTCAGTCCCAGCTGCCGTTTCAGTTGTTCCAGATCCGCATCAATCTCACGTTGCGGGTCTGAGACAACAGCGGGGGGTGAGAAGTCGACGACGGATGTTTCGCCGTGTGTCGGCAATGTCTCGCCGAGTGATTCATAGCGCCGCAGGGCTTCGGCGAGCCGGGCTTCCAACGCCCGCTGCATCGTCTCGAGATGATCTTTCGTCGCCTGCGCGGCTCGATGCTGCTGCTCGAGTCCCGCGATCAAGTCGGTCAATTCACGTTTACGCAGCAGGCAATCGCGGGCTTCCGATTCCTTACCGCGTAAAAGCTCGCCTCGCGCCCGTTCATCCCATAACTCGGCCGCGCGCCGCTCCGCCTCGATCTCCCCGGTCAGCCGGGCTTCTGAAGCTGTCGCCGTGGCAACACTTCGTTTCGCCCCCGCCAGCCCTTCCCGCATCTCAGAGATGATGTCCCGTAAGGCGGCCACCGGGTCCGCGGCCTCGGCCAGTAACGCCGTGAGATTGCATGTCACAATATCTGTCAAGCGGCTGAAATAGCTCATGAGCTTGGATCCTGTCTGTCGCCGTTCGTCAGTGGCTGGCGGGCCATGTGCCGTGGTTCGCCGTTGGTGCTGAGTTCGCTGGCGGGGTCAAAAATGCCGCGCTCGGCAAGTTTCTCGCGCAGTTTCTCGCGCGCCAGCCGCAACCGGCTTTTCGTTGTCGGTAAATTGGATTCCATCGCCAACGCGACTTCCGGCAGGCTGAGGCCGGAATAGTGGTGCATCAAAAATGTCGTCCGCTGTTCAGCGGGAATTTGTCCCAGCAGTTCATCCACGATGCGGGCCAGTTCGCGGCGGTCGGCCTGCTCTTCAGACGAGGCGATCTCGTCGGCCAGCCGAGCCATCAGGTCGTTGTCATCTTCGGGATGGTTGCGAATGGCTTTGACCAGCGCGTCGTGGGCATGGCGGCGCGTCGTATCGATCAACAGGTTTCGGGCGATGCGGAACATCCAGCCGCGATAGCAGCCGCGCGGCAGATAATCCCACGACTGGTGGAAAACCTTTAGCAGCGTGTCTTGCGTCAAATCTTCGGCCAACTGCCGATCATGCGTCTGCTTGATGAAAAATCCGAGCAGCGGTCCTTGATGCCGTTCAACGAGCGTATCAAACGCCTGACGATCGCCGTCTTGCAACAGACGCATTAACTCGTCATCGGCATCAAGCACGCAGGGGGACACGCGAGGCCCATCAGATTATGGTGGTAAGCGGTATATTCGTATAGTGTACCGAAATTGGATGGGCAGCGTCGACTGGAACCGCTGAGACAACGCAGCGCCTCAGTCCAGAAACGTTGTCAGGGGTGCCGGAGTTTGCCAGGCGTGGCGGCGGACGGCGAGCAGAACCGTCACATTCACGAAGTGCATCCCGCCGAGGACGAGCAGTAGGCAGCTCAGTTTATCGGTCAGAAATGTCGCGACCGCCAGTGGATCGGCGAGCTGTGTTCGAGAGCGCAAACTGAGCAGTACTAATGCGAGGTTCAGCAGATAGAAGCCAATCAGCAGCAAGTGATTGACGGCGTCCGCCAGCGCGACTTGCCCATGAAACACGTCGATCAGAAATAGTCGTCCATGCCGATGCAACGTCCGGCCAACGAACACGGTCACGGCAATCGCAAACGTCAGATAGATCAGGTAGCCCACAGCGAGACGAGACATGATGCGCACTCCTTCCGCTGCATGATGGACGATGACAGGATCAGACTTAGGCCGTGTTACCGATCACGCGAGCGCAGGTCCGCAAGTTCATTGACCGAGTGCCGGCGTTCGGCGAGCAATCGGCGTTCTTCGTGCTTCTGCTTCACGCCGGAGAAAACCAGCAGGATCAGAAAGTGCATCCCGCCCAGCGACACGAGAATGATGCCGACCTTGGTGCTCAGGAGTTCAATTCCCGCCTGCGCATTGCCAATCTGCCCGGGGGATTTCATGGCGAACGTGATGACGCCAAACATCACGAGGTAAAAGCCAACAATCAAGAGATGCGACAATGCGTCGGCCAGTGGACGGTCGGCTTCAGAGCGTGCGAGAAACACGAGGCCATTGTGCCGGAGCGTGCGTGCAACCCAAATCGTGATGCCGATGGTGATGACCAGATATAGCAGATAGGTATACGCCATGCCGTTCATGATGCTCTCCAGGTTAGCGGGGGACTTGTTATCGTGGGGATAACCGCCACCTGGACCAGAGATTAACGTCTATTCGGTGGCCGTTGCCGGAGATCGCTTCGTTCCCTTGGCCACAGCCGCCACCGCGAGATGACCGCCAAAACCGGCGGAAACTTTAATCGCGGTTCGCAGATTTCGTCGGCTGGGAATGCCGGGAGTCAGATTCAAATCGCAACCGTCCGCGGGTGCGGTCAGATTGATGGTGGGCGGGACGATCTGATCGCGCAAGGCGAGGAGCGTCAACGCCAGTTCCACACTACCGGCCGCCCCCAGTAAATGGCCGATGCTTCCCTTCAAGCCCGAGCAATGAATGTGATCGGCCGCCTGGCCGCAGGCCGCACGCACCGCCCGGCATTCGGCGCGATCGTTCCATTTCGTCGCCGTGCCGTGCAGATTGATATAATCGGGCACAACACCCGTGCGGCGCATTAAATCGGTGAGCAACCGCGCTAGCACGATTCCTTCCGCATCTGTCCGTGTGATGCCGGAAGGATCGCTGCCCAGCAGACCGCCGAGCCATTCGCCATGCCATCGCACGCCGCGACTTTCGGCATGCGACCGCCGTTCCATCACCAGGCATGCCGCGCCTTCTCCGATCAGAAACCCTGAGTGCCGGCGATCGAATGGCCGCACAGCGTCGGCCGGGTCGTCCAATATTCGGGCCATCACGCCCAACCGCTGAAACGATCCGATTACCGCGGGAAAGAGGGATGCATCAGCACTCCCGGCCAAAACGACATCGCAGACATCAGCCGCCAGCAGTTCCGCCGCGCGCAGACATGCCGTCAATCCTGTCGCGCAGGCCGCCACTGGGGCGAGGACCGGCCCCTGACAATTCCAGCGTGCCGATAATCGCTGGGAAGCGCCGGACGGCCAGGAACCCAGCCAATCGAGCGGAGGTGACTCCGCCAATAGCTGACGCAGTTCCCCTTTGCTCGTCCCGAAAACGCAGCCCAAGCGGGTGGGATCAACTGATAGCGGCGAGAGTTCGGCATCCCGGATCGCCTCACTCGCGACATGTTCCGCCAACGCGACGACTTCTCCCGACGGGTTGATCGGCAGCGCTCGGCCGCCGGCCCAGCGGCGTTCCTGGTCGAACCACGCCAGCCCACGTTCACCGGCCAACAAGCTCTGCCAGGTCGTTTCGCGGTCGGGACCTAAGGGCGAACAGATTCCGATCCCCGTAATCACCACGCTATCAGTGACCCGCGAACTCATTGTCGTCGGCTGCTGCGACATACGGTCCACACGGCACCGCCACAGAGCAAAACGACCACGGCCCCTTGCAGATAGAACTGCCCTCCCTGGGCTTGAATCACCCCCCCCGGTGCCGGCGTGTTCGGCAGGCTGGTGTCCATCCGCGGACGCTGAAGCGGTGCATCCTGTGGCTGGGCCGAAACAGGCGTGGCCCAGATCCCGCCGGCGAGCAAGATCATGGCAAAACACATTTGAAAGCGGAATCGGGAATTCAAAGTGCGGGAACCGTTCATGCGAAACTCGGCTCCTCAATCACTGCTGGCTCTTGGAATAACAGCGTCAACGGAAAACGAAGTTGACGATATGCCGCGCTGGGCACCCAGACCGTTTCCCACTGAGACGAGCGTTGCCGCATCGCCTGCCGGTAATCGGACGCCCAGACGCCGTGAAACGAGTACCGCCGGCCGCGAAATTCGAGCATGAGCGGTTGTTCTGCATCCTCGGTCTGATCCGACAATTCGTACGCGAACACCAGCAAACTCTTGAATTGAGCACCGAAAATCGCTTCCCAGGCATCCAGGCTCGAGAGGTCGTCTTCCGTCGCCCAGTTTTCCCAGCGCCGGACTTGAGAACCAATTTCCTGCTTGCGGCCTTTGACATCAACGACAATTCGGCCGAGTCTGGGCGATTGGACCAAAAAATCCGGAGATTTGATCGACTGCCGCGTCAATAACGCCCGCTTCGATTCATCCACCGCGACATACGGCAGCCGGTGCTCGCGGAGCCAGGCTTCAAATGCCGCATCGTAATGGTTGGAACGGATCATGGAACGAACGCGGAATGAGAAATCGAAGTAAAGCGGCTCACTCAGGAACTGAGGATATGATGGAGTAAATCGCGGCCCGAATCCAGTGCAATATCCTGCTTTCCCGTGGCACACGTTTCTTAATGTGTGTACCACGCCATTTTTTCAGGCACGTTGGAAACGTGCCGCCACGTTATTCAACCGCATGCGAAGCCGGCGTTGCCAGTTCAGCGTGTAATTTCTCGATCAAATTTGCTTCAGTGACTTTCTCTGCCGCGCCGCTCTGCAAATTCTTGACTTGCCAGACACCGTTCGTGAATTCGTCCGGTCCGGCGATCAGTGCCAGTCGAAATCCCTTGCGGTCGGCGTATTTCAATTGCTTGCCGACAGGTTTGGCGTCTGGAAAGACTTCGGTATTCAACCCCGCGGCGCGTAGCAGGCGTCCCATCCGGAGATACTCGCCGAGCCGATCCGCGAAAAACTGGACGATCAGAATCGGGGCCGGCGTCGATGATTCCGGCAATAACTTCAATTCTTCCATCGCGGCGAGCAAGCGATCAAGTCCCAGACTGGCCCCGACGCCCGGCAGTTTTTCTTTCGTAAACAAACCGGCGAGATTGTCATAACGCCCGCCGGAACAAACACTGCCGATGCCGGGCAGATCGGTCAGGAAGGTTTCATATATCGTGCCGGTGTAGTAATCCAACCCACGCGCGATGGAGACATCGAGTTCCATGCGCTCAGCCGGAATTCCCGCCAATTGTGCGGCAGAAAAAAGCTCGCGCAGCCGCGACAGTCCGAGTTGGCCGGACGGATTGTCGCCCAGGAACGGCTCTAACTCGCTCAATGCGGCTCCCCGGCGACAGACGGCGACAACTTTCGCCGCCGCATCGGGCGTCAGATTGACCTTGTCGACCAGTTCCGTGATAACTCCGGCCGCCTGAATTTTGTCCAGCTTGTCGATAGCCCGCAGCACACCGACCGATTTGTCCGTCAGGCCGAGGCTTTCCAGCAACCCGTTGAGCAGCAGGCGATTATTCACACGGATCTTGAACCGCTCGAAACCGAGCGCGACCATCAGGTCGTGGATCACGAGCAGCGTTTCAATATCGGCGGCGTTGGATTCCGTGCCGATGGTGTCGAAATCGCATTGCAGGAATTCGCGATACCGGCCGCGTTGCACGTTCTCGCCCCGCCAAACAGGGGCGATGTGATAGCGTTTGAACGGCGTGCCCAGTTCGGCGAAATGTTCGGCTGCGAAACGTGCCAGCGGCACGGTCAGGTCAAAACGCAACGCCACATCGCGTTTCCCCTGGTCGGTGAATCGGAACAACTGCTTGTCCGATTCATCGCCCCCTTTGCCGAGCAGAATTTCGGCATATTCGAGTGCCGGCGTGTCGATGGGGCTGAAACCATAGCTGCGATAAACGCGGCGGGCTGTTTCCATCAGGCGTTCACGAGCCAGCATTGCCGCCGGCAGATAGTCGCGGAAACCTTTAAGCACGCGGGGAGTAATGAGGGGCACGGAAGGTCTAGGGTTGAGGGTTGAGGGTTGAGGTGAAGCATCGCTTGCGCTTCGCGGATCAATATGTCAGCAATGATTAGTTGAGACTGAGAATCGGCAACGCCGGCAGGCTGGGATTTCCGACCTTCGGATTCGGCCGCTCGCGCGCGGGAAGAATGGCTTCCGCATACTCCCACAACTGCTCAGCCGATTCAAAGAGTTTGTCGTACACGCCATCACCTGAGTATTCACACTCCGTGAAGGAATAATCCCGGCAAATCTGCGGGCGATTCTCGTAGTAGCCGCACCGATTGTCCGGCAACAAATTCTCGCAATCGCCCACCACGCACAGATACCAATCATCGCCGTCGACAAAAATCGAGGTGCGACCATGCATCACATACCACCGCATGTGATCGAAATCCTGCCATTCCGTCGGCCTGTCGATGGCCAGGGAAAAGTAGCGGCAGCATTTGCCCGTACAATACGCACAGAGGACGTCTCCCGCAGGCAGGTTCGCCAGCGTCATCCTGGGAGTTTTTTTCTTCGTCATTGTAGTTCGGCCACCACGCTGAATTGCTAACGGGAACTGTCGCGCTGAAGTCTAGCGAATTTTTGGAGGCGACGAAACGCAACGGCCCAGCCAATTCCTGTTGGGTGTGGCCACGAATTTTGGCGATGTTAAGTTTTGGCTGAACTTGGGGTTTGCCAATCGAGTTGCTATAGGCCGCTGTCGGCGAGGGTCATCAGGGCGGCGACGGCCTCCGCGTTGCGGAAGTTCCAGCGGCGGCCACGGCCTTTGAGGCGCGAGGTGCTGGTTTTGCAGCGCGACTCCGTGAGGCCTGAGCCAGTCTGCCAACCGCTCGCGCGAAACTCCGTGTGGTTATTGTCTACCCGCCCCTCAAGGATACATTCCCAGACCGTGGATTTTCGGCGATAATTCTCTTCTTCGGCGGCATAGAGGTCGCTGCGAAGGGGAGGTCGCAGGCTGGGAGGCGGGACATGGGGTTTTTCGATCGCTGGTTGCTCGCCGAGGACGAGGACGCGGGAATTTTCTGGATCAGACGGGTGTCGGCGGGATTCACCCTGCGAACCGCGAGCGGTCTGTGCCAGCCGGTCCACGAATTTCTGGCGGAGCGACCGGCCCGATCAGGTTGAACTGGTAATCAACCGCTCCAATCAGATCGTCGAAGGTTGCAGCGTGGTCTGTGCCGCTGCCCCGTCGCGGGGGTTAGGGAGAGGGGGCAATCGATCACAGAGGTCGGATTCCAATCGCATCCTATGAATTGCTCCTGTCGAATTTGCTAAACTTTCAGTATGTCCGATTCAGATCCCATTTCACCGTCGCGTTCCCAATTCGCCGTCTGGCACAGGCCAGACTTATTGCTGGCGGCGGGTGGCATGCTCATGCTGTTGTCATATCCGCTGAGTGCCGGCCCGGTGATTTGGATGTTTCACCGCAGCTACATTCCCCCATGGTCGATGGGAATCCTCATGGTCGTCTACGGCCCGCTCGAATACGGCTGCGACCAGGTCCCGCTGCTCGATGCCACCCTTGGTGAATACATCCGCTGGTGGCGCGACTTGCCGTGATTGCCACCATGGCTGCGGGTGGTTTCAGCCCGTCAGAACTTAGCCCAGGACGTGAGTCCTTGGGAAGCAGTAATCCCCAGATGATCAGCCCGGAGGGCGACAGAAATTTCTGCCGCCCTCCGGGCTGGAACTCATGTGGGATCGATTTCCCCAGGACTCACGTCCTGGGCTATGTTCTAACGCCCTCTGGGCTAAATCATCGAATACTGTACTCCACTAAATTGCGACCTCACTTCTCGAACACATATTATCGCTTTTCCCTATACAAACCCGGCAAACGACGGTATTCTGCGAAGCGGGGAATCTGGCAGAAGGGAAGTACATTGAGTGCGTCGGCGTCGGTGATCAGGATGATCCCGCCGCTTTAACGACCGAGCTGGTCTGTCTCCCAAAGGGAGTGACGCCCATGATGTGTCCGTATTGCAAGCACGACGAAACGAAAGTCATCGACTCTCGCGGGAGTCAGGAGTACGCGATTCGTCGTCGCCGCGAATGTCTGAAATGTGAACGCCGTTTCACGACCTACGAGAAAATCGAGGATTCGCCGCTGAAAGTCATCAAAAAAGATGGCTCGCGGGTGCCGTTCATTCGGGAAAAGATCCGCAAAGGGGTCGAAATGGCCTGCTGGAAGCGCCCGGTGAGCGAAGAATCGATCGAGCAGGTTGTGGCGGATATCGAGGCCGATTTGTACGAAAACTTCGAGCGGGAAGTTCCCTCGCGATACATCGGTGAAAAGGTCATGGACGCGCTCCGCCTGCTCGATCAAGTTGCCTTCGTCCGCTTCGCCTCGGTCTACCGCGAGTTCAAGGATGTGAACGATTTCGTGGAAGAACTCGAACCCATGCTCCGCGGCACCTGGCCTCGCTAAGTTCATTTTGTGCCACACAACGTCCGTGAATGACCGAGAATTTTTAGCCACAAGAAGCACAAAAGACACAAAAAGAACGTGAGTGATTGAGTACCACCTGAGTCAGATCTTCTGAGCTTTTATTTTTGTGACTTTTGTGCTTTTTGTGGCTAATGCTTGATGAGTTCAAGCGGATTC
>Ga0105047_10000618_pt1 | contig 61349 bp, 59 predicted proteins | sample MAT04_FD_78384 | JGI IMG/M metagenome (GOLD analysis project Ga0105047, IMG submission 78384) | Freshwater microbial communities from Lake Fryxell liftoff mats and glacier meltwater in Antarctica - MAT-04 (megahit assembly) | ecosystem: Environmental > Aquatic > Freshwater > Ice > Liftoff... | reverse complement strand
GGTTGCGCTCGGGCAGCGTGTTGACGCCGATGATTGGGCATCTCGCAACCAATTCAGGCGCTTACACGATCGCCTGGCTACTCACCCGATAGCTGCACCGTTAGCCTTGCGAACAATGGAACGGCCGATCGGGATGTTCGACAGCGGGTTCGGAGGACTCACTCTCGCTCGTGCCGTCATCGATCTGTTGCCGCATGAAGACCTCGTGTACGTCGGCGACACCGGCCGCTATCCGTACGGCCCGCGCCCGCAATCCGAGGTTCGCGAGTTTGCTCGCCAACTGGCATGGGGCTTGGTGAAAGGTCACGACGTGAAGGCCGTGATCGTCGCTTGCAACACCGCCTCGGCAGCTGCACTCGATTTGCTGGAAGCCGAAATGCCGGTACTGGTCGTCGATGTCGTTGCACCCGGCGCACGGGCCTTGGTCCGCGCGACACGCAATGGCAAGGTGGGCGTGATCGGCACCGTCGGCACCATTGGCTCGGGCGCATACGAACGTGCGGTTGCGGGGGCCAGCGCGGCCGCGGGCATTGATGTGCAACTGACCGCCGCCGCGTGCCCTGGCTTCGTCGAGTTCGTCGAGCGCGGACAGACGAGCGGCGAGGAAGTCACGATCTTGGCCGAGCGACTGCTCGCACCGGTACAACAAGCAGGTGTCGATGCGCTGCTGCTCGGCTGCACCCATTACCCGTACCTCGCGGAGGTGATCGGCCAGGTGATGGGTCCCGACGTGAGGCTGGTCAACAGCGCGGATGAAACCGCGCTCGCCGCGCATGCGGAACTAATTGCTGCCGGTCTGCTGCGCGCGCCCAGCACGACACCGGCAACTCATCGCTTCTTGTCGAGCGGCGATATCTCGTGGTTCGCCGACCTCGGCGGCCGGCTGCTCGGGCCCGAGCTGCGCGACGCTGAACAATGGCACCACGACTGAGATTTAGATATCCACGACTAAGCCGTTAGAAGACACAGATAGAGGAGAACCTGATGCCCCGTCCCGATGGACGCCAAGACGACGAGTTGCGCACGATTACTTTCGAACGCGACTACACCGAAATGGCGGCCGGAAGTGTGCTCGTCACCTTCGGCAAGACGCGCGTGCTGTGCACGGCATCGATCGACGAGGACGTGCCGCGCTGGATGCGCGGTAGCGGCAAGGGCTGGGTGACGGCCGAATACTCGATGCTGCCTGGCGCCTCGCCCGAACGCATCGATCGCGAAGCCGCGAAGGGCAAGCAGAGCGGGCGCACTGTCGAGATTCAGCGTCTGATCGGACGCGCGCTGCGAGCCTCGTGCGACATGCAGTTGCTCGGCGAGCGACAAGTCATTGTCGACTGCGATGTGTTGCAAGCCGACGGAGGCACGCGCACGGCCAGCATCTGCGGCGGCTACTTGGCCTTGCACGATGCGCTCGCCCGACTGGTGCAAGCGAAGGCGATCAAGCAGCACCCGCTGCATTCGTATTGCGCGGCGATCAGCGTCGGCATCGTCGGTGGCATTCCGATGCTCGACCTGCCCTACGTCGAAGACTCGACCGCCGAGGTCGACATGAACGTGGTCGTGCTCGGGCACCCGGGCGCCGAGCCGACGTTCGTCGAGGTGCAAGGCACCGCCGAAGGCAAGGCGTTCAGTCGCAGCGAACTCGATTCGCTACTCGGTCTCGCGACTCGTGGCCTCGCCGAGATCATCGATCTGCAAGCGCTGCTCGTCACCGACCCGCCGTCGCCACGCCCGACTAAGTGACCGCGGCGATGAGCGAGCTACCGCAACTGGTCTGTGCGACGGCGAATCCACACAAGGTCGCCGAGATCGCCGACATTCTGAAGGATTTGGTCGAGTTACTGCCACGGCCCGATTCTGTGCCCGATGTGGTTGAGGATGCCGACACGCTGGAAGACAACGCGCGGTTGAAGGCAACTGCGGTGTGCATGGCCACTGGAATGCCCGCAGTCAGCGACGACACGGGACTGTTCGTCGACGCGCTTGATGGTGCACCCGGTGTCGATACCGCCTACTACGCGGGACCGGAGGCCACGTACGCCGAGAATCGCGCCAAACTGCTCGCCGCGCTCGACGGCAACAGCGAGCGGTCGGCATCGTTTCGTACCGTGGTGATGGTGGTGCGGCCCGATGGCAGTGAGCTGGTGGTAACTGGTGTCTGCCACGGAACGATTGCCCTGGCCGAGATGGGAACCCGCGGCTTTGGCTACGACCCGATCTTCATTCCCCGTGACGGGGATGGCCGGTCGTTCAGCGAGATGACCGATGCCGAGAAGAATGCGATCTCGCATCGCGGCCGAGCGTTCACCGAGCTGGTTACTGCTCTGCGTCACCCGTGAAACCGAAGTCGACGCGGTAACCCTTGTGGTCGCTGCCCGGAACTTCGAAGTCGTCGATTCCCGTCGGTGTGATGCCGTTACGAAAGAGTGCGTGATCGATGCGCACGAACTGCGGCGGCAACCACCCTTCGTCCATCGGCCAACTCACGCTCCACCCATGCCCCAGCACCTCGTGCGCGTCGAGCCAACCGCGATCCAGAAGTCGCCGAAACGATGGATGCCAACGCGATCCGTTGAAGTCGCCGATCAAGAGCGTCGGAGTCGCGGTCCCCGCAACCGCGTCGCCGATCTCTTGTAACTGGGTTTGCCAACCAGGTGCGTCGAAGGTTGGTGGATAGGGGTGCACCGCCACGACCCGCACCTGCGCGCCGTCGATGTCGAGCATGACGTCGATTGCCGGCCGATTGCCGAGTTCGACGAGCCCGCCGCTCACGATCGGCCGCCGACTCCACAATTCGATCGACTCTGATCCGCGCCTGGTCGTGCCAACGCGAAACGGGTAGTCGTCGTTGCCGCTCTCGGCGAGCGCAGCAATCAAACTGTCGTGCAGAGGCGGCGTAATTTCAATGAGCACAAGGACATCAGCGTCGGTCGCGATCATTCGTGCCGCCGCAGCATCGGGCGTCGTGTTGAAGTACAACATGTTTGAGTACGCGATTGAGAAGCGAGGCGCGCCCTCGGCAACTGCCGGAGGATCGGCGTGGAAGACAATCGGAAAGCTCAGCGCCATCAGCGTTGTCAGCGGAACGAGTGCCGTGATCGCCAATGAATGTCGTCGACCGAGGCAGGCGGCTAGTGCGATCGGCGCGGCGCAGAACAACACGAATGGCGTGATTGCCTGAAAGGCAACAAAGGTTCGCCGCCCATCGACACCGAACCATTGGGTCGCGCAAAGCCCAAGCGTGGGGACGATCGCCACCCATCCGAGCGCATGCAGTGTTCTGGAGGTCGAGCTCGGCATCTGCCCTATCCGATCACACAAAATCACGCCTGTGCGGGCACGCACGGACGACCTTGGACGCAATTTTGTGATCATCGAACATCAGGGCGACGGAGTGGTCGGCTATGGCCGCACGGGAAGCGACGACACCCCCGAAGGCCACGTCCACTATTGGGTGGCACCGATTTATGGCAATCATCTCGCGTAACCTTTGTTCACGGCATTGATCGCGAGCGACTTGGCTTCGAACGTACCGCGTACACAGCGGTAATGGACAGGCCGGTGACTCTGTAACGTCGCCGGCATGAGTGACGCGATGACACCCTCACCGGCACAGCCAATGATGCCGATTACAAACGACAACCTCGAGGAGTGGTATCAGTTCGTGTTCGCTCCCTGGGTGAAGTCGATGGGTCTCTGCGACTTCGATGCGACCGTCGGTCACGCCGCTGCGCGGCTTCCAAACTCTCCCGCGATTCAGTTCAGCAGTGGCGCAGTATGCGGACAGGCCATCATGGCTGCGGTCGACACCATTGCTTCGTTGGCGGTCTCGACGACTGAGCGGACGACTAAGGGCACCACATATCAGCACACCCACTTCCTTCGTCCGGCGAGGGACGATGACTTCCGCATTGAAGCGAATGTGCTGCGGTTCGGCAAGGCATCGGCCTTTGTTGAAACGCGTGTGACGCTTGCGACATCGGGCGAGCTAGTGGCGCACGCAACGTTGGAGTTCGCGTTCTGAAATGAGTGACGACGACGGCATCTACCACGACGGCAACCGTCGACTGCAGGATCAGTTCGACAGTCGCCGTATCGCGAATCGCTTGCAGGAGATCACACTGCACGACACGTTCTGGGCTGGCGATGTCGCGTTCATCGAAGAGGCCGACATGTTCTTCCTCGCCACCGCTGACGCCGACGGTTGGCCCGACGTCTCCTAACAATGTCGGACTGCCGGGCTTTGTGCGCGTAACTGCCGACGCCGAAACCCGAATGGAAGAGCATGGATATCTTCAGTGATGCGTTGCCGCGGAAGGATCAAGCGGACCCAACCGGGTAAGGATCAACCGGTCGAGGTTGAGTTCTCGTGCCTTCTCCTGCGATGCCTCGTCGGTGGCGTGCGCCCAACCTGTTGCTTCAAACGGCCGATCACCAGCCGCCTCACGTCCGGCGGCGATGAACGCGGCCGCGTCGGGGCTACTCAGCCGCACGTTGATTCCGTCGGCGTGCGTGCCAGCGATGGTTGCCAACGCGACGCTGTTGACGCCTATCAGGATCGGTATCGGCGATGTTGCCGACGATGGCAGCGCGCGGAGTATTTCGATCTGGCGCACGACAGCGTCGTGCCGACGTGATAGTTGGGGAGAAAGCGGAATGTCGCGTTCGTGGTGCTCGCGGGCCCAGGGCGCGTTGGGTGCTGCGCCAGCACCAAGCCCCAGCCGCAGCCGGCCATTGCTGATCCGCTGCACAGTTGCGGCAGCAGCGGCCAGCACAGCAGGGTGGCGATTGGCAACGTTGGCGACCATCGGTCCGACGCCAATCGTGGTCGTCGCTGCGGCCAACGCGCCGAGCAACGTGAAGCACTCCATCACCGGGCGATCGCCGCCAATCAGCGTGCCGTCAAAGTGGTCGAACACCCAGACTGTGTTGCTGCCATCGGCTTCGGCCTGCAATACGGCATCGCGTAACGCAGGCCACTCGTTAGCAGCTGAGCTGAATTGAATATCGACCAGCATGTGCCTCTTATGGCACTCTATTCGAGTCTCGTTCGGCCTTGATCATTGGCATGCAGCCGGGCGAGTCGTCGTCACTCGGTGTCTGGGAGTTGGTCGATCGCAGTCTGGGTGTCTTCCGTCATTGTTGGCACGAGGCGCTTGAGCTGTTTGCCAGCCATGCTGGTTCGGTCCACGTCGACCTGTAGTCGGGGACCTTCACCGAGGGAGACGTCGGTCGGCAGCGTGTTCGCTCCAGCCGACGACGCGGGCACGAGGAGGCCACCCATCTGATGGATCGTGTGATGTAGCAGCGCGGCCGCGTCGTGCGCCGAGCCGATTCGCAGCAGGCCGCGGAGCAAGCCGGCCACCGTGTCGGTCTCAATTCGTTGGAGCGCCATGGCGGTTGATGTCGCCGGGCTCGTGGCGGGGCCGGTTGTTGCGTGAGGACTCGGATTGAGAACGGGTTGGATTGGGACGCGGCCTCGGCCGCTTGGATGTGTGAGCTGTGAGGTTCGCCCGTCGACCGAAATTTCTGGCTGCATCTTGCGGGCGTCCTGGATCGGTGTGGTGCTCGCTGGAGTCGGCCGTCCATAGAGGTACCCCTGTCCGATAGTGCAGCCCAGCTTCTGTAACGCTGCCTGCTGCTCCGTGGTTTCGATTCCCTCGGCGACAACGAAGAGACCTAGCTCTGCGCCAAGAGACAGGATTGACCGGACAATTGCGGTGTCGCTGGCGTTGGAGCCGACACCGCTGATGAAGCTGCGATCAATCTTGAGCGCGTGGATCGGGAAGTTCCTGAGATACGTGAGGCTGGCCCAGCCCGTCCCGAAGTCGTCGATGGCGAGGCCGACTCCAAGATCAGCTAGGCGGTAGAGCACCTCGCTCGCGCGCTCAACCTCCTCCACCAACGCCGTCTCGGTCAGTTCAAGCCATAGGTTTCCGGGGTCCAGACCGGTGGCCGCCAGAATCGTGGTGAACCGGTCGAAGAAGTCCGGGTGTTGGATTTGGTGTGCGGAGAGGTTGACCGAGACGTTGATGTCGACCCCGTCCTGGCGCCATTTGGCGCCTTGGCGGCAGGCCTTCTCGAGAACCGCGTTGCCCAGTTCAACGATGGACCCGTTGCGTTCGGCCTCGTCGATGAACTTGTCGGCGCCCAGCAAGCCGAATTCGGGGTGATTCCAACGGACCAGGGCCTCCATGGTGGTAGGTCGGCGGTCGTTGAGATTTACGATGGGTTGGTAGTAGACCTCGAACTCGTCGTTCGCGAGGGCGATCCGGATCCGGGCACCGTCGAACGAATTCGTAGAGTCGTCGGCATCGGCGGTTGAAGTTGACGTTGGTCGGCTGACCGAGACAATGAACAGGGGTTGGTTGGAGGCGCCTCGAACCAACGTCGAGCAGGCCCGCACACAGACCTTCGACCCGTCACGTGTGACATGCCAACGCTCGCCTTTCCATCTGCCAGCGGCCTCGAGGTTCTCAAAGATTTTGGCGAGAGTGCCATCGTCGCCGTCCCATTGGAGAATGTCGACGATGTGACGGCCGAGGACCTCCCGCTGCGTCCAGCCGTACAAGCGCTCGGCAGCAGCGTTCCAGCTGCGAATGTGGAAATGGAGGTCGGTGATAATCACCGCGTCGCTCACCTCGCTGAGGACGCCGGTGGCCAGCTGACGAAGTCGCGCCGACAGGTCGGCTACGTAGTTGAAGCTGATCAGCCCCGCTTGCTGTCCTTTCCAGTCGATAAATTCTGAGGCGACCTCGACCGACACCTTGGAACCGTCGGGACAGTCAAGGTCGATGAGCTGAGTACGACGCTGCGGGCTCGATTCAGCGATAATCGCGAGTTCGCACGCTGCTCGCCCCGACGCTGGCGACGCCAGATCACAGATCCGCTGCCCGATCAGGTCCGCTTCGTGGGCAACTCCCAGGAGCGCGCAAACTGCCCGGTCGGCCTGCACGATACGACCATCCACGTGAATGAGAGTGCACGGCTCGAAGCCGGGTCCTCGATCACTCGCTTCTGCCCCTTCAACTGGAGCGTCAAGCCGGTAGCCCGCGCCTCGGACGGTCCGCAGGATTCGGGGTCGGCCGGGATCGATCTCGATCTTCGCGCGGAGCCGCGAGATGTGCTCGGTGACAGTTGCAGCCTGCTGCCATTCGGGGGACGACTTCCAGACCGACTTGAGCAGTTGGTCCCTATTGAAGACGTGGCCGGGCCGCGCGGCGAGGTAGGCGAGGAGGTCGAACTCCTTCATCGTCAGCTCAAGTATCTGGTCATCAACGCAGGCTTGCCGGGCCAGCAGGTCGATCGTCAGTCGTCCGACCTTCAGAATTGCATCCCTTTTTGGGTCACCGACGCGGACGTCCTTGGCCGTTGCTGTACTCATCCAATAAAGTTTCCCAGTTCAGCAACTACTAAACAGAAGACGTGAGCGGGTGAGCCCGACCGGAGCAGACAATCGAGTGTTTCGAGCCCGGAACCGGTGTATCAGTGCGGATCTCCCCGTGAGCCACTAGAACCTCGGAGGGTTCTGAACAGTGCGGGCGGAGGGACTTGAACCCACACTCCTTGCGGAACAGGGACCTAAACCCTGCGCGTCTGCCAGTTTCGCCACGCCCGCGGCGGTGGAACCAGCCTACGCGACGGCGGCGGAATCAGCGCTGGAACGAGAGTTCCGTGCACCCGACAAGATCAGCAAGGTGGTACGCCCGGTTCGGAATCCACTCCTTGCGTTTGGTCGTGTGTAGAAGCTCGTTGCCGTTCTTCACCTGGATTGAGCCGGTCACAAACTGCTCGACACGGAACGCAACGCCAAGCGCTGACGGCGCGGCCCACAGGAGCGGCGCCGTCACGGCGATCGGTGCAACTGCTGCGGGCCATTGGTCGAGTGTCAGCCAATCCATCACGTGGGCGGCGACGGCGCGGCCGTCGAGCGCGCACACGTCGGCGGTCTCGGCGGGATGAGCCAGGTTGCCGATCGCAAACACGCCACGCTGCTCGGTGTGCCACCCGTCGTCGACAATCGGACTCTTCGCCACTGACAGCATCGGCAACCCTGCACTGCGCGCAAGTTCGTGGTCAGGAACCCAGTCGCCGGTGAACACGACTGTGTCGCACGCGATGCGGCGGCCATCGGTCAGCACAACAGCGTCGACTCGACCGCGGCCAACAATCTCGGCGATGTCGGCGCCGGTGTGGATCGGGACGCGATATCGGCTGGCAGTTGCGAGCCGCAGCACTGGATACGTCTGGTGTCGGGCGAGCGGAGTCACCATCGCCGCGACCTTGCAGCCAGCGTGCGTCAGGGTGAGTACCGCGGAGAAGCTGACGTGTTCGGCGCCTACGACGACAGCGCGGTTGCCGACGTGTTGGTCGTGCAGCGTTGTGAATTGTTGCAACGAGCCGGTGGTCAGCACACCCGACGGACGATCGCCGGGCACCAGTCGTGCCGCGCGAGGTCGTTCGCGAACGCCGGTCGCGAGCACTACGGCGCGCGCGTGAACTTGCGCGGGTCCGCTGGCGCCGTAGGTGGTCACCTGGCCGTCGACGAAGGAATGCACGCTGCGACCAACCTCGATCTCGACGCCAGCCTTTTCCGCGCGGCGCGTCAACTGGGCTGCGTAGCGCGGCCCGGTCGTTACGCGATGCAGGTCGCGCGCGCCGTAGCCGAGATGCGCTGTATGACGTGGAATGCCGCCCGCTTCGGGTTCGCGTTCAAACACGACAACGCGGCCGACTCCCCGGCGGCGCAATTCGATGGCGGCCGAAAGCCCCGCGGGGCCGGCGCCGACGATGGCGACATCGACTTCGGCCGTCACGGGTTGCCCATCCACTCGCTCATCGCGTGCCCCGACGACTCGGCCGCGAGCGCGCACACGTTGGCTGCGCAGTAGAACCCCTGGCAGCGACCGGCCAGCACGCGAGTGCGTCGACGCAACCCGTCGATGTCGTTCGCCGGAACGATTGCCTGGATCGCCGCCGTGATCTCGTCGGCGGTCACGCGCTCGCAGTGGCAGACGACGGTGCCACCACGTTGGTACGGGCGCTCCGCAACCTCACCGAGAGGCGTCAGTTTCGCGCTGCGCAGTTCGTCAGCGTCGCGCACGGTGGCAGTCAGCCCAATCGACGTCAACAGTGCGACCGCCTCTTCGGCGACAGCCATTGACGAGGTCAGGCCCGTCGACCGAATTCCACCTAAGCAGACGTAGCGATTGTCCGCGTGGGCGCTGAGCTGATAGTCGCTGTGTTCAGTTGCGGCACGCAGCCCGGCATAAACCGCCGTCACTTCTTCGTGCATCAACGCCGGAAGAATGCGCTGTCCCTTGGCGAGCAACGCATCGATGCCAGCCCGCGTGCTGGCCGTCGCGCCGCGATCCTCGATCTCGTCGGCCGTTGGCCCGAGCATGATGTTGCCGAACACCGTCGGCGCCACCAGCACGCCTTTGGTGTGTGCGGTGGGTACCGGCAGAATCGTGCGCTCTAGTAGCGGGCGAGCCAGCTTGTCGAACACGATCAACTCGCCGCGTCGTGGTCGGATGGTGAAGCCTTCGTAGCCGAACAGGCGGTGCAGCGTGTCGCCGTGCAACCCGGCGGCGTTGACGACGAAGCGCGCTTGCACGTTGCGGCCGTCGGTAGCGGCGAGCATTGTGGCGTCCTCGCCGGTCGTGCAGCTTGCAACACTGAAGTGGGTGAACAACTCGCAGCCGTTCAACACCGCTTCGGTGGCGAATGCGATCGGTGTCGTCCACGGATCGATCAGGTGCTCGCCGGGCACGATCATGCCACCGGTCACCCCATCGCCTAGATGGGGCTCGAGTTCGCGAACGGTCTTGGCGTCGATCACTTGCGCACGCGTGTAGTTGTTCGCAGCTGCCTTCGCAGCTAGCGCGGGCAGGTTGGCGGCCTGTTCGTCGTCCCATGCGACTAGTACCGCGCCGGTTTCCTCTACCGAGATGCCAGCACCTGGCGCGTACGCGCGCAGCAACTCGTAGCCGCGTGCAACGAGTCGCGACTCCGTAGAGCCGGGCGTTGCGTCGAAACCCGTGTGAAGGATCGCCGTATTGGCCTTGCTCGTGCCTGCGCCGACATCGTTGCGCGCTTCAAGTAGTGCTACCGACAGTTGATGGCGGGAAAGTTCGCGCGCGACAGCACACCCGATAACACCACCTCCAACGACGGCGACGTCGAACATCAGTGATCCATCGTTGCGTCGGCGACCGCTTGCCACCGGGCGAGTCGCTCAGCTGCCTGACCCGAACCGATCGACGGTTCGACCACGGCGCTTGGCTGCCACTCGATTGAACTGGTCGCGCCACCCGCGCCGATCGCGGCAAACGCAGCGACGCCGAGCGCGGTCGCGTGCGGCGACGGGTAGACCTCAATCGGGCACTGCAACAGGTCGGCTTGTACTTGCAGCAAGGTCGAACTGCGCGTCAACCCGCCATCGACGCGCAGCCGTGTAATCGGCGCGCCGAGATCGCGCCCCGCCGCGTGAGCTAGCAACGCCACTTGCGCAGCGATGCCGTCGATCGCGGCGCGCACCAAGTGGGCGCGTTCGGTGCTCAACGACATGCCCGTGAAAGCGGCCTTCGCATGTGGCTTCCAGTACGGCGCGGCGAGGCCGGCGAGCGCAGGTACGAACGTGACGCCGCCAGCATCGCCGACAGCACCGCCCAGGCGATCGAGATCGCTTGGTTCGTTCATGATTCCCATCGCGGTCAACCAAGTGACCGCCGCTCCAACGGTGTACACCTGTCCATCGAGGCACCATGTCAACGAGTCGTTGAGTTGCCACGCCGGGCAACCGACCAGACCGTTGGCTGAACGCGTTGGTGTCGACCCCGTGCACGCGAGCATGAACGCACCGGTGCCGTAGGTGCACTTCGCTTCACCTGCGGCGTGGCAGGCCTCGGCGAACAGGGCCGCTTGCTGATCGACGCACGCACCTGTCACCGGCACGCTGCCCCCGAACTCGCTGCACTCACCGAGTGCAACTGCGTTGCCGACCACAGTGGGCAGCGTCGACGGATCGATGTCGAAGATTGCGCACGCCTCGTTGCTCCACTGTCCGGTCTCCAGATCAAGCAACAGGGTGCGACCCGCTGTCGCGATGTCGGTGACGAACGCACCGCACAAGCGATACAGCAACCACGTGTCGGACGTCGTGATGATCAACCCACGATCGATGCGATCGCGCAGCCACACGATCTTCGGAGCGACGAAGTACGGGTCGAGCTCCAGGCCGGTCAGTTGCGCGAGCCGTGGACCGTGTTGCGCGAGGCGATCACACACAACGCTCGACCGACGGTCTTGCCACACTATTGCTGGGCCGTGCGCGCGCCCAGTTGCGCGGTCCCACGCGACGACGGTTTCGCCCTGATTGCCAAGCCCGATTGCCGTCACCGCCGGGTTACCCGCGGCCACGATTGCTTGGCGACCCGCCGCCAGCACGCTGGCCCACAGTGCTTCCGGATCGACCTCGACGCCGCCGTCGCCGGTCGCGATCACGGTCACGGGCGCTTCGGCGTAACCGAGCACCGTTCCGTCGTCGTCGACGACGACTGCTTTCGTCGCCGACGTTCCCTGATCGATTGCCAGCACAGCCACCGCCGCACATTACGTGACGCCAGCCCCACACGACGGTGGGCTAGCTCACGGGAATCCACACGAGCACGAGTTGCGTGACCTTGACGTCGCTCTTCTCCAGCGTGATCGCCATCGTCTCCGATTGCGTGGCGACAGCTGCCCACCTGGCATCGATGTCGGCGACCTCTTTGGTCAGCTCGGCTTCGAGATCCTCCATCTGCTCGTGCAGCATTTGGATCTTGTTTTCGGCCGCTTCCAACCGCTGACTTGCAGCCGACGTTCGGCCGCGGCGCCCGGCTGCGCTGCCTGCCTTGCCGAGCACCGAACCCAGCATGCCGCCGCGCGACTTGCTGCCGCCAAGCAGGCCTCCGAGGATCGAGCCCGCAGTCGACAGGATTTCCGAGTTGCGATTGCCCTTGCGCTGCGCGTCGAGCACTTCCGCGCGATCCTCGGCCGTCTGCAACTGTGATTGCAACGTTGCAACCTTCGTTTGGTACTTGTCGCGCAGCTTGGCGGTCTCGGCGTCGCCTTGTGTGTCGGCGGCGGCGGCGCAGCGCTTGGTGAAGTCTTCGGGAGTCTCGCCGGGACGGCTGTACAGCTTGAGCTGTCTGTTGTATTGCAACTCGACCTTGCGACTGCGCACGAGATGATCGGTGAGACCGCGCTCGACGCTCGTCCAGAACTTCTTGCTCTTGAGCGGTGCCGGCGAGAGTTGATAGGCGGCAGACGCGGGCGTCTCCTCGTGCAGGTCGCGATCGTCGTAGTCGACGCCGATTGCGCGCGATGCATCGACCTGTTCCGTCAGCGGGAACAGCACGGCCTCGTACTCGTCGTCGTGCATCAGATCGGCTTTGTCGTCGTCGTAGCGCAAGGCGACGCGGGCGACGACGGAAGGCTCGAAGCGAGTTCCGCGCGGGTCGCCGCCGATAGTCGGCAGCCAAGGGGCCGCGATGTCGACCCATCGAATCGCGACTCCTTCGGCGACCTCTGGCACCAACGGCGACTCGTCTGACTCGACGGCCGGTTTCGGGGGCGTTGGCGTCCCGGCCTCTGCCTTCGCCGATTCCTTGTCTGCTGCTTCCTTCTGGTCCTTCATCAGGACTGCGATTTGGTCGCGGGTGAGCGGACCGCGCAGGTAGCTCATCGCCCAGCGCGTGGTGAAGACCTCGGGCTTGTCCTTGCCAGCACGACGCAGTACGAACTCGCGCTTGGCGAGTCCGCTGATGGTGTCGCCAACAGCGCCGACATCGACGCCACCAGCAGCTGCGCTCATGCCGTCGAGCAATCGTTGCTTGTCGCGATCGGTTTGCAGTCGTCCAATCATCCAGGTTCCCGCGTTGGATAGCGCCTTGTAGTCGACGTCGACGGGGTTCTGCGTTGCCAGCACTACGCCAACACCAAACGCGCGCGCTTGCTTCATCAGCGTCATGATTGGCTTCTTGGTTGGCGGCATCGCTGTCGGCGGCAAGTAGCCAGCGACTTCGTCCATGTACAGCAGCGCGCGCAAGTCGGTGGTGCCGCTTTGCTTGCGCATCCAGGTGACCAGCTTGCTGAGCACGAGCGTGGTGACGAATTGGCGCTCTTGATCGCTGAGGTGCGCTGTAGTGATGATGGCGCAGCGCGGCTTGCCATCGGGAGTGCGCAGCAGCTTCTCGATATCGAGCGGCGGGCCTTCCATCCAGGCGCCGAACGAAGGTGACGCGAGTAACCCGTTCAGGCGCATCGCAAACGCAGTGCGATCCTTGGGCGGGAAGAACTCGTCGAGCTCGAACACCCCGAGCTTGCGGATCGGCGGTTTGGTCACCATGCCGACGAGGGTGGGCAAGTCGAAACTGCGGCCGGCGCTCCACTCGTTGAGGATGAGGTTGCTGAGCAAGATGTGTTCGCGACTGCTCAGCGGGTCGGCGTCGATATCGACGAGGCTGAGCAGACCACTGACGAAGCCTTCGATTTCGTCGCCGATGATCTCGGGGTCGAGTCCTCCGGCGGGCGCCTGCATCGAGCCGACAATGTTCAGCCCGACGCCTGCGCTCGAGCCGGGCGTGTAGATGGTGAACGTCGCCCCCGCACGCAGCGCGGCGATGCGGTCGGGGCCAACTTTCCAATCGGCCAAACCGTCGGTCCACGTCTTGGCCTGCGCGGCCGCGAATTCGGCCACCGATTGTCCCGCCTTGCTCGCGTCGCCCTCGTTAACCCACGGCTCGAAATCGCTCGCCGCAAGCTTCGGGAATGTAAGGCAGAGGTTTGTCAGGTCGCCTTTCGGGTCGATCAGCAATGTCGGCACTCCTGCCGATAGCGCTTCCTCGATCAGCACGATGCCAAGACCCGTCTTGCCGGAGCCGGTCATGCCGACTATGACGCCATGGGTTGTGAAGTCGCCACTGGGTAACACGACCGTCTTGTCGGTGCGCTCGTGTTTTGCGGGATCGATCAGCCCGCCAAGAAAGAGGTCAGCCATGGCGTGCCACGGTAGCGGGCAGTGGGCTGGGCTACGCGAGGGTGACGCGGTAGGCGCAGCGCTGGCCACCGTCGAGCAGGTGCTGCTCGCGGGCGACGATGACGTCGGTGCCCAGGGCACGCTGGAACAGATCGAGCTCGGCACTGCAGAGATCCGCGCAGGTGCCGGCCGCATCGCGAATCGGACAGTGGTGCTCGACGAGGGTGATGTCGTCTCCAGTCTCGATGGCCTCAGCCAGGTACCCCTCGGCCGTGCGCAGTTGTGCGATGCGTTGCACTCGGTCGGAAACCGACGCGGAACCTTTCAAGGCGGCTCGGTAGGTCACTAGTTGGCGCGCCGCCCGTTCGCGAACGACTTGCTCGAGAGCACCCTCGCCAAGAGCGCTACGGATCGACGCGATCAACTCCACGCTTAGGTCACCGTGTCGGTCTGCAAACAAGCTGCTGGCCGATGGTGCCAGTCGCCAATGAACCGGCGGGCGACCCCGACCGGAGATGGAACCAGCGCTGGGCGCATTCACGCGTTCAACGAGTTCGGCGCTTTCCAATGCCTCAAGGTGTTGGCGGATCGCGGTGTCGGTGAGACCGAACTCGGCGGCGAGCTCGGGAGCGGTGATGCTTTCGGCGCGCTTCAGGCGCTCGATGATGCGACGCTTGGCGCCGGACAGGTCGCTGCTGACGTCCTTGATGACGTAGAGCCTAAGACCTGAATCGATGGATTTCGCAAGTCAGAGCTTGAGGAAATCGGTGAAAGCACCTGAATGAACCGGCTCGGCCAGAATGAACGAATGGTGACGGTGGACAGCACGAGGGCGCTCTCGCGCGCGGAGGCCGTCGCCGCGAGCGCGAAGGCCCCGCGACTCGCGCTCGACTTCCGCGGCGACATCGAAGGCCTGCGCGCGATCGCAGTCGTCATCGTCGTGCTGTTTCACGCGCGCATCGGACCGTTTGAGGGCGGCTTCATCGGTGTCGACGTGTTCTTCGTCGTCTCCGGATTCCTGATCACGTCGTTGTTGCTGCGCGAGGCCGAGTCGGAAGGCAAGGTCTCTCTTGGCGCATTCTGGGCGCGACGCGCGCGCCGCCTGCTTCCTGCGTCGCTGCTGGTGATCGTCGCAACCTTGATCGCTGCGCGGATACTGCTGAACCCGCTCGACCAACGCGACATCACCGACGATGCATTCGCTGCCACATTCTTCGCCGCCAACTTCGTGTTCGGCTTTCTGCGCGTTGGCTACTTCGCGTCGCAGCAAACGCCGTCGCCACTGCTGCACTACTGGTCACTTGCGGTCGAAGAGCAGTACTACCTGGTGTGGCCCTTGGTCGTTGCAATAGTTGTGCATCAAGGCCGACGCGTGTTCGGCGACCCGGCGGCGCTGCGTCGCCGCATCGGGATTGTTCTTGCGATCGTGTGGGTGCCGTCGTTCATTGCGTGCATCAACTACAGCAACGACACCGAGTGGGCGTTCTACATGCTGCCCACTCGCGCATGGGAGTTGGCAACCGGTGCGCTTGTCGCTGTCGCGCTGCCACGATTGCGACGCATCTCCAAGCAAGTGCGCGCCGTGTTTGGATGGTTGGCGCTGATCGGGCTTGCCGCAGCGACGATGGGCATCGACCAAGTGATGACGATCGGCGGCAAGGTGATGAACTTCCCCAGCGCGATCGCGCTCGCGCCGGTGCTGACGACGGCGGTGTTGTTGGCCGTCGGCGATACGCGGCGCAATGTGGGGCCGAGCCGCCTGCTGGCGCTGCCACCGCTGCAATGGATCGGCGGCCGCTCGTACGCGATCTATCTGTGGCACTGGCCACTATTGGTGATCGGCGAGGCGCGCTGGGGACCATTGACGTCGGGCGCTCGGGCCGCGCTCGCGTTGGCATCGGTTGCCTTAGCGGCTGTTTCCTACGTGATCGTCGAGAACCCGATCCGCCACAATCCAAGGCTGGTGGCGAGTCCGTCGCTGGGGTTGCGTGTTGGCGGTGCCATGTTGGTCGTCGCCGGGCTGGCATCGGTGGTGTCGGTTGCGTTTCCGGAATCCATTGCCGGCAAGGGGACCGCAACGGCACCGAATCTCGTCACCGTTCCATCGTCGGTGGTCACTGAGTCCACCGTCGCCTCCGGGCCGACAACGACAGTGCCAGCGAACGACAGCGTGTCCGGCTCGACCAACGCAGAGGTGCTCGCGCTGCGTGCGGCGAACTACGCGGCTCTGGAAGCGGCGCTGAGCGTGCAACAGGTGCCAGCCAACATCGATCCACCACTGTTTGATGCGCAAGCAGAGGAACCCGTGATCTACTCCAACGGCTGCCACCTGCCGGTAGAGATTCTTGTGCCTCGCGATTGTGTGTACGGCGACGCGAACTCGACGACTCGCATCGTGCTGTTTGGCGACTCGCATGCTGCGCAGTGGTTCCCGGCGATTCGCGAGCTTGCCGACGAGCATGGTTGGCGACTCGATGTGATCACGAAGAGCGGATGTCCGACAGCGTTGATCAGCCAGGACAACCAGTTACGCGACGGCCGATGCGATGGATGGCGCGAGAACGTGGTCGATTGGGTGAAGCGCGAGAAGCCCGACTTGGTCGTGATGACCGCGCGTGCGTACAGCTATCTGCGTGGCGACGTGTGGGAAGAAGGCCTCACCGACACGGTCTCCAAGATGCGTCCGTCGGTCGGCCAGATTCTGATTCTGGGTGACACTCCAGATCAACATCCGATCGTTCCCGATTGCCTGGCCGAGAACCTGTCGAGCGTGACCGACTGCTTGAGTCCCCGAGAAGACGGTGTCAACGTCGACGTTCTGGAAGCCGAGCGCAGCGTTGCGGCAGCTTTCAACGCCCACTTTGAACCGACTACCGATTGGGTGTGCACGCTGGATGGGTGCCCCGTGATCGTTGGCAACCTATTGATGTACCGCGACGACAATCACCTCACGACCAAGGCGGTGCTGCTGTTGAAGCCGTATCTCGACGCGGTCATACGCGCCGGGCTCGCTGACGTGGGATGACGGCGAACGTCGTCATAATGGCTACATGACGTCGACCGTTGCAGACCCGATTGCCCACGCGCTCGAGAATCAGTTCGGGCTGGCCGACCGTGTCGTTGACTCCGCCACGCTGGCCAACAGCGTCGAACGCTTTCGCGAGCGCAAGATCTCGTTGCCGACGTTCGCACAGTTGGCCGACCCGTCCACGTTCGACGCTGGCATCGTGGGCGACGCCGACAACAACGGGCCCGACGCTCGCAACCTGTGGCGCGTGCATTGGTACAACGACCTCGCTGGCAAGCGGGTCGCGGTTCCCGATCATGTGGTGTTGCCGAGCAGCCTGACGGGCGTCGAGAGCCCGATTATCGTCGTCTTCGGCGATCGCTTCCCGATGATCACGGCGCACAAGGTGTTGGCTGCGTACGCGTGCCTTGCGCCGCGAGTCGTGACCGGTCAGTTCGACCCAACTCGTCATCGCGCGATCTGGCCAAGCACCGGCAACTACGCGCGTGGTGGAATAGCGATTAGCCGCATCATGGCTTCGCGTGGCGTGGCGATTCTTCCGGCGGGCATGAGCCAGGAGCGGTTCGATTGGCTCGACGAGTGGTGCGAGAACCCGAAGGACGATGTGATCCGCACGGTCGGCACCGAGAGCAACGTGAAAGAGATCTACGACGCCTGTAACGAACTGGCGAAGGACCCGGGCAACTTTGTCCTCAACCAGTTCTGCGAGTTCGGCAATCACCTCGGCCACTACGAAGTGACCGGGCGCGCGTTGGGCCACGTGTTCGAGACGGTGCGCGCCGCTTCGGGTCGCGACCTGCGTTTGGCAGCGTTCACCAGCGCAACCGGTTCTGCGGGCACGATCGCTGCCGGAGATCGCTTGAAAGAGGAGTACGGCACGCGCATCGTCGCGGTCGAAGCGCTCGAGTGCCCGACAATGCTCGAGAACGGTTTCGGCGAGCACAACATCCAAGGCATCGGCGACAAGCACATTCCGTTGATTCACAACGTGATGAACACCGATGTCGTGGTAGCAGTCAGTGATCGCGCCACCGATCAGCTGTACGCGATGTTCAACAGTGAAGATGGTCTCGGTCATCTCGCCGATCGCCGGCATGTGCCACGTCAGGTGCTCGACACGCTTGCTCACTTCGGGCTGTCCAGCGTTGCCAATGTGTTGGCCGCGATTTCGACTGCGAAGGTCCTCGGGCTCGGCCCGGACGACGCGATCATCACCGTGGCGACAGACGGTGCGGCCTTGTATCCAAGCGAGTACGCCAAGATCACTGCGCGCGACTTCGGGAGTGGCTTCACCAACCTTGACGCCGCGCAGGTGTGGGGCGAGCATCTTGCCGACGTGCCGACGGCGCACACGCTCGAGCTGACCGCACGCGATCGAAACCGCATCTTCAACCTCGGCTACTACACGTGGGTCGAGCAGCAGGGAACACCGTTCGAACTGTTCGAGGCGCGACGCCATCAATCGTTCTGGAAGGGCCTGCGTCGGCTGCTTCCGGTGTGGGACGACATGATCACCGACTTCAACGCCCGCGTCGCTGGATAAGGGTTGCGCGTTGGTCACCGGGTGGAAGTGCGCAGTGTGTGGTGCGCTGGTCGACATCAGCGAACCATTCACGTGGCGCTGTCCTAACAGCACCGACGCCGATCGTCGTCACGCGCCGCAGTTGGTGCAGTCCATCGCTCCTTTGCGTTCGAGTGGCGAGAGCAATCCATTTCTCGGGTTCCGTCGCTACCTCGCTGTCGACGCATTTATGGATGGTGTCGGCCTCTCTGACGATCGGCGGGCGGCGATGGTCGCAGAGCTCGACGCATCGATCGCCGCTGTCGACGGGCACGGATTCGTAACGACTCCGTTCGAGCGCGCCGATGCGTTGAGCGATGAACTCGGGTTCACGGTCGACGGCGGCGTGTGGGTGAAGGACGAGACGCACAACGTCGGCGGCAGCCAAAAAGCGCGGCACCTGTTCCCAATCCTGTTGCACCTGCTTGCGGCCGAGGAAAGTGGGCAAGCCCCGTGGTCGGAACGGCCGACGCTCGCTATCGCATCGTGCGGCAATGCTGCGATCGCCGCTGCCACGTTGGCCGCCGCAGTGTCGTGGCCGTTGCGCGTCTTCGTGCCACCGTGGGCGAGCGCAAGCGTCACGACGAAGTTGCGCAGCCTCGGCGCCCAACTTGTCGAGTGTCCGCGGCGCGCTGCCGACCCACCAGGTGATCCGTGTGTACTCCGATTTCGCGAAGCGGTCGCCGCTGGTGCGATCCCGTTCAGTGTGCAAGGCACGGAGAACGCGTGGTGCCTCGATGGTGGCCGCACGATCGGTTGGGAAATGGCGCGCCATATGGAGGAGGCCGTCGGTGGCCCACGGTTCGATCGCCTATTTGTGCAAGTCGGTGGGGGAGCGTTTGCTGCGTGTGTCGCTGCCGGCTTTCGCATGAGTGGTATCTCGCCGAAGCTGCACGCGGTGCAGACCGAAGCGTGCGCGCCGTTGGCTCGTGCGTGGGAGCAGTCGAGATTGTTCGGTGGAGCGAAGGCCGCCGCCGCACATTGGAGTGAGTGCATGTGGCCGTGGGAGTCAGTCGGTGCGACGGAGGCCGACGGCATTCTTGACGACGAGACCTACGACTGGCTGCCGGTGCTCGCTGCGATGGCCGACAGCAATGGGTCACCCGTGGTGGTGAAGGAGTCGTTCGTGCTGCAAGCCAACGAGGTCGGTTGTCGCGCCACGGGAATCGACGCCAGCCACACGGGCACGGCCGGACTTGCCGGACTGCTGGCGATACGCGGACAAGTGCAACCCGACGAACGGGTCGCAGTGATCTTCAGCGGAGTGCGCAGGTGACCGACACATCGACTGACGGACGCAAGCCTCCCGGCGCAAGCTGGGAGAGTTGGATCGAGCTACGGATCCGACAAGGAATGTCGCGTGGCGAGTTCGACAACCTCGCCGGTAAGGGCCAGGCGATCGGAGGCATCGATGGCCCCCACGATGAGGATTGGTGGCTGTGATGCCGCTCGCCGAAGAAGCTGTTATCGCCAAGTGGCGCGCCCGTCGAAGCGCGGCGTGCCCGATTCACAATCGCACACTCCCTGGGGAGTGCGCGGAGGCTCGCTTTGGCTGACTTGCGGATTCCGGACATCCCCCGGTTAGACGCTGGTCGATCGTCGTCATACGCGTTATGCTCAGCGTATGACGATGCTGAGCTTCAGAACCGACGACGCCGATGCGCAGGCGGTGCAGCAATGGTCGGAACGATTGGGGATTGATCGCTCCGAGTTGCTGCGCGACGCGCTACGGCGACAACTGATTCGCCTCGCTGGCGAAAACGATGTCAACAAGTGGATCGATACGCCGCTGAGCGACACTGAACTGGTGCTCGGCGAGATTGCCGACTGGGGCCCCGCCGAAGATTGGTCTGACTGGGCCGATGCAGCGCGGTGAAGTCTGGTTCGCCGCGACGCCGGGCGGTGACCGACCCGTCCTCGTGCTCACGCGAGATCCGGCCGCAGACCGAATTGGGGCAGTTGTCGTCGCGGCATTGACACGCACCAACCGCGGGCTGGTGTCGGAGCTCGGGCTTACGGCATCCGACGACGGTGTGCCGTCGGACTGCGTTGCGAACTTCGACAACCTGCACACACTTCCGCGGACCGTGTTTCGTCGTCGCGTCGCAACGTTGTCGCCCCGACGGATGGCTCAGGCGTGCGCTGCGCTGGCAGCCGCTACCGGCTGCTGATCTACACCTCGTGTAGGCGTCCGTCGCTCACGTCGTAGACGAAGCCGCGGATGTGATCCTTGTATTTCACGAACGGGCTCTGCTGCAGACGATTGATGCTTTCACGCGTATCGGTAAATGGGTCGACGAACGACTCGAGCGCCCACGAAGGCTTGATGCCCAACTCGGCGACGAGCTCCGCCTTGAACTCGTCTTCGGTGATCGCTTGCAACCCGCAGTTGGTGTGATGCAGCAGGATGATCTCGCGCGTATCGAGTAGCCGCTGCGAGAGCACGAGCGAACGAATCACGTCGTCGGTCACCACGCCGCCCGCGTTGCGGATGACGTGCGCATCGCCGTGGGCCAGGCCGAGCATCTGGAAAATGTCCATCCGGCTGTCCATACAGGCGACGATCGCCAAATGGCGGCGAGGGCGTAGCGCCAAGTCCTTGTCGGCGAACTCGGCGATGTGCGCCTCGTTGTTCGCCAGCAACTCGTCGGCGTTGGGTTGGAAGGGTGGGTCGTTCAGGTGGGGGTTCGGGTCAGCAGTCATGGTGGGCACCATGGACGGTAGCGTTTCTGCCATGAGCGAAATCATTCGACCCATGGGTCTCGACAGTGCGAACGATCCCCGTCTCGACGTTTTCAACCGACTACTCCACAACCGAGTGGTGATGCTCGGCACCGATGTCAACGACGACATTGCCAACCAAATCTGTGCCCAACTCCTTTACCTAGAGGGCGAGGACGACAAGGCCGACATCTGGCTGTACATCAACAGCCCCGGCGGTTCGGTGACCGCTGGCATGGCGATTTACGACACGATGCAGTTCGTTGGCTGCGACGTCGCCACAGTCTGCATGGGCATGGCCGCCAGCATGGGCCAGTTCTTGCTCACCTCGGGCGCGGCTGGCAAGCGCTACACGCTGCCGAATGCGCGCATCATGATGCACCAGCCACTCGCCGGCCTGCGCGGCCAGGCAACCGACATCGCCATCCAGGCCGAGCAACTGAAGTACACGAAGCGGCGGATGGCCGAACTCACCGCCCAGCACTCGGGCCAGACGCTCGAGAAAATTCAGGAAGACAGCGAGCGCGACCGCTGGTTCACGGCTGAAGAAGGCAAGGCCTACGGCTTGGTCGACGAGGTCATCGTCCGCCGCGGCGAGATCAGCTAGTTACGGGGCGACGCCGATGGTGATGGCGCAGCGCTGCAGCGTGTAGCCCGCGACCCGCTTTGCCGCTGGCTCCGATTCGCGTGCGGTGTCGGCGACTTTCTGCATTGACTCGGGGTCTTCGGTATCGACCGTGATTGCGGTCTCCATCGAGTCGACCATCGTCTTCCATTCGGACTCAATCGCGATTGGCGCCGCGTTCGCCACGGCGCGCCAGGCAGTGAGCACGCGACCAACGTCGAGCGACGTCTCGATCACCGGCGAGTTGAGGTCCGACAAGTGCCTGGCGACCTGCCCGCAGTACGCAGACTCGCTGCGCGAGTCACCGTCGCTGCACGCGATCGCGAAGACGAGCGTCATTCCAACGACCGCAAGAATCCGCATGACCCGCATCGCGTGAATTCTCGCAGGTCGCTACGACACGGCCCCGTCAGCCGGCACCCGAACCAGCTCACAACTGATCCTTACCTGACTCGCCTTGTGCTGTAACCGTCGTCGTTCATCGTTGACGACATGACCAACCCGACGAACTCTGCTCACGATCAGATCGCACCAGTCCTCGCTCGGCGCAAGTTCCTCGCCGGGCTCGGCGGGGCTGCAGCGTCAGCGGTCGCGTTCCCTCGCATTGCTGCGACACAGTCGCAACAACCAACGGCTGATGAGATCGCATTCGATCTCGACCTCGACGAGATTCAGGGAAACGTGCTTCCTGGTTTCAACAATCATCACCAGGCCTTTGTGCTCGTCGGTTTCCCGACACCCGCTGTCGGTCGTGCGTGGCTTGCAGCGGTGACCAAGAGCATCGCTTCCGCTCGCGAGGTGTTGGCTGGCAGCGGTGTCAGCAACACGTCGTGGGTCAACCTCGCCGTCAGCCACGCTGGGCTACTCGCGCTCGGCAGACCGCGATCGGAACTCTCGACGTTTCCCGTCGAATTTCGTGCTGGCTTAGTGAAGCGAGCGAATACGGTCGGCGACCTTGGAACCAACGCCGCGAAGACCTGGCCAGCACCGTTCCGCCAGACCTTCCATGCGATGGTGATCGTTGCGGCCGACGAAGCCGACGATCGCGATTCGTTAGTTGCGCAACATCAGCAACTCGCCGCGAGTAACGGGGTAGAGGTGCGCCACGTTGAACTCGGCGATGTGCGAGTCGAAGAACCTGGCCACGAGCACTTCGGATTCCGCGACGGAATCTCGCAGCCAGGTGTGCGCGGGTTCACCGTGCCGATGAACCCCGCTGATAGCGAGCAAGGCATCCCAGGCCAAGACTTGCTGTGGCCTGGCGAGTTCGTGCTCGGCTATCCGGCGCAAGCTGGGGCAGGAGAGGAGGTCGAAATGCAGGGTTCGATCGCGACCTCGGGTCCTGACTGGACGAAGAATGGTTCGTATCTCGTCTTTCGCCGACTGCGCCAAGACGTCGCTGGCTTTCGTGCCTTCATCCGCTCAGTCGCGAAGTCCCAGGGATATAGCGAAGACCTTGCCGGTGCGAAGATCGTCGGCCGTTACAAGAGTGGTGCGCCACTCGCTCTCACCGGCGAGCAAGACACCGATCCGGGACTCACGGATCTCGCGATCTGTAGCGACGAGCAAATCAACGACTTCGAGTTTGTTGAGGACGGCGATCCCGAGGGCGATCTCGTTCCGCTCGCCGCGCACATTCGCAAGACGTATCCGCGGGACCATCCGACCGATGACGGCGGCGAGGCCGACACGCAGCGACACCGCATCATGCGCCGGGGCATTCCGTTCGGTGCTTCACTCGCAGCGGACGCGGCAGCCGATAGTGCCGCCGCCCGCGCCGAGTTCCCGAACGATCGCGGCTTGCTGTTTCTCTGCTATCAGACATCGATTGCTCGCCAGTTCGAACATGTGCAGCAGCAGTGGGTGAACGACCCCACGTTCCCGGAACCGAACACCGGCCAAGACGCGGTCATGGCAACGGCACCAGCGACCGGTGAGTTCTTGCTTCCCGGTGGTCGCACCGGTCACGTCGCACTGATGCAACGCTTCGTCACGACCACTGGTGGCGGCTACTTCTTCCAACCGTCGCTGTCGGCGCTCGCTGCCCTGAGCGCGCTACCGCCGACAGACTCGCCAACGCCGCCTCGGCCGCCGCGCAACGATCGGCCAGGCAGGCAGCCACGTCAGGGCCGTCCACCGCGTCGCCAGGGCGACCGTCGCGGCACACCGTAGATCCGGATTGATCGAGGTTGCTGTTCGGCGGGCGGCCGGTATGTTGCCGCTTGAGAGCAGTCAGTACCCGTCGGGGAATCGGTTCGTTTCCCTCTTTCGTTGTTTGGCGAGTCGCCTAGCGAGTGTCGCCATCGTTCGTCGGAGGGTGCGCGCATGCTTGCCGCTGTTCGTTCTGCAACGGTGTTCGGCGTTGAAGGACGCCCGGTCATCGTCGAAGTACACGTGTCGACCGGGTTGCCAGGGTTTCTCATCGTTGGCCTGCCCGACGAAGCCTGCCGCGAATCGCGCGACCGCGTGCGCGCTGCATTCCTCACGAGCGGGCTCAATTGGCCTTCGTGCAAGATCATCGTCAATCTTGCTCCCTCCAGCCAACGCAAAGGCGGCTCGGGCCTCGACTTGGCGATTGCGGTTGCGTTACTCGCCGCCAACGGGCAAGTGCCCGTCGATCAGCTAGAACGCTTCGGGTTTCTTGCCGAACTGGGGCTCGATGGCAGCCTGCGCGCGATCTCGGGAATCGCGCCGATGGTTGCTGCGATGCCCGACGTCATCTCAGTCGTTGCATTGGCGGGCTTTCGCGAAGCGCAAGGTGTTGCCGGTGAACGCGTGCGAGTCGCCCACACGTTGCGCGAGGTCGTCGACGCGCTGAACGCCGAGGCACCGTGGCCGCGTCCGCCCGATGGCGAGTTCATCGACGACGAGCCGCCACCGCTCGACCTAGCCGACGTGCGCGGGCAAGCTGCCGCGCGTCTCGGGCTCGAAATCTGCGCGGCCGGCGCGCATCACCTGTTGCTCGTCGGTCCACCCGGTTCCGGAAAGACGATGTTGGCGCAACGCATCCCCGGGCTGCTGCCGGCGCTGACGCCAGAGGTTTCGTTGGCAGCGACGATGATTCATTCCGCAGCTGGCGTGCGACTGCCGGTCGGTGGGATGATCCGGAAAGCACCGTTCCGCGCGCCGCACCACAGCAGCTCGATGGTCGCGCTGGTCGGTGGTGGCAGCGTTGGCCTGCGACCGGGCGAGATCTCGTTGGCGCATGGTGGGGTGTTGTTTCTCGACGAGCTTGGCGAGTTCGGGCCGGTGGTTCTCGACGGCATGCGCCAACCGTTGGAGGAAGGCGTCATCCGGCTTGCGCGGGCACGTGCGTCGGCCGCACTGCCCGCCAAGTTCCTGCTCGTGGCGGCAACCAACCCATGCCCGTGTGGTGGTGGGCCGCCAGGCGCGTGCGAATGCGACGAGGTGGCGCGGCTGCGCTACCTGCGCCGACTCTCCGGGCCGTTGCTCGATCGCTTCGACTTGCGCGTTGGCGTCGCACGACCCAACGTCGACGATCTGTTGGCGAGCGGCGGCGGCGAACCTACTGCGGTGGTTGCCGCGCGCGTCGCAACTGCCCGCGCGCTCGCCATCGCGCGTGCTGGAACGCTGAACGCGAACATCCCTCCCGACCGCCTCGACGAACTCGCACCGCTGCATCCCGCGGCTCGCGCACGGCTGCGTACCGAGTTGGAACGCGACCTACTCACCGGCCGCGGTTATCACCGCATTCGTCGTGTCGCGCGCACCATCGCGGACCTGCAGGGCGAGCACGACCAAGTGCTCGAGGAACATGTCGTCATGGCGTTGAATCTGCGCGTCCGGCTCAGCATCTCGTCGCGTGAGCGTGTCGCATGACCGCCTGCCCACCGCAGGCGTATGTCGCGGCGCTTGCCGGCTTTCGCAACATGAACGTGCATCGTTTGTCGGCTCTGTTGCGCCAACACGAACCCGAAGAAGCGTGGGCGGTGGTGCTCGGCGAACAGCCAGCCACCGGTTTGATCGCGCAAGTGCTTGCGGCGCACGCACCCGTACGCGCGAGTTGGCGTCGGTGCGCGGCCGAACGTCCGCCTGCACGCGTGTGGCAGCAGTGCCTCGACCTCGGGTTAGAGGTGCTGGTGATGGGTCATCCGCGATATCCGGCCGGGTTGCTCGACGACCGATTGCCGCCACCGGTGCTGTTTGCGCGCGGCGATCTGTCACTCCTCGAAGGAAGGCGGGTCGGCGTCGTCGGCACGCGCAACGCAACTGCTGGCGGCAGAGCTACTGCGCGACTACTTGGCTACGGGCTCGCCGCGGCTGGTGTGCACGTGTTGTCTGGCCTCGCACGAGGCGTCGATGGCTATGTCCATCGCGGTGTGATCGCAGCAGTATCCGAAAGCAACGGCAGTGCTGGACGGCCAATCGGGATCGTCGCCAGCGGGCACGACGTGATTTACCCGCGCGAACACGCCGACCTGTGGGCGGCGGTTGGCGACGTTGGCCTGCTGCTCAGCGAGTCGCCACCGGGTACGCCGCCCGAGGCGCATCGGTTTCCGCTGCGCAATCGAATCGTCGCTGCGCTATCGGAAGTGGTGATCGTCGTCGAATCGCGCGAGCGCGGCGGCTCGCTGATTACGGCCAGCGAGGCAATCGATCGATCGATTCCGGTGATGGCCGTGCCCGGGCCGATCGATCGTCGGTCCGCGGCCGGCACTAACCGCTTGATTTGCGACGGCGCCGCACCGGTTCTCGGAGTCGACGACGTACTGATCGCGTTGTCCTACCAAAACGGGCGGTCGGCGGTGATGGCAGCCGACCTGCGGCCGCGTCCGCGGGGCAACGATCTCGCTGTCTATCGAGTCGTTGCCGACGATGCGCGAACGATCGATGGCGTTGCGCTTTTGGCAGACCTCAGCCTCGTTGACGCGGCGATGTGTTTGGCGCGGTTGGAAGCAAATGGCTGGGTTGCACAGGCCGATGGGTGGTTCGAGCGGACGGGTTCCCCATTCCGATGACCGTTACCGAATACCCTGGTTGCCGATGCCGACACGCCCGCCTTTCTCCGCGACCCCGGATGTGGTCGAGTCGTGGCATCTCGCTGGCTTCGTCGCGTCGCTCACCAACAGCGCCAACAACACGGTGGCGGCTTATCACAGCGATATTGAAGGTTTCATCGGCTGGTTCGAATCGGTTGCGCCGGATACGGCGGTCGTGCCAGGCGCAGTCGACCGCACCCTGCTGCGGCGGTACGTGGCCATGCTTACCACTGGTGGTTTCGCGAAGCGCAGTATTGCTCGCAAGGTTTCGGCGCTGCGGCGTTACTTCGCTTACCTCCGTCGCGAGGGTGTCTTGGCGATCGATCCCAGCACCGCGCTGCGCTCACCGACGGGCGACGGGCGTCTGCCGCGCGTCCTCGACCACAGCGACATCGCGGTTCTGCTTGATGGCCCAAGCCCGGAAGACGAACCGCATTGGCGACGGCTGCGCGACGACGCCGCGTTGGAGATCCTTTACGGCAGCGGCGTTCGCGTTGGCGAGTTATGCGGTCTCGACCTCGATTCGCTCGATCTCGCCGGCGGTGCCGTGTCGGTGTGGGGCAAGGGTTCCAAAGAACGCAGGCTCCCCCTTAGCGCACCAGCGATCTCGGCGATACGTGCATGGCTCGCCGTTCGCGCAGAAGTTGTTTCCGCCGATGCCGGTGCGGCACTGTTCGGCAACGAACGCGGCGCGCGTCTGTCGCCACGCGATGTTCGGCGCATTCTCGATCGGCGTTCGGCGCGTCCCACGCATCCGCATGCACTACGCCATAGCTTCGCGACTCACCTACTCGATGGTGGCGCCGACCTGCGCGCAGTTCAGGAATTGCTGGGCCACGCCGACGTGGCCACAACGCAGCGATACACACACATCAGCAACCACCGCCTCCAAGAGGTTTACGCAGAGACGCACCCCCGAGCATGAGACGCGAACTAGACCTCGATCACTGTTGGCAAAGCTGGTTCGACAGCAAGGATCCAGTGGCGCGCGATCGCCTGATCGTGCACTACTCACCGCTGGTGAAGTTCGTTGCCGGTCGTGTCGGCGCTGGCCTTCCGAACAGCGTCGACTCTGGCGACTTAGTCAGTGCTGGTGTGTTTGGTCTGATCGACGCCGTAGAACGTTTCGACCCCGAGCGTGGCGTCAAGTTCGAAACCTTCGCCGTGCCGCGCATCCGTGGTGCCGTGTTCGACGGACTGCGTTCGCTCGACTGGGTGCCGCGATCGGTTCGCAGCCGTGCACGCGAAGTCGAATCTGCGTTCCAAGACCTCGAGGGTCGTCACGGTCGCGCGCCAACCGACGAAGAGTTGTCGACACATTTGAAGTTGTCGCCAGCCGAGTTTCAGAAGTGGCTAGCCGCGATCGCTTCGACCACGGTCGGTCCGCTCGATCGCGCGCTCGTCGCCGGTGCCGAACCACGCGCGCTGACCGGCGACGTGCCCGACTCGCCAGCGATGCAGGTGGAAGAAGCCGAAGTGCGCCGACTGGTGAAGGGCGAGGTTCGTCGCTTGCCAGATCGCGAGAAGCTCGTGCTGTCGTTGTACTACGACGAGAGCCTGACGCTTGCCGAAATTGGCACCGTGCTCGGAGTCACCGAGAGTCGCGTGTCGCAGATCCACACCAAAGCGGTGCTGCATCTGCGTGCTCGCTTGTCCGCCGCCGGGGTCACGTAACCACTCCAGAACTCGAAGGACAGCTCGAAAGACAACTCGAGAGCCTCGCCGCATGATCGGCGGATTGCTGGTAGTCGCCGCATGTTTTGCTCCGCCCGTCGACGTTCCGATTGCGATCGGGTTTGCGCGACCGGCGTGCGACTATTGCCCCGGTCATCGAGGGGTGGAGTATCACCCATCGGCGGGGGTGCCGGTTCACGCCGTCATTGGCGGAGTGGTGTCGTTCGCGGGCCGCGTTGCCGGCACGCTGTACGTCGTGGTTGCTCAGGGCGACGGAAGCCGTGCCACCTACGGCATGTTGCTGACTCGAGTGGTCGGCGTCGGTGACGGGGTCGCATCCGGCCAAATCGTCGGCTATTCGTCGGCCAGGCTCTATTTCGGGATTCGCGATCCTCAGGGCCAACCGATCGACCCAACTGGAATGCTCGGGCATTGGGTGGGCCGCCCCCGATTGATTCCGGTCGACGCGACCGCTGCTCGAGCCGGCCCGCCACCCACGCTGGCGTGCCCGGCCGCAGCAGACGGCCGATAGCATCTCTCGACGGCTCACTAGCCAGTGAACCGAAAACGACAAAGTCCAACGACATATGCAAGTGCCGTCCTGCGGTCGCCTCGGCGCCGGGCACCTGCACCACTTAACCGCAGGGGAGGAGCACAACACCATGGCTGTCGTCACGATGCGCCAAATGCTGGAAGCCGGCGTTCACTTCGGGCACCAGACCCGTAAGTGGAACCCAAAGATGAAGCGTTTCATCTTCGGTGAGCGCAACGGCATCTACATCATCGACCTCGATCAGACGCTGCAGCGCGTCGAGGCCGCTTACAACTTCATTCGCGATCTCTCCGCTAAGGGCGGCACCGTGCTGTTCATCGGCACAAAGAAGCAGGCGCAAGATCCTGTGCGTGAGTACGCCGACAAGAGCGGCCAGCCATACATCAACGAGCGTTGGCTTGGCGGCATGCTCACCAACTTCGAGACGATCGGTAAGCGCGTCGCAAAGATGCAGGAATACGAGCGCATGCGCACGACCGGCGAGTTTGAAGCAATGCCGAAGAAGGAAGCCCTGTTGCTGTCGCGCGAGCTCGAGAAGCTGCAGCGCAACTTGGGCGGTATTCGCGGCATGGCCAAGCGCCCCGACGCCGTGTTCATTCTCGACACGAAGAAGGAACACATCGCCGTTACCGAGGCCAACAAGCTGCACATCCCCGTGATCGCAGTTGTCGACACGAACGTCGACCCCGATGTCATCCAGTTCCCAATTCCGGGCAACGACGATGCCATCCGCGCGAACGCGCTGATGTGCCACGTCGTCGCTGAAGCTGTGCTCGAAGGGCGCTATATCGCCAACAAGCGCAACCCGGCAGCCCCGGTCGCCAAGCCCGCGGTACGCAGCGAGGAGGACGAAGCATCATTCGCCGCATCGCAGAGCGACGCTCGCCGTCAGGCAGCTGCCGATCAGGCCAAGCGCGACGCACGAGTCGTAGCTGCTGAAGTTGCCGACGCGGTCGGCGAGGCCGAGCCAGCCGTCGAAGCCGTCGAAGCCGTCGAAGCCGAGCCGGCCGGAGAAGCCGAGCCGGCCGTTGAAGCCGAGCCGGCCGTTGAAGCCGTTGAAGCCGTTGAAGCAACCGAGAGCACGGAGAGCTGATCAGGGATGGCATTCACGGCCAAAGACGTACAAACACTGCGCCAATCGACTGGCGCAGGCATGATGGATGCCAAGAAGGCGCTTGAAGCTAACGATGGCGATTTCGAAGCTGCCAAGCAGTGGCTGCGCGAGAAGGGCCTTGCGGCCAGCTCGAACCGCGGCGATCGCGAAAACACACAAGGTGTTGTCGCCCTTCTCGTGAAGGGCAACGTCGGCGCGATCGTCAAGCTGAAGTCGGAGACCGACTTTGTCGCGGGAAGCGATCAGTTCAAGCAAGAGGCGGCCACGCTGGCCGAGCTTGTTGCCGACAAGGGCGAGGCAGCAGTTGCCGAGCGCGCATCGATCCTCGACGATCTCAAGATCGTGTTGAAGGAGAACATCGAACTCGGCACCGTGGCACGCATCGAAGCCGCGCCCGGCAACATGATCGGTAGCTACCTGCATATTCAGGGTGGTCGTGGCGTCAACGCAGTGCTGGTCGAGATGGCTGGCGCGACCGACGAACTCGCTCACGACGTGGCCGTGCACATCGGCTTCGCTCGTCCGAAGTACCTCAGCCGCGACAAGGTGCCGGCCGACGTACTCGATCGCGAGCGTGCGACTCTCGAAGCACTCAGCCGCAACGAAGGCAAGCCCGAAGCCGCGCTGCCCAAGATTGTGGAAGGTCGCATCAACGGCTTCTTCAAAGACGTCGCGCTGCTCGAACAGCCCTACGCCAAGGACGACAAGCAGTCGGTCAAACAGTTCATCGGTTCGGCGACCATCGTGAATTTCGCACAGGTCGAGATCGGCTGATCATTCCATGGCGACACCGTCGATGAAGCCCCGATGGAAGCGGATCGTCTTCAAACCATCGGGTGAGGCGTTGGCCGGCGCATCCGGACAGGGCCTCGACGGTGAAACCCTCGATGCCACGGCGCGCGAAATCGTCGCAGTGCGCGAAATGGGTGTCGACGTCATCGTTGTTGTCGGTGGTGGCAACTTCTGGCGCGGCCGCCAAGGCGCGATGGCGGGCATGGACGCTACGCAAAGCGACCACATCGGAATGTTGGGCACGGTCATGAACTCCCTGGCGTTGCAGGATGCGCTCGAGCGTGCTGGCCAGACAACGCGCGTGCAAACCGCGATCGAGATGCCGCGCATCGCCGAGCCCTACATTCGTCGACGCGCAATGCGGCACCTCGAAAAGGGTCGGGTCGTGATCTTCGCTGCCGGTACCGGTAACCCGTTCTTCACGACCGACACTGCTGCCGCACTGCGCGCGGCGGAAATGGATGCCGACGCGATGTTGAAGGGCACACATGCCGGTGTCGACGGCGTGTACGACGCCGACCCGCGCAAGGTGCCATCTGCCAAGAAGTACGAGGAGATCAGTTATCTCGAAGTGATGACCAAGAACCTCAAGGTCATCGATGCGACGGCTATCGCCTTTTGCCGCGACAACAAGATTCCGATCGTGGTCTTCGACATGTCGACGCCTGGCGCCCTGCAGGCCATTCTTCGCGGAGATCCGGTGGGCACGATCATTTGCGACCGTTCCTGAACGACTGTTCCTGAACGACTGCCCTGACGGCGACCACAGCACTCCGACGGGTGCTCCACGGGTGACGCCACCGTTCACTACGCTGGGTGGCGTGACCGAAGCAACCATTCTCGACGCGCTTGAAAAGATGGAAAAGGCCGTCGAGCACGTCCAAAGTCAGTTCACAACCGTCCGCACCGGTCGCGCTACGCCTGTTTTGGTCGAAAAGCTGCTCGTTGAGTACTACGGGTCGACGATGCCACTCCAGCAGCTGGCTTCAATCCAGGTACCCGAGGCGCGCCAGCTCGTCGTCAAACCCCACGATGTCGGGTCGCTGGCGGCGGTGGAACGAGCGATTCGCGACAGCGACCTGGGCGTCAACCCCAGCAACGATGGTGTCGTGATTCGAATCAACTTTCCGCCACTCACCGAGGAGCGGCGCAAGGAGTACGTGAAGGTCGTCAAGCACATGGCCGAAGACGGCCGCATCTCGCTGCGCAACATTCGTCGCGACGCGCGCAAGCATCTTGAAGCCGCCGAGAAGGCGACCCAGATTTCGGCGAACGAGCTCGAACGCGCGGAAAAAGAGATGGAAAAGATTACTCACGATCATGTCGAAATGATCGACAAGGCAGTTGGGCGCAAAGAGCAAGAGCTGCTCGAGGTCTGACCGGGCCATTACGCATGGAGGCAACTCAATGAGCGATGATCAGTGGCGCAGGCGCCCTGAAGACGAAGACGATTTTGGCGCACCACTCTTCGGCGACGAACCATCGAGTGGTGCCGTCCGACGGATCCCGGCTCCAAAGAAAGAGACCAAACGCGATGCTTCTCGACGCGACACCGAAGCCATTTCGTTTGGTGACTCCGACGCTGGGCCGTTGCAGCACTGGAGCGAGCCGCCGACAGGTGAACTGCCTCGTGTGCTCGCAGACGAGGCAGCGGTAGATCCGACCGACGACCTCGATGTGTGGTCATCGTTCTCGGGCAATGCGCCCAAGTGGCCCGCCGCGAGTCCCGGCGCCGATCGCGACTTCACTGACGACGCCGACGACATCACCGGATTGCACCCCGTGTTCGAGGACGCCGCCGTCGCGTTCGACGAGTCGACACCGGTCGGTCGCGAGTTGCCGCCGGCGCGGCGCGAGCAAGGCCGCATCACGATCGGCACCGACCCAACCGACGGACTCTCAACGCGTTCGTCATCGACATCGTCGCCGCCGTCGCGGCGCACGCGCCCCGAGTCCGCCGCGCGCAGGCCGCAACCGCGCGGTGCGGGTCCGCGACAGCGGCCGACTGCTGCGGGTGGCCGTTCAGGACCCAAGCCATCGGGTGGCACCGGTGGCCGCGATATGCCGACCGCCATTGCCGTGGGTCTCGTGCTCGCCGCAGTGTTCGTCGGTGCCGTCAAGTTCAAGCCAGCTGCAGTCGCCGGCATCGTCGTCATCGTGCTGGCGCTCGCGGGCATCGAGTACTTCGATCGCGTCCGAGAGAAGGGCTACGAGCCCGCCTACATACCGGGCATCGTCGCGTGTGCCGCGGCGCCACTTGCCGCCTATCACTATGGCATCGGTGCGTTGCCGTTGGTGATGTTCCTTGCGCTCGCCGCCTGTGCGGTGACGTTCATTGGTGCGCCAAGCATTCAGTCGAATCCGATGCCGAACATGGCGATCACCGTCCTCGCGATCGGATGGATTGGCATTCTTGGCTCGTTCGGCGCGGCAATCCTGAACTTCGGCAACTTCGGCTGGTTTACCGCTGACGGCTTCAGCAGTCGCGTCGGAACCGACACGCTGTGTCTGATGGCGATCGCAGTCGTCGCCAACGACGTCGGCGCCTTGTTTGTCGGCAGCGCAGTTGGCAAGACGCCTTTGCGCGAATGGATCAGCCCGAACAAGAGCGTTGAGGGTTTCGTCGGTGGCACCGTGATGACGCTCGGCGCAATGTTCTTGGTCGGTGTGTGGGGCAAGTCGACCAGCTGGAACAGCACTGGCGATCTGTTGGCGCTCGGTGGCGTCGTCGCCGTGATGGCGCCGATCGGTGATCTCACCGAGTCCATGTTCAAGCGCAACCTTGACGTGAAGGACTTCGGCACCATCATCAAGGGCCATGGCGGCGTGCTCGATCGCTTCGACGGATTCCTGTTCGTGATGCCCGCGGTGTACTACCTGTTGATTCACCTGCAGCCCTGGGTCACCAAATAGCTATTCGCGTCGCGATCGCCGGTTCGTCCGGGTCCATCGGCGAGCAGACACTCGATGTTGTACGCGCGGAAGGCGATCGCTATCAGGTTGTCGCACTTGGCGTCGGGAGTTCCGTCGACGCGCTTGTGCGCCAAGCCCTTGAGTTTCGTCCGCAGGTTGTGGCGATCGCGGATCAAACGCGACGCGCGGAGGTCGCTGCGGCGTTGCCGTTCGCTGAAGTTGTCGACGATCTTGCCGATCTCGTCGAATCCGCCGATGTAGTTGTCAACGGCGTCGTCGGCTTCGCGGGACTGTCCGTGACGATGCGCACGCTGCAACTCGGTCGTCGACTAGCACTCGCCAACAAAGAGAGCCTGATTGCGGGCGCGCCGGTCGTGCAACCGCTGCGCACCACTCCAGGTGCCGAGTTAGTGCCCGTCGATAGCGAGCACTGCGCAATTCATCAGTGTTTACGTTCGTCTGCGTTTACCGATCGTGAGGTCGCGCGCATCGTGTTGACCGCCAGCGGCGGGCCGTTTCGCGGTCGCACGGCCGAGCAGCTCGCCGACGTTGATGTCGATCAAGCCCTGGCGCACCCAACGTGGAAGATGGGGCCGAAGATCACGATCGACTCCAGCACGTTGATGAACAAGGGCCTTGAGGTGATCGAGGCACACGAACTCTTCGGCGTCGACTACGACCGCATTGAAGTTGTCGTGCACCCGCAGAGCGTCGTGCACTCGATGGTCGAGTTCACCGACGGCAGCACCATCGCGCAGCTCAGCCTTCCAGACATGCGCTTACCGATCGGATATGCGTTGGCGTACCCGGCGCGCATTGGCACACCGTTCGGGCGCATCGATTGGGCATCGTTGCGCAGGTTGGATTTCGAGCCCGCGGATACCGCCACGTTCCGCTGCCTCACGCTGGCCTACGCCGCTGGCCGTCAGGGCGGGACCGCGCCAGCATGGTTGAGCGCAGCGAACGAGGTGGCGGTCGAAGCATTTCTGCAGGGCGGGGTTCGTTGGCACCAGATCGCTGAGATCAACGACGAAGCGTTGCAGCGCTATACGCCGACGCCGCATGCGTCTGTGGACGACATCATCGACGCCGACTCGGCGGCGCGGCGCTGCGCGGCAGGCATCATCAGCAAGGTTCATTCATCCTGAAGCGCCTGCCGTCGCCCCGTGGCCATGAGCAGATACCGTCTATGAAATGAGCACCGACACGCAACCGAGCCGTCTCGAACGCATGAAGGTCGAAGTCGTCTCCGGCGGCACGCAGTCGGCGGAGGCGCCGGAGAAGGCCGATCGCCAAACGATGATCATTGGCCTGCTCGCATGGGTCGGCCTTTTCACCTTTCTAGCGTTCAACAGTCCGTGGTCGCTGGTGTTCGTCGGCGGCTTGATCATCTCAATCATGCTGCACGAGCTTGGCCACTTCTGGACGGCCAGGCGCAGCGGGATGCGGGCGACACAATTCTTCCTGGGCTTCGGTCCCCGTGTGTGGAGCACGCATCGCGGTGGCGTTGAGTACGGACTGCGTGCCATTCCGCTCGGTGGCTTCGTGAAGATCATCGGGATGACGAACGTGGACGAGGTCGCGCCTGAAGACGAGCCGTTCACATATCGGCAGGGCACATATGCACGCAGGATGTGGGTGATTACGGCTGGGTCGGCGATGCACATGATCATTGCGCTGACGATGGTTGTCGGGCTTTACGCAACATTCGGCCGCGTTGAGGAAGTCGGCAAGGTCACGCTCTTCTCAGTTGCAGAAGGCACGCCAGCATCTCTTGCTGGTCTGCAGAGCGACGATGTCGTCAGCACTGTCGACGGCGAGACAGTCGCCAGTGCAGAAAGTTTGCGCGCGTTGTTGGCAGGCACTGCCCCAGGAACGACGCTGACATTCAACATCGAGCGCGACGGGCAGCCGATGACGATCGCGGCCACGCTGATTCAGAATCCGAATCGGACTGACGCGGCTGGTTTCCTTGGCGTGACGCCTAACTCGCGGGACTATGTCCGCCAGGGCATCGTCGACTCGCTGACGGACGGACCCAAGGATCTGCTGACCGGCGTGGGGCAAGCCATCGTCGGTGTGGCCAAGGTGATCAACCCGGTCAACGTGTTCGGTCACCTCACGGGCTCAAACTCCGACCCGAGTTCGCGGCCGGGCACGATTGTGGGTGCCGCTCGTATTAGCGACGACATCGGTCGCTTCGACGGTTGGGCAGGAATGCTGTACCTCGTCGCGGTCGTCAATATCTCGGTCGGTGTGTTCAACATGTTTCCGCTACTGCCACTCGATGGCGGGCATGCAGCCATCGCGACCTACGAACGCATCCGATCGCGTCGGGGTAGGCGTTACTACGCCGATGTCAACAAGCTGATGCCCTTTGCGGCGGTTTGTATTGCACTGATCGCTTTCATGTTTCTCACCGGGCTGTATCTCGACACTGTCAAGCTAAACGGATGAGTTTCGAACGCCGGGTGACGCGGCAGATCAACGTCGGCAAGGTGCTGGTTGGGGGTGGCGCACCGATCACCGTTCAGTCGATGACGATTACCAAAACGGCCGATGTTGAGGGCACGCTGCAACAGATTTACGCGTTGGCCGCCGCCGGTTGCGACATCGTGCGCTGCACATGTAACGAGACCGAAGCTGCTGAAGGTTTGGCACAGATCGTGCCGCGGTCACCGATACCCGTGATCGCCGATATTCACCATCAATACAAGATGGCGTTGGCTGCGATGGAAGCCGGTGTGCACGGCTTGCGCTTGAACCCAGGCAACATCCGCAAGCCGGAACACATCAAGGCGGTTGCGGCGGAGGCGAAGGATCGCGGGCTCTCGATCCGTATCGGGGTTAACGGCGGCTCGCTTGACCCGTCGTTGTACGAGAAGTACGGCGGCATCACTCCCGACGCGATGGTGGAATCGGCAATGCTGGAGATCGCCTACTTCGACGAGGTCGGCTTCACCGACTACAAGATCAGCGTCAAGGCGTCGAATGTCCCGCTGATGGTGCAGGCGTATCGCCAACTCAGCGAGGCGACTGATGCGCCGCTGCACCTAGGTGTCACCGAAGCGGGGCCACCGCCGGCCGGCTTGGTGAAAGCGACTGCTGGTATCGCCACGCTGTTGTTGGAAGGTATTGGCGACACGATCCGCTACAGCCTCACCGCCGATCCGGTGGAAGAGGCTCGCGCTGGTCGTCAGCTGCTCGAGTCGCTCGGTCTACGCGAACGCAAGAACATCGACCTGATCGCGTGCCCTTCGTGTGGTCGCGCGGAGATCGACGTCATCGATGTCGCCAATCGCGCGATGAAAGCGTTCGGTGATCGCAAGATTCCGTTGCAGGTTGCTGTGATGGGGTGCGTTGTCAACGGCCCTGGCGAAGCGCGTGAAGCCGACATCGGCATTGCCGCTGGCAACAAGCGCGGCCACCTGTTCGTGAAGGGTCGCAACGTCGCCGTTGTTCCTGAGAGCGAGATGGTCGAGGCGCTGGTCGAGTGGGCGGAGTACATCCACGAGCACGGAACTGAAGCTGCCATCGCACGCGTCGATACCGCCCTCGCCGAACGCGAAGCCGCGAAGGATCGCAAGAAGTTGATGGGCGAGCAAGGCGAAGACGCGAATCACTCGCACGACAAGATTGTCGAGATCCGCCGCAGGGTCAGCGCCGACTGAGGGAGTCGTTCAATGAGCGAGCACCCGTCGCCGCTGTTTGAGTTTGATCCTTCGCCCGGCGCGGTGATCAATCCTTCGATTCACCGAGCGCTACTCGGGTTTCCGCGGCATGCGGTGATGTGCTGGTTCGGCAACATCGTGGGCCGTTTGGTGCGCTCGGGGGGTTTCGTGCCCGCACGCATGCACGAAACCCCCGTCGTGCACGAAACCCCCGGATCAATCGGCCTCGGTGACGACGAACACCGTGCTCGGGCCGTTGAACGAGACCGTCTGGCCGGGTGCCAGGTAGGCGGCCTGGCCGCGCTGTAACGCGCCGCTGTCGCCTTCAGTACACAGCAGCAGCTCGCGACTGGCGGCAGTATGCGCCGTCGTGTCTGCCACTTCGAGGCGCCAAAGCTCGAACGGTGCCTCGGGTGTCGGATAGCGCCAATGACCGCGCGCGCTCTCGACCGGTGAAAGGACCGGGTCGTCGAGTACCTCGAAGCGCACGATGCGCAGCAATTCGTCGACATCGACAACCTTGTTCGTGAGTCCACCGCGAATGACGTTGTCGCTGGCACCCATGACTTCGACGCCGGTGCCGCCGATATAGGCGTGCAGGTTGCCCGGCCTGAGAAAGAGCGCTTGGCCGCGCGCGAGTTGCACGCGGTTGAGCAGCAAGCTCACGACAACGCTTGGATCGTCGGGATACTGCAACGCAAGACGGGTTACCAAGTCGGCGGCGGGGGAGTGCTGCGGTCGGCACGCATCGACGACAGCGCGATGGTCGAGGCGACCGCGATACAACGCCGTGACCGCTGCGCGTAACCCTTCTCCGTCGAGTGTGTCTGCGAGTGTCGTTAAACCGAGCTCTCGCAACAACGACACGCTGGCGGCGATCGGTCGGAATCCGCACAGCGCGTCGAACGGCGACAGCGCGCACAACAGCTCCGGCTTGGCGTGTGCGTCGCGGTATAGCCGCTTCGGGTCGTTGGCACCGACGCCTTCACGTCGCTCGCGATTGAAGCCCGCTGTGGCTTGCTGCGCGTTGGGGTGCGTTTGCAGCGAGAGTGGTTGCGCCGCCGCCAACAGCTTGAGCAGATAGGGCAACTCGCCGCTCTGCTCAGCCAGTGAGCCTCCGTCGGTGAACTGCGCCGGACCCTCGGGATGCGTGCCCAACCACCACTCCGCCCAACGTTGTCCGTCGGCTGGCCGTCCAAGGATTGCGGGAATCGCATCTGGATCGCCCCATGCGTAGTGCTGAGCAAAACCCTCAATCGTGCGCACGGAACTAGCTAATCAGAAGAGCGTGAGGTCGTCGGGTCGCATGCCGCGAAGTTCGTCGTAATTCACTTCGACGACGCGAAAGCCGCGGGCCTCCGCCAGCACCTTCGCCTGCGGCTTGACGCTCTGTGCCACGAACACGCCTCGCACGACACCGAGCGACGAATCGAGGTGTAAGCGTTCGATGTAGCGGGCGAGTTGTTCCACACCATCAATCTCGCCGCGTCGCTTCACTTCGATCGCCACCACCTGACCCGACGCATCGCGGCAGACCAAATCGATCGGCCCGATCGCAGTTGGATACTCGCGGCGGACCAGCGTGAGCCCGTCCTCGATTGCATGCGGGGAGGCGGCCAACAACATCTGCAGGTGCGCCTCGACACCGTCCTTCTGCAACCCAGGATCGTCGCCGAACTCGTGATCGGTCTCGCTCAGAACTTCCAAGAGCGCGATCGTCAGCAGTTCGCCCTTCGGGTTGGTCACCACCCAGTGATCGCCATTGTCGACGAGCGTGTTGGGAGCGTTCATCCAGTTGAGTGGCTTGTATGCGCCGCCGTCGGCGTGGATGGCCACGCACCCGTCGGCCTTCACCATGATGAGACGCACGGCCTCGGGCAGGTGAGCATCCAGCCGACCGCTGTAGTCGACGGTGCAGCGGGCAACGACAAGACGCACGGCGAGCGACGTTAGCCGCCTGCCTGAACTACGTAGTCGATTAGTTGTGCGGGTGGTCCTTGCACATGTCGACCCGTTGAGCTTCCGGCACGGCTGCTTGGCCAGCCCCTTGCCCCTCCAGCGCTGCGAACGGACCGCATGGGTGCGCGACGATCCACACGTGGACCATCGGAGACTCGCCACCCCCGTTGAAGCCGCGCGCGCAGGAGCCCGTTGTTGCGTTCACGATGCCGATCACCTTGAGTTCTCCGTTGACGAGATCCCAGCACAGGTTTCCGTGGTTATGCCACGTCATTAGTCCACCTGCAAAGACGGTGAGCGACGGATCGTCAGTGGGTCGCGGACTGGCGATGAACATCACGCCCGCGAGAATGCGTTGGCCGCCGACGACGTTGTAGACCAACGACTCGGGTTGCGTTGGATCGAGCATCACGCTGTCGCTGATCAGCGAGCCCTTGATGAAATGCTCGCTGCCGGTACCAGCGTCGCCGATGCTGACGTATCCGTCAGCGATCGCAGTGGCAGTGTCGGCCCACCGCGGCAGCACCCTCAGCGTTTCGTCGATCAGCGACTGCGCACGTGCCTGCTGTTCCGCCGAGACGCCCGGAACACCGGACAGGTCGATACCCACTTCCGGATCCCACGAGCGCGGCCAGAGCGTGGCGGTGCTCGCAACTGTCGTTGCGGTCGTGTCGTCGGTCGTGTCGTCGGCTGGGTCGCTGGCTGTGTCAGAGGTGGCCATCGTGTCGCCAGTCGTGCTGTGGGCGACGGTTTCATGGGCGTGACCGTCAGCCGTAGTTTCATCATGCGAGTGAACGTGGGTGCCACCCATCCACATTGCCGGCACGGCGAGGGCGGCGACGGCAAGCGATGGAAATGCAAAGCGCGTAGGCAACGATGGTCGCCAGCCGACGAGCGTTCCCGCAAACGCCGCGCCAGCAGCGACGGCACCCAAGAGCGCGCATGCACTATCGGCGAACTGGGCGGCCTCGCGCACCTCGAGACCATCGATCCACGACACGCCAACAAGGCGCGTTACCAGCCACCCGCCGACGGCGATGGCGTTGACGATGCCGACTGCCCATGCGGCGTTTCGTGAAGGACGCAGCAGCGCCCAAAGACCGCCAGCGAGCTGCGCTGCCGCCAACACGATGAAGAGGCGAGCCAACTGCGGGTGTTCAGCGTGCACACCAGCCGCGGCTGCGTGCACTGCACCAGCGCCGACTGAGCTGAGAGCCGCAACCGTCAGGCCCGGAAGGCGCGTCGAGGCAGCGTTGACAGCGATGGGTTCCATGGCTGCCAGTGTAGGTGTGAGGCATCGCCCCGGCTTACTCACCCCAGAGCGCGCGTAACACGGCATCGGCAAGTTCGCGTCGGCAGATCAACAGGTCGGGCAGCCACGGGTCACGCTCGTTGAACACCATCGGCGAGCCGTCGATGCGGCTGACATGCAGCCCAGCGGCCAAGGCGACCGCGGCGGGCGCGGCGCTGTCCCATTGGTACATCCCGCCGTCGTGAACGTAGATGTCGGCGTCGCCGAGCACGACGGCCATTGCCTTTGCACCAGCCGAGCCGAGGCGCACGGCATCCGCCCCCAGCGCGTTGGCCACGATGACGGCCGCATATGGATTGCGGTTACGACTCGTGATCAAACGCGGACGCTCGCGCTGCTGCACCAGCAAGGCGGGCGGGGGATCGGTCGCGAACACGAGGTCGAGTGCGGGCAGGCTGACGGCACCGGCTACGAAGCCGTCGCTGGCCCACAGCGCGACGTGCACCGCCCAATCACTGCGCCCGCGCTCGCCAAATTCGTTGGTGCCATCGAGCGGGTCGACGATCCACACGCGGTCGGCGGTGAACCGGCGCGGGTCTTCCGACCCTTCTTCGGAAAGGACTGCGTCGTCGGGACGGCACCGCGCCAACTCGCCGACCAGAAAGCGATGGCTTGCCAAGTCACCGGAATCCATCAATTGCCACGAGGGCGCACCGGCGGCGGTCAGTTCGGCGCGAACATTGACGAGCAGTTGGCCAGCCTCGACCGCCAACCTCGTCGCCAACTGCGCGTCCGTTTCCTCATTCACTGCTGGCCGAGTCGACGCGTCTCGCGCACCACCGCCCGCACCGCAGCTTCGTCCGCCCCTTTGGCGACCAGGTCGGCGATCAGGCGTTCGAGCTTCTCTGCGGCCGCGTCGTCGAAGACTTCAATCCGCCGTGTGCCACCCACAGACGTCGCAGTCAGCAACGCAATCGCGGCGAGCACGATGACGAGTCCAATCAACAGAATGACGCCAGCGTTGTTGCCGTTGATCGTCGCCACGATGATGCCAGCGATACCCGCGACAAAGATCGCGGTGCACACGCGTGGAATCCAGCGACGAGCCATTGGTCAGCGGGCGAGTGGCTTGTACTTGATGCGATGCGGTTGCTCGGCTGACGAACCCAGTTCCTTGCGGCGCCATGCCTCGTACTCGCTGAAGTTGCCTTCGAACCAGCGCACCTGACTGTCGCCCTCGAACGCAAGCACATGAGTGGCGATCCGATCGAGGAACCACCGATCGTGGCTGATCACCACCGCGCAGCCGGGGAAGTTGTCGAGTGCGGTTTCGAGCGCGCGCAATGTGTCGACATCGAGATCGTTGGTCGGCTCGTCAAGCAACAACACGTTGCCGCCCGACTTCAGAACCTTGGCGAGGTGCACGCGGTTGCGCTCGCCACCGGAGAGATCGCCCACCAGCTTTTGCTGATCGCTGCCTTTGAAGTTGAAGCTTGCGCAGTAGGCGCGGCCATGGATCTCGCGGTTGCCGACCTTCATGTGTTCGACACCACCGGTGATTTCTTCGAACACGCTGGCCTTCGGATCGAGTGAATCGCGGTCTTGGTCGACATATGCGAGTTCGACCGTGTCGCCGACGGTGATCGAGCCTGAATCGGGCTCGGCTGCGCCGGTGAGCATCTTGAACAGCGTCGTTTTGCCAGCGCCGTTCGGTCCGATGATGCCGACAATGCCGGCGCGGGGGAGCGAGAACGAAAGGTCTTCGATGAGCAGCCGCTCACCGAACGCTTTGCGCAGGTGCTCGACCTCGATCACGGTGTCGCCCAATCGCTTACCAACCGGAATCGTGATCTCCAAGCGATCAGGGCCGCGCTCGGCCGCTTCGGCATCTTGCTGCAACTTGTCGTATGCCGAAAGACGCGCCTTGCCCTTGGCCTGACGCGCCTTGGGCGACATGCGCACCCATTCGAGTTCGCGCTCCAACGTGCGCTTGCGCGCGTCGCTGGCCTTTTCCTCTCGCGAGAGACGTTCTTGCTTTTGCTCGAGCCAGCTGGAGTAGTTGCCCGAGAACGGCATGCCGCGACCACGGTCGAGTTCGAGGATCCATTTGGCGACGTTGTCGAGGAAGTAGCGGTCGTGGGTGATTGCCACGACCGTGCCGTGGTACTCCTGCAGAAAGCGCTCCAGCCAATCGACGCTCTCGGCATCAAGGTGGTTAGTCGGCTCGTCAAGCAGCAAGAGATCGGGCCGACTGAGCAATAGCCGGCACAGTGCAACTCGTCGACGCTCGCCACCCGACAGGGTCGTCACATCTGCGTCGTCGGGCGGGCAGCGCAACGCGTCCATTGCGATTTCGACGTTGCGCTCCAGGCTCCACGCGTCGGCGGCGGCAATCTTGTCTTCCAGTTCGGCTTGCTTCGCGCCAACCTTCTCGTAGTCCGCGTCGGGGTCGGCCCACATGGCCATGACGTCGTTGTAGCTATCGATCAAACCCTGAACGGCGGCGACGCCTTCCATCACGTTGCCCCTCACGTCCTTGGAAGGGTCGAGCTGCGGTTCTTGGGCGAGGTAGCCGACACTGAAGCCCGGCGTCAGGCGCGCGTCACCGGTGTAGCCATCGTCGAGACCGGCCATGATGCGCAGCAGGCTGCTCTTGCCAGCGCCGTTGGCGCCCAGTACCCCGATCTTTGCGCCGGGGTAGAAGGACAGCGAAATGTTCTCGAGCACCGTGCGATCGGGCGGGTAATGACGGGCGAGCTTGTGGCAGGTGTAGATGAATTCATGGGCCATGGCGATGGCAGGCTACTGGCACGCCGTACTCAGGACCCCGAGTAGTCACAGGGGGGATGAGGCGGCGGTGCTACATTCGCCTGCAGTACCCGGTCGACAAGGAGATAGGCGCACATGCTCGCAGACGATGGTTTCTTCAGCCGGGTAAGTCTCGGCCAGTTCGGGTTCCGCTGGTTACACATTCTGGTGGGCATCACCTGGATCGGCCTGCTGTACTACTTCAACTTCGTGCAGGTTTCGGCGTTCGCCGGATTTGAGAACGAGCCGCACAAAGAAATCGGCGGTAAGGCGCGCCTGATTGCCATCGACAAGATCACCCGCAAGGCGTTGTGGTGGTTCCGCTGGGCAGCAGTCGCAACCTTCCTCACCGGCATCATGATCACCGGCATCACCGAGGGCTACTTCGAAGGTGGAGTCGATGCATCGGGCGGCGAGATCAGTTGGGGCAAGTTCGCTGGCAACGTTGGCATCAGCACCGGCATGGTGCTGGGCACCATCATGATGCTCAACGTGTGGGGTGTCATCTGGCGCAATCAGAAGGTCGTGCTCGCCAATGCCGCGAATGTGCTGGCCGGGGGAGAGCCCAATCCGGCAGCTGCGGCCGCGGGTCGTAAGGCTCTGATGGCCAGTCGGCAAAACACGATCTTCTCTGTCGCCATGTTGTACTTCATGGTGTTCAAGTCCCACAGCCCGCTCTCGGGCAACGTGTTGGAGAGCAGCGACTTGATGACTTACTGGATCGTGACCATGGTTCTCATCGTCGTGATGGAGCTGAACGCTCTTGGCTTGCTGCCGTGGAAGGCAACAGCCAACAAGGGCCTCAACAAGATGTACGACGGCCCTGGCGTGCGCAACACGCTGATCGCCGCGTTCGGACTATGGGTTGTGTTCCTTGTGCTGACGGAGATCGTCTTCGCCAGCTGACGCCTGGTTGGGTTGCTGGGGCTGCATCAGCCCCAGCAATCGTCATTACTTCACGGTGAGCATTGAGTCCATGTTGGCGTGGCCTGGGATCTTGCAGACGAGGCGGTATTCGCCGGGGGCGAGTTTATAGACCAACGCACCGTCGCTACCGCGCTTGGGCAGATCGATGAAGTCGCCAACGGAGACGTCGCCCTCGAGCACGTACAGGTTGTGCAGGATGCCGGAGTCGTTCACTGCGTAGATCTTGACCTTGCCGTCGACCGCGGTCGCCGTGTAGTCGTCCTGGTCCCAGGCGATGCCGTCCACCGCGCGCACGACAACGTCGGCGTCGACGGGCACGGTGTTCGAAGAACTGCCGCCGCCTCCACCACACGCGCTCAGCGCGAGAAGGCCAACGGCCGCGAAGGGGGTCAACAATCTGACGTTCCAAGTTCGGTTCATGGGTCGTATTGTATAAGTCGTGACTTCGGAAAGGCAACAGGAGTCGATTGACCGACCCACAAGTACCATCGCGGCGATGACGACCGCCGAGCAGCCCTCTGCGCACACGACAGGCGCCCTTGGCGCGAACACGTGGTTGGTCGATGAAATGTACGCGCAGTTCATCACCGACCCCGACTCGGTGAGTCCCACATGGCGCGAGTACCTCGCCGACTACAAGCCGTCGACCGCGCCGCAAACCACAACGCAAACCACAACGGCGAAGGCATCTCCGGCGGCGGCCGCACCCAACGGCGTGGCCGCTGAGGCAGATGTGATTGGCGAACCGATTCGTGGCGCGGGCGCTGCCATCGCCAACAACATGGAACGCAGCTTGACGGTTCCGACAGCGACGGGCTTTCGCAATGTGCCTGCGAAGTTGTTGGAAGTCAACCGCTCGGTGATCAACGGCTATCGCCTTCGTAGCGGGCAGGGCAAGGTCAGCTTCACACACCTCATCGGCTACGCAGTCGTGCGCGCGATCGCCGACGCGGCGCCGAACCTCAACAACACGTTCGTGGCGGGCGCCGACGGCAAGCCGCGGCTCGTGCGCAACCCGCACATCAACATGGGCCTCGCCGTTGATGTCGACAAGGGCGATGGCACCCGCACGCTGATCGTGCCCGTGTTGCGCGATGCCGACACGCTGGACTTCGCCGGCTATCTCGCGGCGTACGAAGACCTCATTCGTAAGGTGAAGACGAACAAGTTGGCCGTCAGCGACTTCCAGGGCGCGACGATCTCGCTGACGAACCCCGGCACGATCGGCACGGTGCAAAGTGTGCCGCGATTGATGCCCGGCCAAGGCGTCATCGTTGGCGTCGGCAGCATCGATTACCCCGCCGAGTACCAGGGTGCCGATCAACGCACGCTTAGCTCGCTTGGCGTCAGCAAGGTCGTCACGATCACCAGCACGTACGACCACCGCATCATCCAGGGCGCCGAGAGCGGGTTGTTCCTGAAGCGCGTGCACGAGTTACTGCTCGGCGAGCACGGCTTCTACGACGACGTGTTCCGCAGCGTTGGTGTGCCGTACGAGGCAGTGCAGTGGCGCGTTGACCAGAACCCGTTGAACAGCGAAGAAGCGATGATGCACAAGCAGATGCAGGTCGCCACGCTGATTCGCGTGCACCGCGTGCGCGGTCACTTGATCGCAGATCTCGATCCGTTGCGTTGGAAGCAACCCGTGATGCCGCCCGAGCTCGATCCGGCTACCTATGGCCTGACGATCTGGGATCTCGACCGCGAGTTCCTGACCGGTGGTGTTGGCGGCACCGACAAGTTGCCGCTCGGCGAGCTGCTGCACGTATTACGCGATGCGTATTGCCGAACCATTGGTGTCGAGTACATGCACATCCAAGACTTCGCCGAGCAGCGCTGGATACAGAGCAAGCTTGAAGGCGCGCAATGGACGCTGGCCAAAGAACGCAAGGACCGCGTGGTCGAACGCCTCAACGCCGCCGAGGCATTCGAGAAGTTCCTGGCGACTAAATACGTAGGCACCAAGCGCTTCGGGTTGGAAGGCGCGGAGAGCGCTATTCCTGTGCTCGATCAGGTGCTGTCGATGGCCGCGGTTGCGGGCCTTGATTCAGCCGTTATCGGAATGGCGCACCGCGGTCGACTCAGCGTGCTTGCGAACGTGATGGCCAAGAGCTACGACCAGATCTTCAAAGAGTTCGAAGGTCATGTCGACCCGGGCTCGGTGCAGGGTTCTGGCGACGTGAAGTATCACCTCGGAGCGACGGGCAAGTACTCGGGTCCCAACGGCGAATCGATCCGTCTGGAACTAGCAGCCAACCCGAGCCACCTCGAAGCGGTCGACCCAGTTGTGCTGGGCATTGTGCGCGCAATTCAAGACGGCATTGAGCCGAAGGGTTCCTTCCCTTCGCTGGCATTGCTGATTCACGGTGATGCGGCATTCGCTGGCCAGGGCGTCGTCGCCGAATGCCTCGCGATGAGCGACATCGCTGGCTACCGCGTCGGCGGCACGATCCACCTGATCATCAATAACCAGATCGGCTTTACCACTAGTCCGCAACACTCGCGTAGCTCGCTCTACTGCAGTGACGTAGCGAAGACGGTGCAGGCGCCGATCTTCCACGTCAACGGCGACGACCCCGAGGCATGCGTGCGCGTCGCCGAGTTGGCATTCGAGTATCGCCAGCGGTTCCACAAGGACGTCGTCATCGACTTGGTTTGCTATCGGCGCTATGGGCACAACGAAGGCGACGATCCGAGCTACACCCAGCCGTTGATGTACAAGGCGATCGCCGAGCGACGCAGCGTGCGCAAGTTGTACGTTGAGTCGCTGGTCAAGCGTGGCGAGCTGTCAGTGGAAGAAGCCGAGGGCGCACTCGCCGACTTCAACAGCAAGCTGCAGGTAGCACTCGACGAAACGCGTTCGCAGGCGCCGGGCGAGGTGAGGGTGGCGCGGCCACCGAAACCAATGGGTGTGCGTCCCCACATCGAAACCGGCGTAGCGCGCGCAACGCTCGACACGATCTTCGATCACTTGACCGCGTACCCGGAAGGCTTCACTCCGCATCCGAAGCTTGTCCGCCAGTTCGAAACGCGAGCAACGATGTATCACGAAGCTGGCGAACTCGAGTGGTCGACCGCTGAAGCGTTGGCAATCGGTTCGCTTGTGCTTGAGGGCATACCCGTACGTCTCGCTGGCGAAGATACTCGTCGTGGCACGTTTAGCCAGCGCCACGACGCTCTCATCGACTACGTCGACGAAAAGCCGTGGGTGCCTCTCGATACTCTGCCTGGCAAGGAAGCCAGATTCTGGGTGTACGACAGCTTGCTCAGCGAGTACGCCGCGCTCGGCTTCGAGTACGGCTACGCATACCAGAACAAGGAAGCGCTGGTCATGTGGGAAGCGCAGTTCGGCGACTTCGTCAACGGCGCGCAGATCATCATCGACCAGTACATCGTCGCTGCCGAAGACAAGTGGGGCCAGACGAACGGCCTGACGCTGCTGCTGCCGCACGGGTTTGAGGGCCAAGGCCCCGAGCACAGCTCTGCTCGCATCGAGCGCTTCCTCACGCTGTGCGCCGACGACAACATTCAGGTCTGTAACGCGACGACAGCGGCGCAGTATTTCCACTTGCTGCGCCGACAGGTCCGACGCGACGTTCGTAAGCCGCTCGTCTTGTTCACGCCCAAGGCGCCACTGCGCATGAAGGAAAGCCGCTCGAAGGTTGACGAACTCACCGCCGGATCATTTCAAGAGGTACTCGACGATCCGTTCGTGGTCGACCCTGCCGCGGTCAGGCGGGTTGTCTTCTGCAGCGGCAAGGTCGTGTGGGATGCGATGGCGGCACGCGACAAACGCAGCGCGGCGGCCGCTGTTGTGCGCGTCGAGCAGCTGTATCCGTTCCCGGCCGAGCAAATGAGTGCGGTACTCGACCGCTATCCGAACGCGCAGGATGTCGTGTGGCTACAGGAAGAGCCCGACAACATGGGTCCATGGCACTTCGTCGAAGCCCGCTTCCATCGAGTTCGCGAAACCGGTCCTGCGCTGCGATTGGTCAGCCGCATCGGCAGCGGCAGCCCCGCAACTGGAACCAAAGCGATTCACGACCACGAACTCGCCGAGATGATGGACGAAACCTTCCGCGACTAGCCGCAGCTGCGATCACGACGGCCACAAGATGGCGGTGAGATCGTCGATCGCCTGCGCGGCGGACATCACCTTGACTGTCGTCATTCCCATTTGGGCTGCTGGCTTGAGGTTGATGCCGAGGTCGTCGAGGAACACGCATTCAGCGGGTTCGACTCCGAGTCGCTCGCACGCGATCTCGTAGAAACGCTTCTCGGGTTTACGGACACCAACCTTGCTGCTCTCGACGATGTCGTCGAACCGGGCCATCACCGCCGCTAGCGCGGCTGCGCGCTCGGTCGTGTGGCCCGCCGCTGATTCGGAAGCCACCACATTGTTGGTCAGACAGGCAACTTTGTAGCCAGCTGTTTTCACGCGGTCGAGCAGCGCCACCATCTCGGGTCGTATCTCACCGGAGAGCAGCGCCAAGACATCGGCTCCCGAGACTCTGTTACCTAAGGCTTCTGCCTCATCAGCGAACAGTCCGTCGAACTCCGCGACACTGATATCACTGCGCTCCAACTTGGCCCACGCGTTGTCGTGCGGGTTGGTGGCGTTGACCGAGCGAATGAAGTCAATAGGCAATCCATTGTCTGCTTCGTAGCGGTTGAAGGCTTCGAAGGGACTGGAGAGAATGACTCCGCCGAAATCCCACAGAACGGCTTTCTTCACCGGCGCATCGTAGGCTAAGCGGGGTATGCCACAACATGTCGTCGTAGATGGATCGAACCTTGCGACGGAAGGCCGTACCCACCCGAGCCTCGCGCAACTCAATGATGCCGTCCTGGCGTACATGGGCGAGAATCCCGACGCGCTGATCACGGTTGTTGTCGATGCAACTTTCGGGCACCGCATCGATCCAAAGGAAGTTGCCGAGTTCGACGAGGGCGTCAGCAACAACGAACTCGTCGCGCCGCCAGCTGGTGCGATCGGCCGTGGCGACGCCTTTGTTCTCAGCATCGCCGACAAGGTGCACGCGACGATTGTCTCCAACGACAGCTATCAGGAGTTTCACGGTCAGTACCAGTGGTTGTTCGACGAAGGCCGCTTGGTCGGTGGCAAGCCGGTGCCGCACATCGGCTGGGTCTTCGTCAATCGCCTGCCAGTGCGCGGCCCACTCAGTCGCAAGAGCGTCGCCGATGGGAAGCGTAAAGCCGCTGGCGGCAAGGCGACATCGGCAGGGACCGTGCGCGTCGGAAGCCCCGAGGCCAATCAGCCGATGCCGGTGCCGAAGGGTCCGCCTCCCGGACCGGCCGCGGCAAGGTCGCGCGCCAAGGGCAACACTGCTGCGCCGACGGCCGACAAGAGCGCCGGTAGGCGCGGTGCAAAGGCTGCACCGAAGTCGGCGCCAGCCGATGCCGATGCCGCCGCGAAGGCGACTGTCAACGATCTGCTCTCGTTCCTGACGTTCGTCGAGCGCCACCCGGTCGGTACCAGCGTGAACGCGATCGTCGATCACTACTCGTCGCACGGCGCGTACGTGCGCATCGACGCCGTGATTGGCTACGTGCCGCTGCGCCTGATGGCCGATCCACCGCCGCGCAGCGCACGCGAGTTCATGAAGGTCGGCGAGTCGGTGACGCTGGTTGTCGATAGCTTCCGACCGGCCAAGCGCAGTGTCGACCTTGCCATTCCGGGCCTCGGCTCCGTACCAGTTGTCGAAGAGGTGAAAACGAAACCGGTCAAGAGTGCTTCGCCAAAGGCCGCCAAGTCTGCGGCAAAGAAGCCCGCGCGCGCACCCAAGAAGGCGGCGGCCTCTGCCCCGACGCGAGCCAAGACAACGGCGGCCAAGAAGCAGCCAGCGGCGGTCAAGAATCAGACAGCGGCGGCCAAGAAGCCGACCACAGCCGTAGCAACGAAGGCCGTGGCAGCCAAAGCCGTAGCAACCAAGGCGGTAGCAACGAAGGCCGTGGCGACCAAAGCCGTAGCAACCAAGGCGGTAGCAACCAAGGCCGTGGCGACCAAAGCCGTAGCAACCAAGGCCGCGGCTGCAAAGCCGGCGGTGTCGAAGAAGTCGGCTGGCACGTTGGCGAAGTCGGGCTTGCGCCGTCGCCGCACGCCCGGCTGATTGGCTACCGTCGACGCCGTGCGTCTTGCTACTTGGAACGTCAACTCACTGAAAGCTCGCCTAGCGCGCGTTGAGGAATGGATTGTCGATGTGCAGCCCGATGTGCTGTGCATGCAAGAGACCAAGCTCACCGATGATGCATTTCCGGCTCTGACCTTTGCCGCTCTCGGTTACGAATCTGCGCACTACGGCCAAGGGCAGTGGAACGGAGTGGCGATCCTCTCGCGCGTCGGCCTCAGCGATGTGGTCAACAACTTCGCAGGCAGTGGCGACCCCGACCCGGATGCGCGCATCATTACGGCCGTCTGCGGTGGCGTACGAGTGAGTTGCGTGTACGTGCCCAACGGCCGATCGCTTGACGACGATCACTATCAGTACAAGTTGCGCTGGCTTGCGCAATTGCGCAGCCACGTCGCGACGCTCAGCAAGCCGACCGAGCAGGTGATCGTGACGGGCGACTTCAACATCGCACCGACCGACCTGGATGTCTACGACCCAAAGAAGTTCGTCGACTCCACACACGTCAGTCCCGCCGAGCGCGCCGAACTCGCGGCCCTCTGCGATTGGGGATTGACGGATCTCTTTCGCCAACATCACAGCGACCCGAAGTTGTACAGCTGGTGGGATTACCGCGCTGGCGACTTCCATCAAGGTCGCGGTCTGCGCATCGACCTAGTGCTTGGCACCGATGCTGTGGCCAATCGCTGCGAGTTTGCGATTATCGACCGCAACGCCCGCAAGGGGCAGTCGCCAAGTGATCACGCGCCGGTGATTGTCGACCTTTCCTGAACTACTTGTCTTGAATGACTAGCTGTCCAGTAGTACGCGGCAACGGCTTTAGGGTGGCCGCTGCCGTCTCAGAGATACCTAGGCGTGCTGCTAGCTCGCTGGTGTCGGCTGGGGGCGATTCGGCGAGACCGCGCAGCACTCGATCGTTACAAACCGCGAGTTCGCTTTGGCCACCGACCCGTGCGATCGCTGCCCGCCACGCGCGAAACGGCTCCAGCGGATCGGCGGCGAGTCGTTCGCGTCGCGGTGGGGCCACCGGCTCGTCGATGATGCCGGTGTCGACGACAGCTTGTAGCCACCGACTTCGCGTCGCCGACTTGCGCTGCCGCGTGGCGCAATGGGTAATCAGAAGATCGTGCGCGGCTCGTGTGATTGCGACATAGAACAGTCGCGCTTCTTCCGCCAACTGCAGCGCCGAGAGCGCCGACCCGTGTGGAACCAATCCTTCCTCGGCGCCGGCAATCACGACGCCGTGCCACTCGCGACCCTTGGCTGCGTGGAAGGTGATGAGCGCAACAGCGTCGCCGTCGTGGGTTGGCTCGAGGTCGTCGAAGGCCGTGCGTGCTTCAACCCACGCGCGAAATGTTCCGGCCTCACCCGAAGACAAGAAGCGATCAGCTTCGGTGGCGACCCGCCGCGTCACTTCGTCGATGTCGACAAGCGCCGACTCGGTCCACGTCGCCAACAGCTCGCGCGACGTGCAGCGGTACGCGGCGCGGAGCACTGTCTCGAGCGGTGATCTGCCGACGCTGCGTTCGGTCTCGATCCCGTGCTCGTCGAACGCGGCTTGCAGCACAGTGAGTTGCTCGTTGGTGCGCGCCAACACCGCCAGCTCGCGCCCGCGGCGCTGGTGCATCAGCGCACGCACATGACGTGCGATCGCTTGTGCTTCGGCGTGCTCGTCTTGGTGGCTTTGCACCCGCACGGCTGGCCCGCTGGGCAGTTCGCTGTGCGACGAGTCGTGTTGTCCGCTGGCCTCCAGCGCGGCGGCGCCCGCACGCAGGACTTGCGGCGAACAGCGATAGTTGGAACGCAATGCCAGGACCGTGACTCGCGGGTAGTGCACCTCGACTTCGGCGAGTGTGCTCGGGTCGGCGCCGTTCCAACCGTAGATCGCTTGTCGCGGATCGCCGACCAGGCAGATGTCGGCGCGCCCACCGCGAATGCCCTCCAAAACCGCGTGCTGCAAAGGGTTGAGGTCTTGCGCTTCGTCGACGAAGAGGTGGCGATAGCGCCAACGAACGCCCTCGGCCCAGGCCGGGTCGGTGCGCAAAGCAGTGAGCGTTTGCGTCAGCAGGTCATCGAAGTCGATCACGCCGCGCCGGCGCTTCAACCGTTCGTAGGCACCGACGAACGCGGCGTACTGCGCGGATGGAAGCGCACTGCGCCGACGTGCTTGCCGACTCGCCGCTTCGTAGTGATCGGCGCTGACCATGCGCGCCCGGGCCCAGTCGAGATCGGCGAGCGCCGCGTATGGCTCGGCCTTCAGCTTGAGCTCGGTGAGAACTTCGCGCGCGAGTCGGATGCGATCGTTCGCGACCTGTGGCGGTGCCTGGTGGGCCGCCAGCGCCCGATCGCGCAGCAGGCGCAGCGCCATGCCGTGAAACGTGGCTGCCTCGATTGGCTCGCGGATGTCGAGACGTCGCAGGCGACGCTTCAGCTCGGCTGCCGCGTCGCGCGTGAACGTGAGGGCCAGGACGTGCCGGGCTTGCGCGGTGCCCTGGCCGACGCGGTATGCGATACGGCGAGTCAACACCGTCGTCTTGCCGGAACCGGCGGCGGCGACAATTGCCAACGGTGCTGCCGTGCTGATCACCGCTTCGCGCTGTTCGGCGTCGAGCCCGAACAGCACTGGGTCACCTAAGACGGAAGTGGGCGGCACCTGGCACACGATAGAGGGCCGGTGTTCCAGTGTTCGGTGGCCGCACGCTCTCTATCCCGGCACTACAGTGCCCTTTATGCCGTACCCGAAGAAGAACCTGAACGCCAACGAGACCATCGCCCTCGACATGCACCCCCATTGGTGGTACTTCGCCGAGCCCGTCGGAGCGCTCGTGCTGGTGATCGCGCTTGCGATTTTGCAGGCTGCGAAAGGCCCGGACGGAGAGACCGGCGATGTTCTCAAACTGGCGCTGATCGGCCTACTCATCCTGACCGCACTGTGGGTGGTCGGTCGCTACCTGAAATGGATCACCACCAACTTCGTGATGACTTCGCAGCGTCTCATCTTCCGCCAGGGCGTGATCGCCAAGAGCGGGATTGAGATTCCCCTCGACCGCGTCAACAACATCAACTTCAACCAGAGCATCTTCGAGCGCCTTCTTGGCGCTGGCGACCTACTGATCGAGTCAGGCGGCGAAGATGGGCAGCAGCGTTTCACCGATATCCGCAACCCGGAGAAAGTGCAGAACTTGCTGCACGCGCAGGTCGAGGTCACACACGGCCGTGGCCCCGAGCGTGGGTCGTCGCGTGGTGGCGACATCGCCGAGCAGCTCGAGCGTTTGGAAGGCATGTTGCAACGTGGCACGCTCACGCAAGCCGAGTTCGATTCGCAGAAGCGCAAGCTGCTCGACTAGGTCGTTCGGGTGACGGTCGTTCGGGTGACGGTCGTTCGGGTGACGGTCGCTCTCGCGGCTGTCGTCCCCCCGTTACGGCGTTCCGTGTTACGGCAAGCCTGCGTGGCCCACGTCCACTCGGGTCGTCAGGATTTTTCCGTCGCGATTTGTGCCCGCCTCTTGTGGGTGTGACTCGATCGCGGTGAGCATGAAGAGGGTTCGCCCGTCTTGACCACCCAACATGCACGCGTAGCAATGTCGTTCAGTCATCACTTCAGTCAAGATCACTCCGCCTTCGCCGACCCTGATGCACCGTGGCGAGAGCGCGTCTGCGACCCAAATGGCACCTTCAGCATCAAGGCAGATGCCATCTGGCGCGATGCCCGGCAGCGCGGCCCATAGTCGTTGATTCGTCAACGAACCATCGGAGTCGATGTCGAACGCAGTCAATCGCGCACCGAGAGTTTCTGCGATAACCAACGTGCGACCGTCGGGCGTGATGACCGTCCCGTTCGGGAAGCGCAGCGCAGTGGCCGCGATGTGTGTGCTGCCATCGGGGTCCACGCGAGCCAAGGTCGCTCCTTGGTACGCCTTCAGCGCGCCGACGAAGTCGTCCGATTGCGATGCTGCGTGAAGGTCGAAGCCAAAGTTGCCCACGTACGCGCGACCGAGTGAATCGACCACCATGTCGTTGCAGTGGAACTCGGCGATCGCAGACAGGTCGGCGTGCACCACCAACCGGTCGTCATCAAGGCGCAGCAACTGCCGATCGAGCATTGAGACCACCAGCAGATTGCCATCGGGCATCCAACCGAGGCCGCTCGGTTGCCCGTCAAGCTCCAGCATCGTTGCCACCTTCCCGGTGGCATCGACCGTCTTGACCGCGTGGTCGTAGAAATCGCTGAACCACAACTTGCCATCGTGCCAGCGCGGGCCTTCGGCAAAGTGCAAACCGTCACACAGCTGCTCAACGTTCATGGTGTCACTCTTCCAGTTTTACGAGACATCCGACACTGTCGCTCCGTCGACGGCGCGCACGATCCATCCTTCGGTCACCGCCCCGGGTTCGGCGAGCGCGATTACGCATCCGCCAAAGCCACCTCCGGTCATGCGCGCGCCATACACGCCGGGCGTTCGAGTCAACGCATCGACCGCCGCATCCATCGCTGGCGTTGATGTCTCATACAGATCGCGCAGGCTGTTGTGACTAGCGAACATCAATTCGCCAGCATCGGCAATGGTGCGCGCATTCATAGCCGCCACAAAATCCAACACGCGTTGGTTCTCGCCGATCACGTGCAAGGCGCGGGCGCGAATCACCGGATCGTCGATCGATCGGGTTTGCGCGACGGTTGCCTGGCGCAACGGCCCGATGATGTGCTCGGCAGCCGCACACTCGGCGACGCGATCGGCGTACGGGCTGCCGACCAGTCGGCGATGCGCGACGAACTGCACAACGATTTCAACATCTGCGGGCAAAGCGATGGGGATCACGCTGAGTTCGTGGCAGTCGATCAGCAACGCATGCCCCGCGACGCCCGCACTGATCGCCAATTGATCCATGATGCCGCTGGGTAGGCCGGTCGCTCGGTTCTCGGCGCGCTGACAGAGCCGAGCGAGGTCGAGCTGCGAACCGCTGAACCCGAGCGCCAACGCAACTGCTACCTCCAACGCCGCGCTGCTGGACAACCCGGCACCGATCGGGATGCTTGTTTCGACGTTGCCGCGGAAGCCTTCTTGCGGTGCGAGTTCTGCGACCACGCCTGCGACGTACTTCGCCCACATGGGCGTCGAGTCCTGCGGACGGCCGATGTGCAGCGGTAGATCGACGGGTTCCGGTTCATCGCCAGAGGCCAACTGGACACGAACGCCGCCAGCAACCCCGTTGATTTTCGTGTAACGGTCGATGGCCATCGGCAGCACCAGGCCACCGGTGTAGTCGGTGTGGTCGCCGATCAGATTGACGCGACCAGGGGCAACAACACGCCGCGTCATCGAGTCATTGGTTCATCGGGTCACGACAGACCCAGCAGCTCGCTGAGACGTTGCAGCGCTTCAAGATCGAACGGGGCGCGCAGCGCGATGTTCACCTGATCGGCGCCAGCCTCGACGTAGCTGCCGATGGCTTCCATGATTTTGTCGTCACTGCCGCTGAGGACGCCTGGTCGCACGAAGTCGCTGATCTTGCCAAACTGCTGCTGCAGGCTTTCCTCGGTAAACGCAAGACCGACGTTGATCGCGCGCTTGATGGCCTTCGGGTCGCGGCCGACGGCGGCGCAGTGCTCGTTGAGCACGGAGTTCTTGTGTGCGAACTGATCCGGCGAGATGAAGGGCACGTTCCAGCCGTCGGCGTGGCGGGCCGCAATCTTCAATGTGCGCTTCTCTCCGCCACCCCCAACCCAGATTGGCAGATGGCCTTGAATCGGGCGCGGTTCGTTGCGCGCGTCGATGAGATTGAAGTAGTCGCCCTCGAAGTTTGTGACATCGTCGTGCAGTAGCCCACGCAAGCACTGAATGCCTTCTTCCATCTGGTCAAGGCGGACCTTCGCCGAGGGAAATGGGATTCCGTACGCGTTGTACTCCACCTGTGCCCAACCGGAACCGATGCCCATTTCGGCACGGCCACCGCTCAGTTGATCGATCGCGGTGATGGCTTTGGCCAATACTGCCGGGTGGCGATAGCCGATCGAGTACACCAGCGATCCGCAGCGCACTTTGGTCGTGCTGCACGCGAGCGCGGCATGCATTGCCACGGCTTCCAGACAGGCCGCGTCGTCGGGCTTGCCGGTAGCGCCGTAGAAGTGGTCCCACACGCTGATCCAGCCGAAGCCGAGGTCTTCGATCCGGCGCCATGCAGTGCGCAAGTCGTCGGCGGTCGTGTGCTGTAACCCAACGTGCGCCCCAAAAAGTGTCACCAGGTGAAGGTAGTCTGCGCGCATGCCTCGCGCTCTCGTTGCCACCGGAATGGAATTGGAATACGACACATTCGGCTCGTCCGCCGACCCAGCGTTGCTGCTCATCATGGGCCTCACCGCTCAGATGACGGTGTGGGACGAACGGTTGTGCCAACAGTGGGCCGACGGTGGCCGCTTTGTCATCCGTTTCGACAACCGCGATTGCGGGCTGTCATCCAAGCTTGATGGCCAAGTACCAGACCTTGCAGGCGCAATGACGGCAGCGTTCGCCGATCTACCTGCTCCGCCGTTGCCGTACACCCTGTCCGATATGGCGGCCGATGCGATCGGGCTGCTTGATCACCTCGGCATCGCCACGGCGCATGTCGTCGGCGCGTCGTTGGGTGGGATGATCGCCCAGGTGCTCGCTGTCGAGTATCGCGATCGTGTGCTCAGCCTGACGTCGATGATGAGCCAGCCCGGCGATCCAGAAGCCGGTCAGCCCACGCCTGAAGCAGCGATGGCGATATTCAGTCCGCCCCCCAACACCCGCGAGGAGTACATCGAATCAGCGTCGCGTTGGATGGTGTGGCAATCGAAGAAGTACGGCGACCTCGATCGCTTGCGCGAACTTGCTGGCCGCGAGTTCGATCGCTCGTTCTATCCCGAGGGCGGTCCTCGCCAGATTGCTGCGATCTACGGCAGCGGTCGACGCACCGCCGCGTTGAAAGACCTTGACGTACCGACGCTGGTGATTCACGGTCGTGACGACACGCTCATTACCCCGAGCGGCGGGTTTCTCACTGCCGAGTTGATTCCCGGTGCGCACCTGCTGTATCTCGCCGACATGGGCCACGACATGCCCGAGCCGCTGTGGCCAATCCTCGTCAACGCGATTCTCACTCACACGTCGGTCGCGATGTCGACGCACGGCTCGGCTCTCGCACACCGATGAAGCCGGGTTCGGGGCCGCTGAGCGGTTTCCGCATCATCGAACTTGCTGGCATCGGCCCGGGGCCGTTCGCGGGGATGATGCTGGCCGACATGGGTGCGGAAGTGATCCGCATCGATCGCTCGCAGTCGGTACGCGGCGCGATGCCCGACACCCCACACTGGGATGTCTTGCTGCGTGGACGGCGCAATATTGCGCTCGACCTCAAGCATCCCGACGGGGTCGCGACCTTGCTCGAGCTCGTCGAGAAGGCCGATGGCTTGATCGAGGGCTTTCGCCCGAACGTGATGGAACGGCTGGGCATCGGCCCCGACGTGTGCCTGCAGCGAAATCCGAAGCTCGTCTTCGGTCGCATGACCGGGTGGGGCCAAGACGGCCCCTACGCGAACGCCGCAGGCCACGACATTAACTACATCGCGCTAGCTGGCGCGCTTGCGCACTTTGGTCGTGCCGGTGAAGGCCCCGTGCCACCGCTCAACATGGTGGGCGACTTTGGTGGTGGCGGCATGTTTCTGGCGTTCGGCATGGTGTGCGGCTTGCTCGAGGCACAACGCAGCGGGCAAGGCCAAGTTGTCGACACCGCGATGGTCGACGGTGCAGCGGCGCTGATGAGCATGTTCTGGTCGTTTCGACAGGTCGGGTTTTTCGACGAAGACAACCGCGGCACCAACCTGCTCGACACCGGCGCCCACTTCTACGACGTCTACGAGTGCTCTGACGGCAAGTACGTGTCGCTGGGTTCGATCGAGCCTCAGTTCTACGCTGAACTGCTGCGCCACACCGGACTCGACAACGACCCCGAGTTCGCGCAGCAGATGAACAAGGCACAGTGGCCGCGGCTGAAGGAGCGCCTCGCGGAAGTGATCCGTACGCGCACTCGCGACGAATGGTGCGCAGAGATGGAACACACCGACGTCTGTTTCGCGCCGGTGCTCACGATGACCGAGGCCGCGGCACACCCACACAACATCGCCCGCGGCACCTTCGTTGATGTTGCTGGCGTTGCACAGCCGGCACCGGCTCCGCGGTTCTCGCGTACGACGGCGCGGGTCGACTCACCGCCTGCGCATCCTGGCCAACACAGCCGCGAAGTCCTCGCCGACTGGGGCTTCACTACCGCACGCATCGACGATCTGATTGCCGCTGGCGCGGTCGCTGCGGCCGACTCACCGACCAGTACTTCGAAGGGAAACTGACCGATGGGCACGCTGGTTTGTTTTCACGCGCACCCCGATGACGAGAGCATGACGACTGGCGGCAGCATGGCGCGCGCCGTCGCCGAAGGGCACCGTGTCGTGCTTGTAGTCGCCACCAACGGTGAGTACGGGGAAGTGCCGGGAGACTTGGCCGCGGGCGAGACCTTGTTCCACCGACGCCGCGCCGAGTCCGAGGCATCGGCCGCGGCACTTGGCGCGCACCGCTTGGTGTGGCTTGGTTATAAGGACAGCGGTATGACGGGGTGGACTCAAAACGACGATCCCGAATCGTTCTGGCAGGCATCGGTCGACGAGGCGGGCGAACGGCTTGCTGCGATTCTGCGCGAAGAAAACGCCGATGTCCTGACCGTGTACGACTGGCACGGCAACTACGGGCATCCCGACCACGTCAAGGTGCACCGCGTCGGGCATCGGGCCGCAGAACTGGCTGGCACCCCGCGCGTGTTCGAGACGACGATGAACCGCGACGCGATGAAGCGCTTCTTTGCGATGGCCAAGGAAATGGGCGAAGCCACCGGCCCCGACGGCGAAGACTGGGATCCAGATGGGCCAGCCGACGACGGCAATCCGTTCGGAACACCCGAGAGCGAACTGACACACGCGGTCGACGTCAGCGCTTATGTCGGCCATAAGCGCGCATCGATCACCTGTCACAAGAGCCAGGTCACCGATGCCGGTTTCTTCATGTCGATGCCCGAAGAAGCGTTCGCGATGGCGTTCGGTACCGAGTGGTTCACGCGCAAGGGAGCCGAGCACCCGTTGCGCGAGGGCTGGCTGTTCGAATGACCCGGCTGTACCTGGTGCGTCACGGCCGTGCCGCGGCCGGGTGGGACAGCGACCCGGACCCCGGTCTTGATGCGCTCGGGAGCGAACAAGCAGCCGCAATGGCGGCAGCCCTGTCGCCGCTCGGCCCGCTCGCCGTCGTCACCAGCCCCTTGCTGCGTTGCCAGCAAACAGCGGCGGTATTGGCGCAGCAGTGGAACGTGATTCCACGGATCGAGCCAGGCGTCGCGGAGATCCCTTCGCCGGAAGGCGTGCCGATGACCGATCGCGTCGAGTGGTTGCGCGTGGCGATGGCCGGGACCTGGGCGCAGCTCGGGCCGCGTTACATCGCGTTTCGCGACGGAGTGATGACTGCGCTGACAAACATCGCGACTTGCGGCGCCGACACCGTTGTGACGAGTCACTTCATTGCGATCAACGCAGCGCTCGGTGTGATGCTGGGCGACGATCGGCTGCTGTTGCGCAGCCTTGATAACTGTTCCGTGACGATCGTGGACTACATCGTGACAAAAAGGGGTGGAATGTTTCGGTTGGTTGAAAGTGGAGAAGAAGCGGACACCCTGATCCGCTGAGCGTGAATTGAACGTGGCAGAATATGTCGATGAAAATCCGCCGCTCCTTATTTGCAACTGTGCTGGTTGGTGCCCTTCTCGTTTCGTGCAGCGATAGCGAGAGCAGCGGTGGAACTACTTCGAGCTCAGCAGCCTCCACGACGTCGGTTGCCCCAACCACCACGCAACCGTCCACGACGACTGCTTCGCCGACCACCGTCGCTTCGTCAACGACGACCGCGCCCGCGGCCACGACAATTCCCGTCGTGGCCGGCCTTGACTTGGCGCCTGACGGGCTTGGCGGCGAGTCATTCGGCGCCGAAGCGGAGGGCGTCATCTCCTACGTCGTGTCGATACTTGGACCGCCGACCGAAGACAGCGGATGGTACGACTTCGTCGGCGGGGCATGCGGGGCCAGCGAGGGTCGCTATGTGAGTTGGCGTGACCTACAGCTTGAATTCCTCGATGCCTCACCGGCTACGACGGGTCTGCGCCACTTCTCGGGGTATCGCTATGGGTCAGCGGCCGGGCCGGTCATCGATCCGTTCGGCCCCAGCATTGACGGCGAGGTCACGGTGGGCGACACGGTTGATGAACTGTTGGCGATCTACCCCAGCACCGAGATCTTTGCCGACGAGGAGACAAACTCGACTGTGTTCCAGATCGTCGACGGGTTGGGCGGGTCTTTGACTGGCTCCAGCGGAAGCGACACCATCAAGAGCTTCCTGGGCGGATTCCGCTGCGGCGCATAGGCTGCCAGCAATGTTCGCGAACAGCCTGACGACCACGCGCGGCCTGCATGAGGGGTGGTCATGGGTGGTCATCATCGGCAACGGTCTCGCCGGCCTGTGGGCGCTGACGG
>Ga0105047_10000617_pt1 | contig 61361 bp, 51 predicted proteins | sample MAT04_FD_78384 | JGI IMG/M metagenome (GOLD analysis project Ga0105047, IMG submission 78384) | Freshwater microbial communities from Lake Fryxell liftoff mats and glacier meltwater in Antarctica - MAT-04 (megahit assembly) | ecosystem: Environmental > Aquatic > Freshwater > Ice > Liftoff... | reverse complement strand
GGACCAGCGGGCGAAAGAGCTTCATGTAGAGGTCCGGATCGACGTAGCGAACCTTGCCGCGCTTGAAGTGGCGCTCGATCAGGGCGACCAGCTCGCCGATCGTCGCCTGCTTCTGCGGGCCGGCGGCGAGATGCATCGTGCGGCCGATCGCCCGTGGATCGAACATCAGGTGCATCATCGCGTCGGCGACGTAGTCGACCGGCACCACGTCCATGGGGCAGTCGGCGCGCCCGAACACGGTCTTCCACTGTCCGCGCGCGTAGAGCTTGAGCGGCCAGTAGAGCACCTTGAACGCCGCTGCGCGGCCGCTGCGCGAGTCGCCGACGATGATCGAGGGGCGGTGCACCGCCACCGGGAGGCCTTGTTTCCGCGCGCGATCGACGGAGAGCTCGGCGATCCGCTTGCTGCGCTCGTACTCGTTTCGATGGCCCTGCCCCACGTCGATCTCGTCCTCGCGACACAGGCCGCGGCGATCGCCGGCGACGTACGCGGTGGAGACGTAGTCGAGCCGCGCCAGCTTGCCGCTCTCGGCGAAGCGGCGGGCGAGATCGAGGACGTTCTCGGTGCCGAGGACGTTCTCCTTCTCCATCACGTCCCAGGGCTGATCGAAGCGGAGCTCGGAGGCGCCGTGCACGATCTGGACGGCGCGCTCACCCGACTCGAGCCGCGCGAGCGTCTCCGGCGCCAGCCCCAGGCTGGGCTGGGTGACGTCGGCGAACGCGACCTCGGCCTCGCCCAGCACGATCCCCGGATCCGTGTCCTCGAGGAGCGCCGCCAGCCGCGCGCGCGCCGCGGCCGGCGTCTCGTCGGCCTTGGCGCGGGTCGTGATGGCCATCGGGAGGCCCCGGCGGACCATGCGCGCCATCAGCTCCCGGCCGAGGGTCCCCGTCGCACCCGTGACGAGGACGAAGGGCTCCGTCATCGACGGCGTCTCCAGGCGAGCGCGAGCGCGAGCGCAACGAACAGCGAGGCCATCGGCGCGCTCTCCGGGCCCGTCGATCGGCAGCCGCAGCCGGTGTCGGCGGGCTTGCGGTTGCCGCTGTCGACCTCGCCCGCGTCGGTCGCGCCGGCCGGCGCCGCCGCGTCGTTGTGCCCGACCACGGGCGCAGCATCCGGTGACCCGACCTGGAAGCCCGAGTCAGCGAACCCGGCATCGGGCACCGGTCCATGCGCCGCCGGCGGGCACAACAGGGTCTCGGTGCCGAACTGCGGCGAGAGCTCGGACAGCCCTTCCGCGAGGAACAGCGGCGACACGAGGCCCTCGAAGTGACCGGGCTGCATCGCCAGCACCTCGAGCCGCGGCTTGTGCCCGTTGAACGGCGTCAGCGTGCGCGCCATCGGCACGCCGTTGTAGATGATGCTCCACTCGTAGGTGCCGCGCGCGAGCGGCGCCGCCAGCGCGTGGGAGACGCACTCCTCGGCCGGGATCGTGCCGCTGACGTGCACCTCGGACAGCGCCGCGGTGCCGTCGAGCACGCCGCACACCACGTACTGCGCGCCCGGCGGGCCGCACAGATCGATGCGCATCGGCTGCCCCGACGCCGCGCGATACGGCAGCACCGCCGACAGCGGCATGGTCTGGCGGGCGACCCGCGTCTGCCGGTTGTAGTCGTGGTTCGCGGTGTCGTTCTGCACCGCGTAGATGCGCCCGTTCGGCGCGGCGTAGGCCCGGCCGGCGCCGATCTCGTTGATCGCGCGGGCCAGCTCGTTGAACACGTCGAGCGACCAGCCGTGGCCTTCGTTCTGCACGAACACCGCCATCACCGGGATGTTCGCCTCGCCCAGCGCGCGCGCGAACGCGACACCGGTCTTGTACGGCACCACCGCGTCCTGCGTGTCGATGCTGAAGACGAGCTGCTTTCCGCGCAGCCGCTCGAGCACCGACTTGACGCTCTTCACGTCCTCGGTGCCCTGCCCGGTGAGGACCTGGAGCACGCGGTTCGGGAACGAGTGCGGCGGCGGGACGTTGTCGTAACGCGACAAGCGCACGTCGCCGGTGACGATATCGGAGAGCCAGCCGAACATCGCGTACGTGGCGTACGGCTCGGAGACGGCCGCGAGCAGGCTGGTCGGCAGCGAGTGCCCGAACGCCGCGATGACGTTGTAGTCGAGGTTCATCGGGTTCGCGGCCCAGTAGAACGCGGTGCTGGCGCCGCGCGAGAACCCGCCGGTGACGACCTTCTGCTTGTCGCCGCCGAGCCCGGCGAACGTGGTGATCGCCTCGCCCACCGAGCGCAAGACGTTGTCCGAGACGCCCTGCGACTCGATGCCGCCGGCGTTCGAATAGGCCGCGATGAAGCCCTTGTTGGCGGTGAACGCCAGGATCCCCGCCTCGCCCGCACGAAACATGCGGAAGTTGTTCGAGTAGGTGGTCGGGTTGCCGGAGAGGAAGATCGGATAGCTGTTCGTACGCCGCCAGTTCGGCGGCACCGCGACGGTGTAGAGCGCCGCGCCGATCTGCCAGTTGTTCACCACCTGGATCTGCGGCACGCCCTCCATGAGCCCGGCTGGATCGTTGAGCATGCGCGCCTGCACGTTGGTCGCCTGGAACATCAGCTGGACCGCGGCGTCGAACTCCTGGCGCGGGGGCGCGTACTCGTCGCTGCGCGCGGCGCTGTAGTTCTCGTACGCCGGCATCGCCGTCCGCGTGGTGTCGGGCGTGACGCCGCCGGCCATCGGGTAGTGCGTGACGACCGGAAAGCCGTTCTGCGCAGCCGCCGGAAGGGCCAAAAATAGGGGGAAAAGAGCGTAAATTTTCATGTCATGACTCCCGAGGATGAGCTCGAACCAGGGCCAGGAGATCGTCTCCGTATTTCTCGAGCTTGGCCGGTCCGATGCCCGACACGAGCGCGAGGGCCTCGCGGGTGGATGGTCGCGCGAGCGCCACGCCGACCAGCAGCGCGTCGTGGGCGATCACGTAGGGCGGTTTCTGCGCCAGCTTGGCTTGATCGCTGCGCCACGCGCGGAGCGCGGTGAGCAGCACGGCGTCGCCCGGCTCGGCCTGGGTCGGCTCGGAGCGGGTCTTCTGGCGCTCGCGCGTCACCGGCGAAGACGTCCGCGCGACGCCGCCATCGCCCCAGCGCGGCAGGCGCAGATCGAGCGCGATCGCGCCGCGCGACTTGAGCGCCTCGGCGCCCGCCACCGTCAGCCGCAGCCGCGGATATTCCTCGATCGTCGTCGCCAGGAGACCGGCCCGCGCCAGGCTGTCGAACAGCGCCATGATCGACTCGCGCGGCCACGACGCGAGCAAACCGTAGGTGCTCAAGGAGTGGAGCCCCGCCTCCATCACCGGCTTTCCGCGCGAGCCCAGCAGCACGTCGGCCACGCGCGTCTTGCCGTAGCGGCCCTTCATGCGCGCCACGCAGGACAGCGCCTTCAGGGCGTCGTTCTTGGCCTCGCCCTCCAGAACGCGCACGTCGGGCCGCTGGCAGCGATCGCACATGCCGCAGCGCAGCGGCGCGTCGGGATCACCGAAATAGTCGGTCAGATAGCGCCGGCGGCAGGGCGCGCGCTCGACGTAGCCGATCATCGCGTCGACCTTGGCCCGCTCGAAGCGCGCGCGCCGATCGAGCGCCTCGCCGTCGATCGCCCGACCGCCGCTCGAGATCTCGAGCTCGCCCTGGAGCGAGCAGAGGCGACCCAACCGCTCGAGCTCCATCATCGCGGCGCGCGCCGCCGGACCGACCTCGGGCTCGAGCCGCTCGGCGATCGCATCGAAGCCGTCGCCGATGACCCCGTTCTCGCCGGCCCAGTGGCGCAGGCGCGCTTCGGCTTGCTGCACGACCTCGGCCGTCGGGCAGGAAGACTCGAGCCGCATGTACGCGTAGCGCAGATCGCTCTGATCGAAGAGCAGAACGCCGCCGGCCAGCGCGCCGTCACGCCCCGCGCGCCCGACCTCCTGGTAGTACGCCTCGCACGAGGTGGGGACGTCGTGGTGGATCACGACGCGCACGTCCGACTTGTCGACGCCCATCCCGAACGCGTTGGTGGCGACCACCACCTGGAGCTGGCTGCGCTCGAAGCGCTGCTGCACGCCCAGGCGATCGTCCGCGCTCAGGCCGGCGTGATAGGCCTCGGCCTTCCAGCCGAAGGCGCGCAAGCCGTCGGCGATCTCCTCGCTGCGTCGGCGCGTGGCCGCGTAGACGATCGCGCAGCCGCCATCGCCGAGCCAGCGCGTGAGGAGCGCGCTCGCTGCCTCGCCCTTCTTGGCGCTGGTCTTGGCGTCGACCACCGAGAGCTCGAGGTTCGGGCGATCGAACCCGGTGACGACGATCGCCGCGTCGTCGAGGCCGAGGTTGCGCACGATGTCGGCCCGCACGTCGGGCGTCGCCGTGGCGGTCATCGCCACCACGCGGTCCGGCCGCAGCTGATCGATGACCTGCCCGAGGCGGGCATAATCAGGCCTGAAATCGTGGCCCCATTGCGAGATGCAGTGCGCTTCGTCGATCGCCAGGAGCGCGACCTTGCCCTCCAGCATCTCGATCACCCGCGAGCTGCGGAAGCGCTCCGGGGCTACGTAGAGCAGCTTGAGCGTCCCGTCGCTCGCGCCGCGGAAGACGCGCTTGCGCTCCTCGTCGCTGCCCGCGCTGGTGATCGCCCCGGCCGTGATCCCGCGTGCGTTCAGCGCGGTCACCTGGTCGTGCATCAGCGCGATCAGCGGCGAGACCACCACGGTCAGCCCCTCGAACATCAGCGCCGGGAGCTGGAAGCAGAGGCTCTTCCCCGCGCCTGTCGGCATCACTGCCAGCGTCGGGACGCCCGCCAGCACGTGCCCGAGGATCTCTTCCTGGCCCGGGCGAAAGTCCTGATAGCCGAACCGCTCGTGGAGCAGCGCGCGCGCGCGCTCGATTGGCGTCAAGGTCAGGGCGACCGACGACGCGATGCGCTCATCTTGCGGCGGCACGGCGCTCGTCATCGCATCGGCCAGGCCCACGAGTCACGCCCGAAGTTCTGAAACTCGTTCCGGAGACTACGAGCGATTCTTCCAGATGCTCTCGAGCTTCTCGAGCATCTCGCGGACGAACGGGTAGCGCATGCGCGGCTCGGTATCGAGCGCCCGCAAAACCACCTCGTCGACCCGTCGATCGACCGCGGGGTTGCGCTTGGAAGGCGGCAAAAAGCGCCCGATCGGCAGCTCCCCGGTGAGGAGCTCGTAGACCACGACGCCGTACGAGAACACGTCGGCGCGCTGATCGACGCGGCCCGCGTCCTGCCGCTGCTCCGGCGCCATGTAGTTCACGGTGCCCATCGAGATGCGGCTGCCGGTGAGGTTCACGTACGAACGATCGGAGAAGAGGATGTCGGCGAGGCCGAAGTCGCAGATCTTCGCGACGCGCCCCACGCCGTCGTCGCTCAGGAGCACGTTTTCAGGCTTCAGATCGCGGTGAACGATGCCCTTGCTGTGCGCCCAGGCGAGGCCGCGGCCGATCTGGATCGCGAAGTCGGTGCCCATGTCGAGGCGCACCGCTTTGCGCGCGAGCTCGCGGCGCAAGGTCGGACCGTCCACGAACTCCATCACGAAGTAGTAGTACGGGCCCTCGTTCCCCTGATCGATGATCGAGACGATGTTGGTGTGCTGGAGCGCCGCGAGCGCCGCCGCTTCCCGGCGGAAACGCAGGATGAACTCGGGCTGACCGACGAGATCGGCGGCCATCACCTTCACCGCGACGGTGCGCTCGAGAGACAGCTGGCGCGCGCGATAGACCGTGCCCATCGCGCCTTTGCCCAGGACCGCGCCGAGCTCGTAGCCGCCGAGGCGGGTGCCTTCGGGCAGCTCCTTGTCGGGCGGCGGCTTGTTCGGATCGCGCTTCACCTGCGCAGGCGGAGGCGGCGCAGCACCCGGAGCGGGCGTCGCTGCGCGATCGTGCATCGTCACGCCCTTGGCGCGCATGGCTTCTTTCGAAGCGCCGAGGCCCGCGCCACCGCCGGCCACCGTGGCGCCAGCGACAGCGCCGCCCGCGAGACCCATCGCCGCGCCACCCGCGCGCGTGCCGCCCGCCGCACCGCCACCACCGCCCATCGGGCCGAGGTGCGTGTCGTTCCTCTGGACGGCGAACTTGTTACCGCAGCGACGGCAGCGAACCTTCTGGCCCGTCACGTAGATCGCGACGTCATAGGCGGCGTTGCACACCGGGCAGTGCTGGACGATCTGAGCTGCCACTCAGCTCCCCGTGTCCGACATGGCCCCGAGCAGGGCGACGGCTTCGTAGATCTTCACGCCTTGCTCCTTGCCCTTGACCTGACGCACTCCGAGATAGCGGGCTTCGATCCGATCGGCAACCCGCTGATAGGTCGACTCGGAGATCACCACCTGGTCCGGCTGGGCCAGACCGCAGACACGGGATGCGGTGTTCACCGTGTCGCCGATGACCGTGTACTCGAGCCGCCGCTTCGCGCCCATGTAGCCGGCGACGAGGCGCCCGGTGTTCACGCCGACGCCCATGCCCACGGGCTGGAGGCCTTCCGCGACGCGCTCCTGGTTGAACTCGCGGATCGAGTCGCGGAGCATCAGCGCGCCAGAAACAGCCAAAAACGTGTGGTCGTCGTTCTCTTCGCCCTGGATCGTGCCCCAGTGCGCCATCAGCGCGTCGCCGATGAACTTGTCGAGGACGCCGTGGTGCTGGAACACGACCTCGACCAGGCGCTCGAAGTAGTCGTTGAGCAGGTTGACGATCTCGTGCGGTCCGCCGGCCGCCTCGCTCATCGACGTGAACCCGCGGATGTCCGAGAAGAGCACGGTGGCGTCGCACTCGCGGCCGCCCTTCACGATCGCCTGGCCCTTGCCGTTGACCATCTGCTCGACGACGTGGGGCGGGAGGAAGCGCGAGAGCTGACCACGCGTCTTGGCGTCGTCCTCGACCTTGCGGAGGAGACGACTGTTGGCGATCGACTGCGCGGCCTGGCCGGCGAGCGCCTTCAGCAGCTGCAGATCCTTCTCGCCGAACGCGCCGATGCGCTGGCGCGAGTCGATGTGCATGATCCCGTAGACGGTGTTGTTCGCGACGAGCGGCACGACCATCGCCGAGCGAATGCCTTGCGCGATGATCGACTGTGCGCCGGAGAAGCGCGGATCGAGCACCGCGTCCGACAGCAGGATCGACGTGCGATCGTTGATGCACTGGTTCACGATCGTGGACGACAGCACGATCTCGGCCTGATTATTGGCGGTCTCGCGGCGCTTGACCGTGTGCGGGAGCAGGACGCCGGTGTCCGGGTCCACCAGCAAGATGACGCCGTTGTCGGCGGGGAGCAGCGAGAACGCGACGTCGAGGGTGCGCGAGAGCAGCACGCCGAAGTCGATCGTCAGGCCGAGGCGCGACAGTTCGTGCGCGGCGCGCAGCTTGTCGTAGTCGCGGCGCAAGACGTCGACGTCGGCGATCTCGATGCCCGGCAAGAAGTCGCCTTCGGAGGCGTCATCGAGCGTCGCGTGGATGTGCGCGGCGGTCGCGGCGGGACCGGCCGGCAAGATGGTGACCTGATCGCGGACCGAGCTCTTGCCGCGATCGTCGGCCGCCGAGACCGCCACCGCGTTCTCGCGGAACGTCAGCTCCATCGAGCCGAAGAGCAGCGCGTCGCCGTCGCGGAGGATGACGTCCTTCACCCGACGATCGTTGACGAAGGTGCCGTTGCTCGAGCCGAGATCGATCAGCTGGTACTCGCCCTTGCCGTTGCGGTCGATGATCGCGTGCTCTTTGGAGACCTCGCGATCGTGCAGGCGGATCGAGTTCTTCGGGTGGCGGCCGATCGTGTTCTTGTCGTCGAGGACGAACTCGTTCTCGAGGCCTTCGACCGAGGTGTAGACCAGGCGGGCCTTGGTCGGCGCGATGCTGTCGCGGCCCTGGAGCTTGGGGACGATGACCTTCGCCGCGACCGCGGGATCATTGTTGGTGCGCACCGGCGGGCGGGTGTCTTCGCTCGGCACCGGCGGGCTGGTCTGGGCTGGGCGCTTGCCACGCGCGAGGTTGGGCAGCGGCGTGTTGTGCACCGGTTCGCTCCCGGGGCGCGCGGCGATGCTCGGGGCCGCGGGCGCGACGCGTCGAGCCGGCGCGGATGCAGCGGCTCCAGGTGCGACTTCGGGAGGAATGGCGATCGGACCCGTAGACGTCTGGATCAGGGCGGCGGCCCCGAACGGCTTACGACAGTGCTGGCAGTAGACGATCGCGGTCGTCGGGGGCCGACTGTACTCATTGACTTGCCCGCAGTGCGGACACCGACCGCGCACGCCCGGACGCTAGCACGGGGTCTGGGGACGGGCTACCCCGCGCGAGCTGGCTTTCGGTATCGACCGCGCTGAATCGGCTGGGGCACCTGCTTTCTTACCGTCCGCTACTGCAGGGCGTTACACTTTCGTGTTTACGCGTATTATAAGGGGTAAACTACGCATGTTTGGACTACCTGGCCTGGCGCTCGCTGGGGCTATTGCTCTGGTCGGATGCGGCGGTGCGGACGGGACCGGCCGGTGCGACGCGCCCACGCGCGATGGGCACGATGGGACGATGGGCACCCGGGCGTCGATGGGATGACCGGAGCGTCCCAGCTCACGGTCGTCCCCGCCCTGGGAGTATGGGACGTGCTCCGCGCTCGAGATGAGGGGTGGGCCTGGGCGCCACCTGCACGCCCTCGGCGATCAACCCGACCTCCGCCACGATCGACGGCGTCCTTCGATGGATCGTGAACGTCCGCCCGCGGCTCACGATGTTGATGGCGACGATGTTCACGTTCACGGCAGATGCGGGGCAATGTTCGACGTGATCGATGCTACGAGATGATGCTCGAGCCGCCGCCGGCCGGCGTCCACGACATCCATTTCGCGGCGAGCTGACCTTCCCGGACAACACCGGCTTCTCGCTCGATACGCACTACGCGATCACCGTGCAGTAGCGACGGAGCCTCATCCCCGCCGGCCTCCACGTGATTTCGCCTCGGCGCGAACGGAATGAAAAGCAGAGCGGTTCTGCCGATCGCGGTCGAACGTTCATGCTACTTTCTCGAAGACCATGCATCCGCGTCTTCGATCGATGCTTCTCGTTTCGACATTCGCGGCTGGATGTCCGAGCTCGCTCCCGAAGGACCCAGAACCGGAGGTCGGCGGCACCACCTACGTGAAGGCGTATTCCGTCACCGATGCGGATCTCGTGGGCCGGAAGGTCGTGGGAACCAGCGACGGAGGCAGCTTTCACCTTGGCGCGTTGAGGACGATCGGCGGCGCCGACGTCTCGCAGGCGCTCGCGATCCTACGGTTGGATTCCGCCGGCAACGTGACGTGGGCCCGTCGATACGCGGGTGACGTTGCCAGCGGCGCATTGACCTCGATGACGGGTGTCGCCGAAGCGACGGACGGAATGGTCTGGGTCGCGGGCCAATCAGACGGCGGTGCGACGGTCCTCAAGCTGGACGCCATGGGCAATCAGGTCATGAGACTCGTCCTCGACAGTCCAGAGCAGCCGGTGGACATCGCGGCAATCGCCGCAGCGTCGGACGGCGGGTTCGTGGTCGCGGGATCAATCCAGGCCACTGCCAGCGAGGCGCGTCGGCTGGTCGGTGGTGATCTCTGGATCCTCCGCGCAAACGCGGCGGGCGTCGTCGAGCGAATTACGGTCGACGACCTCGCGCGTGAGATCAACGCCGAAAGGGTGACCGGGATACTCATCGACTCACGAAACGACGAGATCGTTGTCTTCGGCGAGCAGACCTCTCCGGGGCTCGACGAGAACCCGGAATTCTGGGTGGCGCGGGTTCACTCCGGTGGAGCCGTCGGCTTCGACGCGCGGCACGGTCGCGGGACTGCCCGTGGGGTCGTCGTCGTCCCGCGCGTGAGAGGAACCAGCAACGTCGACTACGACACGGTCGTGGCGGTTGGTTCGAACGAAGGCGTGATCATTCTTGGCGGACGAGTCGCGCGCGATCCGCTCCTCGTCGCCATGGACTTCGCCGACGGCTCCGTTCAGCAAAAAAACGAGCTCGATTTACAGTCCGAAATCAACAACCCGCAATATACCTGCGTCGACGTCGCCCTCATGGACGACGTCAACTCCGTGGTCATCGCCGCCAATCGTTTCGTCAAGATCGATTGCATCGGCGGCGTGGGTGACTGTTCCGACCTAGAAGGCGTCCTTCAGGTTCAAGCTCGCCTGGCGACCCCGAGTGGTCGGCCCGAGTTCACGGGCGGACCGCTCATCACGGCCGTTCAGCTGGGATTGCCGGCGGGGACGACCTTCCAGGGTCTGAAGCGAACGTCCGCGGGAGACTTCATCCTGATCGCGCTCGCGGCAGGTCAGCCGACCCTCGTGCCGCTGGGACACGACCTCACGCCCCGGGGACCGAGCTACCCGGTCGCCGGTGCCCGCGTGACCCTCGCGACGGACGGTGGCGTCTTCGTGAGCAACGGCGCCAGCGTGATCCGCCTCGATGCCTCGGGCGGCGAGCTCTGGCGTCTCGATGCACCGACCGCCAAGCCCTTGGCGAGCGGCGCAGTCGACGTTGCCGAGCTCGCCGACGGCGGCGCTCTCGTCGCCGCCGCAAGCAAGGAAGGCTCGGTTTTGCTCCGGTACACGGCGATCGGAGAGCTCGTGTCCGTGCTGCAGTACGCGGGCCTCGACATCGCCGAGCTCGAGCCGCTGGATGGCAACCGCGTCCTCGCCATCGCGTCGAACGAACGAGGGCAGCTGGTCCGTCTGCGCATGGAACCCAGCGGCGAGGTCACCGACGCGGCCACGTTCGAGAGCCCGTCAATCCGCGTCGGCACCGTCACTCGCGGAGGGCAGCGCATCCTGGTCCCAAGCGGTGGTGCGGCCTTGTGGTTCGACAGCACCGGCGAGCTCACCGCATCGTGGCAAGTCGATGGACGGCACGGATTCTCGCTGCGCGCGACCCCCGACGGTGGCCTGTGGCAAATCGACGAAGGCCATTCCAATGGTCCGCGCGTCGTTCGTTACGACGCGTCCGGCCAGTTCATGTTCGCGCGAGACACCGGCGTGTTCGTGCTGGATACAGTACGGACGCCGGTGATCACGCAGTTCTCGACACGAGTCGACGGTGGATTGCTCCTGTCGGGCTCGGTCGTCTCTACTCGACCGGACGAAAAGTGCGCCGATCCATCCGCGTGCCTGGACGGTTTCGTGATGAGCCTCGACTGGGAAGGACGTGGCTCCTGGTTGCATGTGTACGGCGCATTGCGGCTGGAGAGCTTCGCTCCCAGCTTGGGCGATCAACGGACCGGCGGCGGCTCGGTCGCGACGTCGGACGACGGTGTCCTCCTGAGCGGGGTCAGCAAGAGCTATGAGTTCCCTCGCTCGTCCCTCTTCGCGGTGCGCGCGGATGCGAATGGGTTGGTCACGCCCGACTGTACGGCGCGAGCGACGGGTGCGGTAAGACTCACCGTCACGGATGGCGCGGCCCTTCGGAACGCCGTCGTCGCAACCCCGACGCTCACCGCGCTCCCCAGGCCGGTGAGCGTGTCCCTCGCGACTAGCGACTCCCTTCTCGAAATCGTCACGGCGCGCTCCTGCAGCGGTCCGAGCCTGGCGCCAGCGCTTCGGGTCTCGGTTCAAGGCAGCGGAACAGTCCGCAGCACGCTCGCGTCGGGCATTGATTGCCCTGGCCACTGCGATCAGGCCTACCCGACCGGTTCGGTCATTCGTCTGACGGCGACGCCCGCGCCGGGCTCGTCATTCACGGGGTGGGGCGGAGATTGCTCGAGTAGCGATGTTTCGACGCTCATCCTCCTCGATGGGACAAAGTCATGCATCGCCAACTTCGGCACGGGCGAGCCCTCGATCGGAATGTGCGAAAGCCACGCGGATTGCACCGCATACTGTCTCACGCAGTGCCCGGCGCCGACGTTCAGCGCGTGCGCGACGGGCGGCTCGTGCGCCTGCGGATGCGCCCCGCCAGTCCCCTGCGTCCGAGGCGACCCTCGCCCCGAATGCCCGCCGGTGGGCGCGTGCGGGGCGGGCACCGGTGAAACGTGCGCGCACGTCACCGTCGCGTGGTCCGTGAATGACACCGTCGTATCGAGCGCGTCGTGCCCACCGGGAACGACCGTCAGCATCGATCTCGACGGTCTGAGGCGCACCGCGCCGTGCGAGGCTGGGATGGTCGCTTACGACGTCGCCGCGGGCGACTACGTGTTGAGCGCGAGCCTCGACGATGGCGACGGAACCATCGACGGCCGACAGCAGCTCCTGCACGTGGATGTGCCGACGACGTCAGTCACGGTCCCGCTCAAGGCGATCGGCTATCTCTCCGTGAACTGGACCATCAATGGCAGCGCTACCTTCTGCCCGACCGGCGCCGTGATGCCAGCCAGCGAGGTCACGGTCGACGCCATGGCGAGCGGCAGAGTCGTGAGCACGTCGGGGCCGATCGATTGTCGGGCGCGAAACGTGGTGCTGATGATTCCCGTCGGAGCCGCCTCGATCAGCACCACTCTTTCAGACCCCATCGGGCGACTTGGACGGACGGACTCGTCCGACGAGCACACGATCACGCGGCTAACGACCCCGGATATCACCATCGATATTGCATGCCCTTGCTGTGAGAATGCGCCGCCCGGCGCCGTATGCGATCGCTGAAGCCCTCCAGGCGCGCGTAGGCGCCGGACATGCTATCCGACCCGGGTGCCCGAGCCCGGCATCTCCGCCCTGGCGGCGAGCGAAGCCTACGACGGCGGCCCGATCGGGCGGTTCCTCGCACCTTTTTTTGCCCGGATCGCGATCCCGGCCGAGGTCTCGGAGCGCCTCCAGCGTGACCACGCCGAGGGCTGTGTGGTCCACGTGTTCCGCTCGAGCCGGGTGATCGACCCGCTCTTCCTCCTCCACGTCCTCGAAAAGCTGGGCCTCCCGGCGCCCGAGTTCATGCACGACCACGTCGCCGCGCGCGCGCCCGACAGCGTCGAGGCCCTGGTCGGCGCGATGAAACGCGGCGAGCCGGCCCTGATGTTCTTGCGGCGCCCGAAGACGCTCGCCCAGGCCTCCGACGACACCCGCGGCCCCGAGCGCTACGGCGCGGGCTTCGTCGAGGCGCTGATCGAGACACAAAAAAAGATCGATCGGCCGATCTTGCTCGTCCCCGAGTCGCTGCACTGGACGCGATCCGCCGGCGGCCTGCGCCGCACGCTGATCGACGTGGTGTTCGGCAATCGCGAAGCCCCCGGGCGCATGCGCGAGATCCTCGGGTTCCTGTTGCGCCACTCCGCGTCGCACTTCCACGTGGGCACGCCGGTGAACCTGCAGGCGGTGCTGGAGCGCGAGAAAGACACGCCGACGCCGGTGATCGCGAAGAAGATACGCTGGTCGATCCTCACCCACTTGAACCGCGAGGAGTCCATCCGCACCGGCCCCGTCGCGCGCCCGATCGAGCGCACTTTCGAGCTGGTGATGAACGATCCGGCCGTGCAGCGCCACCTGCCGCCCGAGAACCTCGCCGAGAAGCGCCGCGCGCTGGTGATCATGAAGCGCCTCGCCGCCGACGTGCGCTACGGCTGGATCCGCGTCGTCGACGTGATCATCGATCGCATCTGGCAGGAGATCTACGACGGCATCATCGTCGACGCGCCCGGTTTGCAGCGGGTGTGGTCGGCGGCGCGGCGCGGCCCGGTGGTGCTGGTCCCCAGCCACAAGAGCCACATCGACTATCTGGTGCTCTCGCAGGTGTTCTTCAAGGACGGCATGATGCCGCCGCACATCGCGGCCGGAGACAACCTCTCCTTCTGGCCGCTCGGCCACATCTTCCGGCGATCGGGCGCGTTCTTCATCCGCCGCAGCTTCTCCGGCGACAAGCTCTACGCAGCGCTCTGCACGGCGTACGTGCGGCGCGTGCTGAAGGACGGCCACGCGCTCGAGTTCTTCATCGAGGGCGGGCGCAGCCGGAGCGGCAAGCTGCTCACGCCGAAGATGGGCTTGCTCGGGATGTGCGTGGACCCGGTGCTCGACGGCGCGATCCAGGACGTCTCGTTCATCCCCGTCTCGATCAGCTACGAGAAGATCATCGAGGGCAAATCGTACTCGCGCGAGCTGGAAGGCGGACAGAAGTCGAAGGAGGGCGTCGGCGCGCTGCTCAACACGCGAAAGGTGCTGCGATCGCGCTTCGGGCGGGTCTACGTCGACTTCGACGAGCCGATGTCCCTGCGCGCGTTCGCTGCCGCGCGCGGCTTCGAGATCAAGCTGCGCGGCGAGGAGGCGCAGCCCAACGCGCCGCGCCGCGATCTCACGCATCAGCTCGGCCACCGCATCGTCTGGGGCATCAACCGCGTCACGCGCGTGACACCGACCGGCGTGGCAGCGCTGGTGCTGCTCGGCCAGACCGAGAAGGGCGTGCTGGAAGCGGATCTGATGCAGCGCGCCGACCGCCTCATCTCGCTCTACGCACGATTGGGCGCGCGATTGTCGCCGGTGCTCGCGAACCTCGACGACGCGCGGCGGGCGGCGGTGCGCGAGACGCTCGGCCGCTTCGCGCAGGACGGGCTGGTGAAGATCATGCCCAGCTCGATCGGCGAGAACGTCTACGAGCTCGACGAGCGCAGCCGCCGCGCGCTCGACTTCTACAAGAACAACATCGTGCACTTCGTGGTGCCGCTCGCGATCCTGTCGCTGGTGCTGCTCGCCGCGGGTGGATCGATGACCGACCCCGACGCCCGTGTCGCCTCGCGCAGCATCTCGCGCTGGCTGAAGCACGAGTTCTCGTTCTCGATGGAGGCAGACTTCGACGCGAACTTCGACGCCGCCAGCCGCATCCTGGTCGAGGAGCGCGTGATCACGAAGGACGGCGATCGGCTGAGCGTCCGCTCGCGCCCGCACACGATCGACCTGGCCAGCCAGATCGCGCCCTTCTTCGAGGCCTATCGCGCGGCGTTCGAGGTGTTCTCGCGGCTCGAGGCGGGGCCCCGGCTGGAGAAGGAGATGATCGCGGACGCGCTCGCATTGGCGCAGCGCTGGACGATCGAGGGGAAGATCCGCCGCGCCGAGTCGGCGTCTCAGCCGACGCTGGCGAACGCGGTGCGCGTGGCGCTGGATCTGGGCGCGCTGGTCCGCGCGGAGATGGGGCGGATGTCGTGGGGCCCAGGCGGGCAGGAGGCGGTCACGCGCCTCGCCGCCGACCTGGAGGCGCTCGTCAGCGCGGTGAACTGAAGGAAAAGCTCAGGTCCAGACGACGCCGGTCTGGAAGCCGACCATCGACTTATCGGGCGCGAGCCCGACGATGTACGTCGAGAGCAAGCCCTCGTCGCCCTTCCCCGTCACGATCACCTTGAGGTCGGTGAGCGAGCGCAGCATCGCGGTCGTCGCGAACGCCTGCGCGGCGAGCTTCGGATCGAGCGACGCGTTGCCCTTCTTGTCGTAGGTCGTCGCGTTGACCTCGATGAACTGGCGCAGATCCTCGGCCTTGAAGCCCTCGAACACCTGGATCGGGGCCTTGGGCATGGCGAAGGCCTTCCGGAAGCTCGCCTCGGTGACCGACTTGAACTCGCCGTCGCGGTGCACGGCCTTCAGGCCCTGGCCACCCTCGCTGCCCATCTGGTCGAACTGCTGGCCCTTGACCGCCTTGGCGAGCGCCTTTTGCACGGCCTTGCCTTCGATCGGCATGCTCGCGTCGAGGATCCCGGCCTCGACCATCTGGCCGATCACGAGGAACGCCTTCGCGGAGGTCGAGAAGTTGGCGATCTCGTCCTTCGAATAGCCGTTGTTGTTCTTGTCCTTGTTCAGGAGCAAGTGCGCGTTCGAGTAGTCGATCGCGTTGGTGATGTCCTTGTCGGTGATGCGCTCGCCGGGCTTCGCGTTCTTGTGATCGATGAAGCCGTAGAAGGTGCGGAAGGCGAGCGCCTCGGTGCCGCGGCCCTGGGCCTGCAGCTTGTCGGCGTAGTCGTCGGCGTCCTTCTTCGACGTGATCTGATCGTTGTTCGAGGCCTCGCGGATCATGGTCGCGACGTGGAACAGGCCGCGCTCGGGCGTGACGTGGGCGATGCGGCCCTTGGTCTTCTCGGCCTCGAGCACCTGGCCGAGCTCGATCAGCGCGCGACCCGTGGTCGACATCTTCGCGACCTCGGCGGCGCTGAAGCCGTTCGAGTTCGTGTCGCGGTTCTCGAGCATCTTCGTCTCGACGAACTTGCGGTCCTTCTTCAGGTCGTACGCGGTGACCTGGTTGCCGGCGCCGGAGTCGCGGGCGTCGATCATCTTGAAGAGATACTCGGCGGCGAGCGCTTCGGTGCCGCGCCCTTCCTTCTTGAGGCTCTTCACCAGGTCCTTCGCGTCGTCGCGCGAGATCTTGGCGTCGGCGTGCCCGGCCGTCTTGAGGAGGGAAGAGATATGGTCGTACGCCTTCATCGGCGTGTCGTGAGAGATGCGGGACATGTTGTTTCTCCTTAGTTCAGCGTCGAATGGACGCAGTGCTCGATAGGCGCGCGCCGAGGGGGCCACGCGAGGGTTCTACCATCAGCTGACCGAGGCGAGAGAGGAGGCGGGCGTCGCCGAGGACGACCGGCGTCTGACCGCCGCCCTGCCCGTCGAGCAGCGCCGAGAAGCCGCCGATCGAGAAGACTGCGACGCAGTCTCCCTCGAGATCGACCGCTCGCGTCAGAGCCTCTGGGTGGGTGTGGTCACCGAACGAAATTCGCCAGCCGCCGACGCCGTGGACCATCACCACGATCGCGCCCCGCACGGCGTCGAACAGGTCGGAGCGCCGGGCGATCAGGCGAGGGAGCTCGTCCTCGAACAGCGCCGTGATCGCCCCGGGCGAAGCGGGCGCGGGGACCACGCGGAGCGGAGGCTTCGAGGGGCTGGGCCGGCCGATCGCGCCGCGCCCGATGGCGTGTTGGGTCACGCCACCGTTATCGCTTACCTAGGTAGGACGTTGTGTGACATTTCGAGCACAAGGCGGTTTCAGAAGTGAACGCCGGCGGCGATGTTGGCCAGGATGGGCATGTCGATGCCTTCGACGAAGAACATCGTGGCCTCGCCCCGGAGGTAGAACTTCGCGCCCGCGGCCGAGCCGGCCTCGAGGGTGATGTTCGGGCGGACCGACGGGACGAACCCCGCGCCCGTGTTCGACTGCGAGGGCGAGACGATGAAGCCGTTGAAGAACATCGGGACGTCGGCGCCGAACGAGAGCGCCACGTTATCGCCCCTGAGGGTGGCGACCGCGCCGGGGGTCGCCGCGAAGACGCCGCCGCCGCCGTCGCCGGTGGCGACGATGATTCCGGTGATGCCGGCGCGGAGGCCGAATCCGAAGTTCGGCGCGCGGATCAGCGCGATGCCGGCGCCGGCGTCGAACGCGTTGTAGACGCCGAGCGAGTCGAGCGAGAGCCGCAGATCGATCGGGCCGCTGATGCCGCGACCGTAGCGGATGTCGATCGACGGCAGGCCGCCCCAGGTGTCGAGGCCGCCCCCGCCGATCATCAGCGCGTTCAGGCCGAGCGCGACCCGGCCCTCGCCTTCCGCGATGCCATCGCCGGTGAAGAGGAAGTGACGGTTGTCCTCGGCGAAGGCCGCGAGGGGGGTGGTCAGGCCGATCAGGGAGAGGAGAAGAGTGGCTCGCATGTCTCTCGATAGCGTGCGGCGAGCGAAGCTGCGAATGGATGATCGCTCGCACGTGCTCGCCGCGTCGCTCACCAGGTGGCTCGGCGCCGAGCTCGCTCCGATAGCGCGCCGCGAGATCGTCGACCGCCTTCTTCGCCCCGCGGTGCCGGAGCATCTCCGCCAGCGTCATCCACCCGGGTCGCTGGTGGTGAGCGCGGTCAACGTTCGCTCCGCTTCCACCGTCGCGCCCACGGCGGCGCGGAGCAGCGCGTGGATGTAGCGGGCGTCCACCGAAGCGGGATCGCGCTCGAGCGCGGCGGCGCAGGCGGTCTTCGCAGCGGCATGGGCAGCGGTGGGGGCGGCACCACGGATCCGCTGGCGGGCGCAGAGCGCGACGGCGGCGCAGACACGGGCGACGGCGCTGGTTTCATGGGCGCCACCGGCTCGCCGGCGAGTAGCTGCTCGCGCTCACCGGGATCCCACGCGGGCCACGCCGACGTTCGCAGCCGCTCGGCGCGCGCCGCTCGCCATTCGTCCTCGATCGGTCCGTGCGCCTGGGCCTCGCGCAACCGGCGCACGTGAAAGGCCAGGCCAAGGTGGAAGATCTTCACCTCCTCCGGCGCGAAGCCCGTCTGCTCCGGGCTCCACGAGGTGGACATGACCAGATCGCCGTCCTTCACGTGGATCAGGCCCATCGTGTGCGCGACCTCGTGGGCCAGCACGATCCCCTGCTTGTGGCGCTTGCGCGCGCGATAGATCTCGAATCGCTCGGTATCACCGAGCGCGTCGAAGTGCTCGCGCAGGGCCATCATCTCCGAGACGTCATCCATCCCGCGCAGGACGATGTGTCGGCCCATCAGCCGCGTGACGCCGAGGCTGTGAATCGCCGACGTCACCAGCGGAAGCGGCGTGATCAACCCGATGACCAGATCGACGTCTCTCGCCGGCACCTCCGCCTCGAGCTCGCGAAGCGCGCGCTCGATGTCGTCGCTCCCCTTGGGTCGATCCCAGTCGCCGATACGGGCCACATCGAGCTCGACGCCGACCTGACGGAACAAGAGATCGCTGGCTTGCTGCACCTGGGTGGCGATCTCGTTGTGCCACTCGGGCAGCGCGCGGTAGCGAGCGTCTGCGAGGATCTCGAGCCGGAGCTTGGATCGCACGGGCCGCAGCGGTGCTTCCGCAGAGTCCGCGGCGACGTGCGGCATGAGCTCTTCGTTGACGTAGTCGCGCTGATGCTGCGAGCGCGTCTTCCAACCGCACGCGCTGCTGGCGAGCGCGACGATCAACGCAACACGGCACCTCACGAGGTGTGCTCGATGAGGATCTTCACGCCGAGCACAATCAAGATCAGTCCGCCCGCGATGTCCAGCCGGGGGCCGAGCACCGCGCCGAAGCGACGCCCGGCGAAGAGGCCGATCACGCTCATGACCGCGGTGGTGACGCCGATCGTCGCGAGCGAGAGCCCGAGCGGCGCGCCCAGCATCGGGAGCGTGACGCCGACCGCGAGCGCATCGATGCTGGTCGCCACCGCGAGGACGATCATCACCTTCGGCGCAAACGCGGCCTCACCGTCCCTGGCCTCTTCGTCCTTCGCGCCGCGCGCTTCCCAGATCATCTTTCCGCCGATCACGCTCAGCAGCACGAACGCGATCCAGTGGTCCCAGGCCTCGACGAGCGGCCCCACGCTGGCGCCGATCATCCAGCCGATGAGCGGCATCAGCGCCTGCGATCCACCGAAGTAGAGCGCGACGAGCAGCGCATGGCGGGCCGTGACCCGCGAGAGCGCGAGCCCGCGAGACGCCGCGACGGCGGTGGCGTCCATCGCCAGACCGACCGCGAGCGCCAGGATCGCCCCGAAGTGCATCGCCGTGGACTAACACGACAACGCGTTCGAGCCATCGTGCGTTCAAACGTGTAGCCTATGCGTCCCGTGCAACACGCTCGTCCCCTGCTCCGCGACGGCCTCGCGAGCACCGGCTCGCCCGTCGTCGCGGCGCGCTACGCCTGGCGCGATGCCGCCTCGCATGGCCCGACGCCCATCACGCACAGCTACGCGGCCCTCGCTTTCCATACCGGCGGACGATCGCGCGTGGAGATGAACGGGGAATGGAACGTCGGGGAAGGCGACGTCCTCGTGGTTCCCGCCGGCGCGCCGCATCGCATGCTCGAGATGCGGGGGCTGGAAGCCTGGTGGCTGAGCTTCCGCGTGCCGTCTTTCGCGGCGCAAGGCCCATTGCTCGAGCCCTTCGAGAGGGTCCGCGACGGCGCGGCGGCGGTCGTGAAGATCCCCGCACCCCGTCAGGAGTACCTCGCCAGCCTCTTCCGCGAGCTCGAGAGCGCCGGCGACGACGCGCGCGAGGCGGTGCCGACGAGCTTGCTCAGGCTGATCCTGGCCGGGGTCGAACGCGGCTCGCTGGGTGCGCCGCGCGGCACCGGTCGCGGCGTGGCGTTCGAAGCGCTGCGGTTCATCGAGCGCAACTGCCTCCGGCCCCTCACCCTCGAGGCGGTCGCGGCCGCGGTTCGACGGAGCCCCACCTACGTGACCACCGCCCTGACGAAGGCGACCGGACGGAGCGCGGTGCAGTGGATCGTGAGCGGACGGATGGCCGAGGCGAGGCGGCTCCTCCTGCACTCGGACGCCCGGATCGAGATCGTCGCCGAGCGCGTCGGCTACGCGGACGCGACCCACTTCATCCGCATGTTTCGCCGCGAGCACGGCGTGACGCCGGCGGTGGCGGATCAGATCTCTCCGCGACCGGCGAGCTCTGCCGTGAGCTCCATATTGATCATCGTGGCGGCCATCGTGCCGGCTGCTGCGGCGAAGAGCGCGCCCTGCCCCCGCGTCGTGAGATCGCCCGCGGCGTAGATCCCGGGCACCGAGGTCTCGCGCTTCATCGGATCGGTCTGCACGAACCCGTCGCCGTCGAGCGCGAGATCCAGCGCCCGCACCACCTCGACATGCCGCTGCGGCGGATGCGCGAACAGCACATCGCACGCGACCGAGCTGCCGCTCGCCAGCTGCACCGCCTCGATGTGCTCGCGCCCGACGAGGCGCACCGGGTTCGCCTCGATCTCGATCCCCGCTGCGACGAGCGGATCGCGGGTCTCGGGCGGGAGCGTGAAGCCGTCGACGGTGAACACGGTGACGTCGCGCGACCAGCCCCGCAGCATGAGCGCAAAAGGCAGCACGTGGGCCGGGTGCGACGGGAGCGCGAGATAGCCCCAGCGGCGATCCTGGACCTCCCAGCCGTGGCAGTACGGGCACTGATAGATGCCTTTGCCCCAGAGCTCGCGAAAACCTTCGAGCGGCAGCGCCTCGTCGATCATCCCGGTGCAGACGAGGACGCGCCACGCGACGACCGTCTCCGTCGCCAAGGCCACCCGAAATTCCCCGCGCGATCCGGAGATCGACAGGATCGGCACGTCGCGCACCTCCACCTTCGGATACTTCGTGAGCTGCTGGCGTCCGATGGCGCGAAACTCATCGGGCGGCGTCCCGTCGCGCGTCACGAAGTTGTGGATGTGCGTCGCCGCCGCGTTGCGTCGCGGCCCGGAGTCGCAGACCAGCACGCGCTTTCGGCCCCGACCGAGCGCGAGCGCTGCGGACAGCCCCGCGGGGCCGCCTCCGACGATGACGACGTCATAGATCGATGTCATGAGAGAGACCTTCTAGCACCGCGGTCCAGGCGTCAGAAGGGCGCGGCCTTCGGTGCGATCGGCGAGGGCTTCGATCCGAAGTCAGAAGTGAACCCCGGCGCTGATGGTGGCCAGCACCGGAGATTCGGCGGAGACGAAGTAGATCGTCATTTCTCCGCGCAGGTAGAACTTCGCCTCCAGCCCCGCCTCGAACGTCACGCAGGGCCGGATCGACGGAACGAACCCCGCTGCGGTGTTCGCGCCGGACGTGGAGATGACGAACCCGTTCAGATACATCGGGACGTCCGCGCCGAGAGAGAACGCGACGGTCTCGCCGCGGAGCGTGGCGACGAGCCCAGGCGTCGCCGCGATGACGCCGTAGAACGCGCCCGCGATGATGAAGGTGCCGCTGACGCCCGCGCGCGCGCCCAGGCCGAAGCTGGGGGTCTGGGCGAGCGCGATCCCCACGCCGGCGTCGAAAGAGTTGTAGATGAAGAGCGTGTCGAGCGAGAGGCGCAGATCGATCGGGCCGGCGAGGCCCCGCCCGTAGCGGACGTCGAACATCGGAAGAGCACCAAAGCTGCCGCTCCCCGCGTCGCCGGTGAGCACGGCGATCCCGAACCCGAAACGGTCCTCGCCCTCCGCGATCCCATCGCCCGTGAAGAGAAAGTGCCCGCTGCCTTCGCCCCGTGCAGCGACCGGCGCTGCAAAGCCGAGGATCGCGATGAGTCCGGTGGCGAGGCGCATGCGCCCTTCTATCGCGAAACGCCCCGCCGCAGCCGCTCTGCGAGAGCGATCACGCCGCCCGGCACAAGATCGGGGCCACGCCGCGCCGGTACGCGCCCGGAGCCACGCCGTGATGCCGCTTGAACGCGCGGTTGAACGCGAACTCGGAGTCGTAGCCGACCTGCTGCCCGACCTGTGCCAGGCTCGCGTCGCTCTTCTCGAGGCGCCGCGCCGCCTCCTCCATCCGCAGGGTCGCGAGACGGCGCATCGGCGACACCGACTCGCTCTCGCAGAACCGCCGCGCGAACACGGGCCTCGACAGCCCGACGCGCCGCGCGAGCGACGTCACCGTCCAGCGCGCCGCGAGATCGGCTTGCATCAACGTCAGGGCGCGTTCGACGGCCGCATCCCCCACAAGTCGAAGCTTCATGCCTCACGATCATCGCGCCAGCGGCCTCCGTCCAGCCCTCGGGCTCGACTTCGAGAGCCTCGGACAAAACAACGAGCGTCCCGGACATGGTCTGCGCCCCGGCGGCGCGGCAGAACCAGGACGTGCCTGATCTGGAAGAGCCCGACACCGCAGCATCCCCCGTCCCGCCGGTGAGCCCCCGCGCGCTCGATCGCCTGTTCGAAGCGCGCACGGTGCTGCTCTTCGGCGAGATCAACGCGGCCCTGGCCGAGCGCGTCTCGGCCCAGCTCCTCGCCCTCGCATCCGCGAGCGACGATCCGATCCGCCTCTACCTCAACTCACCCGGCGGCCACGTCGAGGCCGGCGACACGCTGTACGATCTGATCCGCTTCATCACGCCCCAGGTGCGAGTGATCGGCAGCGGCTGGGTCGCCAGCGCCGGCGCGCTGATCTACGCCGCCTGCGCGCGCGAGGATCGGCTCGCGCTGCCCAACACCCGATTCATGCTCCACGAGCCCAGCGGCGGGGTGCGCGGCCCGGCGTCGGACATCGAGATCGAGGCCCGCCAGGTGCTCGCGATCGGCTCCCGCCTGAACGCCATCTTCGCCGAGGCCGTGGACTACGGGCTGGTCGGCAATATCGTCCGGCGCGCGGAGGAGGCATGATCGCTCGCAGTGTTCGAATCAGTCCGCGCAGGATCGCGCGTCCTGAGATCGTCGAACGATCGAGATGCCGAACGGCGCGGTCTCCCCTGCGCGGGTCAGCGCGACGTAGTGCGCGGCGCCGACCGCGACCAGATGCGTAACCGCAAAGTCACTGAGCACCTCGGTGCCTGGGCAGAAGCCGACCGCGGGATAGTATTGCCCAAACCCATCCGGGCCGAAGGTATCATCGACCGCGATGGTGTAGAGCAGACCCGGCCCCTCGGGCACCATGGCGCGCAGAAAGCGCCCGCGCTGCGTTTGCGCGATCTGGACCCACGCGCCGTTCTCGCGTGCCAGCAGCTCACCGGTATAGGTGCCCACCAGCTCGCCGAGCGTCGGATGCAGGAGCGCGGAGATCGACTCGGACGATGCGATCGGCTCGACGCTCGCGACACCGTCTTTGAAGCGACGCACGCCCTCTCCTTGCTCGAGCGGACCGACGGCGATCGCTTCGCCCGGGCCGAGCCAAGCGACCTGCGGCAGAAGGTAGTTGCCTCGATCGGTCGCGAGCTCGGCGATCCCCGTCCAGCGGACGCCGTCGAAGCGGGCAAATCTCCGCGTCGGGCCGGCCTCGTCGGTCGAGACGAAGAGCTCGAACGGAGCGTCTCCCCGCGACGCGGCCATGGCGATCCGCCGCTGGTCCACAAAGGGCGAAGAGACCGTGGACGACGCAACGAAGCCGCTGTCGACGTCGCCCCGAAAGAATCGCCCGTTGTCGGTGATGAGCCAAACGGCGCCGTCGGGTGCGAGCGCCGCGGCGGCCACGTCTTCGCCGATCTGCGCCTCGATCTGCGGCAATCGGCGCGCGTCTTTGGCGACCACGTCGATCAGGTAGAGGTTTCCGTTCATGCTCCCCGCGAGCACCCTGGTGTCGTCGAGCGCCGCGAGGAAGCCGCCGTCGCTTCGACCGTCGTTCGGCACGGTGATGATGGTGTGCTCGTATCGTGCCCCGATCGCGCGGCACGGCGAGCCCTCGTCGAGCGGCAGTCGCCCCAGCGCGTCGCGGGCGACGAGCGGAAGCGTGGACGTCGAGACCCATACGTTGTCCGCGCCCGACACGAAGGACAGCTCGAAGTCGCGACCCCCGGGCGGCAGGATCGGGAGAGCGCTGGGTGTTTCGGCGAGCGCCTGCGCGCCGGCCTCGAGCCCGATCCGCGCGAGCGGGCAGCCGAACGTCTTGGCGTACAGCTGGTCACCATCTCCGATGGCCAGCGAGGGCAGCTCTGACCGATCGAACGCATAGACCTTCTTCAGCGCGCCGCCCGTCGTCACCACGAGCACCACCGAGGCGCCGGTGCCGGGGGGGTCGATCGCGGTGACCGCCTGGCATGCGCTCAACGCGAGGGCGGCGAAAGCGAGGCGCACGCTCGATGTTCGCACGGCGAAGCCGCCGTTGGCACTGGGTGCTCGCCGCCGATGAAGTTGCGCGGGGTCAGTTCGTTTGTAGCGTACAAAGGAAAAAGGCGGGAGGCCTCTCGACCCCCCGCCCTCGTTTCGTAGGCGTTCCTAGATAACGGCCCTGGAATCTATTCGCGCCAGCGTCCTTCGTCGTCACCGCGCGGCGTCAGCGGACGATCCCACGAGGGGGTCACGTCCATGCCCACGGCATCTTCCGGAGCGAGGTCGTCGCCGATCACCGGCACCTCGTCTCCTGACTCCATATCGACGCCCACGGCCTTTCGGCCCGTCCGCGCACGGGGCATCGCCTTTTCCTTGATCAACGCTTCGGCCTCTTCGAGGTCGAGCCCGAACAGTCGTACGGCACGGAGAGCGAGGAGTCGGGCCATCAACGGCGACCGAGCCTTGGGCAGCGACTTCTTCGCTTCCCGGAGGAATGCATCGAGGGTGAGACCATTCGCCGCGCGGCGGCTGGACCCAGCGTGCATCCTCAGCTTCGGAGCCGACTCGCTCCCAACCGAGGTCGCTTGCGACCCCGGCGTGGCCGTTGCCAGTGCGATCGGCTCACCGATCGGCACCACCGGCGCGATCACGTGCTCCATCGGCACGTCGAGGCTGCGCCCGTCTTCGAACTGCATCAGCATCGCGCGGTACACGTAGCCGCGCGTCCTCTGCTTCCACCCGCCGAGGATCGGCTGGATGGTGTTGTGCGACGTCGAGTAGCCCATGCGCCGCACCGTCTGCGCCACGCGGAGCGCGAGCTGCCGCATGGTGGTTCCGGGATGCGACTCGACCCACTGCTGGGCGAGCTCGCGGATCGGCTGGGCCTGAACCCACGCCAGATCGAGCGCGCGCTTGGCCGGCAGGGACTTGTTGAGGGCCTGCTCGAGCTCCTCGGGTCCCAGCTCGGTTCCGAGCATGTCGTCCATCGCCTGGAGCACCTCGACGCGGATGCGCCGAGCCTTGCCGCTCACGAGGCGCTGGAGGTGATCGAGGCCCACGCGAACGCCGCGCTCGCGGAGCTTCTCACCGAGGAGCGCCGCCAGCCGCCGCGAGGAGGCCTGCTTGTGGCGAACCTGCCAGAGACGGGCGAGCGCGCGGAAGCGCTGTCCGTCGACCAGATCGCGTCCCTGCTCGAAGGCGTCGACCTGCTCCTTCCACTCGTTGGACTTCGCGAGCGCGTCTTCCTCGCTCGTGATGCCCTTCTCGGCGAGGTAGCTGACGAGGATCTCGAGGACCTCGCGGCGCACCAGCTGGCCGCGGCCCGCGAGCTCGCTCTGCAGCGCATCGAGACCGACGGTCACGCCCTTGGCAGCGAGGTCCTTCGACAACCGCTGCGCGAGCGCGCGCTTGCTGATGCCGGGGTTCTGGTACAGCCAGAGGCGCGTGAGGAGCACGGCGCGCTCGGCGGCAACATAGTCAGGGTCGGGCCGCGACGTGGTGAGGCCGCGCTCGGCGAGCGCAGCCTGGATGACGTCGTGGCTGACGAAGGGGGTGTCTTCGATCAGCACCGCTTCGAGGGTCTCTTCGAGCTCCGGCGGAACCGACTCGACTGCGCCACCAAGCTGGCGGCGAAGGCTGCGCTCGTGGAACCGCACACCGTTCTCGGTGAGCTTCTCCTTGAGGCGACGGATGAGTCTCTCGCGCGACCACTCGGGCCGTGCAGAGAGATACAGCGTGCTCATCGCACGAGTGAGGTCTCCAGATACGCGTGCTGGGGATCCGTGGGGTCGTTCTGCCAAAGTTCGAGTCATAGTCGGTGCGCTCCTCGCGGGCTGGCCCAGAGCAATCGCTGGGCCATCTCGAGGACACGCGCCGCTACATCATCCCGAGCTCGAGCTTCGCGGCCTCCGACATCTTCTCCGGGCTCCACGGCGGATCGAGCACCACGTCGACCTCGACGCCGCTAACTTCCGGCAGCTTCGCGAGCTTGCGCTCGATATCGTTCTTGAGGACGTTGCCCATCCCGCAGCCGGGCGCCGTCAGCGTCATCGTGACGTGGATGAGCTTTCCGCCCTCCGGATTGGCTGTGATTTCCATCCCATAGATGAGCCCAAGCTCGACGATGTTGACCGGGATCTCCGGATCGTAGGTCGTCTTCATCGTCGCCCAGACGAGGTCCTCGCTGAGCTGGCCATTGGGCGTGGCAGAAATCACCGGTGTAGCGACTTTGCCGATGGCGTCCGCGTTGGCCGCGTCGATCCGTGCGAGTAAACCATTCTCGGTGAGCACGGTGTACGTGTCGCCGAGGGCCTGGGTGATGCGCACGGAGAGCCCGGCCGGGAGCATCGTCGGGTCGCCGCTGGGGATCAAAACGGCCGGGCACTCGCGCTCCAGCTCGATCTCTTCGCTTCGGTACATCATTCGGTGCTCACGTTCCCAACGTCTGGAAGAGGCGCATCGCTCTCCAGCGCGGCCTTGAGCGTCTGCCACGCGAGGGTCGCGCATTTCACGCGGGCCGGGTACTCGCGGACGCCCGCGAAGACCGCGAGCTTACCGAGGGCCTCTTCGTCGGCCTCGCTCGGCGCGCCCTCCGTCAGCATGTGATGGAAGCGCCCGAAGATCTCGAGCGCCTCGGCGACCGGCTTGCCCTTGATCCGCTCGGTCATCATCGAGGCCGACGACTTCGAGATCGCGCAGCCCGAGCCCTCGAAGCCGATGTCCTTCACGACCCCGTCCTCGACGTTCAATTGGAGCTCCAAGCTATCGCCACACAGCGGGTTCACGCCGCGCATGACGCGATTGGGCGCCTCGAGCTTCCGGTAGTTCCGCGGCCGCTTCTGGTGGTCGAGGATCAGCTCCTGGTAGAGATCGCGCAGATCGGAGCTCATCCCATCAGCTCCCGGACCTTCTTCAGGCCACCGACGAGCACGTCGACCTCTTCGCGCGTGTTGTAGATGCCGAACGAGGCGCGCGCCGTCGCGGGCACGTGCATCCGAGCCATCAGCGGCTGCGCACAGTGGTGACCGGTGCGAATTGCCACGCCCTCGCGATCGAGGATCGTGCCGATGTCGTGCGGGTGGATGTCGTCCATGACGAACGAGACCGCGCCGGCCCTTTGGGTGGGTGTGCCGACGAGCTTGATCCCGGCCGTTTGGGACAATTGCTCGGCGCAATAACGCGTGACGTCGTCCTCGTGCGCGCGCGCCGCAGCGAGGTCGATGGAGCCGAGGTAGTCGATCGCGGCACCCAGCCCGATGATGCCGGCGATGTTCGGCGTGCCCGCTTCGAAGCGCGCGGGGGGCTCGCGGTAGGTGCTCTTCTCGAAGGTCACGCTGACGATCATGTCGCCGCCGCCCTGATAGGGAGGCATCGACTCGAGCCGCTTCTTCTTGCCCCAGAGGAACCCGGCGCCGGTCGGCCCGTAGCACTTGTGCCCGGAGCCGGCGAAGAAATCGCAGCCGATCGCCTCGACGTCGATCGGCACGTGCGGGAGCGCCTGCGCGCCGTCGAACATCACCGGCACATCGTGCGCCTTGGCGAGATCGACGATCTGCTTCACCGGGTTCACGGTCCCGAGCGCGTTGCTGACCCAGACCATCGAGACGAGGCCGGTCTTGGGACCGATCATCTTCGCGTACGCCTCGAGATCGAGCTCGCCGCGATCGGTCACCGGGACGACCTTCAGCGTGAGCCCCTTCTCCTCGGCGAGGATCTGCCACGGCACGATGTTGGAGTGGTGCTCCATGCCGGAGATGATGATCTCCTGGCCTTTTTCCAGGTGTTTTCGCCCGAAGCTGTGGGCCACCAGGTTGATCGCGTCGGTCACGCCCTTGGTGAACACCACCTCGTTCGCGTCCTTCGACCCGATGAACTTGGCGATCTTCCCGCGCACCGCCTCGAAGCTCTTGGTGGCGCGCTCGCTCAGGAGATGCACGCCGCGGTGCACGTTGGCGCAGTCCTCGACGAAGTACTTCTCCATCGCATCGAGGACGGCGCGCGGCTTCTGCATGGTCGCGGCGTTGTCGAGATAGACCAGCGTCTTCCCGTGCACGTCCTGGTGGAGGCCGGGGAAGTCGCTGCGGAGCTTCTGCAGGTTCATCGGATCAGCCCTCCGATCGCAGCGCGCAAGCGGGGCGCGAGCGCCGTACGAACGGCGTCGGAGCCGATGCGCTCCAGGATCTCTTCGGCGAACGCGGCAGTGAGGAGCGCGCGGGCCTCGCTCTCGCCGATGCCGCGGCTGCGCAGATAGAACACGTGGCTCTCGTCGAGACGCCCCACCGTCGCGCCGTGGCTGCACTTCACGTCCTGGCTGTCGATCTCCAGCTCGGGGCGGGTGTTGGCGGTGGCGCGCGGCGAGAGCAGCAAATTCTTCGACGACTGGCGCGCGTCGTTGGACGCGGTGTCCTTCTCGACCTTCACCTTGCCGTAAAACGTGCTGGTGCCCTGGTCGGCAACGATCGCCTTGTAGAGCTGCTCGCTCGTGCCGCGATTGCTCCCGTGGCGCACGAGCGTGAAGTGATCCGCGGTCCGCTCGCCGCTCACCAGCGACAGCCCACTCAGGCGCGCTTCGGCGTGATCGGCCAGATGCACCGCTACCTCGACGCGCTGCACCTCGCCGCCGAGGATGATCTGCGTCGCCGCGAGCCTGCTGTTCTCGTGGTGACGGACCTCGACGCGGCCGAGATGCGCGGCGCCCTGATCCTGCACGCGGGTGTAGCGCAGCGACGCGCCGGGCCCGAGCACCACGTCGGTGATCGACTCGCTCACGCTGCCTTCCGCGCCGATATGGACCTCGAGGAGATCCACGCTCGCGTCCGCGTCGACGACGATGCGATTCCGGATGTGCGAGGTGCTGCCGGGGCTGGAGGCAAAGATCAGCTGGATCGGCTCGGCGAGCTGCGTCTTCCGCGGGATGCGGATCAACGCGCCGTCGGTGAACAGCGCCGCGTTCAGCGCGTGGAGGCCGTTGTCGAGGCTGTCGGCCAGGCCCGCGAGGTGGATCTCCAGCGCCTGCGGATCGTGCTCCAGGCGCTCGGCCAGAGAGGACAGCGTCAGGCCGTGGCCGCTGTCGAGCCGCGAGCGCGCGGGGACGAAGCGACCGTCGACGAACACCAGCCGGTTGCCGGGGATGTCGCCGAAGCTGGCGTCGACTTCCCCAGGCGACGACCTGGTCTCGCTCAGCCGCTTGGCCAGCGGCGCGAGGGACGTGTAGCGCCACGCCTCGTCGCGCGTCGTGGGCAGGCCCAGCCGGGCGTACGTCTCGAGCGCGTTTTTGCGCGCATTTTCGAGCCAAACGTCGCTCATGCCCGCGCCTCCCCGGTCACCCACCCGTAGCCGCGCTTCTCGAGATCGAGCGCGAGCGTCTTGTCGCCGGAGCGCACGATCTTGCCGCCGGCGAGCACGTGCACGTAGTCCGGCTCGATGTAGTCGAGCAGCCGCTGGTAGTGCGTGACCACCATGATCGCGCGATCGGCGCGGCGGTGCGCGTTGACGCCCTCCGAGACGATCTTGAGCGCGTCGATGTCGAGGCCCGAGTCGGTCTCGTCGAGGATCGCGAGCTTGGGCTCGAGCAGCGCGAGCTGGAGGATCTCGTTTCTCTTCTTCTCGCCGCCCGAGAAGCCGACGTTCACCGAGCGCTCGAGGAGCTTCGGCTCCATGTGCAGGCTCTTGAGCTTCTCCTTCACGAGCTTGAGGAAGTCGTGCGCGTCGAGATCCTCTTCACCGCGGTGCTTCCTGACCGCGTTGACCGCGGCCTTGAGGAAGTACGTATTGTTCACGCCCGGAATTTCGACCGGATACTGGAACGCGAGGAAGATACCTTCCCGCGCGCGCTCTTCCGGCGTCAGCGGGAGGAGATCCTTGCCCTGATACGTGATCGAGCCCGCCGTGACGGTGTAGCTCTCGCGGCCGGTGAGCACGCCCGCGAGGGTGCTCTTCCCGGAGCCGTTCGGGCCCATGATCGCATGGACCTCGCCGGCCTTCAGCGACAGATCGAGGCCCTTCAAAATGGGCGTCTCGCCGACCTTCGCGTGAAGGCCCTTGATATCGAGAATAGTCATCCTACGGAACCTTCCAGGCTGACCGACAGGAGCTTCTGCGCCTCCACGGCGAACTCCATCGGCAGCTTCTTGAAAACATCGCGGCAAAAACCGTTGACGATGAGCGACACCGCGTCCTCTTGCGAGAGACCGCGCTGGCGGCAATAAAAGAGCTGATCCTCGCCGATGCGCGAGGTGGTGGCCTCGTGCTCGACCTGCGCGGTGTCGTTCTTCACCTCGATGTACGGGACCGTGTGGGCCCCGCACTTGCCGCCGATGAGGAGCGAGTCGCACTGGGTATGGTTGCGGGCGTTGGCCGCGCGCGGGCCCATGCGCACCAGGCCGCGGTACGTGTTCTGGCCGTGGCCGGTGGAGATGCCCTTCGACACGATGGTGCTCGAAGTATCTCGACCGAGGTGGATCATCTTCGTCCCGGTGTCCGCCTGCTGATAGTTGGCGGTGAGCGCGACCGAGTAGAACTCACCCACCGATTCATCGCCCTGCAGGATGCACGACGGATACTTCCAGGTGATGGCCGATCCGGTCTCGACCTGGGTCCAGGAGATCTTCGAGCGCCGCCCGCGGCACGCGCCGCGCTTGGTGACGAAGTTGAAGATGCCGCCCTTCCCCTCGGCGTCGCCGGGGTACCAGTTCTGGACGGTGGAGTACTTGATCTCGGCGTTGTCGAGCGCGATCAGCTCGACCACCGCGGCGTGGAGCTGGTTCTCGTCGCGCATCGGCGCGGTGCAGCCCTCGAGATAGCTGACGTGCGCGCCCTCGTCGGCGATCACCAGCGTGCGCTCGAACTGCCCGGTCTTCGCCGCGTTGATCCTGAAGTACGTCGACAGCTCCATCGGGCAGCGCACGCCCTTCGGGATGTAGACGAACGATCCGTCGGTGAAGACGGCGGAGTTGAGCGCGGCGAAGAAGTTGTCGGTGTGCGGGACGACCGAGCCGAGATACTTCTTGATCAGCTCGGGGTGGTTCGCCACCGCCTCCGAGAACGAGCAGAAGATCACGCCCGCCTTCGAGAGCTTGTCCTTGAACGTGGTGGCGACCGAGACCGAGTCGAACACCGCGTCGACCGCGATGCCGGCCAGCGCCGCGCGCTCGTGGAGCGGGATACCGAGCTTCTCGTAGGTCGCGAGCAGCTTCGGATCGACCTCGGCCAGCGTCTTCGGTCCGTTCTTCTGCTTGGGCGCCGAGTAATAGACGATGTCCTGATAATCGATCGCGGGATACGAGACCTTCGGCCAAACCGGCTCGGTCATCGTCTTCCAGTGCGCGTAGGCCTTCAGTCGCCAGTCGAGAAGGAACTGCGGCTCCTTCTTCTTGTGCGAGATGAACGCGATGATCTCCTCGGACAGGCCGGGAGGGGCCTCGTCGGCCTCGATGTCGGTGACGAAGCCGTACTGGTAGTCGCGCGCGGCGAGCCGCTCGATCTGCTCGTTGCTGCTCATAGTTCTCTCCGAACACCGGACCCGAGGTGCACCAGCTGCTGGCCCTCCCCGGCGGGCTTCGTCATTTCGTGGATCGTCAGCCCGTGCAGCGCGTGGGCCACGGCGCCGTTGATGCGGTGCCAGTGGTGGCGCGAGGGGCAGCTCGTCTCGAGGCCGCACGTGCTCGTGACGCACTCGGTGATCGCGATCGGCCCGTCGATGGCGCTGATGACCTCGGCGACGGTGATCGCGCTGCCCGGTCGCGCCAGAAGGTACCCGCCGGTGGCCCCGCGCTCCGAGACCAGGAGGCCCGCGCGCGCCAGCGTCTTCAGGACCTTGGACACCGTCGGGAGCGGCAGGTGGGACCGGTCGGCCAGCACCCGCGCGGTCCACGTCTGCTCGCGCCCGTGGACGAACTGGCCGAGCAGCACGATGGCGTAGTCGGTGAGCTTGCTGAGGCGGAGCATCGTGGTAATTACCGATACAGGACCAGAAAGGTACTCATTCACACCGGAGGGTCACGCTGTCAACGCCGAAGTAAGCTCCCGGGTGCGTGCTCCGCCTCAACCCCATCGCCCTCGCGGCGCTGCAGCACGCGCGCGAGAGCTTCCTCGGCACGCTGGCCGAGCGCGAGGCCGGCGCGAGGCACGTGATCACCCAGGGACGCAGCGGTCGCAAAGACGACATGAAGACCGCGCTCGAGCTGGTGCGCCGTGTCCCGGTGCCGCTGCTCGCGCGCTTGGTGGACGACGGCGTGAAGATCAAGATCGAGCGCGACCCGGCCGAGCGCGTGCTGCGCGAGGTCGCGACGGCGATCGACGCGACGATGGGGCGCGGCGAGGTGCGCTGGTCGGAGGCGACGGTGGAGTTCGCCGACGCGATCATCGCCGACCAGGCGCGCATCCCGCCGCACTTCGGGGGCGCGGCGCCGGCGATCTTCGTCGAGGTGATGGGGCGCTGGGTCGGGCGCGATCCCACGCTGCCGAACGCGCTCCCGAAGCTCCACGCGGCGCTGATGTCGATGATGGACAAGGAGGGCGCGGCCGAGGATGCGCGACAGCATCCCGAGCGCGTGAAGCGCGTGATGGCGTTCCTGCGCCTCCACGTGCTGAGCAACCCGCGCATCTCGGAGACCGCCAAGTCGGCGATCGCGCGGCGCGTGCAGCGCGAGAGCGGGCCGTGGGATCAGATCGACATGGAGCGCCACGCGAAGGGCGTCCGCGAGTCACCGGGGCACTTCGTGGTCGACACCCGCTGGGGCGCCGAGCCTTATCCCCTGGAGGGCGCGCCCGATGGGGCGCTCGAAAAAACGAGGCTGGTGAGCTTCCTCGACAAGTTCGTCCGCACCAACGCGCGCATCTCGCCGAAGGGGAAGGAGCGCCTGGAGAAGAGCGCCGCGATCGCCTACGGCCCGTGGCGCAGCGACGACTTCGACAGGCACCTCACCGGCGTGTTCGAGAGCCGCAACCGCTTCGTGGTGCAGACCAAGGGCGGCAACGTCACCGTGGAGCTCGGCTGAGGATCGCGAAACCCTCCGCGCCGGTGCCGAAGACGAAGACCTTCTCGTCGCGCACCACCATGGTCAGGACCTCCATCGGAAGCACGATCGGGCCACACGCGCGGGGCGCGACGTCGGGGCGTCTCGGATCATAGTCGAAGTACGCGAGGCCTCTCCCGTCGTTGCCGATCAGGATGTCGTCGCCCGAGCTCGCGATCACGTCGCCACCGAGCGGCTCGGACCCGAGCGTCACCGTCGCCCACGCCCCGCCCACCGGCCGCCAGTGAACGACCCCGGGCTGCTGTCCGAGCACGCCGACGCTGGTCACCAGCGCGACGTCGGTGCCGTCGGGGAGCACGGTGCGCTGGCTGGTGCAGTAGATCTCGTTGTTGGAGATCAGATCCGCTCCGCGCACGAGCGGCGTGTCGGCGTTCGACAGATCGAAGCGGCGGATCGGGCCGTTCAGGAACCCGGCGTAGCCGGTCGTGAGATCGTCGAGCTCGAGGATGTGGCTCGGGTGCGTCCGGCCGGCGCACAGGCCGAGGGGATCGTGATCGATCACCCGCGTCCATAGCCCGCTCGCCTCGTCGAGCCGGGCGATCGAGGTGTCGATGTTGCGGATGAGCACCGTGCGCCGATCGCCGACGCGGCGCGCGACGATGTTGGTGGGCTCGCTGACCGCGTCCGTCGCGGTGGTGGTGATGCGCTCCTCCGAGACGTTCAGCTCGGCGTCCACCGTGCGAAACGCGAGATACCGCGGCTCCAGCGGGTCGCCCCAGAGCACCGTCGCGACGCCCTCGTCGACGAACGCCAGCGGGCGGGCGACGCTCGAGCGCCCGGTGAGCCCGGGGACGGTCGTGAGCGTCCCATCGCCCTCCACGAGGTAAGCCGCCGGGGGCACGTCCTCAGCGGTGGTCACGAAGAGCACGCCATCGCCGAGCGGCACGGCGACCGAAGCGCGAAACTTGCGCATCAGGTCGACCGACTTGATCGTCCACGATCCGCAGGGCGGGCGGGCGACACGGATCGCGCCGATGAGCTTGGTGGTGTCGGCGTCGCTCAGGCCACCCGGGCGCAGCACTTCCCGCGCGGTCGGCGGCGGGAGCGGCCAGCCGTCGGTCGCGAGATCGACGAAGCCCGCCGGGATCACCAGCTCCTCCAGCGCTCGATCGTAGTAGAGCGCCACCAGCAGCGCGTCGTCGCCCGTCTGCGAACCCCAGGTCGCCGACGCGGTGACGTCGAAGGCGCGGACCTCCACCTCCATGGGGGTCGATCCGCGCTCGATGAACACCACCGATCGCGCGCCCGCCGGCGGGCGATACTCGAAGGTCGAGCCCGGAGAGCACGCCGCGAACGCGAGCACCAGGAGCCCCACCCTCACGGCGGGGAACATATCAGCGAAGGCCGCCGACGACCTCGGTCATCACCGCAAAGTGCAGCCCCGCCGCGACCACGACCAGCGCATGAAAGACCTCGTGATAGCCAAAAACGCGGGGAAACGGGTTCGGTCGCTTCATCGCGTAGATGACCGCACCCGCGCTGTAGAGCACGCCCCCCGCGATCACCATCGCGAGGCCCGCGAACCCGGCGCGGGCCTCGATGATCGGCATGAGCGTCACGCCGCCCCACCCCATCGCCACGCACAGGGCCGCGATCACCCACTTCGGCGAGCGCGGCCAGAGCATCGACTTGAGCGTGCCCAGCGCGGCGGCGATCCAGAACAGCGCGAGCGCCAGTTCTCGCCCCTCGGGCATCGCCATGCACAGCGGCGTGTACGTCCCGGCGATGAGAACGAAGATCGCCGAGTGATCGAGCCGGCGCATCCACAGGCGCGGGCCGGGCTCCCACGAGACGCGATGATAGGTCGCGCTCACGCCGAGCAGCAGGGCGAGGCTGGTGGCGTAGACGATCGCGGCGAACGTCGCGGGACCGGGCGGCGCCCAGCGCACCAAGAGCACGCCAGCGATCAGCGCGACGAAGAAGAAGATCTGGTGGCTGACACCCCGCAACAGCGGTTTTTCCGGGCCCATGAGATCAGATTCGCTCTTTGGCCAGCGCCCGGAGATACGAGGCCGCGTACCACTGATCCCAGCGGCGGGGCCCCTCGATGAAGCCGAGGATGCGGCCGTCCTTGATGACGTAGGTCTCGGGGAACATCGTCGTCCCGTACTGCTTCGCGAGCTGGCCCTTGGCGTCGAGCAGCACGGTGAAGCCGGGAGGATCCTGACCGAAGAACTTCTTCACCGGCTCCCACGACTCGTCGGCGCTCACCGCGAGCACGACGATGTTGGGGTCCTTCTTCAGCTCCTCGAAGAGCTTGATCATCGACGGCATCTCTTCGACGCACGGCGGGCACCAGGTGGCCCAGAAGTTCAGCACCACGATCTTCCCGGGGTACGAGGTCAATGACACCGACTTGCCGTCGAGCGTCTCCAGGGTGAACGGGATCGCCTCTTTGCTGCGCACCTCGACGGAGAGCAGCTCGGCGCTGACGCGGGCGGGCCCGGCGCGCGCGTCCTCGACGCCTTGCACCACGAACCAGCCCGAGAATCCCAGCGTTGCGGCGGCGATCAGCGCCACCGCCCATGGTGGGGGCGTGTACGGCTCCCTCGCGAGCTCTTGCATTGCCCGTTTCTTAGCACGAATTGACTCCATCCGGGCCTCGGTCTACTTCGAGGCTCCGCGCGGCCGAGGTCGCGCATTCGAGGAGGATTTCGCCATGGGTTTGCTTTCGCGACTGACCGGTAAGACCACCCCCGTCAAAAAGGCCACCGACGACGTGCTTCTGCTGCACGGAATGCTGTTGATGGCCGGCGCCGATGGCGCGATCGAAGACGCCGAGTTCGAGACCGTCGAGGGGTTCATGGCCACCCTTCCCGAGTTCGCGGGCAAGGAGTTCAGCGACCTCCTCGAGCAGGCCAACAAGATCGTCCGACGTCACGGCTCCCTCAAGGAGTCGGTCAAGGCGCTCACCGAGCTCTCGACCCCCGCGGTCCGCATCAAGTGTTACGTCCTCGCCGCCGACATCGCGATGTCGTCGGGCGACGTCGACGAGAACGAGGATCAGCTCCTCGAGACGATGCAGCGGATCCTCGACGTCGATGACGCGACGGCCACCAAGGTGCTCGAAGTCCTCTCGTTGAAGTACGCCAAGTAGGAGGCGTCCATGCCCATCGCAGCGACCCGGCTCCAGGCGCGAGCCGACCAGAACCTCCGCGAACAGCTCCTGAGCGAGCGCGATGTCCAGAAGGCCATCGCCAAAGTACAGGAGGACCACAGCGGCTTCGGTTTCTACTCGCGCCGACGCCTGTTGACGGGCGCGCTGCGGCTCACCCGCTCGATGTCCCCCGAGGTCGCCGACGCGGTGGGCTCGTGCCGCGAGATCCTCGGGTGGACCAAGCCGGTCGAGATGTTCGTCCGGCCTGATCCTTATCTGAATGCGTCGTGCATGAAGAGCCCGAGCGGGCCGGCGATCATCGTGCTGTCGTCGCGCCTGCTCGAGGTCTTCTCGCCCGCCGAGCTCAAGTTCGTGATCGGACACGAGCTCGGCCACATCGTGTTCGATCACTTCGCCATCCCGATGCCGCTCACCGCGACGATCGAGGACGTGGCGGGGACGCTCGTCGCGCGGGCGAAGGTCCTCAAGCTGTACATGTGGTGCCGCGCCGCGGAGATCAGCGCGGATCGCGCCGGTTTGGTGTGCGCGGGCGACTCGGAGGCGGCCGCCAGCGGCTTCTTCAAGCTCGCCAGCGGCCTGGCCTCACCGCGCGTGAAGTCGGATCTCGAGGCCTACGCCAAGCAGGTCGACGCGCTGGTCGCGGCGCCTTCTGCGCGATCGGTGCCACGGGACGACGACGACACGCTGGACGCGTTCAGCACGCATCCGTACAGCCCGCTGCGCGTGCGCGCGGTGGTGGCGTTCTCGAAGTCGAAGACGTACCGCGAGGCGGTCGGCGGCGCTCAGCAGGGCGACATCAGTGACGAGGACGTCGAGGCGGTGGTGGAGCGCGATCTGTCGATGATGGATCCGAGCTACCTCGAGGAGAAGACGGTCGTCTCCGAGCTGATGCGCCGCATCCTTTATTGCGGTGGCGTGATGGTCGCGGCGGCCAACGGCGAGATCACGAAGAGCGAGGTCGACTCCCTGAAGGCGCTGCTCGGCACCGAGCAGATGTACGGGACGGTCGATCCCGTTGCGGCATCGAAGGAGCTCGACAAGAAGCTCGAAGAAGCCAAGACCGCGCCCCTCGGGATGCGCGCGCTTTTGGTCCAACACCTCACCATCATCGCGGCAGCGGATGGCCTGATCGAGCCGGTGGAGATCGCGGTGATCGAGCGGATCGCGGAGCGTCTGGGGGTCGGGCCGTACCTGATCGACCAGGCCATCCACGCCTCCGCTTCACCCATGGACTGAGGGGGCCCGCCCGAAAGTAACCCGGTCGCTGCGGCCGTCGAGGCATCTCGCCGGGCTGCGTTGCGCCGCCTCGAGATACAATGAGTCGAGATACAATGAGTATCCTTCGGACGGCGCGCCTTGCCCGGCGAGCGCCTCGACGCCCTCGCTTGACCGTGTTACTTCCGGACGGGCCCATGGCGTCTCTCAACGGCGATGTGTCGGTCATGTCCGTGGCCGACGTGCTGATCTGGCTCGGCAATCGCGAGCGAACGGGCACGCTCGTGCTCGCGCAAGATCCGATCGTGAAGCACATCTCGATCGAGCGCGGCCACGCCGTCCGCATCTCGTCGGTCAGCCCACGCGAGGAGCTGGGGCAGTTCTTCATCGACTTCGGCATGCTCACCGCCGAGCAGGTCCGCCACGCCGAGAACGTGCGCAAGGAGGCGGACATGCGCCTCGGCCGCGTGCTCGCGCTCGGCAACCTCTTGCCCGAAGAAGAGGTGAAGAAGATCGTCGAGCACCAGATCCGCGAGTCGGTGCTCGACACCGTGCGCTGGGACGTCGGCCAGTTCGAGTTCCACGCGGGCGAGCTGCCGCTCGCGAAGCCGGAGGTGCCGGCGGCGATCTCGCTCTTGTCGTTGCACCGCCTGGCGGCCGAGCGCGCGCCGGCGTGGGAGGCCTTTCACACTCATTTTCCGCGGTTGGATCTCACGTTCATGATCCACGAGGAGCAGCTCGCCTCGATGCCCGACGGCGACGTGGTGCGCGATCGCATCGTGCATCTGATCGCCGGCGGCGCCACGCTCGAGGGCGTCCTCCAGCAAGAGCTGCTGATGGAGTACGACCTCTACGCGCGCATCCACGAGATGGTGCAGGCGGGCGTGCTCAAGACGATCTTCCCGCGCACCAGCTCGCCGATGGATTTCGCGTTCGAGATGGCCCAGGAAGCGGCGGTCGACGACCCCGCGACGCACGTGAGCATCCCCGCGCCGCGCATGCCCTCCAGCATCCCGCCGCCGCCGATGACCTCCAGCCGGCCGCGCCCGGTCCTCCCGAGCGTGCCGCCGTCGCCGATCGGACCGGCCCCGGGCCGCGGCTCTCTCCCGGTGGGCCTGCGCTTCGGCACCTCACCCCCACCCCCGCCCGCGAAGCGCATGAGCGGCGGCCCGCCCGGCGGCTGGGGCCGCACGCCCCCCGCGCCTCCCACCGACGAGCCCGCGCGCATGTCGAACCTCGCCGTCCAGGGCGCTGTCCCGCACCTCAAGTGGCCCCTCGAAGAGGCCCTCCGCGTCCGCACCTCGCCCCGCGAGCGCTACATCCTGAAGCGCATCGACGGCATGCGGACGGTCGCGGATATCTTGCAGATCGTGCCGATGCCGGACGGTGAGGCGATCGAGCTCCTCCGCGGGCTGGCGGCGGCGGGGTTGATCAAGCTCTGAGGCTTTGTCGCCGCGTTCGCGGGTGCTTCGAGTGGCCCCTGTCGATTACGGCCACGGCCACGTTTCTCGATTACGGCCACCGCCACGATCACGGCCACGCCGACGTTCCACGATCACGATCACGGGCCTCGCCGAAGTGGCACATCTTGGTGAGCATCTCGACAATCCGGGTGACGAGCTCCTCGGCGCGCGACGCCGTCTGAGCGGTCACGATATTGAGCACCAACGCGACGTCGAAGATTGCGCCGCACTCCATGGCCGAACCTCTTGCGATGACGTAGTGCTTCGATTGATCGGCGGGCGTCGACTTGCCCGCCCCCTCGGCGATGTTGAGCGGCATGGAAAAGCCGGCGCGCTTGAGCTGATCCGCGAGAACCGCGTTGCCCTTTGACTTGGCCATGTCGTCGAGGACGGTTGCGATGAGGCCGAGCAATTCGATGGCGCATCGGTACACATCGAGCTTCTTGAAGCTGAGCATGGGAGATGTATCGGCGTTCCCGCGCGCGGGTGCCGCACAACAGCTCCGAAAATCATTCCGTTCCGGCCGTGATCGTGATCGTGGGACGTCGTCGTGGCCGTGATCGTGGCGGTGGCCGTAATCGAGAAACGTGGCGGTGGCCGTAATCGACAGGGGTCCGCTCGCGGCTACTTGTCCTTCTTGGTCGCGATCGCCAGGTTGGTCAGCCCCACCGATCGCGCCGTCTCCATCACCTGCACCACGCTCTTGTGACGCGCCTCCGCGTCCGCCTGCACGAGCACCAGCTTGTCCTTCCCCTTCGCTGCTTCGGCTTCGAGGATGGTCTTGAGCTGGCTCAGCGAGACGTACTCGCCGCGGACGACGATGGTGCCGTCGTCGGGGATCGCGATGACCAGCTCGTCGCCGCCGGAGGAGACGTCGGGGTCTGTTTTTCCCGAGGGAAGCTGGACCTTGAAGCCGCCGCCTTCGCCCTGGCCGGGCTCGACCATCGTGGTGGACGAGGCCATCAGGATGACCAGCAGGACGAGGAAGATGTCGACGAGCGGCGTGATGTTGATGTCGACGAACGTGCCTTGCTCGACGATGTCCGGATCTTCGCCGCCCGAACGATCGCCCGGTCCGCCGGACATCGCTAGGACTCCGGCCGCAGCGAGGCCGACGACGGTGACGACGGCATCGGGAGCTGCGATTGCGACGCCATCGCGCGTGCGTCGAGCTGCTCGAGGAACTCGTCGGTGACGAGGCGGATCTCGACCGTCGCCTCGTTCGCGTGCGACTGGAAGTAGTTGTAGAGCATCACCGCGATCACCGCGACGCCGATGCCACCCGCGGTCGCGATCAGCGCTTCGGAGACGCCGCGCGCGACGACCGGGAAGCCCATCGCGCCCGCTGCAGAGATGTCGCGAAACGCCTTGATGATGCCGACGACCGTGCCGAACAGGCCGACGAACGGGGCCACCGCGCCCACCGTGCCGATCGCCCACAGGCGGCGGCGGAGGCGCAGGCCGAGTCGCGCGCGCTCGCGCTCCGCGGCTTTGAATCGTGCTTCCTTCGTCGAGCCAACCTTGTTGAGCGCGGCGAGGAACACGTTCACGACGTCGAGGGAGCTGCGCTCGCAGATGCTGCGGGCCGCGGCGAGATCGGAGGCGTACAGCTCCTTCCCGAGCGAGGCGCCGAGATCGCGGACCCGCTCGACCAGGCGCCAGTAGGTCACGAGCTGCTCCGCTGCGAGCGCGAGCAAGACGGTGGAGGCAGAGATGATCGTCCAGAACGCGATCGGGTCGATCGCGAAGGCCGCCGGCGTCGTCGGATCCATCACTCGGACTCGAAGGCGTCGCGCAGCTTCCCGAAGATGCCGCTGGCGCCCTTCTTCTTCTTGCCGCGACGCGGGCCGCTCACCTCGGCCTCGGCCGGGAGCACGCGGCCGAGCGCCTCGACCGCGCGGCGCTGCTCGTCGTTGAGCTTGTCGGGAACGCGAACGGTGAAGTGCACCACGATGTCGCCCGAGCCACCGCCGCGGATGCGCGGCATGCCCTGGCCCGCGAGGCGGCGGGTGTCGCCGGGCTGCGTGCCGGCGTCGACGTCGACGCTGATCTCGCCGCCGCCGAGCTTCGGGATCTTCGCGCTGCCGCCGAGGCACGCGGTCGCGAAGCCGACGGCGAGCTCGCAGTGGAGGTCGGCGCCCTCGGCGTCGCGGTGATAGAACTCGTGCGCTCCTACCGTGAGGAACACGTACAGATCGCCGGGCGGTCCGCCGAGATCGCCGGCGTCGCCCTCGCCCTGCACGCGCAACCGAACGCCGGTGTGCACGCCCGGGGGGATGCGGATCTCGAGGCGCTTCTTGTCCTCGGTGCGGCCCTGGCCGCCGCAGGTCTCGCAGCGCGCCTTGGCCACCTGACCGCGGCCCATGCAGCCGCGGCAGGTCGTGGCGATCATGAAGCCGCCGCGCCCGCTGACCACCTGGCCGCGACCCTGGCACTGCGGGCAGGTGAGGAGCTCGCCCTCTTTCGCGCCGGTGCCGCGGCACGACTTGCACGACGCGGTGCGCGGCACGTCGATCGCGCGGGTGACGCCGCTGAGCGCCTCCTCGAGCGAGATCTCCAGGTCGTACCGCAGGTCCGCGCCGACCGTGGGGCGCGGTCCGCGCGGGCCGCCGCCGCCGCCGAAGAACTCCGCGAAGATGTCGCCGAACTGCGAGAAGATGTCCCCGATGTCGCCGTTGAACCCGTTGAAGCCGCCCCCGCGCAGGGCGTCGAAGCCGCCGCGATCGTAGAGGCGCCGCTTGTCTTCGTCCTGGAGGACCTCGTAGGCCTCCGCGGCCTCCTTGAAGCGCTCTTCCGCGGACGCGTCGCCGGGGTTCTTGTCGGGGTGGAACTGCATCGCGAGCTTGCGATAGGCGGCCTTGATCGTTCGAGCATCGGCGTCGCGCGCCACGCCCATCACGTCATAGTAATCCCGTTTTTGGCCCATCGCGTGGGCAGCATTAGTGACCGGACCGCCTTCGTCAACGCTGACGTCCTGTTTGCCCCTTGGTTTGCAGTAGGTTAGGACGCCGGCATGATCCGTCGTGCCTGGGTGTCCGCGAGCCTCGTCCTCGCCGCTTGCTCGACCCCCGCGCGTCCGCCTCCCGCCACGGGGAGTGGTCGCCCCGATGACGCGCCCGCCGGCTCGAGCAAGACGGTGGCGACGCTCGCGCTGGTCGGTGGAATCGTCCACACCCTCGACGGCGGCAAGAGCGCCACGGCCATCGCGATCTCCGGAGATCGCATCCTCGCCGTCGGCTCCGACGAGCAGATCCAGGCCCTGACGGGGCCCAGCACCAAGCTCATCGGCCTCGGCGGGCGCACCGTCGTCCCCGGCCTCGCCGACGCGCACATGCACGTGTTCGGGCTCGGCGAGCGCGGCCGCAACGTCGATCTGGTCGGCACGAAGTCGATCAAGGACGTGCAGGATCGCGTCGCCACCGCGGCCAAGAGCGCGTCACCCGGCGCCTGGATCCAGGGCCGCGGCTGGGATCAGAACGACTGGGGCAAGCTCGGCGCGTTCCCGTCCGCGCGCGATCTCGACGGCGTCACCGGTGACCACCCCACCGTGCTCGAGCGCGTCGACGGCCACGCGCTGTGGGCCAACACCGCCGCGCTCAAGGCCGCGGGGATCGGGCCCGAGTCGAAGGATCCTCCCGGCGGACGCATCATCCGAAGCGGCGCGCAGCCGAGCGGCGTGTTCATCGACAACGCGATGCCGCTGGTCGCGTCGGCCATGCCCCCGCCCTCGACGTCCGATCTGCGGCGGGCGTACTTTCTCGGCGAGCGCGAGGCGCTCAAGGCCGGTCTCACGCAGGTGCAGGACATGGGCCTCGGGCGCGCCGAGCTGAGCATCCTGCGCGAGCTCGACAAGGCCGGTGAGCTGAAGATCCGCGTCTACGCGCTGGTCGACGGCGGCGTCGAAGACCTCGATTCGATGCTCGGATCGGGCCCGCAGATCCCGGAGAAGGCGTCGAAGTCGCGGCTCACCGTGCGCGGCGTGAAGTTCTTTCTCGACGGCGCGCTCGGCTCGCGCGGCGCCGCGCTGCTCGCGCCCTACGACGACGAGCCGAAGTCGACCGGCCTCGTCACGATGGACGAGAACCTCTACGAGGCGCGGGTCCGCACCTGCAAGGAGCGCGGCTATCAGGTCGCCACGCACGCGATCGGTGATCGCGCCAACCGGCTCGCGCTCGACGTCTACGAGCGGGTGTTCGGCCGCGCCGCCAAGGAGCGCCCGCGCATCGAGCACGCGCAGGTGATCGCGCGCGACGACATCGTGCGGTTCGGCGATCTCGGCGTCATCGCCTCGATGCAGCCCACGCACGCGACGAGCGATCTGCCCTGGGCCGGAAAGCGCATCGGGGCCGAGCGACTCAAGGGCGCTTACGCGTGGCGCTCGCTGCAGGTCGCGGGCGCGACGATCGCCTCGGGGAGCGACGCGCCAGTCGAGGATCCGATGGTCGTCGCGGGCCTCTATTCCGCGATCTTCCGCCAGAGCCCCGACGAGTTCATGGCCGAGCCGTGGTCGCCCGAAGAGCGCATGAACCCGGTCCAGGCGGTGCGCTCGTTCTCGACCAACGCGGCCTACGCGTCGTTTCGCGAGGCCGACGCCGGGAAGATCGTCGCCGGCTGGACCGCGGATCTGACCGTGCTCGACTTCGATCCGTTCACGGCCGACGCCGTCACCGTAGAGCGCGGCAAGATCGAGCTCACGATCGTCGGCGGCGAGCTGGCGTACATCAAGCCGGGCGCCGATCGGCTGCCGGAGCCGAAGGCCCCGCCCAAGCCCGCGACGCCGCCGCCTGCGCCGGTGGCGCCGGTGAAGACCGCCACCACCGCTTCCGTGAAGACGTCGACCAGCGCGCGATGAGCCCGCTGCGCATCCTGCACGTCACCGCCGGGTTCGTGGCGCTGCTCGTGTTCATCATCCCGCTCGTCACGAAGAAGGGCGGCCGCTACCACACGCGCGCGGGCTGGGTGTACGTCGGCGCGATGGTGACGGTCTCGCTGACGGCGTGGACGATCGCCGCGGGCCAGCTCCTCGATGCCACCTCCGATCGGCACACCAGCGCTGCTTTTCTCGGCTTTCTGGGCGTGCTGAGCGCCGACGTGCTCTGGTTCGGTCTGCGCGCGGTCCGCTTCCCGGCGCGCAAGGAGCGCCACAAGAAGTCGATCGATCTGTTCGCGCCGGCGATCACGATCCTCCTCGCGCTCGGCGTGATCGCGATCGGGATCCGGAGCGGCAACATCTTGCTGAGCGCGTTCCCGCTGCTCGGTGTCCTGCTCGGTGCGCAGCAGATCACGTACTGGCGCAGCGTGCCGGAGCACAAGAGCCACTCCGTCGTCGCGCACATCAGCGGGATGATCTCCGCGGTGATCGGCACGCTGACCGCGTTCGCGGTGTTCGGTGGGCCGCGGCTGATGGGCCAGCAAAACGCGCCGGTCTGGCTGTGGATCGCGCCGACGATCGTGCTCGTGCCGCTGATCTTCTACTTCCAGAAGAGCTACAAGAAGAGCTAGACCCCGCGCGCGTCGGCGCCCCACAGCTGCTTGTGGAGCTGCAGGTTCAGCCGCGCATCGATGCCGCTGACGATGATCCACTCCGCGAGCGTGCGCGGCGCGAGCTTGCCGTGCACGGGCGAGAGCAAGATCGGAACGTTGATCTGGTGGCGCGCGATGGCCTCCAGCGCCCAGTCGAAGTCGGCGCGATCGGTGAGCACGACCTTGATCTCGTCGCCCGGCCGCAGCAGCGCCAGGTTCTCCCAGCGATTGGTGGCCGACTCACCGCTCCCCGGCGCCTTGAGATCGACGATGCGCTTCACGCCGGCGGGCAACACGCCGATGTCGCGCTCGCCGCTGGTCTCGCACAACACGGTGTAGCCCGCGTCGAGCAGCCGCTGCGCGAGGACCGGCGTCGCCTTCTGCAGCAGCGGCTCGCCGCCGGTGAGCTCGATCCGCTTCGATGGATACTCCGCGACGCGGGCGATGATCTGATCGAGCGTCATCGTCTCGCCGCCGACGAACGCGTACTCGGTGTCGCACCAGCTGCAGCGCAGGTTGCAGCCGGTGAGGCGCACGAAGATGCACGGCAGGCCCTGGTGCGAAGACTCGCCCTGGAGGGAGAAGAAGATCTCCGTGATTCGCAGGCGATCGAGCGCCTTGGTGCCGCCGATCGGCAGCCGCTCGGGGTGTTTCTCGGTGGGCAGCTGGGTCACGGGATGGTCGAGTAGCGAATGCCGACCGAGTGCCGGATCGTCGTCGGTACGGTGAGCGCCGAGCCGACCAGCGGGACCTGGACCACCTTCGATCGCTCGTAGCGCACCTCGATCGTGCTCGGTCCGGTGATCGCCCGGCCCGCGAAGTCCTGGCGCGCGGACTGCGGCATCGTCAGCACGGCGCCCGAGTCGGGCGCCTCGCAGCGCAGCACGACGTTGCGCGTCCGATCGCTCAGCTCGGCGACCACGGTGAGGCCGCTCATCGCTTGCGGCGTCCAGCGGAACTCGACGAGCACCGCGCCGATCGAGATCGGCGTGTTGCGATCGGGAGGCAGCGACACGAGCGGCGGGTTGCCGTTCGGCAGCGAAGCGAACGTGTCGTTCAGCGCGCCGAGAGAGCCGGCGCCGGCGCCCGCAACGATCGCGTAGCTCAGCGCCGGCTGCCGCTCGGGCCACATGGTGAAGAACATGGGAGGGACCGTCGGGACGAAGACGCCCGGGGCCGACGACCGGAGGAGCACCGAGGTCGACATCGCGGCCAGGAATCCATCGACGGTGATGTCACCGCCCGTGAAGCCGCGGTTGCGCGTGCGTGGGCCCGCGCGGTCGGTGAGCACGCAGGTGGCGTTGGGCGAGCTCGACATCGCGATCAAGCCCGACTCGGGGTGCTCCCAGAAGCTGCCGAGGACCCGCATCTCGGTGCTGGTGGTGGTGAGCGTGGTCGAGACCTGGAGCAGGCCCACGCGCTCGATCCCGGTCGGCGTCGTGCCGCCGTCCACGCTGGCGTCCTGGATCGATGCGTCGTCGGTCGGGCCCGCGTCGGCGAAGATCATCGCGTCGGGGACGGGCGCGGCGTCGGGCGCGGGGGCAGCGTCGGGCGAGATCACGAACGCGTCGGGCGCGGGCGCGGCGTCGGGCTGGGCGCCCGCGTCTCTGGCCATCAGCGGCGGCGGAATGACCTTCTTCACGCAGGTCTTGTCGGTGCAGACCTCGTCGGCCTTGCAGTCACCGGAGGTCGCGCACTCACCGCCGCAACCCGCTGCGGCCCAGGACAGGCCAGCGGCCATCAACGTCGCCAGGAATCTCATGCGCGGCAGTATGTTCGGAATTCGAGGTCAGGTCACGCGGGGTCTGGTTCGTGGCCATCTCATCGGGTACCTCTCGGAACGTGCGATGCGCCGTGCTGGCTTTGGTCTTCGCGTTCTCCTGCACGCCGAGTCCGAGCACGACCGCAGCAAAGGTGTTGCCCGGTCCCGAGCTGTGCGGGAACGGGCTCTACGAGTCGGCGATCGAGGCCTGCGATCCGAGCTCGGCATCGGCGCCGGGTTGCGCCACCGGCACGAGCTGTCAGGCCTGCCAGTGCGTGGCTGAGTCGAGCGGCGTCTGCGGCAACGGCGTCGTCGAGGCGGTCGAGCAGTGCGAAACGACGAGCGCGTGCAGCCCGGGCACGTACTGCCGCAAGTGCGCCTGCGTCTTTCGCCAGGCCCCCGCCCTGTTCGTGGACAGCTCGGACTCCGATCGGACCGACCGCCTGGGCCGCGACCTGAGCCGCGTGGAGATGACGGTGAAAGGCCCGCCCGAGGACGTGCTCACGGTCTTCGCTGCCAACGCCAGCGGTCCGGGACCGGTCGAGCTCTGTCTGGTCATCGCCCAGGGCGCGACCGAGGTGCAGCGCTTCTGCGTGCGCGAGCAGATCGGCCAGATCACCGCAGCGTACGTCCGTGACTCCGCGGGCCAGCGCGCGCTCGCACCGACCACCGACTTTCGCGACGTCTCTCTGACCTCGGTCGACGCCAAGCTCGGCTCCGTCCTGAGGGTCCAGAGCGCGGTGGGCCTGCGTTTCGAGCGGGCGCTCGGGTTCCACTGGGAGAGCGCTTACGACGGCGCGCTGGCCGATCGCCTGCCCGACGCCGGGGAGATCAGCTTCACCGAGATCATGGGGCGCGAGTGATCAGGGCGTCGCGCCGAATCGGATGCCAGTCGAGTGGCGGAGCGTCGTGGGAACGGTGTCCGTCGAGCCGGCGAGCGGCACAACGATGTTCTTGCTCTTCTCGTAGCGCAGCTCGATCGAGAGCGGCATGACAGGGCTCTTGCCGAGGAACGCTTGGCGGCCGGCGAGCGGAATGCTCATCGCACCAGTGGCGTCCGTCCCTTCGCAGCGGAGCACGATGTTGCGCGGGCGATCGGTCAGCTCGGCGACGATGACCAGCCCGGTATTCGCGTTTGGTGTCCAGGCGAAGTCGAGGGTAGCGCGGCCGAGCGACAGCGGGACGCTGTTCCCTACGGGGCTGGTGATGACGGGCGGCGTCGGGTCGGGCATCGAGTCCAGCGTGTCCGAGATCGAGGTGATGGTGCCAGCGGCTGCGCTCGGGAGGATGGAGTGCCGCAGCGGGTCCTGCATCGGACCCCATTGCACGAGGAACATCGGATCCGTCTGGGGCACGAACACCCCGGCCGTCGACGGACGGAGCGTGATCGAAGTCGGTGAGAGCACGAAGCCCGCGATCGTGATTCCGGTGCCCGACAGACCCCGGGCGCGTGAACGGGGCCCCGCGCGATCAATCAAGACACAGGTCGCGTTGAGAGACATCGAGGTGTCGACGATCGCGGGCTCGTCGTGCTCGAAGAAGCTGCCCGCCGCGCGGAGCTCGGCGCTGGTGGCCGTGGCGGTGCTCCACACGTGGATCAAGCCGACGCGCACGATCCCGTAACCTCCGTCGAAGGGCGGCCCACCGTCCGCATATGAGCCTGCATCCGCCCCGGGTCCGGCGTCGGTCGCCGTTGCCCCATCGAAGGGCGCCGCGTCGGACGCTGCCGCGTCGGGCGAGATGATGAAAGCGTCGAGACCAGCCGCGTCCAGGCGCACCCCGCCGTCGTTCAGCACGGGCGGCGGCCCGATGACGCGCTTGACACAGGCGTTGTCGGTGCAGACCTCGTCTGACTTGCAATCGCCGCCCGTTTCGCACTCACCGCTGCAACCCATCGCCGCCAAGGACAGGCCGATCGCGAACGTCACGAGGAATCTCATGCGCGGCAGTATGTGCCGGATTCCGAGGTCAGGTCACGTGGCTCTGGTGTCCTAGCATCCGTTCGGGTACGTGTCGGGCAATGCGAGGATCAGCGCTGCTCCTAACTACTTACGCGTTCGTCTGCGGGGCGAGCTGTGGCGACTCGAACGCGACCAAGGTCTGCTGCACCTCGGGGCAGACCGCGCAGCTCCGCGACGACGTGTGCCTCTCCGGTGAGATCACCCAGCCGCTCGATCGATGCATGGCCCGCGACGCCGGCTCGCTGTGCGGCAATGGCCTCTTCGAGTCTGCTCTCGAGCAGTGCGAGCCGACCTCGCCGCTCGCGCCGGCCTGCGCCATGAGCAAGACTTGCCAGGCCTGCCAGTGCGTGACCGAGGCGATGGGCGTCTGCGGGAACGGAACGATCGAGGCTCCGGAGCAATGCGAGACCACGCCGCAGTGCAATGACCCAACGGCCGTCGTATGCCGAGGCTGCGCCTGCGTGTACCGTCAGATGCCGGTGACCTTCACCGACAGCTCGGAGTCCGACAGGACTGTTGCCATGGGCTTCGAGCTCGGCCGAGTCGAGATGGTGCTCAAGGGCCCGCCCAACGACAGCTTCACGGTCATTGGGCCGGGGGGGGCTGGCCCGGGCGTGTCGCAGTTGTGTCTGGTCATTCACGACGCGAGCGCCGAAGTGCAGCGAATCTGCGTCCGGTACCAGGACCGCATGCCATTTTCAGCCTTCCTGCGTGATTCGGGCGGAGAGCGCCCGCTCCCCACCGAAGTCAGGTTCGGGTCCCTCAGCACCCCGGATGGCAAGGCCGGAAAATCAATCGAGGTACTCAGCGCCGTGGGCGTGCGGTTCGAGCGGGCACTTTCGTTTCACTGGGAGAGCGCGTACGACGGCGTGCTGGCGGATCGCCTCCCGGACACCGGTGAGATCAGCTTCACCGAGATCATGGGGCGCGAATGAACCGCAGTTTGGGATACGTGCTCGTGTCGGTACTCCTCGCGAGCTGCCGCTGCGGCAAGGAAGTCGCCCCTGAGCTCGATCCGGAGATGAAGGCGGTGATCCGGCCGAAGGGCGTCGGGCCCCCGCCGGCGCCGCGCGCCGACGGCAAAGACCATCTGCCCTTTGGTCTGACCGAGGAGCCGACTGTCCCGACCAGCACCAGCGTGGTGATCGGACCGGCATCCCCAGGTCATCAAACGATCGCTGACGTGTTCAGCGGCAAGCCACCCGTCATCCCGCCGTCGCCGAAGGCACCGGACTATCCGGACCTGAGCCGCCCGTCGGGGAAATGATCAGCGGACGACGCGCCACCACAGCTTGGTGACGCTGAGCTGCCGGGCGGTCTGGATCAGGCCGACGTTCTCGCTGACGGTACCGTCGTCGCGCCCAACCGAGACCGAGCCGGTCCTCTCGTTGACGATCGGCGCCGAAGGCAAGCCCGTGTTGGGGAAGTCGATCCGCGTGACCTGAGTGGTCGGAGCCGTGAGAGGGTCATCGAGCGCCGGGGCGCATGCGTCGTAAGAGACTCCGTAGAGGTACCCATCGCCGGGCAGACACGGGTTGGGATCCGGCGCGAACGATGTAAACAGCACGCTGCCGCTGGCGATCACCGGATCGAAGATGATCTTCTCACCCGCCGAAAGCGCCAGAACGCCCGTGCCGCTGCCGCAGTTCGAGCCGTTGACCGCCGAGACGGACGAGGCCGGATCGGGATCGCGAAGCTCGAACATGTAGTTCCTCTCGGTGGCGTTCTGGACATCTTCGAAGTTGCCCGTGCCAAAGAAGATGCGCAGATCGCGGTTGCGGTCCAAGGTCGCGACGACGCGGCTATACGAGCGCACCGCCCCAGGCCCCGACGAGCCCGGCAGAGTGAGCGCCAAGAGGCGCGCCCGGCCGTCGAAGAAGAGGCTCATCGTCATCGGCTGGGTCGGATCGCCGTTGGGGAAGCGAACCTTGTAGATCGACGCGTCCTGGGTGGAGATGTAGCAGGTGTCCGTGAAGCTATCGTTGTCGGTGTCGAGGCACGAGGGAGCGCCCGCGAAGGCTGCGTTGGCAGGGAAAAGCGGGTCTGAATATTTGACCAACCCGTCCTCGAGGCCGACCGCGATGAACGTTCCGCGGCTCGCCGCCGCCTGTGTCTCACCCATGCCGCCGCCCATGAGCGCGACATAGTAAGGAATGCCGACGCCACCGACGAACTTGCGCATGCGCGCGATCTGCGGGCGTGACGTGGTGGTCTGGCGGACCGTAACGCCGGAGTTGAGGCTGCGCTCCCAGAGGAGGCGCGGGTCGTACGGGTTCGACACGTCGAGCGCGAAGCAGCCAGGTCCGCCGCCGCCCAGGCACTGGAGGAGCACGGTGCGGTACTCCCACTGCGTATTGCACGCCGCCTCGCCGTCTTGGTCGCAAGCCGTCGCGCCCACCGGAGGCAGAGGGGCGTTGTTGCCCTTCGTGAAGAGCACGTCCGAGACGATCGGCGAGCCGTCGACCATGAAGTAGTGTCCGCCGCGGATCGAGCCCCAGAAGTTGTGGAGAAGCTTCGGCGTGTAGCCCCACAGCTCCATGCCCAGGCAGTTGCTCTGCGGGTTCTGCACACTCACCGGTGTGCCGGTGTCGATCGCGCAAGTGCTCGGAGTGGTCCAGTCGTACTTCGCCACCCGCCCCGGCTGCGCCGGAAGGGACGGGTTGTGCCGGCGCGACAGGAACGCATGGAGCACGCCGTCGTTGCCGCCGATGTACACCATCTCGTCGCGGAGGCCGACGGTCGTGAGGGGGCCGAAAACGCCGTCTCCGCCGTTGGTCGCGAAGCGCCGCTTCTGCATTCCGCGGAAGTGACCCCAGCGAGTCACGTCCTCACCGATGCCCGTCGGAGCTCCGACGACGACCGGTCGCGAGTTCGCGATATCCATCAGCTTGAACGGGTCGGTCAGCGGCACAGCGGCACCCCCCGTCAAGGCGTAGGCGATCGCGTTGTTGCGCGTGTCGCCGCGAGCGACGCCGTTGGCGAATCCGGCCGCCTGATTGCCCAGCATGAAGTCGTAGTCGGTGCCGGCGACGAGGGGCGTCGTGCCGTTGCCGGGGAAGGTCCACGACTGAATCGCCGTCATCACAGTATCTGGGCCGGTGCAGGGCGTGGAGTCGGCGCAGAAATTCGCGTCGGTGGCGTTGTATGAGGTGTAGATCCTTCGATCCGACCACGCGCGTGTGCGCAGGACCTGACCGAAGTCGAGACGCGCCGCTACGTCGTCGGAGAACAGGCCGTTCTTGTTCACGTCGACGTCGCGAACCAGGCTCCCGATGCGGCCGATGTTGCACTGGCTCGGCAGCGCGTTGGTGCAGTTCTGGATCTGGAACTTGCTCACCAGTCGCACGTCGCCGACCCGCGTGATGGTCGGGGTCGATCCGAGGTACGTGCCGTCGAGGATGAGCTGGAAGATCGACGCGAACGCGGCGTAGAGACCCGAGAGATCATTGATAACGCCGCCCGGCGCCGCCTCGAACGCCAATGGAATGCTGTTGACCGCGCCTTCATAGCCGGCGTCGGCGATGGCGTGGGCCGCGGCGAACTCCGCCGCGCCGAAGTGGATCGCGAAGATCTGGTTGCGCAGGTTGGTCTCTGGGATGGGAGTCACCGACTGGTTTCGCCCCATCAGCGCGATCTCTTGCGCGATCTGCCAGGGCCTTTTGCCTTGGTCGAGGGCGTCGGTGGCGGCGACGTAGTTCGAGTCGGTGGTTACAGGAATCGGCCCGGACCCGTGCCCGTCGAGGAGCATGATGCCGAAGTTGCGGCGGCATCCAGCCGGGGGCGAGCTCTTCAGGACGTTCGCGGCATCATTGTAGATCGCGAGCGAGTTGATCGGCGACTCGGCCGTCCCGAGCCCGTACATGGCGGTGGAGGCCGCATCGGGCGCCACCCATTGCGGAACGTCGGTCGCCTTGCCGAGGTAGTCGCGGAGCAAGCGAAGCGCACGGGCCTGCCGTGCGCCTTGGTTCGCTGAAGTGGTTTCGGACACGTTCCACCAGGGGACCGCGCGCGCATTGGCGGTCACGGGGTTGTTGTTCGAGTGTTGCTTCCCCGTGATCCAGAACGGGAGCCAGGAGTTGAGCGGAGTCGCCAGACCGGTATCGCTCGGGCCGCCGAAATTTTCGCCGAAGCCCGGTCGGCCGAAGTCGATGACCGCCTTCTGCGCGACCTTGTTCGAGCCATCGAAGGTCGGGTTGAGGACCATGCGCGCGCCGAGGCCGTCGTAGAAGATGACGCCCCAGCGGATCTTGTACTGGTCCATGATGCCGTCGGGCCGAACGAAGCCGTCCGCGCTGCCGCCGCTGGGCCCGTAGGTCGAGGCGGTGTTCCAGCCCCACCCGCCGGTCAGAACGCGGCGGGCGAGCGAGAGGCGCGTCTCGCCGTTCTGGTACAGACTGGCGTTTCCGGTGCTCCGGCCGCCGCCGACACCTTCGAAGTGACAGGAGCTGCCAGTGCAGGAGCCGCCCGAAATGAGCGTGGTGCGGTTCGCGTCCAGGATGAGGAACACGTTGGGAGCCGCCTTGACCGCCGAGGGCGGGTCGTAGGGCACCTGCGCGAGAGCGGGATGGGCGATTCCAAAGATCAGGCCGGCGAGCAGTAGTTTCTTCATTCGTGCCTCCCCAGCTTGGCGCCGGGTCAAGAACGCACGGTGCTGCAGCTCGCGGGCCAACATCGTGGCTTCGATGATCGTCGAGTGGCCCCGCAAAACATTGCGGTGGCCCCCGCAACGGAGTGTGTCGAGAGCGGACCTACTCCGGCCGCGCTGTAGCCCTCAGAGGAGGTGAAGGTCGCGGACCTCGAGCTCGATCGTCTCGACGCCGGAGAACTCGTTCTTCTCGACGTGGAAGGCCAGCTCGACGCGCCGGCCCGGCGCGAGCTGCGGCTCGAGGTCGCCGCGGCGCCAAGCGATCGCCTCGAGGGTCGATCCAGTGGTCGGGGCGATGCGCATCTTGAGATGGTTCTTGCCGATGACCCGCGCGCTCGCGACCTGGGCGTAACGCAGCCGGAACAGGGGCTCGGGGTTCCCGTTCCCGAAGGGCTCGAAGCGCGCGATCTCCTCGAAGCAGCGGAAGTCGACCTCGTGGGCATCGAGGTCGTCGTCGAACGCGAGATCGCTCGCGCTGATGTCGAGGCCGGGATCGCGCTCCACCGCCGCCACGAAATCGGCACGAAAAGCCGGGATGTCGCCCGGATCGAGCGAGAGGCCGGCGGCCGCGCGATGCCCACCGAACTTGCGCAGGTGACGCGAGGCCTGGGCGATCGCGTCGTAGACGTGCACGCCGCGGGACGTGCGGGCCGACCCGCGACCGCCTTGCCCGATGATGATCGTCGGGCGAGCGAACGCCTCGACGATCTTCGACGCGACAATCCCGACCACGCCGGGGTGCCAGGCGTCGTCGTACACGACGATCGCGGCGGGGAGGTTCTCGCCCATCGCCATGACCTGCGCGTGCGCCGCGGCGAACACCTCGGCGTCGAGCCGCTGGCGCGCGCCGTTGGCGGCCTCGAGTCGATCCGCGAGCGGACGCGCCTCTTCCATGGTCTGCGCCAGCAGCAAGCGCACACCGACGTCGGCGTCGGCCAGCCGACCCGCCGCGTTGATGCGCGGACCGAGCTTGAACGCGACGTCTCCGCTCTGGGCTTTCGACGCACGAACGGCCGCCACATCGAGCAGCGCGCGCACGCCTGGCCGCCGCGCCGCGCGCAGCTCCTCGAGGCCGAAGCGCACCAGCGTGCGGTTCACGCCGGTCAGCGGGACCATGTCCGCGATGGTGCCGAGCGCCACGAGATCGAGCAGCCGGCGCAGGTTCGGCTCGGCGCGATCAGCGTTGAACAGGCCGCGATTGCGCATCACGCGGCGCACGCCGATCAGCAGGTTGAAGCAGACGCCGACCGCGGCCAGGCCCTTGTCCGGATAGGCGCAGTCGGGCTGGTGCGGGTTGAGCACGGCGTACGCCGGCGGGAGCTCGGGGGGGCAGCGGTGGTGATCGACGACGATGCAGTCGATCCCGAGCGCGTTGGCCTTGGCGATCTCGTCGCCGGCGGTGATGCCGCAGTCGAGCGTGACGAGGAGCTGGATGCCTTCGCCCGCCAGCACGTCGACCGCGCCCGGGTTCAGGCCGTAGCCCTCGCTGAGCCGCTGCGGGATGTACGTGCGCGGCGCGAGGCCGACCGCCTGGAGAAACGTGGCGAGGAGGACCGTCGAGGTCACGCCGTCCACGTCGTAGTCGCCGTACAGCGCCACCCGGTCACCGCGCACGATCGCCTCGACCAGGCGCTCGGCGGCCCGATCGAGGCCGCGCATCACGCTCGGATCGGGGACGTCGGTCAGGCTCGGCGTCAAGAACCGGCGCGCCGTCTCGACGTCGCGAACACCGCGGCTGACCAGCATCCGGGCCCAGCGCACCTCGATGCCGAGCGCCGTCGCCAGCGCCGAAGCCGCGACCTCGTCGACCTCGATCTTGACCCAGCGCCGGTCCGGCCGCTCGGGCACAGCCCCAGATTTAGTGGTGGAGGCCGGCGCTCGACCACGATGGGTTGTGGGATCCTGGGGCGCCGCGACCACGACCTAGCATTGAGGGCGTGGCCGGCGCGCTGTCAACGAAGGGAACGCCATTTCGTGCGGCGGACGCGCGATCCGATCGGAGCGCTACTGCTTCTGGAGGTTCACGCGGCGGTTGCCCGGCGTCTCGGCGAGCTCTGCTTCGTCGCCGAAGCGCTCGCGCATGAACTTGAAGACCGGCGCGGCGACGTAAATCGACGAGTAGGTACCGATGACCACGCCAAACGCCATGATCTGGCCGAAGTCGAAGAGCACCGTGCCGTAGCCGAACACCATCAAGCAGATCGACGCCAGGAGCACCGTCATCGACGTCATGATCGTGCGCGCGAGGGTCTCGTTGACCGCCTTGTTGAGGAGCTCGTGGAGCGCCTGTCCGCGGGCCTTGCCGACGGTCTCGCGGATGCGGTCGTAGACGATGATGGTGTCGTTGATCGAGTAACCGATCAGCGTCAGCACGCCGGCGATCGTCGCCAGGTTGAACTCGCGACCGGCCACCACGAGGAAGCCGCAGGTCAGCACCGCGTCGTGGAAGACGTTGATCACCGCGCCGGGGGCGTAGAAGAAGTCGAAGCGAAAGGCGATGTACGCCATCATGATCAGCAGCGTGTAGAACACCGCCAGGATGCCGTCGTCGCGCAGCTGCTTGCCGACGGTGGGGCCGACGAACTCGGTGCGCACCGCGTTCACCGACGGATCGATCGACTTCTGGAGCGCGTTCACGATGGTGATGTCGATGCCCCGCAGGACCACCGAGTAGCGCTCCTCGTCGGGCCGGCCGATGCGGCGGAGGCGGCTCACCTGGCGCTGGGTGGAGGCGATGACTTCGGAGATGGCGGCCGAGGAGGTCTGCGCCGTGCCCACGCTCGAGGTGCGCGCAAAGGCGATGTCGATGACGTTGCCCATCTCCTTGTTGTAGCCGATGGGTCCCTTGAAGTTCTCGCCGTAGCGGGTCGCGAACGCGCCGCCGAGGTTCGTCAGATCAGCGGCGCTGAGCACCTCGGAGCGCTGTACGCGCACGAGGAAGTGCGTCTTGGGGCTGTTCGGGATGGCGAACGACTGCACCGAGGTGTCGCCGAGCTCGAGCTTTCCGATCTCGGTGCGGACCTGCTCGGCGGTGACTGGCGTGTCGAAGGCGAGGAGCACCTCGTAGCCACCGGAGAAGTCGAGGCCGAACTTCATGCCCGGGAAGATCAGCACGATCGCCGAGAAGATCAGCGACGCGAGGGTGAGCTTCAAGAAGAAGGGCGCCTTGCCCATGAAGTCGATCTTGATGTCGTGCGGGACGATGCTGAACATGACGGGTCTCCTAGATGCTCAGCGTCTGGACCTTGGCGCCGCGCGCCAAGTACTCGAGACACACGCGCGGGATGATGATGGCGGTGAACAGGTTCACCGCGGTGCCGATCAGCAGCGTGACGGCGAAGCCGCGGATGGGACCGGAGCCGTACTGCAGCAACACGATCGCCGACAGGATCGTCGTCACGTTGGAGTCGAAGATCGCGCTGAACGCCTTGTCGAAGCCGGCGTCCACTGCGGCGCGCACCGTCTTTCCGAGCCTGATCTCCTCGCGGATGCGCTCGAACTGCACGATGTTGGCGTCGACCGCCATGCCGACGGTGAGGGCGAGACCCGCGAGGCCGGGCAACGTGAGCGTGCCTTTGAGCGCGGCGAGGATGGCGAACAGGAGCAGCATGTTCACCGACATGCTCAGGATCGCAATCGCGCCGCTGAGCCGGTAGTAGCCGACCATGACGAGGATGGTGATGATCACCGAGGCCAGGAGCGCGTTGTTGCCCTTACGGACCGCGTCTTCGCCGAGCGTCGCGCCGACGGTGCGCTCTTCCTGCGGATAGACCGGGGCCGGCAGCGCGCCCGCGTTGAGCACCATCGCCAGTGCATTGGCGTCCTTCAGGACCTCCTGCTGGCTCTTGAAGCCGCCGCCGGTGATCGAGACGTTGCCGCTCGGGATGCGCGACTGGATGACCGGCGCCGAGTCGACGTTGTCGTCGAGGACGATGGCGACGCGCTTCTTGATGTTCGCCGCGGTGAGCTGGTCGAAGATGACGCCACCCGCGCGATCGAGCTGCAGCGCGGTGTACGGCTGGTTCTCGTCGCGGTTGAGCTGCACCTGCGCGTTCACGATCGAGTCGCCGGTGAGCGGCGTCTTGCGATCGAGCAGCCAGGTGCGGATGCGATCGCCCTCGTCGGTCGGGATCCGCGAGAAGCTGACGATACGATCCGACGGCGGCGGGTTGGCGTTCACGAACACCTGCAGCTCTTCCTTGGTCGGCGCGTACAGGTACGGCGAGCTGACGATCTGGTCGCCCGGCCCGCGGTAGGTGTCGTTGGAGAGCTTGATGGTGCTGCCTTCACCGGCGCGGCCCGCGATCTCGGCGAAGTACTTCGACTCATCGTCGACCAGCTTGAACTCGAGCTGGGCGGTGCGACCGATGATGTCTTCCTTCACCGAGCGCTCTTCCTCGGCGGTCAGACCGGCGATCTGGATCAGCACCGCGTCGTCGCCGCGCATGCGCACTTCCGGCTCGGACACGCCGTAGACGTCGATGCGGCTGCGCAGCGTCTTGATGACCTGGGCGACGGCGTCGGCCTTGAGCTGTTTCACGCGCTCGTCGCGCATGCTGTAGTTGACCGAGCTCCCGGTGGGTCCGGTGATGACCCAGTTGTCGCCGCGCGACTCGAGGATCGGCTTGAGCGTCTCCCAGTCCGCCGCGTCCTTCATCGCGATCTCGAGGTCCGTGCCGTCGTCGACGCGGCGCGCGCTGGCCAGCGGCTTGCCTTTGTCCTTCATCTCGCCGGCGATCTCGTCGCCGACCCGATCGACGCGGTTCATGACCGCCTTCTCGGTGTCGACGCCCATCACCAGGTGCAAGCCACCTTGCAGATCGATGCCCATGCTCAGCCGAGCCTCGGGCAGCCAATCGGGGGTCACGTCCTCGATCGCGGTCTTGCTGCGCCGCACCTCCGGGGTCGACGACAGATAGATGAACGAAGGCATCGCCGTGTAGATGCCGAGCACGGCGATGGCGATGACGAGCGCGAGGCGCCAGTACCAGGAGCGTTCCATGAGATTCTCGGGTTCGGAGGCCGGCCCTCAGGCCTTGGCTTCCTCTTTCTTGGGGTCGGCTTTGGGCGCGTAGCGGCTGGCGATGCTGCCCTTGAGCAGCTTCACCTTCACGCCCTTCGATACTTCCAACGTCATGAAGACGTCGTCGATGTCGACGATCGTGGCCAGCATCCCGCTGGTGGTGACGATCTCGTCGCCTCTCTTGAGGGCCTCGAGCATCGTCTGGTGTTTTTGCTTCTCCTTCCGGGCCGGTCCGATGACCAGAAAGTAGAAGATCGGCAGCATCAGGAAGAGCGGGCCGAGCTGCGAAAAGCTGTCCCCGCCGCAGCCTTGGGTTGCGGGCGCGTCTTGCGACATGAGGAGCAGGACGAGCTCCTGGATGTGGGACACCATCGGGGCGGTTCGGATACCCCCGAGCAAGGCCCCTGGCAAGGTCAAAGATTGACGGGCTCACGCGGTCTTGGCATCGCTCGTGGGCCGTGAAGATCCCGATGCTGTTGGTGCTGGTGCTGGGAGCGACGCCCGCGCACGCGGGATGGGTGCAAGCACCGGGCGCGTACTATCTGAAGCTCTGGGATCAGATGCTGATCGGCGGCCAGGTGTTCGCGCGCGACGGCACCAAGCTCGAACTCCCGGAGAGCTATCAGGACCACGCGCTGCGCCTCTACTTCGAGTACGGCGTAGACGAGGCGCTGACCGTGATCGTGCGCGGCACACCGCTCGGTCTGGCTTCCTATGGCGGCGAAGCGACGGCGTATTCGGGGCTGATGGGGGTCGGCCTGCGGGCCGCGCTGATCCGCGGTGAGCTGCCGATCGCGCTCGAGCTCGGCTACGGCTGGGGCCCGCCGCTCGGGAAGGCGCCGCTCGCCGAGGGGCAGGTCGAAGGGCGGCGGTTCGTCTACCGACCGACGTTCGAGCAGCACGTCGGGCAGGTCGAGCTGCAGATCGGCTGGGCCTTTTCCGCGCTCTGGATGAAGGCCGCGGGGGGCCTGGTGGTGTCGTCGGGCGAGGGGATCGATCCGGCGGCGGAGGCGTCATTTCGCCTGGGTACGTCGACCTCGTTCGGTCTGGAGGCCGACGCCGGCGTCGTCGTCCACGCGCCGTTCGCCGATCCGCGGTTCATCGACGTCACGGGGGTCGGCAACACGCGCTACGTCGGCGTGGCCATCGGGGTCGGCTACTGGATCACGAACAGCTTCGGTGTGCGCCTGGATCTGGGCCTCGCCCCGTTCGCCGAATCGAATGCGGCTACACCCTCGATCGGCGTCGGAATCCAGAGTCACTGAGGCGGCTGAGTGGAACGAGTTTGCCGGCTTGGGTGCCGAGGCGCCCGTCCAGCAAGGCGCGCCGTACGAAGGCATACTCGTTGTCTGGCGAGGCGGCGCAACGCCGCTGGGCGGGATGCATCGGCGGCCAAGCGGCTAACTTGTTTCGCTCAGCCGCCTCGGGCGTGCTCTCGGACACGTGTTCGTCTATGGTACCCGTCGCGTGGCGGTGAAACTTCCGATGCCTTTCGGCGCGTACGCGCTGATGAAGGCGCTCGGTCAGGGGGCGATGGGCGACGTGCACCTGGCGCGCCCGTACAACGCTCGCCGCGGCATTCCCACGCCGGTCGTGATCAAGAGGCTCCACGGTGAGCTCGCCTCCAACCCCGATTTCGTGCGGCGTTTCAAGCACGAAGCGGAGATCGCGGTCTCCGTCGACAGCCCCCACGTCGCGAAGGTCTACGACGTCGGTGCGGTCGGCGAGACGCTCTACATCACGATGGAGCACGTGCACGGCTGGCCGCTCTCGAAGTTCATCGAGGCGGTCATCGCATCGGGCCGGCACGCGTCGATCGGCGCGATCGTCGACATGGTCGCGGGCGGCCTCGAGGGCCTCTACGCGCTCCACACTGCCAAGGACATCCGCACCGGAAAGCCGCTCGGCGTCGTGCACCGCGACATCTCGCCGAAGAACCTGATGGTCGGCGAGGACGGCAAGATGCGCCTCATCGATCTCGGCCTCGGCAAGTCGAACGTGCAGGACTGGAAGACGCGCACCGGCGTGGTGATGGGATCGGTCGGCTACATGCCGCCCGAGCAGGTCACCGCCGACAAGGTCGATCAGCGGGCCGACATCTACGCGATGGCGGCGGTGCTGTTCGAGCTGCTCGCGCTGCGCCACTACATCCCGCGCGGGCCGATCCCGGTGATGCTGCGCAACTCGGTCGCGCCGACGTTCGAGCCGCCGTCGCGCTTCCGACCCGACGTGCCGCATGGCCTCGACGAGGTGATCCGGAAGTCGCTCTCGCACAACGCCGAGGACCGCCACCAGACCGCGGCCGATTTCCTCGCCGACATGCGCGCGGTGGTTCCGGACAAGCGCAGCGCGGGGAACATGGCGTCGCTGATCGCCGAGCTGTTCGCCGCGCAGCTCCCCGAGCGAAAGGCGGAGTTCAGCCGCCTCCTCTCGATGCCGCTGCCGGACGTCGACGAGGATGGTCCCGAGCCCGAGCCGACGGTCACGTACGTGATGGCCGAGGGCGTCGCGCCGATCGGCAAGAGCGACCTGCCGCGCATCCGCAAGATCGATCACGCGCAGATCGTTCCAATGGGCAGCAACGGCGGCAATAGCTGGCCCGACGGGCGGCCCGGCACGCTGATGCAGGGGCAGGTGCCTTCGCCCGATATGATGTCGCAGCCGATGCCGATGGCCGAAGCCGTGTTCAACGGCGGCTACCCGGGCTATCCGAACTCCCAGCTCCAGGCGCCGACGCAGACCAGCGTGCCGCTCTGGGTGCTGGGCCTCGCCGTGGTCGCGGCGCTCGCGGTCGGTGGGCTGGCGGTCGCGCTGTTCAGCATCGAGGCGCCCGACTACGAGCCGACGGCCAAGCCCTCCGAGGCGCCGCTCCTGGTGGTTCCGGGGCCTGCACCCGCGCCGGGCCTCCCGCCGGGTTACGCTGCCCTCAGCGGAGACGCCGGGGTCGCGCCCTCGCCGCCCTCCCCCTCCCCGTCTTCGCCAGCGCCGACGCCCCCGAAGCGTCCCAATCCGCCGTCGCCGAGTACGCCGCCGTCGCAGTCACCGACGCCGCCCCCGAGCCCCGCGCCCAGGACGGACGACGCCACGCCGGAGGCCATCGCCTCCTTCGCGCAGAAGCTGATGCAGAAGGTCTCGACCGTGATGCAGTCGACCGAGGATCCCGAGCGGAAGACCCAGCTCAACCGGCTGCTCAACAACATCACGATGGAAGCGACGTCCCCGAACCTCGAACAGGCCGCCAAGCGCCTGCGTCAGATCGAGGGTCAGCTCGACGCTCTCTCGAAGTGATG